>Ga0182030_10013827_pt1 | contig 16018 bp, 10 predicted proteins | sample 812S3MmetaG_FD_121299 | JGI IMG/M metagenome (GOLD analysis project Ga0182030, IMG submission 121299) | Permafrost microbial communities from Stordalen Mire, Sweden - 812S3M metaG (Illumina Assembly) | ecosystem: Environmental > Terrestrial > Soil > Wetlands > Permafrost | place: Sweden...
GACAGCAGGGGCAAGGATTCGAGCCAGACTGGCAGGTGGGTGTTCCTGCGTGCGGCAGACAATAGTACCGGAGTTGGCGGGGCCGCCCATGTGCCTGACCCAAGGATATCTATCGCAGTGGGATTCAATGCGATGATTCCGCCCATCAGCGGCCGTGCTGCTTTGGCGTGAGGGGTGCTACGGAGGACGGATAGCAAGGCGTTGCGGGTCTGGGTCCGATCCTCCTCGGTCACAGCAAGACTGGCGACCGTCCGTGTCAGCAGGCCAACTACCGACAGATGGCTTCCCTCGGCCAGCACTCGGAGCAGCAAGTTTCGGATCTGCGTGCGATCTTCCGCGGTAACGGCCGTCCCAGTGAGCACCTTTACCAGTGCAGCGGGCGTCTTCATGTCCTCGGTGCTGAGGAAAAGTGCGATCGCAGCTTCCCGGATTTGGGTCCGGTCCTCCGGGTTGGCTGCCAACTCGGCAGCCATCTCCAGTGACTTTAGTTTTAGCGTGGCGTGCGGCGTGCTCAAGGCGACTCTGAGTAGAGCGTCGAGGGGGATCGCAGCTTCCCGGATTTGGGTCCGGTCCTCCGGGTTGGCTGCCAACTCGGCAGCCATCTCCAGTGACTTTAGTCCTAGGGTGGCGTGCGGCGTGGTCGAGGCGATTCTGAGTAGAGCGGCGCGGACCTGCTCTCTCCCCTTCTCCGTCACGGCTAGGCAGGTTATTTCCCTGGCCAGGTCCAGTGTTGCCCAGGGAAAGGGTGACTGATCAAGCAGGGGGAGCAAAGCGTCGAGGGCCTGGGAACAGGCCTCGGCAGTCGGGTCCAACAGGTGAATCGTCTCCGCTAGTTCCCTGGCCGCCCAGGGGTCGGAAGTGCTGGCTATCAGGTGTAGCAGCGCTTCGCGGCTGCGCAACCGGTCTTCCGCTGCCACCGCCAGCCTGGCGATTCGCTTGATCAGGAGCCGGGCGATTGAGGATTCGGTGGTGCTGGTGAGCAGTCGGAGCAGTATGTCGACGGTCGTCGCCCGCTCCTCTGCAACTGGCTCTAGGCGGGTGACCCGCCCCGCTAGCGCGAGGCCTGACCAGGGATCGCTGGTTCTCGCAAGAAGTCCTATTAGCACTGTGACGGCCTTGGCACGGTCCTCCGAAGTGGGGGCTTGGGCGGCCAGTACCGGGTCAATCGAGGAATCAGCAGTTTCGCCCGGCGTCTTCGGGAGTGCACCCCGGGCTCCACAGCGGTCTTCTGCAGTTGCGTCTATCCTGCGGATCGCAGCTGCCAGCGCCTTCGCCATCGCCGGATCATTGGTGCTGGCGAGCAATTGCAACAGCGACTCGCATTCCGGAGACCGATCCTCTCCTGCTTGGTATAGGCAGGAGATAGTTGCCGCAAGCACCCTTATCATTTCCGTGTCCGTGGTGCTGGCAAGCATCTTCAGGAGTGCTTCGCGGGCTTGGGCCCGTTCCTTCCGCGTCACTGACAGATGGGGGATCGTCCCTGCTAGCGTCGGAGCTCCTTTGGCGTAGCTCGTGCTGGCGAGCAACCTAAGGAGTGCTTGACGGGCTGGGGCGCGGTCCTCCGCCGTCGTATGCAGCTTGGCTATCGCCTCCGCCAGCACGCCGGCCACGTGCGCATCAGCGGTGCTTGCGAGCAGTTGCAGCACCCGTTGGCTGGTTTGGCCCTGCTCGTCCGCAGTCACTGCCATCGTGACGAGGAGTCCTGCGAGCTGTCGGGGATTCTTAGCGTGGGTCGTGCTTGCGAGTATGTTTAGCAACGTTCGGCTTGCTTGGGTCCGGTCCTGCTCGGTTACTGCCAGCCCGGCGAATGCCCCTGCCAACTTATCGGCGGCGGCTGGGGAAAGGCCTGTGCCAAGAAGCTTAAGAAGGTGCTGCAAGGCGTGGGTTCGCTGCTCAAAGTTTGGATCCAGGCCGGCGATTCGTTTAGCCAGCATCTCCGCTACGTAGTCGCTGTGAGTGGCCTCCAGCGACCTTAGCAGGATTTTGAGAATCTGAGCCTTCTCCTCTGTAGTAACCCCCAGTTTGATGATCGCCTCAAGCATGTTGGCTTCAATTTTATGACCAATTTTTGGAAGCGCCTCTAGTAGCATGACCAGGGTTTCTTCTCGATCCGGCGCCATAGCCGCCAGCCTGGCGACTGCATTTTGCAGGGACGAATCCTCGAATGTAGCGGCCGCGCCGACGAGTTGCCTGAGTAGCGCTGTTATGATCAAGCGATTCCAACTGGGCCATTCATATGCTGTAACTTCGCGGAGGTTATCGAAGGGCACTTTCGTTATCGGAGTGCGTGGGCTCTGTTCGAGCGTTGCTAGCTTGAGCAGGGCCTGCCCTATCACCTGCGCGGCCTCGGGCGACCAGTCTGTCTGGCTGGACTCTTGGGCTACCCGAGCCAGAAATCGGCGGATCTCCCAACAGCCATCGATTCCCGCGAGGTCTGTGCTGAGCCAATCACCGTTCGCCGCTTGCGAAATCAGCACTTTCAGGACTTCGTCTCGCTGAGGGTGCATGGCGAGCGCCGCTGGGACTGCATGCTCCCAATCGGGGTCATACCACAAATGAGTCAATAGTTCGTCAGCCGCTTCTGCGGCGGACATCCTCAAAGCGATATGCTCGGCGACTAGGTGCTCGCGCAGCGACCTATGGATAAAAACCCGCTGCGTCATTCCCGAGTCGAGGTGAGCGAGGTCCAATGGCGGGGCTACGTGATCTAGGGCTGCCCGGACGTCTGCGTCCTGATTGACGCGCGGTGTCGGGAATTCGTCCGTCCAGGTGCCGACCCCCGAGACGGAATCGCTGGTAGCGGCAGACCAGGCCCAATCACGAAGGGTTTCGAGGCACGCAGCAGGGTCGGGGTTGCGGTTGCTGCCGCCGCGCCATCGCCCAGTGAGCATTCGACGTATTACTCTGCCGTACAAGTCGGCGCGGCGGGCGGGCAGTGGCTGATCACCGCCGATGATGCAGTAGAACGCCAGGAGGAGCGGCACAGTCGCGGCCGGCTGCAGGGCCGGCCGGTCCCGGAGCTGGGCCAGCAGCATCGCGGCCCGATCTGGCCGGTGGCTGAACCATGCCATGACGAAAGGCTCGACGTCACCTGGATAAGCCAGCGACTGCAGGATCCCAACCAGACGTGATGGGTCATCGTTGCCCATTGCGAGCTGGTGGTTCCACAAGGCCGGCCTGCTGGTGAGTACGATCCGCCAGGACGTCGGCAGCGTGTCGGCCTGACGGATCCGCTCATCTACCCCGTGAGCCTCGTCCAGCGAATCGAGTACCAGAAGTGTCGGCGCGTTTCTCTCCTCAAATAGCGCTCTCAGGGCGTGAGTCACCCGCGCACCGCCTATATCTGGAAGCTGGCCAAGGGCGCTTGACACGATGCCGCTCCGAATGCTATCGCCAGGCGGCACGGCGAAAAGGTGCGCGCACGTCGTGTACAACGGCAACTCGATCTCATCGGGGAAGGCCCCTTCGGCCAGTGCCTCCAGAGCCGCCTGCGCAGAAAGGCGTGCCGTACGTCTGGCCAGCCAAGTCTTGCCCGAGCCAGGACCGCCGAGAATGACTAGCCGGGCGGACTGCCTTGCTACTTCATCGGCGTCTTGATTTTTCTCACTGGGCCCGTGACCGCTGCGGATTCTCAGTTTTCGCTCGATCGACGCAGGAGCTACTACCGGGCCGGAGAACCTAGGATCTTCTGGCCATGGATCGGTGTTCAGCCACCTGATCAGCGAGGCGAGATAGACCTCCAGTTCGCCTTGTCCCGCCCGGCCTGGTGGAAGCGTGTCCAACATCCGTTCCAGCTGGGACATCACCAGTCCGAAGCGATTCCCATCGGCTGCCTCCCTGACAGCACACAAGGCGGCCAGGTCGGCATGAACGCTAAGGAGGGCATGGTCCAGCGCGCTGGCCTGATCGGCTTGCATCCGTTCCAATCGAGCGAACAACACTTGCTGGAACCACTCCGGTTCAAGGTCGCGCACCGCGAATTCGAGCAAGCCACCGACGATAGCCCTCGCTGCCGAGATTGAACTCCCCCCAGGCCGGTCCGGCAGGCACGAAGCAATCAAGGTCACGAGATCCTCAACCCTTCCGCGCCCTGCCTCGACCCAAGTGCCCTGCTCCTCCAAGAGTCGACGGATAGTGGCAAATTCGCGATCGGAAAGCTCAACGCCTTCCGTCGCAGCGCATACGATGCGGCTCAGCCCGTCCGAACGCCGCAGCCGCTGAAGCCACCGTCTAGACGCCTTAACCAGATCCGTAGCCGCCCAGGTCGCGGGCAACCCGGCCAAGGCGGGTCCAACGGCCCCTTGGAGCAGCCAGATGAGCAATGGCGACATGCGGAGAATTATCCCATCGCCGACCGCAGTACGCACCCGAAGAGTGGCTTCTTTGGCCAATCCAGTTCGGTTAGTCGGCGCACGGCCACTCTAGCCGACCATTGTCGGCCATCATCTACTATATGCTGCTTATTCGGCGGCGTTGATCCAAGGGAAGAGCTGGGCCCTGGGCAGTCTGTGCATGCCTGGAAATCACCTCCGGTGCTTCGCCTGACGTCGGGAGTCATAGACAACCCGTCGCGGAAGGGGAGGACGGAGATCCCGCGCCTGGTCGGCTTGCACAATCCTATCATTCGAGTATGGTCCGCCTTGCAGCTTACCGTCCGCCCAAACTAAGCTCGGGCAGGAGGGTTTTATGGATCTGAAGCTGGGATATTATATCAAGGACGGTATCACGATTATTGAGGCCGAGGGCGAGGTCGATTCCTACACCGCGCCGCGCCTTCGCGAGATACTCATCTACATGGTCGACCAGGAGAGCTATCATCTCGTGGTAAACATGGAGAAGGTCGAGTTCCTCGATAATAGGGGCTTGGGGGTACTTATAGGTGGGCTGAAAAGGGTGCGCGCATATGGCGGCTCTCTCGCTCTAGTCTGTACGCAGGATCGCATCTTGAGGATCTTCCGCATCACTGGGCTCATAAGAGTCTTCTCAATCCACGACACCGTAGATGAGGCCATAGCTGAGCGGAGGGCGCACGAGTAATCTGGCGAATTGGGAGCCCAGACGGGCGAGTTCGCAGAGACTCGAGACCTCGGCCGGCCCAGGATTTCTAACAATGCCAGTCAATCATGCTGGTTGCACTTGACGTGTGAATTCTGCAAAAATACATCATCCTAGTTCTGAAACTGCCTAGCCGAAATAGCTCAGCACTCAGAACAGGATCATCTGTTTCACATCACAAGCCTGCGCGGCGCGATCAACACGCGCGCCGATTCGGCGTTCCGCGCGCTGTCACCGATCGTGAACATGCCAAGGCGGTCACTTACGGTGACCGCAGCTGGGAGCGGATGCGGGAAGCTGTGGCCGCTCCGGCGGTCATGAGCTGATGAGCAGCCAGATGGCGAGGGCGAAGCCCGTGCAGGCGATAAGGACGCGGAGAGTGCCGTGGCGGGCCCGCCGGGCGATGGACGGCCCGATGAGCCCGCCTGCGATCGTGCCGGTTCCGAGCGGGATCGCCGCGGTCCAGGCAACCGTCCCGGCGATGGCGAACAGTACGGCCGGCAGGATATCGCTCGCGGCCAGGAGCACATTCTTGACGGCATTCGCGCGGTGCAGCACCGGTTCGGCGGTGAGCAGCAAGAGCGCGATCAGGAGGATGCCGGACCCGGCGCCGAAGTAGCCGTTGTACACCGATACCCCGCCGAGTCCGCTGAGCACGGCGGCGGCCCGTCCCCAGGCGTGCTCGTTCTCCTGCTGCCACCTGCTGATCCGCGGCTGCATGAGCAGGATCAGCGAGCCGGCCGCGACCAGGAACGGGACAACCCGGCCGAAGACGGCGCCCGGCGTCACGACCAGCAGGACCGCGCCCGCCAGCGACATCGTGATGCTCACCGGCAGCCACCGGCGGATGGTGGCGCCCTGGCCGGTGATGCCGGGGGCTGCGCGGCTCGCCGAGCCAAGCCCGCTGCCCAGCATCGCCACGGAGTTCGTGACGTTCGCGGCCAGCGGCGGGATGCCCACGGCGAGCAGCGCCGGATACGCGACCAGCGTGGTGATCCCGCCGGCGGTGCCGATGATCCCGGCGGCGAGACCCGCCACCCCGAGAAACAGGGCGGTGAGCACGACATGGGACACGACAGGATTTTCCCATGGCAACCCTGGCCGTTTCGCCGCCGCCAGGAGCGAGGCCGCAGAGCGAAGACCCGCCGTTATGGGTGGTGACACAGCCGTGAACCTACTTTCTCAATCTGATGCCGAACCGGAATTCTGGGTGTAGCGGATTTCCAGCGTTGCTCTTATGTCGGCGGTCCGCGCCGCTCCGAATTTCCTTGGGCCGTTTACCTCTGGTTAGCCCCGATACAGGGGCAGCCGAGCGGGAGGGACTACTGAGGCAGTGGGACCGTGCCTCAGATGTTTGTTTACGGACAGGTGTCATTTATGCACCCGCTCGATATCAGATAGTGATAGCTATTACGTTGTGATGCGGACGCGGAAAGTCGTGGTGCTTGTCGGCTTGTGCGTGTTGGTTTTGTTGATAGCGGGTGATCAAGGCGATAAGTGGTTGAAAGTCCTGGTGGCTCTTGCGACTATGGTGAGTCTGGTAGTTGCCAATGTCCAGGCCTGGCAGATGGTGGTCGGCTGGTTTGCTGGCCCGCCGGGGCTGCCGGCAGCACTGGATCCGCCGGTGGGGCTCGTGGACAGGCCGGAGAAGCTGGCGGAGGTGGTGGAGGCGCTATGCAAGCGCCGAAGCAGGACAGCCGGGATCACGACGGTTGAGCTGTATGGTGCGGGCGGCTTCGGGAAGACGACCTTGGCTCAGGTGGCCTGCGCAAACCGGCGTGTAGAGAAGTGGTTCAGGAAGCGGGTGTACTGGGTCGACGTGGGTCAGGACGTCCGAGAACCGGCTGCGGTGGCCGCGAAGGTGATCTACAAGCTCTCGGGCAAGGAGGAAGCCTTCCCCGATCTGGCGTCAGCGAGCCAGAGACTGAGGAAGCTGCTGGGTGCCAGGCCCCGGACGCTGTTGGTCTTGGACGATGTATGGGAGAAGGAACAGCTGGCGGCTTTCACCGGGGACGCCAGGAGATGCGTCCTGCTGGTAACCACGCGGATCCCGGGGTTGCTGAACGAGGCTGGCGCGCTTGTAGAAGTAGACCGGATGCTGCCCGGAGAGGCCCGGGACCTGCTGACCTCGGGTGCGCACCTGCCCGAGGCCCGGAGGGATGAGCTGCTGGAGGCGACGGCCGGGTGGCCACTGGTGCTGCGAATAATCGGCGCGCACCTCGCGGACACCCGTCGGCTTGGCGGGAATGTGGACAGGGCCGCGGGGGATGTCCTGGCGAAGCTGCGGGTCGGGGGTCATAGGGCACTTGACATCCTGAACGTGAAAAGGGCGGCGACAGTGCAGGCGGCGATCGACGCCAGCGCCAGCCTGCTGGACGATCCCCAGGACGCGGAGCGGCTTGCAGAGCTGGGCGTGTTCGCGGAGGGCGAGGTGATTCCCTTTGAGCTGGTCTTCCGCCTGTGGCGGGCCACCGGCGGCCTGGATTCTGTGCAGGCACAGCTGTTGTGCGAGCGCCTGGCCAGCCTGGCGCTAGTCTCTGACATTAGCGGGGTGAGGGTGCATCCCGTGATCCGCGACTCCCTGCGCCGCAAGCTCGGCCCTCAGCGGCTGGCCGGGGTGAACGGTATCTTTCTGGACCGTGCCGCCGGGGAACTCCCCGCAGCGCCATCCCTGAACCATGCAGTCGCTGGGCAGCAGGTGGCCTGGTGGTGGAAACCGGACGCGGACGACGATCACGCGTTCATGCGGTATCTGCGTGATCACCTGATCGAGCACCTGCGGGATGCCGGGCGGCCGAGTGAGGCGGAGGCAGTTGCTTGTGATCTGCGGTGGGCGGGGGTACGGCTGACAGAGTCTGGGCCCGCCGCCCTTTCCGCTGACCTGTCACGGGCGGGAACCCCACGCGCACGTAGCCTGCTGGCCGTGCTGGCTCGCATGTCGCACCTGCTTGCCGCTACGCAGCCGCCAAGCCTGGTAGCTGATGTCCTGTACTGCCGGGTCGCCGACGATCCCGACTGGGGACAGCAGGCGACCGCTCTTCGCAGTCTCGGCCTTCAGCGCGGGCTCGCGGTCCGCTGGCCCCTGCCCGACATACCGGGCCCCGCGCTCCGCCGTATCCTGACAGGACAAGCCAGCGCGGTGAACACGGTAGCGGTCGCACCAGACGGTTCCTGGCTTGCCGCCGGCGACGACGACGGCGCGGTCCAGATCTGGGAGCCGGCCACCGGCCGGAAAAGGGCTGACTTTCCCGCGCACTCCGGTGCGGTGAACACGGTAGCGGTCGCGCCGGACGGCAGGTGGCTGGCTACCGGAGGCGACGACGGAACAGCCCGGATCTGGGACACCCATACCTGGAAGGAGCAGCAGCCCGCTCTCGCGCCCCGTACTGGCCTCACGGCCCGTACAGGCGCCGGCGGCCGCACTGCCCTCACCGTCCTCATCAACCGCAACTCCGTCCGGGCGGTGGCGCTCGCGCCGGACGGCAGCTGGCTGGCCGCCGGCAGCAACGACGGAACGGTGAGGATCTGGGACCATCCGGCACCCGCGAACAAGAATCCGGCTGCCAGACGGCAGCGGCTTGTCCTGACTACCACTCCCAGGACCAATAGAGCCGCCCTTACTGGCATCTCGGCCCTTACTGGCCTCGCTGCCTTCGCCGGCATCTCCGCTGTCGCCTTTAACCTCATCGATGTTCACTTCAACATCGCCGGCGCCGTCCGTGAATCTTTCAGCAATCGCCCAGTCATTTCCAATGTCCGCAGGACCGCTCCCGCGACGAACGCATCTCGACTCGCGACAGGCAACCTGCTAGAGGCTATAGGCGCCAAAGCCGCTGCGGCAAGGGACGGAGTCCGTGACGTAGTGGTCGCGGTCTCACAAAGAGGCGCCACTACAGTTACTGGGGTACATGATGTGATCTTCTCCCCTATCGGCTACGCCGTCGTCGGCATCTGCCTCCTTGTCGTCAGCGTGCGCCTTTGGAAGGCCATCTTCCCGGTCCTGACCCGCCATGTGGTGACTGTGTTGGCGGTCGCCCCGGACGGCGGATGGCTGGCCACCGGAGGCACCGACGGGAAGGTCCAGGTCTGGAACCAAGCCACCGGGAAGAGGCAGTCCGTCATTAACGGGCGCCGCGGCGCCGTTAACGCGGTCGCGTACGCCCCGGACGGCTCCTGGCTGGCAACCGGGGGCAACAGCAAGACGGTCCGGATCAGAAATCAGACCACCGGAGAGGAAAAAGACGTCCAGACGGGGCACGATGGGGCGGTGAACGCGGTCGTGTTCGCCCCGGACAGTTCCTGGCTGGCGACCGGAGGCGACGATAAGACGGTCCGGATCTGGGATCAGGCCAGCGGAGAGGAGCGGGCTGTCCTCACCGGGCATTCCGGTGTCGTGAACGCGATGGCAGTCGCACCGGACGGTAGCTGGCTGGCGACTGGCGCAGCAGACGGGACGGTCCGGATCTGGGATCCGGATGCCAGTCGAGAACAGGCCGATGCCGCTTCCCGCGTCCCCACTGTTAACGCGGTGGCGGCCGCCCCTGACGGCTCCTGGTTGGCGACCGGAGGCGACGATAAGACGGTCCGGATCTGGGACCGGGCCAGCGGAGAGGAGCGGGCTGTCCTCACCGGGCATTCCGGTGCGGTGAACGCGGTGGCGGTCGAGCGTGATGGTAGATGGCTGGCCACCGGAGGCGACGATGGGAAGGTCCGGATCTGGGACCAGGTCACCGGGGAGAAGCGGGCCGTTCTCACCGGGCACGCCGGTGCCGTCACTTCCGTGACGTTCGCGCCGGACAGCGGCTGGTTGGCCACCGGAGGCGAAGACGGGACGGTCCGGATCTGGGACCAGGTCAGCGGAGAGAAGCGGGCCGTCCGCACCAAGCATTCCCGCGCGCTGAACGCGGTGCCGATCGCGCCGGACGGATCCTCGCCGACTATCGACGACGCCAGCTGGGCGCCGCGGACCTGGAAGCCGAGGACCGCGGAATGGAAACGGGGTATCATCTTCGGATATGACTTCACAGTGAACGTGATAGCGATTGCCCCAGGCAACTCCTGGCTAGTCGCTTCGACCGGCGGCGCAAGGACGCACATTTGGGATGCGGTCACTGGGCGTGAAAGGAACCGTCTGACCCTTTACCGCGCTGCGCGGCTAAGGCTTGCCGATATCTGGAACGACGCCACCCGGCGAAAGGCTAAGACCCGCGACCTTATCGAGGCCACAGGTATGACGGCGGCGGCGATTGCGCCGGACGGTGGATGGCTGGCCACCGTTAGCAGCGCTGGGGCCGTGCGGATCTGGGATGCGGTTACCCTGCGGGAACAAGCCGCCCTGCCCGGCCACTCTGGCGCGGTGAACACGGTGGCGGTCGCACCGGACGGTACGTGGCTAGCTACAGGTAGCGCGGATGGAACTCTACGGGTATGGGGAAAAACGGCGACCTGGAGCCTCTGGACCCTGATGCGCGTCGACGGCGCGATCCTGTCCTGCACCTGGATTGGCAACGCGGGACTTGCCGTCGTAGGCGCGGCTGGCCTGTTCACATTCGACTTCCCCGCAGGCACCGAGCCATCCCCTGTTAAGCGCTGATATGACGGATCACGGTGACCGATTCTCGAAGGGCAACGAAGGCGCTCAGGTCCTTGAGCATGCGCACGTAGGCGAAAGCGCATCAACCGCACGACACGGGCCGCCAAACCGCGCGGCCAAATCTAGGCCGCCGGCGGATTGATCGTGGTGGCAACCCGAAGCCCGACGCCTTAGCAGTTCCCATACGCCGGGTGCCGGTATTTCTGTTGCTGGGGCGATCACACTGCGATGATGCAGCTCTCTGAATGCCGGGCACAGAACTGGCCTATCTGAGTACGGGACGCCATGCTGGCCAGATGAATTCCAAGGCGCGCTAAATCGGCGATCTGAAATTGTTCGAGCCAAAGGCAAGGTGTCCGCTTATAGCGGTGCGTGACCGCGAGGAACGCTAGCCGGGCCTGGTCTGGCCGTGTGGATCGAGATCGCTGTGACCTGCCAGGTGCAAGACGGCATGTACGCCTGAGACCATAGCGTCAGGAAGTCGTTGAGACGGGACAGGGCGCAGGCGTCGCGTAGACGCCATCGCCGGGCGTGCAGGCCTTATTCTGAGCCCCTGATCCCCGGCTGCTCCGTCGCCGGGGATCAGGATCCCTCCAGGCTGCTGATCCGGGGTCCGATGCCGCGTAGGTGTCCGGAATGTGAGCTCGCCACACCGAGGCGGGGACCTTCCGCGCCGCGCTCTCGGGGAGGGCGGCGGCTGGCTGCGCGTCCGGCTCGGGCGACCCGGCGTACTGCTTCTGCGGCATCCGGGCCCCGGCGGGCCGGGGGAGTGACGGTCGCCATGTTCGGGCTCTCACTCGTTTGGGCGTGCTCATCTACTTGATATGTAGGTGATCGTGAGGGCACCAGGATCGAGGTGCGCAGCGCCTCGATCACCTACATGATCAGGCATTATGTGGCCCGCCAGGGCGCAGGTGACCGAAGGTCACCCACATAGTGCCGATGAGCGTGCGTTGTCACATTGAATATCTAAACGATGAGCCGGATAGCAGACCGAAACGCTTAATTAAACGTAGTTATACGTAAGCTCGCCGCGATAGCCGAAGTGCACTTGTTCGACAAATGCTATTAGACGACCGGGTCATTATAGGGGCATGGCGTTGACATAACCTTCGTCGCCTGCGGTGCCGTCGAGTTCTATCCCATCAGTTCCTACGGCAAAGATCCTTCCATTGTATGCAACTGGCCCAGATACAACGGCCATTGGAAAATTCCACTTGGTCTTGCCTGTGCCTAGGTTCACTACGCGAATACTTTCTTTGGCATAGCCGACGCAAGCCCAGTTTCCGGCGAGGAATGGCGGAGAAGTGACCGACCAGCCAGAGCTACCAGTCCGCCATCTGACTCGGCCATCGCTTAGGCTAAGTGCTAGCAGTTCTGTCTCGCTTCCTTCTCCTCCGGGATAGGCGATGCCCCCGGAGATTCCGGTCGGATAAGCGAATGTGAGCGCGATCGTGCCGGACGCGACGAATGCCTGATCGAGACTGCTCAGGCTTCTTCGCCACACCTGTCTGCCATCCTTAACTTTCGCTGCCGAAATGACAGTTGTACTGCCAACGCCAAAAGATCCAACGAAACCTTCCTCATTATTCCCGGCCGTGTAGATATTCCCCGCTACGGCTTGCATCGCGAACAAAGGAGCCGGATAGTCCGAGCTCCAGAGAAGTTCACCAGTACTGGCGTCCAAGACAGACAGGATAGAACCGCTGTCACCGTTACAGCTAATGTAGACGATATCTTGCGTGAGCTGAGGCCCTAGTGCAAACGGGCTACTCCCCGAGTAGTATTTCCATTGCTCTGCGCCATCTGCCGTGCTCAATGCCCGGATCAGGGAATCGCTAGATGTATATACAATTTCCCTTGTCGCCGTAAAAGGGGAATCGCCATCGACGCTTGGCACCCGCCATAGCGGTCTACCGGTTTGCGCATCAAGCGCCCAGATTTCTCCTGGCCCATCAGATGGATTTGGCGGACCGCTGCTGACATAGGCTACAGATGAGCCAAGCACAGGACCCGAGACTGTCCAGTCGTTCTTAGGGAAATCCCACAGCTTCTCTCCGCTGGTGATGTTGACTGCTGAAAGCCTCGAGTCGACTTCCATGACATAAGCAAGATTCCCGTGCGTGACAGGCGCCGAAGCGCCCGGCGCGCTCAGCGCCTCCCATAGGACCGAACCGTTCTCCGCATTTAGCGCATAAAGCTTGTCCTCTAGTTGGCATGACACGAAAACTGCAGGACCTGCGGCTGTTAGCGTTACAGCTACTGGATTGGCAACCGGGAAGCGCCAGAGCGGCTGCAGTTGGCGGGTCTTGGCGGATTCCTGACTACCACGCTCACCGCTGCGTGCCCATCCACCTGCCCTGTCCACCCAGCCTGCAGCGACGCCTGCACTTGCACCTGCTGCACAAGCCATTGCAACCCCCGCCAGCCCAAGTACCCGTCTTCGACTATGGTCCACCGCACGGCTCCTTGTGGATTCTTACCAGCTAAATTTCTTAGAATTGACCCTAATCCATGGGTTGGTGTTGGTGATATTTGGATATACGGACCGAGCAATCTCGTTATCCAGATAGAGGACTTGGTAACTGGAGAATATGGTACCCCCTCCTGCAGGAATCGGCGTAATTCGGAAAGGCTTGCCGTGGTCATTTACGGTTTCCGTAACCGTTTTCCCGCCATCTAGGGCTGTAAGATCTAGCTCGAATTGGCAAAACTGACGAGACGTTGATACCGCAACTTGGAATGTGAACTGCTCCCCGAAACCAAGTGAGATGCTGTATTGCCCAAAGTAATCCGGATATCTCTTTACGGACCATGCCTTCGTGTACTCGGCCGGCACCTGAGGGTTATCCAGATCTACATACAGTTGGGCGCTCACGTCTTCGCCTTGGCCGGGCGCGAAGAACATCGTACCGTCCAATGGCGCTGAACAATGTTCGACCGGCTTTATATTTATGATTCTGACTAGATGGCGACGGTTACCCTGTACCACCAATTGGATATCAACCCGGCCTGCGAAAGCCATATCGTGATCGGCGAGCCAAGCTTGAGACCCGGAGGAGCCAGAGCCGTTTACTGCCGCCATCTGGTCAGCCAGATCCTTTGCGCTGAGAATCAACGGCTTCGGGAAGGCCATGCTACCGTCGTCCTCGGCAGTCACATTTCCCAGCGTGACTTGCAAGGGATCGCCGCGAGGCGACGCTAGACCTGAGGCCGCAGCAGGTGACGGCGAAGGCGAGGCCGCCTGAGTTCCGAGTACTGTGGCGAAGGCGGCTATGAAAGCCACAACCGCCGAACTGGCAAGACCTGCTATCCAGGCAAGGACTTTGCCGCCTTGCGCCTTCCTGCCGGAACTCTTCCTACGGGAATGTCTCCCGCCGGAATCGCCAGGCGGGTGTTCATCGGGTTTTTCTGACAATTTGGCACGCCAGCCTCTCATCTCCACTAACGATAGGCAGGCCGCTCAGCATTCTCGTCAGCCAGATGTACGACGGCCGTTCCGACGGTCACATGTCAGCGTTACGTGCAAACGCGATGGCCGGTACTGGCGCCATGCCCTGCCTAATCATGCCGATCCCGGCATTTACCCCCCGACTGGCCCTCTCCCCAGGACCGAAGGTTGACGTCCAACTGCATCCAGTAGTCTGTGGGCACGTCATGATCATCCGCAAGTACTTGAAGGGAATAAATTCGTAACAATAAGTGCAAGGTAGCGATGGTCGCCCGGCAGGTCGGCGCGATCCGCATGTTCGTGCGTCACCGAACTCGGCCGAACGTCCTCTGCCGCGAACCAGGTCAAGCCGTGCCTTTGTCTTGCCCAAGCAGCGGCGTGTCCAAAGGACGGCGCAGAGTTTACCCTGACCTGGGAGTGATGGATCGAAGGCTAGCGGTGGTGGGTGTAAAGCACGATCGCGCCGATGACCCTCAGTACCCCGATCACCTGACCGGCGATCGCGAGACCCGACGCCTTGCGGTTCTGCCGTTTCGCTTCGCTTTCGGACATGCCGCCGAAGATGCACGCGAGCACGGAACCGAGACCACCGATCCAAACCAGCGAGAGAACCAGCGACGCGATGGCGTACCCGTTATGGACGGCGGGAGTTCACGTGTCATCACCCATCGGGCTTACCTCCTGGAGGGATCGTAGACCAGTTCCTCCGGGCAGCTGTTCAGGCTGGGTGACGTTATTGTCACACTGGTGATTGCCTTAACGATGCCGAGGCGGTGTCCCGCTGTCGGCAACGCCTACCCGGCATATGCGGTGTAGATGACGTCAACCTGATCCCCGACGCGCCGCACGTCGCCTTACACACATGCAGCGTCCGCGACAATGGCTTCAGTGTTTCGAGGGACGCGCGCTCATGTCGCGATGACGTTGGGTCGGTCATGCCATATTCGCGTCTTCAGGTGTAGCGCCAGAAACTGTCGGTGCTGAAGTAGCGTTTGGGTCCCGGTCCACCGGTCGGTGCCCTGCAAGGAAGATGCCTAGCTCCAGGACTCCTGACATAGAGAGGTATTTCACGCAATGCCAGGGTGGGGTTTGATCTCGTAGCGCAGGACAAGATCGGTGCCCGGGGTAGCAGGCCTGGGCTTGGCTGAGCTAGTCGCAGAGGGCGGCGAGTGCCTGGGTGCGGTGAGCGGGTCGAGCCGGATGAGCAGTTCGCCGTGGCCAGGGATGATGTCACCGGAGGCAGTGAGGGCTTCGCGGATCAGCGCGTAGGCTTCGTCGCCGGCGCGGGCGTAGTGGCCGTTCAGCGCCCGGGCCAGGGTGGTCTCGGCGTTATAGAAGCCGATTGTAATCATCGCGCCACCACGGTCTTGGACTATATGCCCCGGCCGTCCCCACAGGTACCGCAGGTTTGGCGGCAAATGCGTTCAATGATCCGCCAGCAGAGCGGCTGCCCCGGCCTGTCGTTATCCGATCGCTGAAAGGCAGTGCCCTTGTCGTGCTCCGCCCGCTGCCAGGGTGCTCAGGGGTTCCTGCGGTCAGATTTCGAGATCCGTATCCTGGCCTGCCTCGGCCTTCTCGATGGGGGTGGCAGCCTCGATCTCAGCCTGGACGTCGGCGTGCATGGCGGGCTCGTCGACGACGTCGGGAACCGGGGCGATCTGGATCACGTTCACGTCCCCGGCCCGGCCGGCCAGAACGTCGTCGGCCATGTCCGCGAGGTACTGACCCCAGTCGGCTGACGCGGGGAGGACGGGCATCTGCCGGTACAGCTTCCATTCGAGCTTGGACCGCGTCCAGGCTCAGATCTCCGGTAGCCGTTGATTGAATCCCCGGCCTGACCTGCGGGTTCGCCGCCACGCGGCCGATGTCGAGATCTCGGCAATCCAGCACGCGCGCAATCGGGGTCCGCCCGATCCGCC
>Ga0182030_10013829_pt1 | contig 16014 bp, 13 predicted proteins | sample 812S3MmetaG_FD_121299 | JGI IMG/M metagenome (GOLD analysis project Ga0182030, IMG submission 121299) | Permafrost microbial communities from Stordalen Mire, Sweden - 812S3M metaG (Illumina Assembly) | ecosystem: Environmental > Terrestrial > Soil > Wetlands > Permafrost | place: Sweden...
ACTCGAAATTCATTCCGTGGAGAACGCCGCGGCTTACGAACTGGGCGAGGCCGATCCGATCCTCGGCGCCCCGTTGCGCATTGAAGTGCGCCCCGATGCCTCGTGGGTGCGCGTGCATTACACCACCTCGCCCACGGCTTCCGGCCTGCAATGGCTCGACCCGCCGCAAACCGCCGGCAAGGTCCATCCCTTCCTTTATACCCAGTCGCAAGCCATCCACGCGCGCAGTTGGATCCCGCTACAGGACACCCCCGCGGTGCGCATCACTTTCGAGGCCGGGATCCGCGTGCCCGCAGGCTTGCGCGCCGTCATGGGCGCCGGCGTGTCGGGCAACCAGTTCCGGATGGAGCGGCCGGTGCCCTCCTACCTGATCGCGCTGGCCGCCGGTGACCTGGAATTTCGCGAGCTCGGCCCGCGCTCGGGTGTCTATGCCGAGCCGCAGTTGATCGACGCGGCGGCCTACGAGTTCGCCGATACCGAAGCCATGATCGCCGCCGTGGAGGCGATGTACGGCCCCTACCGCTGGGGCCGCTACGACCTGCTGGTGCTCCCGCCCAGCTTCCCCTTCGGCGGCATGGAGAATCCGCGTCTCACTTTCGCCACTCCCACCATTCTGGCCGGCGACCGTAGCCTGGTCTCGCTGGTGGCGCACGAGCTGGCGCATTCCTGGTCGGGCAACCTGGTGACCAACGCCACCTGGAGCGATTTCTGGCTCAACGAAGGTTTCACCGTTTACGTGGAGCGCCGCATCCTGGAGCGGCTTTACGGCCCCGCGCGCGCCGCCATGGAAGCCGTGCTGGGGCGCCGCCAGCTCGATAGCGAAATGGCCGGCCTGCGCGAACCGGACCGCGTTCTGCACATCGACCTCACCGGCCGCGATCCCGACGATGGCTGCACGCTCGTGCCCTACGAGAAAGGCGCGCTGCTGCTGCGCACCATCGAGCAGGCGGTGGGCCGCGAACGCTTCGACGCTTTCCTGCGCGCCTATTTCGACCACTTCGCGTTCCGCAGCATCACCACCGCCGATTTCCTGGAGTATGTGCGCCGCGAGTTGCCCAACCCGGTGCCGCTCGACGAGTGGATCTACCGCCCCGGCATTCCCGAAGGCGCCGCCGAACCGCACTCCGACGCCTTCGCCCGCGTGGAATCCGGCTGGCCCACCGATACCAGCGCGTGGTCCACGCAGGAGTGGCTGCATTTCCTGCGATCCCAGGATCCGCCCGACATGGCCCGGCTCGACCGCGAATTCCACTTCTCCGAATCGCACAATTCCGAAATCCTGCACCAGTGGCTGTGGATGGCCGTGAAAGCCGGCTACCAGCCGGCGTATCCCAAGGTGGGACCGTTCCTGAAATCCGTGGGACGCAGAAAATTCCTCAAGCCGATCTATAGCGAGCTGATGAAAACTCCCGAGGGGCAAGCCCGCGCGCGCGCCATCTACGCAGAGGCGCGGCCGGGATACCACCCCATTGCGCAGACCAGCATCGACGGCATCGTGGGATAAATCTACTTCGGCATTTCCACGGTCTGATTCAGCGACGCCATCTTTCCGTCGGCATCCTGCACCACCACGCGCACGCGGTACGGCCCGGGGGGCGCGGCGAGCGACAGCGAGGCGTTTAATCCGCTGGCCACCAGGCGCGGCAGAGTCTCATCTTTGAGCGTGAAATCCACCATGCCTTCCCTCGCCGCAACGATGTTGCCGTCCGCATCGAGCAGCGCTCCAATGAAGGTCAGTTTCTGTACGTGGCGCCCATCGCGTTTGGCAAATATGAGTGAGGCGACATCCACGTGGATCGCGAGCGACACTTCCGGATTGCCCTTGTCCGATGTGCCCAGGCGCTGGTCGAGGTGAATGGGGATCTCCGTCAAGACATCCTGGGCCAGAGTCTCCCGGTCGATCGGACGCGCCTCCGTCTCCATGCCGGCGGGCGCGTTGCGGGGCGCAAAGTATCCCGGCCGCGCCTGAACGTAATCGCCCTTTGCCGCCGCTAACCGCACTTTGAGCTTGTGGTACTTGCCCGCTTCCCCTTCCGGATCGGGTCGGAATGCCAGCAGATACGTCGTTTCGGGAACGGCGGCGAGTTCCGCGAATCCACCCACCAGGTCGTTGCTGTTGTGGAAGAACAAGCCGCCAGTGCCCGATGCGAATTCGGCCATCACGGCGTTCATGGCGTCATTGCGGGAGAAAATCGACTGGGTTTCGAAAACGAATGTCGCCAGCGGGAAGCCGGCGTTGGAGTGGGGCTCTTCACCGAATGGACGTCCCGGCGCCTGCGCCCATAACCCCTTGGCGTCGAGCGCGTCGATCACGATGCCGGCATGGATGGCGCGGTCGATGGCGGCATCGAGGTCCACCTCCAGCAAGCCGGAGAGAAAGCCGCTGGATACCATCAGCAGGACGCGCGTGCCCGGCGCCCGTGCCAGTAGCGCCAGGGCTTTATCGACGGCATCGAACGCATCGAGCGAATCCCTGCGCGCCTGCTCCCACGTCGCCGACGCTTGCGCCCGCACGGCGACGATATTGGGGTCGGTTGCGGTAGTGCCGCGGCGGTTGTCGTTGCGTTCGTTGGGATCGGTCATCACGCAATGCTGCATCTCCTCCAGGGCGGCATTGAACGCGGAATAGTCCAGATTGTTGTCGATCAGGTAAGCCTGATAAGGCGTGATGCGCGGGCACGACTGCAATCCGTTTTCGGAGATGCGCGGATGCGGACGCAGTTTGCCGACGGCGTCAGTGAGCGCGCCCGCATCCGCCGTGAAATCGAGAATCAGCCCTCGGGAAGCCGCATAAACCGCCGCCCGCGCCCCCGGCCCCAGACCATCCTTGATAAAGCGTTCGGCCGCAATTTGGGTGCGGTGCAGTTCTCCCGAATCGGAGTGCAGATCGTCGAAAAAGAGCATCGTGGATCGCGGCGGCGCAGGCGGCGGCGCAGGCGCGCCGGCGGACGGCATTGCGACAGGAGCGGCCAGTGCGGCGGCCTGCTCCGCCGCGCGCGTTTCCACGGAAAACGCCGCGATCTCCCGCGCCTTCCCTTCGTCGAGAATCTCGAAATCGCCCTGCTTCAGCCCGCCCACTGTACGACCCTTCGGGTCGCGCACCACTACCTCCAGTTGCACAAGCTGCGACTGCACAGCCAGGTGGAATTGAGGCGGTGTGTAAGCCTGCGCGCTAGCGTGGATCTCGTCCGACTGGGCTGCGGCGAGGAACGCGCTTGCCACAAAGAGACACAGCCATCTCATAATTGTCGAGTATAGCCCGCCTCAAAACTTCAGGGCCGCCAGCGTGGGGGCAGACCACTCCCTAACGGTCGTGGCTCAGAAGGCTGTCGCTGATTCGACGCCACTTGCCGAGCCGCGCGCGTAAGCAAGCGGTTGTTTGGAGCCCGGGTAGCCTCGCGCAATCCCGAGCGCCGCCGGAAATCTGCCGCGCCGGCAAACGGACGCGGGGCCGCCCAGCTCGCAATCTCGTCCGCCGCGCCCCCGGAGTAGCCCGCAGAATGGCGCCGCCTAACTTTTTGGCGCGGCGAGCGTCCATGACATACTGACATCAGAATGGCCAAGGTGCTCATCGCTGGAGGCGGGCTCGCCGGTTTGTCGGCGGCAGCCGCGCTGGGCGGCGCCGGTTTCGACGTCGAACTGTTCGAGTCGCGGCCGTTCCTCGGCGGCCGTGCGACGTCATACACTTTGCCCGGTGCGGGCGGCAACGACAGCGGCGCCGAGACGGTCGACAATTGCCAGCACGTGCTGCTGCGCTGCTGCGGCAACCTGCTGGACTTCTACACCCGGTTGAACGTCCGCGACCGCATCCACTTCTACCGGGAGTTTTATTTTCTGGAGCCCGGCGGCCGCCTCTCTATCCTGCGGCGCGGCCGCTTCCCTGCCCCGTTCCATTTCGCCGGCTCCTTTTTGCGCCTGCATTGCCTCGACCGCCACGACAAAGTCGGCATCGCCCGCGCCCTGCTGGCCATCCGCCGCGAGCGCACCCGCCGCAAAGACCTGGACCGCATCAGCATGCTCGACTGGCTGCTGCAAAAGCGCCAGACGCCGCATGCCATCGACCGTTTCTGGCGGCAGATCCTGGTCAGCGCGGTGAACGAAGATCTGGAGCGCATGGCGGCCATCCACGGCTTCCAGGTTTTTTGGCTGGGCTTTATGGCGCGCGCCGATTCCTACGAAATGGGGATTCCCGCCGTGCCGTTGGGGCAACTCTATTCCACCGGCGCCTGGCGCCGCCTGGGCAATGTGCGGATGCATTTCCGCGCGCCGGTGGAACGAATTGACGCCGCGGGCTTCGTGGTGGCCGGCGAGCGCTGCGCGGCCGACTACTACGTCTGCGCGCTGCCCTTCGAGCGGCTGGAGGCAGTGGGGCTGCCGGCGCCCAAGCTGGAGCATTCGCCCATCACCGGGGTGCACCTGTGGTTCGACCGCGAAGTGACCACCCTGCCCCACGCCACCCTGCTCGACCGCACCATGCAGTGGATGTTCAATAAAGAGGGCGGCCGGTACCTGCAGTTGGTGGTGAGCGCTTCGCGCGACCTGACTTCGCTTTCGCGCGGCGAGATTATCGATATCGCCATCGGCGACCTGCGCCTCTATTTCCCGCGCGTGCGCGATGCCCACCTGGTGAAGGCCCACGTCATCAAGGAGCAGCGCGCCACGTTTTCCGCCGCCCCGGAGACCGAGCAGTTGCGGCCCACGCCGGATTGCGGCATCGCCAACGTATATCTGGCGGGGGACTGGACGCGCACCGGTTGGCCGGCCACTATGGAAGGCGCGGTGCGCAGCGGCTATATCGCGGCCGAATGGGTGGCGCAGGCGGCCGGCAAGCCGGCGAAATTCCTGATACCGGACGTGGGGTAACGGCCTCGGGCGATTCAGTCCCTGGCTGCGGCTGGGTTGGAACTCCGGGCGGGCTCCGGCAAGTTTCCGATAAGATAACAAAAATCGGCCAAAATCTGGTGAACCAGGATTTTAAGCGTAAGCGCTTTATAACCAAAGAATTTGGCGGGTTATGCCTACTTTTTGTCCAGGTGGATAACTTCCGAGTTCCCGACCATACATCCGGAGCGAGCGAGGAAGGGCTGCGGAAACTCCCAAACCTGAGCTGTCACAGTTAAATTAACTCTGAGGGGCGCGATCTATGCGGAGCGAGGCGGCCTGGCGTCAGCGGCGAATTCGGGCGCATGCCTCATTGCTTCAACCCCGCGTTCCAATTCAGCACGACGGTGATGGGGAAGGACGCGGCGGCCTGTTCTTTATCGGGTTGGCAGTTCACCAGGAAGCGTTTGCCGTCGGGCGTCACATCGTAGCGAAAGACATATTGCACACGGACGCCGCCGGCTATCTTAGGATCGAACAGCGGCTGGGGAATGCCTGCCTCGAATTTCGGCACGGTGCGGATATCCACCGCCATCAGTTCGCCGGCGCCCCCAATGTAGAAGAGTTCCTTGCCGTCGCGCCGCCAGCGCGGTTGGCTTCCGCCGCCGTTCGAGATCTGGAACTTGCCCGCGCCCGTCGGGAACGACGGCACGAAAACTTCGTTGAGGCCGCCCGCTTCGTTGGAAGTGTAAGCCACCCAATGCGGTGGGCCGGCAGCCTCGGGCAGGAACTGGCCGTGCGTCTGGTTAAACGCCGACTGGAGGTAGGGCTCCGGCTTGCCGTTTTCCGGCAGCACCCAGAGACCGGCGGTTCCGGCCTTGGAAGTCTGAGTAAAAAGAAGCAAATGGCCGTCGGAAGACCAACTTGTGGGGCGCTGGGCGAGGTCGGATTTCAACAGGCGTTGCTCGGTAGCGGCGCCGCTGGAATCCTTCGTATAAATATTGAACTGGCCGTCACGCGAGGAGCTGAAAGCGATCCGGCGGCCATCGGGCGACCAGACCGGGTCCCAGTCCATCGCCGGGTCGAAGGTGAACCGGGTGGGGATGCCGCGGGCGAGATCCAGTAGCCAGATGTCGGCGTTTCCCTGCGCGTCCCTCTGCATGACGGCGGCCCGCGTGCCATCGGCCGAGAGCGCGACATTGTTATAAGCGCCCGGCGGCCCAACGTGTTCCAGGAGCTTTCCGGCCCGGTCGAACCAGGTCAACTGGGACGGTTCCGCTGCCGCCCACCCGGTAGACAAGCACACCGTTGTCCGAGACCGTGAAGAGGGCTTCGCCACCGCTATCATTTCCCACCCGCTCCGCTACCGGAAAGGCATCGCCGGCGGGATTGAAACTGCGCGGGTCCACCGGCTGGGCCATGAGCGTGTTCTCGCGCAAGAAGAGCAAATGGCCGGCTTTCCCGCCGGCTGCCGGCGGCGAGTAAGCGGCCCCCCCATCTACCGCTGCGAGGCGCTTGCTCTCCGCGCGATCCAGCGATCCCAAATAAATCGCATTACCCTGAGAACCGGAATGGGACAAGTACAGGAAGTGGCGGCCGTCCGGGAGGAATCGCGGGCCAGACTGAGACACCTCATGACGGGCGGCATCGATTTTGGTAACAGGGACCGGCTCGCCACCGGCCTGCGGCACCCGCATCAGGCCCTGTCTCGATCCGAAGAGAATCGTGCCGTCGCGGCCCCAGGCGGCGCCGTAATCCGCTGGAATGGGGAACAACGTCTGCGGAGGGCCGCCGGAAACATCGATCTTCTTGATCTGACCGCCCGCGAAAAAACCGAGGAAACGGCTGTCGGGCGACCAGAACGGATCGGAGGCCCCTTGGGTGCCGGGCAGGGCGTGGGACTCCAGGGAATCCAGCGAGCGCACCCACACGAAGCCCCTGCTTGCCCCGGCGTCGATGAAGGCGATACGGCGGCCATCGGGCGATACGACCGGTGGATCGTTGCCGAACAGCGCTCCCTTCTGCGCGAGGATTTGGAAGCGCACGGTGACAGGTTGCGGCGGCGATTCGCGGAAGTGGATGGCGGAAATCGCGGCCAACGCCAGCGACAACGCGGCCACGGCGGCGATCCACCAGCGGGGATTTCCGCGCGCCACGGGCGGAGCGGAGGCTGGTTCCGGCGCGGCCGCCGCTTCGTCGATTTCCAGCCGCGCGACGCCGATATCCGGCAGGCGGCGCTTGCGGTCGCGCTCCAGGCAGCGGCGCAGCAAACGGCGGATCGAGGGCGGCGTCGCCGGCGGCAGCGCCCGCCAATCCGGATCGGTCTTCAACACCGAGGCCAGCGTATCGGAGATGGTTTCGCCGCCGAACGGCGCCCGGCCGGTGAGCATTTCGAATAGCACCGCGCCGTAGGCCCAGATATCGGCGCGCTTGTCGGCGGGCGATCCACGCGCCTGCTCAGGGCTCATATAAGCCGCCGTGCCGAGGATCATCCCCGCCTGCGTCATGGCCAGAGAAAGCGTCGGCGATGGTGGGGCTGGCCGGGCCGGAGCCCGCGGAAACGGAACTGGTCTCGGCGGCCTTGGCAAGTCCGAAATCGAGCAGCTTCACCGTACCTTCGGGAGTGACCTTGATATTGGCGGGCTTCAGATCGCGGTGGATAACGCCCTTCTCATGCGCGGCTTCCAGGCCAGCGGCGATCTGACGGGCGTAGTCGAGAGCGGTCTCGATGGGGACTGGGCCTGAAAGGTCGAGACCCTCGACCAGTTCCATGATCAGCGCACCCTGCTCCACGCCGTAGATGGCGGCGATGTTGGGATGATTCAGCGACGCCAGTACCCGCGCCTCGCGCTCGAACCGGGCCATGCGGGCCGTGTCTTCGGCGAAAGCGGCGGGCAACACTTTGATGGCGACGTCGCGATTCAGTTTGGTGTCGCGCGCGCGGTAGACTTCACCCATACCGCCCGCGCCCAGCGGCGCGAGGATTTCGTACGGGCCGAGTTTGTCACCGGACTGGAGCGGCATATGACTGATTTAGCTTAATATACTCGATCAGAAAGCGAGTATGTCCGGGAAGACGGATAGGTCCTGGTTTACGGCGCATCCAGAAGTTGGCGGGCTCCCCTACTCGATTCTGCCGTTCGCCGCAGGGCTCACCGCTGCCCCCGCAGGTCCATTCTCCAGAAAGGCGGTTTCACGGCCTCGACCCTGCGGGCACGCCCACCGCACCTCACTATCGGGCTACGAAGCCGCCATCAACCGGTAGAGCGTGACCTGTGATGAACGAAGCGCGGTCCGAGCACAGCCACACGACAGCGTTGTTTTTCCAGGTAGCGGACGATGCGATTGCGGCGCGGTGCACGTTGGGATCTCCTTGGCGTCTGCGGCGCGGGCATTCCACATCGGAGGCGGAACAGCGGCCGGCAACTGAGGCGAAAGCCCTGCGGCTGCCCTGCATCATACCGAGATCAAATCCTCCCGCATCGGCGGCGGGCAGCATAGCGTTCCGTTCCTGCATCACAGGTCTCCAACGGCGCCTCGGATCAAAATGATCCGAGAGACTCTTGCTCTTGTTGAAAGAAAAGGAGTTAATGGAAACGCTCGGATCAAAATGATCCAGCCGCACCCAAGAGGATTACACATAGGTCCACCCAGGGCCTGTCCCTAAGTGCCAACCCACACGGGCGAGCGAGTCGAATTTCTAAAAAGTTGTGAATGGCGGACCTGGAGTAGCGCCGCAGACGATTTAGCTTATTGCGGCATCGCCAACGTGTACCTGGCGGGGGACTGGACGCGCACCGGTTGGCCGGCCACTATGGAAGGCGCGGTGCGCAGCGGCTATATCGCCGCCGAATGGGTGGCGCAGGCGGCCGGCAAGCCTGCGAAGTTCCCGATACCGGACGCGGGGTAGCGGTTTCGGACGATTCAGTCCCTGGCGGCGGTTGGGTTGGAACTTCCAGGCCGCCCCGGCAATGGAATTCGCTCAGGACATTCTCCGACCTGTGATAGACTCACTGGAAACCGGGAGCCAAGAGGGGATCCCGGAACCGTAGCCTGTTCACATTTTTCAAACCTTAAAAAGGAGCAAAGCCATGGGAAAACTTACGGACGCTTTCAACAAGTTGGAAGCCGGCCGGAAAACCTTCGTAGCCGACATGGACCACTGGCAAACCGAGACAAAGCACTATTTCGAAACAGTGGCCATTTTCACCAAGAAGATGTCAGAGTTGACAAAGCTCGACGATGCGGTACTGAATCAGGTCAAGGATGCCAAGGCACACTCGGCGAAAGCTCTGGAACTGGCAAACGCCCGAGGAAAGAAACTGGAGAGCATCTCCCCCAGCGGCATTAAGGCCTCGGACGCGCAAGCAAAAGCCTTCGCCAACTGCGACGCGTTTGGAAAGTTGATCGATGGGTGTGCGGAGATCCTAAAGGCATATGACACGAAAGGCAAGTCCACAAAAGAGCAAAAGAAGGTCGACGCCAAAAAGTTGCTGGTGCAGGCCAAACTTGACCTGGCGATTGTGAAGCACTCCAAGCTGAATTACGAATACCAGGGTACCGGCGCGGCGCAATACTCGGACGTGGTGAAAGCCGCGGCGGAAATCGAGCGCCTGAAGAAGAAATTCGCCGAAATGTCCGTCAAGCTCAAGGCAGACGTCATCGGCGTCGAGGAAACAAAATAATGCCGGCCGCGGGATTCAATCGCCGGCCCTGCAATCGAGTGTGAGACAGCCCCGCTCACGGTTCTTGCCGCAATCTGTCGATTGCCGGGAAATGGGCATTCCGTCGCCGGTGACCGCGAAGTTCTCCGATGCGGCAAACGCGTCAGAACTAGCTGGGGCCGGATGACGCGATTGCGCTGCGGTGCAGGTAGCGCCTTCCCTGGCGCATGCGGCGCAGGCATTCCGCATCGGCATCGCGCAGCGTGCCTTGGATCAAAATGATCCGAGCGCCTCTGGCTTCCACCACCAATCTGCGGAACTGCGCGCTTCAGGCCGTTCTGCCGGGTCACACTTCCGATGTCGTTTACCTCGCGGCCCTCGATAAGAGCAAGCCAGGCACCACGAAAACGGAACGACCCCCGGCGGCTTCCGCTAAGGGAGGTCTCAGGCGGCCGGCAAATCAGCCCGGCGCCGGGCGAGTTGCAGGCCGATCCAGCAGCTCACCGGCCAGGTGAGCAGCCAGGACAACCAGTACCAGTGAGGCCAGCCTCTGCTCCAGTTGGGAATAATCGCGCCGATGCCCATTACTTCCCCGACAATGAAGAACCAGAGCACATGCCGTGAGGCGCGGCCTGAAGCCAGGTGGGCGCACAGCCAGGCGCAGAGGATCGAGACCACGACGAAGAGCGCCGTGCTCGCCAGGAGAGCGGCGCTGGAGGGGACGTGGCCTGCAACGAAGTCTCCCGGGAAGAGGCGCGATAACAAGGGGTCGGTGGCTATGACCAGAATGATCGAGAGCAGGTAGCTACCGGCCACAACGGCAATGGACTTGAGCATTGTCCAGACCTCCATGCCGGGATCTCCATTTTGGCTCCCGGTTTCCGGTAACTATACCACAGGCCACCGGGTAGCAGCTTCATTGTGGAGCCAGTAACGGGTCGAGATACTCCTGTATCTCGCTGAACGAGACGTGCCCGGTGAAGACGTGGCGGTTGCATACCAGCGTCGGCGTCCGGTCGATGCGGTTGGCGCGCGCCAGGGCTTCGTCGGACGCCACGGATTGCTCCGCCGCCGGGTCGTTGCGGACGCGGGCGCGCACTCCTTCCATGGCGGCGGGCGGCACCACCTGCGCCACCTGGCCATCCACGTCGCCATCGCCGCTCCACACCGCCTGGGTACGGAAAATCCTGGTGGCGGCCGCCTGATAGTAGCCAGCCTCACCGGCGGCGTCGGCATAGCGGGCCGCCAGTCGGGCATAGCGGTGCTGGGCCAGCGGGAAGTCGCGATGGATCAGGCGCACCTTGCCGCTGTCCACATACGAGGCGACCAGCCGCGGCACGGTCTCCAGGTAAAAAGTGGCGCAGAACGGGCACTGATAGTCGGTATACAACTCGCAGGTGATGGGCGCGGTGGGCGATCCGGATTCCTTGAAGTTTGCTTTGCGGGCGGGCGCGACACGGTGCGCGGGCGCCGCTACCACGGGGTTCGGCGCAGCCGTTTTGGGCGCCACGGCGACCGCCGGAAGAAACACAGGCGCGCGCCGCACCGGTTGCGAACAGCCGAGCGGATTGGCGCAGGCCGACGGGGTGGAAACGAGCAGCAATCCGGCACACCCCGCCAGTGCGGCGGCGGATACCGTGGCCCACAGCCACCAGCGGCGGCGCCGGGAGGTGTCGCGATGCCGCAACCGCGCCAGGGCGGCGGACGAGTCGGGCCGCCAATTGCCGGGGTCGAGCGCCGACAGCCGGCCGTCCACCCAACGGCTAACGTCCATTTCGTGGTGTTCCATAAAGCTGGATGTACTCCTTTCGGAATGCCTGCTGAGCGCGCGCGATGAGGGTTCCCACGGAAGCGCGATTCAGGCCCAGCGCGGCCGCCAGTTCGTCGTAACTCAGCCCGCTCGCGCGCAGGATCAGCAACTCCGCCTGGCGCTCTCGCAGGACCGCCAGCGTCTGGCGGACCTGATCGCGCTCTTCGGCGGCGGCGTGGACCTCCTCGGGCGTCAAGGCATCCGGCGGGGCTTCGGTGAGCGCCTCGTAGCGCAGGCGCCGGCGGCCGCTGCGCAGTTCGTTCAGGCCCATCCGCACCGCCGTCCGGTAGAGCCACCCGCCGGCGCTTTCGCCGCGCGCCTGGGGAGTTTGCCACAGCTTCCAGAAAGCCTCCGCGGCCAGATCCTCCGCCCTTCCGTGGTCGCCCACCACGCGCGCGATGACGCGGGCGATATGTCCGTAGTGGGCTTGAAAGAACGCCTCAAAATCGAAAGAATCCGCCTGAATCTCCACCGCCTCGATGGCTCCGCCGGGTGCGTTCACAATATACCAACACCGGCCGCGGGCAGTTTGTGACAGTGCCGTCTTTACTTCGGAAAACAGGGCGCTACTCCCCAAATTCAGGCTTCCAGGAGATCTCTGCTTCGGTTAAATTGATGCCAGACATGAAACCGTTCTGCTTCCTTTCGGTGGTCGTCCTTACCTGCCAGGCGATCCAGGGTGGAGAGCAGAGTGCTGGCGTAACGCAGCCTCCGGTCTTGCGTAAATACGAACCGTCCGACAACGTGGTTTTCACGTTGCCAGGGCCGGCGCCGGCGGCTGCAGCGACAGCGGCGGCGGCGGCAGAGGCAATGCCACCCGGTCCTCCTGCCACCGAAGTGCGCCTCGCGTCGCCGCCGCCCGATCCGGACCGCCCGGTGCTACGCCGGTCGAAACCTGAGTTCCCGCCCGGGTTTGAGCGCGATAGCGCCGGTTTTCTCGACCAGCAGATAGGCATCTGGCAGCAAGTAGACGCCGAGGGCCTTCTGGGCAAACCGCTGCGCCAGCGGGCCGCCTTCGCCGACGACGGGACGGTGAACGGCAAGATTTTGGCCTTTGCCGACCCCACCGGCCGGTACAAGGAGATGGAATTGGATTTCGACAGACACACGGGCCTGCTGCGCACCCTCTTCGTCTACCCCCATACCATGACTTGGCTCGACTGCCGGCACGCGTTCGGGGCTAACGCGCAGCCCACACGGGCGGATAAAGGACGAACGTTTTATTCCTATCTGGATCGCCGGCTGGACGTGCTGGTGGACGCTGCCGGTAAAGTAATCAGCCTGGGGATGTACTGACCAGGCAGGGCCCCGCCTAAAGATCCTCGCGCGATCCGGAAGTCGAGCGGCGGCAGGGCGGGGACCGCACTGACAGCTCACTTCCGCCGCCGCGACGGTCGATGCCGTCGGCAGCAGGCCAACTTGACGCTCGGCTGACAACCCGGCTCAATTTGTTTGCGAGAACTTACCGGCCGGCAAGTCTTTGCGGCTACTGGCGATGCGCCACACTATGGCCGGCCAACGGCCGGATTGCCGGCCAACTGGCGGATTTAGGTTCTGTGCCCCGCACGCCGCCAAAAGCGATAAAGACGCGTCCGACGCCACGGGCCGTTTTCGCCGTTGCTTCGCCGCGTATTCCAGCGGGCGCTGGGAAGCGGTGATTTCGCCAACATCATAAGCCAACAATTCCGAAACCGGGGCCGCCTGTGCGGCGTTTAATACATAGGCGCAACGCAACCACACGAATAGGCGTATAGTGTAGTCATAGAGGAGTCGGACCATGAATCGTTGGAACCTTCCCGCCGCAGCCTTGGCCGCATTCAGTCTGCTGTCGCTGGGCGCCGTGGCCCAGACAACCCAGGATAGCAAGGGCGCCTCCGGCGACCCGGCCAAACCGGCCGCGACGGCCACCGACGCCAGCCAGCCATCCGCCACTCAGGACAATAAGGACGCCTCCGCCGATACCTCCAAGCCGCAGACCGCCGCCGAGAAAAAGGCTGCGGATAAGGCTGCTAAGGACGAGGCTAGAAAGAACGCCAAAGCGCAGAAACCCGAAAGTGACGATGCCAAGCGGAAAGATCCCGATGCGATCGGCAATCGCGGCGTCGGCAATGGGGTCAATTTTTACTCCCTGGACAAGGAAATCGCTCTCGGCAAGCAATTAGCGCAGGAAGTGGAGCGCGAGGCCAAGGTCATCGACGACCCCATCATCGCCGAGTACGTCAACCGCATCGGCCAGAACCTGGTGCGCAACTCCGACGCCAAGGTGCCATTCACCATCAAGGTGCTGGACACCGAAGAAGTGAATGCGTTCGCGCTGCCCGGCGGGTTCTTCTTCGTGAACTCGGGCTTGATTCTGAAGGCGGATTCGGAAGCCGAACTGGCGGGCGTGATGGCCCATGAAATCGCCCACGTGGCCGCGCGCCACGGCACCCGGCAAGCCACCAAGGGCGATATCGCGCAGATCGCCACGATTCCCCTGATCTTTATGGGCGGCTGGACCGGTTACGCCATCCGGCAGGGTATGGGCTTGGCTATTCCGATGGGCTTCCTGGCATTCTCCCGCGGGATGGAAGCGGAAGCCGATTACCTGGGTTTGCAGTACATGTACAAGGCGGGGTACGATCCGACCGCGTTCGTGGACTTCTTCGAAAAGATCGAGACGCTGGAAAAGAAAAAGCCGGGCAGCGTGGCCAAGGTCTTCTCCACTCACCCCATGACCGACGACCGCATCAAGAAGTCTCAGGAAGAAATTCAGACGATTCTGGCGCCGAGGCCGGAGTACGTGGTCACCACTTCGGAATTCAACGATGTCAAGAACCGCCTCGCCATGCTGCACAATCGCCGCTCGGTGACGCAGGACGATCCTACTCGTCCCAAGTTGCGCCGGGCGCCGGGCACCGGCACCGGACCGGTGGACGAGACCGACGGCACCAAGACGCAGACCGACACCGACGATCGCCCGACCCTGAAGCGCCGCGATGGCACGACGACGGGCAGTGGCAGCGGCGGCGGCGGGCAGTAACCGGGTCCACGAGGGTACCCCGTCACGGAATCCGCTGGCTGCATGCCGGCCCCCGGGCCTTCCTTCACGACTCCGGAAACAAGGCGGTAGTTGCATTTCCAGGCAGTCTGGCGGCGCCCCGGCGGCATTGGATCGCCCAGTTTTCAACAAGAGCTCGTGATATCCCTGTGCGGACTTAACCCGGATTTCTCATCGCCTTTCAACCGGCACTGCGCAAGCTGTGCGTGGCGCAGCCTCTTAGACAGCCTCTTAGACTGCCGTCTCGGCACTCGTGCCGAGACAGGCTGTGGTAGCGGCTCCCGCTGTGCTCCTCCAGCCCAAGTCCGGGAAGGCCGCTCCCATCCGGCGCCGCGGTGGCCGGCTTTGCGGGGGACGGGCAACCAGAACCCCATGCTGGCTGTGGTGGCCACCTTCCTATTGCCCGATAAAGCCGAGCTTTTTCAGAGTGGCGGCGGGTTCGGGGTCATCGAATTTGGTCAGGGTAGCCTTCCGGCGGCCATTCTGCAGCGCTACGCCAAAGGGGTAAGTCGGGAAGCCGAATACCTTCTTAAGGACGTCGAAATCCGGTGCGATCACGGCATGGAGGCCGGTCATCTCCAGGAACTCGGCGGCATATTGCGGCTGCTCCACGGGGATGGCGACCACCCGCGTGTCGCCCCAGTGGAACTGCGCCATGCGCTTAGAGGCATCGAAGCAGTGGGTGCATTGCGGGTCGAAGAAGAATAGAAAAATCCTGCCCGATGCGAGTGAGTACGGCCGTCCATCGACGATCACTGTAGCGGGCGCGCGGGCGCCGTTCTGGCGAGTCGTGTCGACCCCATAAGAGACCAGGGCGAAGACCACTACGGCTCCCAGAACCAGCACGGCGCTGCGCAGGCTCTCCGGCGGCTTGGACCAGAAACCCGCCAGGGCGGCGAGCAGCAACATGAGGCCGTCGCCGATGAAGAAGGCCGGGCCCACCAGGCGCTTCACCCAGGGAAAGCAACTGCAGTCGGCGCCGCGCAGAGCGCTGTAGTTCAGGGCAAAATAGAGCACGAAGACGGCCAGCAGCAGGCTGGTGAGGATGGCGCCCCAGCGGCGGAAGCGGGGCACCAGAATCAGTACGCCGGCCAGCGTCTCGGCGATTCCAAAGGCTACGGCGGCCGCCAGGCTCAGGGATTCGGGAACGCGCGCCTGCACCATGCGCATGGCGGCGGCCGGCGCGCCGGTGATTTTCCAGAGGCCGGAGATCAGGAACAGGCAGGCGAGCAGAGAGGCGGCGAGCCAACTCAGTGCGGTTTTCCAGCCGGGCAACTCCAGCGGCGAAAGGCCGCGTCCCGGCTGTGCCATACTGTCGTTCATGGCCTTTATTGTAGCCGCTTGGGCGGCCGGGAGGGCCTGCCGGAAGGTTCCCGCGTTCATGATGGCGCTCGCTTCGATCATGCCGCTGGCTGCGCCGGCGGGCAGCGAAGTGATGGATGAAGTCCATCAGATTCCCGCCGGCGACTGGAAATACGTGGAGGTTCCGCTGCATCGAAAGCCCGCCCGGATTTCGGCCAGCTACGAAGTCCTGAGCGGGCCGGGAAGCGTGCGGGTGGCCCTGATGTTGCGCGAGGATCTGGAACGCATGGACCCCGACCTGCCGGGCAGCATTCTAGCGACTCCGGAAGGGCGGCGCGGTTACTTTACCGACCGGGTGAGGCGGATGGGCGACTACG
>Ga0182030_10013831_pt1 | contig 16014 bp, 13 predicted proteins | sample 812S3MmetaG_FD_121299 | JGI IMG/M metagenome (GOLD analysis project Ga0182030, IMG submission 121299) | Permafrost microbial communities from Stordalen Mire, Sweden - 812S3M metaG (Illumina Assembly) | ecosystem: Environmental > Terrestrial > Soil > Wetlands > Permafrost | place: Sweden...
CCTGCGTGCTGCTGCTGATCGTGCATCGCCTGCGCACCGGAAAATTCAAGACCATGCATCTGGTCACCACCGCCGTCGTGCTGGTGCTCGGCAGCGCGACCCTGCTGTGGCAGGACAAGCGCTTCATTCAATGGAAGCCGACGGTGCTGCTCGGACTGACGGCCGTGGTATTTCTGGGCAGCGCGCTGTTCGGACGCCAGCCGCTGGCGCGGCGCATGTTCGAGAACGTCATCAACGAACCCCTGACGGTTGGCGCACGCACCTGGCTGCTGATCAACTCGCTCTGGGCGGGATGGTTCGCCCTGCTGGCGCTCGCGAACATCTACATCGCGCAGAACTTCTCCGAAGGAGTGTGGGTGAAATTCAAGGTGTTCGGCATCACCGTGGCGATGCTGGTCTTCATGGTTCCACAGGTCCTGTGGCTGAGCGGCAAGACTCAAGCCGCCCAACCTAAGCCGCCATAACCCGTGGAGCGCAACTTACGCAAACAACGGTTGCGGCAGCTCCTGGAAGCGCGCTTCGCGCCCCTGCGGCTCGAGATCGAGGACCAAAGCCACTTGCACGCCGGGCATGCAGGCGCCGCGACCGGGCAGAGCCATTTCCGCGTGCAGATCGTGGCCGAGGCGTTTCGCGGCCTGCCCGCGCTGGCGCGCCATAGGCTGGTGTACGCAGCCGCTGCCGAACTGCTCGCGGCCGACATTCATGCGCTGAGCATAGACGCCCTGCCGCCGCCCGCTTAAAACGGGCGCCCCGAGCCCAATTTCACCTTACCGATCGTTAATTGGTGCGATCCGCCGGTAAAGGCTAAACTGCCGCCCCCGGGCGCATCGGCCATGTCGGCCATAGTCGCTTTTTTTGTTTCTAGAGGACTCAAATGACCCAATTTCTTCGTACACAGTGGGCCTGCGCGCCCATCGTGGCAGCCCTGCTGCTCACGGCCTGCGGCAAGGGACAGCAGGCCGCGGCGCCCGCCCCCAGCGACAAGCCGGCACCGGCGCCGATCGCCACCGTCAACGGCACGCCCATCTCGCGCGCGGTGTTTGACGTTTACGTCAAGAACATCACGCAAGGCAAGCCCGGCGCCGATTTGACACCCGACCAAAAGAATCAGGCCCTCGACGATCTGATCAAGATTCAGCTGATCGGCGCGCAGGGCGAGAAGGACGGCTTGGAGAACGACCCGGATGTCGCCGCACGCCTGCAAATCGTGAAAATGCGCATCCTCGCCGATGCCGAAGCTCAGAAGTTTCTGAAGGACAAGGAACCCACGGATGCGGAATTGCACACCGAGTACGACGCGCAAGTCGCGCAGATGGACAAGACCGAGTACCACGCGCGGCATATCCTGGTGGCCAGCAAGGAACAAGCCGAGCAGCTGATCAAGAAGATTCAGGGTGGCGCGAAATTCGAAGACATCGCCAAGGCCAATTCCACCGACGGCTCCAAGGCCAACGGCGGCGATTTGGGCTGGTTCACGCTGGCGCGCATGGTCAAACCGTTCGGCGATGCCGTGAAGGGCCTGAAGAAGGGTGAAATCACCACGCAGCCGGTGCAGACGCAATTCGGCTGGCACATCATCAAGCTCGAGGACACGCGCGAAGTCACGCCGCCGCCGTTCGAGCAGGTCAAGTCCCAGCTCAGCAACGGGGTAATGCAGAAGAAGCTGCAGGCCTACGTGGAAGAGCTGAAGAAGACCGCGACCATCGATAAGACCCTGAGCGCCGACAATCCGGCGGCCGCGGACAAGAAGTAATGATCGATCGGGCGGCGGGTTGCTATCACCCGCCGCCCGATCTCGACGGTCTTTAAGGGTTTACGTGAAACTTCCCGTTGCTCGATAGCACGCCGCCAGGCGTCGTCACCTGCACAATGCCCGTACTCGCACCCGCAGGCACGGTCGCCTTGATTGCCGATGCGGAAATCACGCTGAATACCGCCCCCGTGCCGTTGAAGGTCACGTTGGTAGCACCCGTGAGATTGGTCCCCAGAATGGTGATGTTAGTGCCCGCGCTTGCGAATCTCGGCAGCAGGCTCACGAACGGACTGAGACCGACGGATAGGCTATAAAACGTGCCGTACTGGTTGGCACCGCCGGCTTCGGTGGTTCCGTACAGGTTGCCGTCGGTGTCGAGCATCAGCCCGGTCGGAAGCTCGCCGTCCGCGCAGTCGGCCTGGGAGCAGAAGCTGTACAGAGTCGTCAGCACACCGCTCGGGGTGATCTCGAAAGCCGTGCCTTTCTGGTACGCGCCGCCATAGGCCGTTATCCCGAATAAATTTCCATCGGGCGCGAGGATTAGACTGGTTACCGGACCCGAACCATCCGGACAGCCCCTTTGGGCGCAGAAGGTATGCAGCGTGGTCAACTCGCCGCTCGGCGTCATTTTGAAAATCGTGCCGCCGCCGACCCCGGCGCCGCTCGTGGTTCCGTAGAAATCCCCATCGGTGGACTGCACCAGGCCGGTGGATGGCGCATCGCCATCGATGCAGCCGCGTTTGGAGCAGAAACTGTACAGGGTCGTCAGCGCACCGGCCGCTGTGATCTCGAACACCGTTCCCGCCTGATTCGCGCCGCCTTGTTCGGTCGTTCCGTACAGATTTCCATTCGAGCCCTGCACCAGGCCGCCGTATGGATTGCTGCCGTCCGCGCACCCGCTCTGCGCGCAAAAGCTGTAGAACAGCGACAACTCGCCGCTCGGCGTGATGCTGATGAGCGTTCCCGCGCCGGTAACAATGTCATACCGGGTTCCGTACAGATTTCCGTTGCTTGCCTGCATCAAGGCGGAGGACGGACCGACGCCGTACGCGGTCCCCTTGAAATAGTTGAGCGTCTTAAAGGTACTGCCATTCGGCGAGAAGACAAAACTCGTGCCATAGCTGTCGCGGGTACCGCCATCGGCAGTCGTGCCGTATAGCAGGCCGTTGTAGGCCTGCGCCAGGCCCGTGAGCGGATGGCTGCCCGGGGTGAACCCGTGTTGCGTGGCGCCGCCCAAACTATACTGAATGCTCGCCGTCCCGCCGGTCGTGATCTGGACGATTGTGCCTTCGGCGAAGGTACCCCCGTCGAAAGTGGTTCCGTACAAATCTCCGTCGATGGCTTGCACCAAGTCGACGTTGGGAACCGACACGCTATCTTCCCCGCACTCGGCACAGAAGCTGTACAGGGTGGTCAGAGTCTGCGCATGTACCTGAGGCGAGAACGTCGCCATGCCGAGAATTAACGCCGGCAACAAGCGAGATACGAAGCGAGGCGAGTGGTTATTCATGATTCGCTCACTGCATTACCCTAAATGGCACATTGCTCGACAGCGTGCCGCTGGGCGTGGTCACCACTATCGTGCCCGTGCTCGCCCCCGCGGGCACGGTCGCCGAAATTGCCGTCGCGGAGTCGGCGCTGAACGCCGCAGCCGTGCCATTGAAAGTGACGCTGCTGACACCGGTTAGATCGGTGCCAAGGATGATGACGGTCGTCCCTACCGCGCCGCTGGCGGGGAGCGTCTCCACGAACGGCCCAAGACCGACGGAAAACTGGAAAACCGTGCCGCCCCGGTGCGCGCCGCCATCGGCAGTTGTCCCGTACAGGTCTCCGTTGGTGGCCTGCATCAAGGTATTGCTCGGGCTGAAGCCATCGGGACAGCCGCTCTGCGCGCAGAAGCTGTACAGCGTGGTCAGCGTACCGCTGGTAGTGATCTTGAAAATCGTGCCGCGGCCATGGGCACCGCCGACCATCGTCGTCCCGTATAGCGCGCCATCCGCGGTGCGAACCAGGCCAGCCGGGGCCGCGCCATCCGGGCACTCGCTTTGAACGCAGAAGCTATGCAGCGTGCTGAATGTGCCGCTGCGCGTGATCTTAAATACGGTGCCCGTACGTGGGTTGGCGCCGCCCTGATAGGTCGTCCCGTACAGATCACCGCCAGGTTCCTGGATCAAGGCTGCGATGGGATAACTCCCATCAGGGCAGCCGCTTTGCGCGCAGAAAGCATGCAACGTGGTCAATGTGCCATCGAGCGTGATTTTAAATACCGTGCCGCCGTTGTAGGCGCCGCCTATCGAGGTCGTTCCATAGAGATTTCCATCCGTCGCCTGGACCAAGCCGGCGTATGGAATCTTGCCGTCCGGGCAGCCGCTTTGGGCGCAGAAACTGTATAGCGTGGTCAGCGTGCCGTCTGGAGTCATTTCAAACACCGTGCCGCCACCGTAGGCACCGCCGCGTCCGCTCGTCCCGTATAAATTCCCGTTGCTGGCCTGGGTGAGGCCTGCGGTCGGCAGGCAGGGGCTCGTGCTGAGTTCACAGAAATCGTAGAGCGTGCGCAGCGCGCCCCGCTGCGTCATGGTGAATATCGTGCCGCCGCCGTAGGCACCGCCCTCGCCGGTCGTTCCATACAGTTGTCCATTGGTGGCCTGTATCAGGGCGCCGTTCGGCCTGTTGGCATCGCCGCACCCGTATTGGATGCAGAAATCGAACAGGGCGGTGAATTGGCCGCCCGGCGTGATTTCGAAAACCGAGCCGCCGTCATTGACGCCGGCCGAGTAGATGCCGCCGCCGGAATAGGTCGTGCCGTATAGATCCCCGTCGGTGGCCTGCAGCAAGCTGCCGATCGGGTCTATGCCATCGTCGCAGCTTGCGCCACAGTAGAAATCGAACAGCGTAGTCAGCGTCTGCGCGTGCGCTCTCGAGGCGGGCACCAAGGCGCCGAGCAGGACAACAACCATGCAGACACGGGCGACGAAGCCAGCCGAGTGATCGTCCACGAGGCATCCCCTTGAAGAACTTTTTCTGTAGCGCAGATTGTAGGCTCTCCATGAACTGTTGCAGAGCGTCTCGCCGAAATTCGGCTGCGATGGGAATTTGACTTAATCACCACCGCACAGTCGCGTCAATTCTTCAGCAGCTTCAAAAAGCCCCGCTCGTCCAGCACTTCCACTCCGAGTTCCTGCGCCTTCTTGAGCTTGGATCCGGGCTCCGCGCCCGCCACCACGTAATCGGTTTTCTTCGACACGCTGCCGGCAACCTTCCCGCCGCGCTCGACGATGGCCTCCTGCGCAGCCTCGCGCGTCATCGACTCGAGTGTGCCGGTCAGCACGAACACCTTGCCGTCGAAGCCCTCGCGGACAACCTTCGGCGCCGCGGCCGGCCACTTCACCCCGCCGGCCAGCAATCGATCCACGATGCTGGAATTTTCCGCATCAGCGAAGTACGCCGCCACGCGCGCAGCCACCACCGGCCCCACATCCGGCACCCGCTGAATTTCCTCTTCGGTGGCACGGCGCAAGGCCGCAATCCCGCCGAAATGCCCCGCCAGCGCCAGCGCCGTCGCCTCGCCTACATCGCGGATGCCGAGAGCGTATAGGAACCTCGGCAGCGTGGTCTGCTTCGCGGACTCGATGGCTGCGGCAAGTTTCTGCGCCGATTTCTCGCCCATGCGATCGAGGCTGCTGAGCCGCTCCGCGTCGAGATCGAACAGGTCCGCCGGCGTGCGCACCCAATCCAGATCCACCAATTGTTCGACCAGCTTATCGCCGAGGCCCTGCACGTCGAGCGCGCGCCGCGATGCAAAGTGCTTGATCTCCTCCTTGCGCTGCGCGGCGCAGAATCGTCCGCCGCTGCAGCGAGCCGCCGCTTGGGTTGCCTCGCGCACCACGGGCGAGCCGCACACCGGACAGACACGCGGCATTTCCACCGGCTCGGCGCCTGCAATACGGCGCTCCGGCAACACCCGCACGACTTCGGGGATCACGTCCCCGGCGCGCCGGATCACCACCGTGTCGCCGACGCGCACATCCTTGCGCGCCATCTCGTCCATGTTGTGCAAGGTGGCATTGCTCACCGTTACGCCGCCCACGAAGGCCGGCTCCAGGCGCGCCACCGGCGTCAGCGCCCCGGTCCGGCCGACTTGAAACTCGATCCCGCGCACTTGGGTCAGCGCCTCCTCCGCCGGGAATTTATGCGCCACCGCCCAGCGCGGAGCGCGCGACACGAATCCGAGCTGGCGCTGCAGTTCGAGGTCGTCGACCTTGTACACCACTCCGTCTATTTGATAGGCCAGACGCGAGCGCATGGCGCCCATGTCGCGGTAGTACTCGAGGCAACCCTCGATGGAGTCCACCACTGTGGATTGCGGGCAAATCTTGAATCCCCAACCACGCAGGGCCTTCAGCACCTGGCTGTGCCGGCCCGGCAATTCGCCGCCCTCGACGTAGCCGACTCCATAGATGAACAGGTCCAAGGGACGCGCCGCGGTCATGCGCGGATCGAGCTGGCGCAGGCTCCCCGCCGCCGCATTGCGCGGATTGACGAAGGCCTTCTCGCCGCGCTCGGTGGCCTCCTTATTGAAGCGCTCGAAGCCGGCGATGGGCATGTACACCTCGCCGCGCACTTCCAGCACCCGGGGCCATTTGCCGGCCCGCAATCGCAGGGGCAATGCCGCCACGGTTTTCAGATTCTGCGAAACGTCCTCGCCGGTCTCGCCGTCGCCGCGGGTGGCGCCTTGCACGAAGACGCCGTTTTCATACAGCGCGCTGATCGCCAGGCCATCCAGTTTCGGTTCCGCCGAATAGCGGATCGAACCCGCCTTCGGCACCCGTTCGCGAATGCGCCGGTCGAAATCTCGCACCTCCTCCTCGCTGAATGCATTGTCGAGCGACAGCATGGCGAGGCGATGGCGCACGGCGCCGAAGGCCGCCACCGGGGTCGCGCCCACCCGCTGTGTCGGGGAATCCGGCGTGAGCAGTTCCGGGTGCTGCGCCTCGAGGCCGCGCAGCTCGAGCATCAGCCGGTCGTATTCCGCATCCGGCACTTCCGGATCGTCGAGCGCGTGGTAGCGATAATTATACCGATCCAGCGTTGCGCGCAGCTTCGACACCCGCGCCGCCGCCCGCTGCCCTGGACCCACGGCCTTCTTGGCCATGAGCTCAGGCCGGCAGCAACGCTTGGAAGCGTGCCACGTCTTCGCGCAGCGCGGCCGTGCGCTGCGGTGAGAACGGCATTCCCTTGGCATCTTGCACCATGCCCGACAAGCGCTCCGCCAGACCGAGCGCCGTGGCGAACAGCGCATCGAGGGTTTGCAGCGGCTGGATCGGCCCAGGCAGCACGGCAAACAGCGTCACCCCGCGATACTCCTCCTCCGGCATCCGCTCCAGATCGAAGTTTCCCGGCTCGACCAAGCTCGCCACGCAGAACAAGCTGCGGCCGTCGGCGTGGTTGCGGTGATACACCTGGTAGCGCCCATGGGTCAGCCCGAGCTGCTCCAGCGCCGCCTTCAGATCCTTGCCTGGCCAGCGCGTTTCCCCGAGCGCGCAAACGCGGATGGTCACGAGCCTCTGGCGTTCGCCATTCTCACCGCTCAACGCGCTCGCGGGCGCAGCTGCCGGTGCAGGTGCAGCCGCTGGTGCTGGTGCTGGCGCAGGCCGCTCGGCCGCCGGCATGTGCGCCATTGGCGCCATCGCCGCCTTCGGCGCGGAAACTGGTTCTGTCTCTGCCTCCGCCTCTGCCGGCGGCGGTTCCGGCCCCAGATCCACCGCCGCCGCGGTCGACGTCATCGGCTTATCCAGCGCCGGCGCGCGCAGCTCGGCGGTTCTGATGCTCAAGGGCTCGAACGGCGGCACGCCCCAATCGCGCTCCTCATCCAGCGCTGTCGATTCCGCCCCGTAGGCTGCCGCGGCAGGCACGGGCACCACGGTATTATCGGACGGCAACTCTCGAAGCTGCGCGTTGCCGGGGGCCTGCCGCGATTGGCGCACGCCCCACCACCAAATGCCGGCGAGCAGCAGCAACGTCAATCCCAGCAGTATCCAGCGAAGTTCGGCCAAGTGAGTGCCCTACATCGCTGCCATGCGCACTGCCTCATCGACGTCCACCGCCACCAGACGCGACACGCCGGGTTCACTCATGGTGACGCCCACCAGTTGCGAGGCCAGCTCCATGGTGCTCTTGTTGTGGGTGATGAAAATGAACTGCACGTTGCGCGACATGTCGCGGACGATGTCGCAGAAGCGGCCCACGTTGTTCTCGTCGAGCGGCGCATCCACCTCATCCAGCAGGCAAAACGGCGCAGGGTTCAAATCGAAGATCGCGAACACCAGGGCGACGGCGGTCAGCGCCTTCTCCCCGCCGGAGAGCTGGCTGATGGTGCTGTTGCGCTTGCCCGGAGGTCTTGCCATCACGGACACGCCGTTTCCGCCCTCTTCCTCGCCGATGAGCTCGAGATAGGCATGGCCGCCGCCGAACAGGCGGGGGAATTTCTCCTTCAGTCCGGCGTTCACCCGCTCGAAGGTGTCCTGGAAGCGGGTGCGCGTTTCGCGATCGATCTTGCGCATCGCCGACTCGAGCGTCTCCAAGGCGTCGGTCAAGTCCTTGCACTGCCGATCCAGGTATTCCTTGCGTTCGGATTGTTCCTTGAACTCTCCAATCGCCGCCAGGTTCACCTGGCCGAGGCGCTCGATCTTGCCGCGGGCCTCCTCGAGCTGCGCCTCCCAGGCTTCCACTGTGGCGCCCTCGGCCAGCTGCGCGATGAGCTCGGCGAAAACAAATTGAATCGCCGCCAATTGCTCTGCGACTCCCTCGCGCCGCACCCGCACCTGCTGTGCCGCAAAGCGCGCCTCGTCCAGGTCGGCACGCGCCGCCTCCACCTGGGTTTCTATCGCGCCGCGCCGCGCCTCGCGCTCGCGCAGCAGAGCATCCAGCTCATCGTTCGCGGCCTTCGCGCCCTGAAGCTCGCTCTCGATCTGCGCCCTGGCCTTCAGCGCCTGCTCGAGCTGCGCATCCAGAGCCTGCAACGGCGCCTCGCCCTGCGATAGTTGCGCCGCCAGATCATCGCGCCGCAGTACCAGGCCCGCGAGCTGCTGTTCCACGCGCGCAAGCGCTATACCCACGGACGCATGCGAGGATCGGCGCGATTCGACCTGCAGCGCCAGGTCCCTCGCAGCCTGTTGCGCGGCACCGGCCGCCGCGCGCGCCGCGCTTAATGACGCGCGCATGCGGTCGCGTTCCTGCTCCAGCTCGATGCGCTTCGGTTCCAGGGCGGCCAGCGCTTCTATGGCGCCTTCCATCCGGCCCCGCGCCGCGCGCACATCGGCATCGGTGCGCTGCAGTTCCGAGCGCACATCGGCAATTCCCGTCTCCAGCTGCGCCAGGCGCCGCGCGGCATCCACGTTGCGCGCCTGAGCGGAGTCGAATTCCGCGCGCCGGTCGACGTGCTCGCCGTGCAAACGGTTGACTTCCGACTGGATTCGATCGCGTCGATCCTCGTGCTGGCGCACTCGCTCGCGCGTGGCCTCGAGCTTGTCTTCGAGCTCCTTGACCTGTTCCGCGAGCCCGTAAACGCGGCCGCGCAGCTCGCGCAGGGATTCCTCGCGTTCGATCACGCCGCTGCGCGGATCCTCGTCGCGCGACAGGCGCAACCAGTCGGTGCCCAGCCATACGCCATCGCGCGTGACCACCGATTCGCCGGCATTGAGACGGCGGCGCCGGCCGAGCGCTTCGCCCAATGTTTCCGCGGTATACACGGTCGAGAGCACCGAGCTTAGGATGGTCGAGCCATGCACCTTCGCCTGCAGCGACGCTGAATTGTGCACCGCATCCGCGGCCTCGGCCACGCTGACCACCGCCAGATGCCCGCCGTCGAAACTCCCCAGCAATTCCGCGACGCTGTCCAAGCCCTCGACGCAGACCGCCTCGAGGTAGGAGCCCAGCACGGTTTCCACGGCTCTCTCCCAGCCGTGCTCCACGCGCAGCTGCTGCGCCACGCGGGGGCGCTGCTCCAGAGTATTCGCGGTCAGCCATTGCGTGACCTTGCCCGATACCTTGCCGAGCGCCGCCTGCTGCAGCGCTTCGGTGGAGACCTGCGAGCCCAAAGCCTCCTGCCAGCGGCGCTGCAGATCAACGAGCGCCTGGGTCTGATCGCGTTCGCGTTCGCGGCTCTGCGCAAGCTCGAGGAGCAGATCCTGCAATTCCTGGGCTGCGCGCTGTCCGGCGGCGCGCGCCAGTTCCGCCTGCTCCGACAAGGTGTCCAGAGGCACGGCAGGCTCGAGCAAGCCAAGCTCGGTGCGCTCCGCTTGCTGGCGGTCCTGCTCCTGCAGCAGGCGGCGCTGCTGATTTTCCAGCTGTTCGATGCGCGCCCGCTCGACCTGGGTCTCGCGCTGCGCCAGCGACACTGATTGCGCATGCGCATCGGAGTCCTGCTGCCAGCGGCCCAATGCCTGCTCGCAGGACTCGAACACCTGCGAGGCCGCCCGCTCTTGCGTATGCGCCACGTCCAATCCTGGTTCCATGGTGGCGAGCTCTTGCGCGAGGCCGGAGAGTTGCGCCCGGTCGCGCTCGGTCACCAGGTTGAGATCCTGCACCTCGAGTTGCGCCTGCTGCAGATCCGCCCTCTGCCGCTGGCGCAGCTCGCGCGAATGCTGGATGCTTTGCTCGATCCGCGTCGCTTCGGCGCCGGCGGCGAAATAGCGCGCCTGGATGGCGCTCAAGGCCTCGGCCTTGGCCGCCTGATCCACACGGATGTGCTCGATGCCCGCCTCCACCTCGCGCAAGGCAGCGAGCACGGCCTGCATTGCCGTTTCGCAGGCACGGGTCGCGGAGTCCCGACTGCCTGATTCGTTGTCGAGGCTCTGCAGGCGCAAGGCCAGCAATTCCGCCTGCAGCTTGCGCTCCTCTTCCTTGAGAGCCTGATAACGCCGCGCGGCGGCGGCCTGCCGCTGCAAGTGGCGGATCTGCTTCTCCACCTCCTCGCGCAAATCATTGAGTCGGTCCAGATTCTCCCGGGTGTGGGAAATGCGGCTTTCAGTCTCGCGGCGCCGCTCCTTGTAGCGCGATATGCCCGCCGCCTCCTCCAGGAAGGCGCGCAAATCCTCGGGGCGCGCGTCGATTATGCGCGAAATCATGCCCTGTTCGATGATGGCGTAGCTGCGCGTGCCCAACCCTGTGCCGAGGAAAAGCTGGGTGATGTCCTTGCGCCGCACCTTGAGGCCGTTGATGAAGTAGTCCGAGGTGCCGTCGCGGCTCACCTGGCGCCGCAACGCCACTTCGTTGTAGTTCGCATACTGCCCGCCGATCTTGCCCTCGGAATTATCGAACACCATCTCAACCGACGCCGCGCCCAACGGCTTGCGCGCCGAGGAGCCGTTGAAAATCACATCCGCCATCGACTCGCCGCGCAAGTGCTTGGCGGAGATTTCGCCCATGACCCAGCGCACCGCGTCGATGATGTTGGACTTGCCGCAGCCATTCGGGCCCACCACGCCGGTCAAGCTGCTCGGAAAGGTAATGGTGGTGGGATCGACGAAGGACTTGAAGCCGGCGATCTTGAGTTTCGTTAAGCGCATGGATGTAGTTTGAACCTTGAGTTCTGCGGGCCCTGGGAGGTTACGCGCGTGGCCGTGAATATGGCGCGTAGTGTAAAGTAAACATCACTTTCGTAAACCCCCGCCGCCTTCGCACATGACTCACTCCGTCGTCCTGGAAACCTTCGCCAACCCAGCGCCCGACGCGGACTACACGATTCGCATGACGATGCCGGAATTCAGTTGCCTTTGCCCCAAGACCGGCCAACCGGATTTCGCCACGCTGAAGCTCGAATACGTCCCAAATGAACTCTGCGTCGAACTGAAATCACTGAAACTTTATATCTGGTCGTTTCGCGGCCGCGGCGCCTTCCACGAGGCCGTGACCAACGAGATCCTGCGCGATCTGGTGTCCGCGTTACGGCCCCGGTTCATGCGCCTGGTCGCCGATTTCAACGTTCGGGGCGGTATTTACACCAGCGTGACGGTGGAACATCGACAACCGGGCTGGGTGGACGCCGGACCCGTCTGCCTCCCCGGCCCCTCACCGGGTTCTTCTTTCCAATCAGAGAGTTAGAATAATAAAATAAAGTGCTTGCCGGCCTGTACAGGCGTGCACGCGTCGGTATAATCGCGCGCTCTTTCGTTTGGTGGCGGAGACTGAAGATGTCCTCGAAAAAACCCATTAAAGCAGCGAAACGGCCGGTAAAAGCGGCCCCGAAGAAAGCGCCCCATAAAGCGGCCGTCGCCAAGAAAGTCGCGCGCCCCACTCCTAAGCCCCTGCCGAAGAAGGCCGCCAAGCCCGCGCCGAAGCTGCCAGCCGCAAAACCTATCCCAAAGCCGCCGCGCGTCAAGCCGGCCGCGCCTGCGAAACCCGAGTCCGCTGCGCCCAAGGCGCCCCCGGCAAGGCCGGCGCCCATTCGATTCGACCCGCGCCCGCTGGTCATGCCGCTGAGAGCCGCCCAGCACGACGAGGACGGCGATGAGCCGAATGCCTCGGCCAGCCTGCTCGCGGGCCCGCGCAATGTGAAGCCCTACATTGCCCGCCGCGGCGAGCAATACATGAACAAGGAACAGTTGGAGCACTTTGCCCGCATTTTGCTCAACTGGAAGCGCGATCTGATGGTCGAGGTCGACCGCACCGTCCTGCACATGAAGGATGAGGCGGCGAATTTCCCCGATCCCAACGACCGCGCCACCCAAGAAGAGGAATTCAGTCTCGAGCTGCGCACCCGCGACCGCGAGCGCAAGCTGATCCGCAAGATCGACGAGGCGCTGAAGCGCATCGAGGATGGATCCTACGGGTACTGCCTGGAGACCGGCGAGGAGATCGGCATCAAGCGGCTCGAAGCCCGACCCGTTGCCACGCTCTCCGTCGAAGCGCAGGAGCGGCGCGAGCGCCGCGAAAAGCAATACGGCGACCGCGACGACAGATACCGCTAAGCCTGCCGGCGTTGCGCCGATCCCAGGGTACGTCGGCCGATTCGCCCCTTCGCCGACCGGCGATTTGCACCTAGGCTCCCTGTATTGCGCCGTGGCCTCCTATCTGGATGCCCGGGCGAACTCCGGGGCTTGGATGGTGCGCATCGAGGATATAGATCGGCCGCGCGAGGTCGAAGGCGCCGCGGCGCGCATTCTTGACACCCTGCGCGCCTTCGGCTTCGAGTGGGACGGAGAGGCGCTGCGTCAAAGCAACCGCGAGGAGCTGTACGCCGCCGCGCTCGAGCGCTTGGAAAAGCGGCAGCTCACGTTTCAGTGTACCTGCAGCCGCACGCAACTCGCCGAAGAACAACGCTATCCGGGAACCTGCCGCGAGCTTTCGGCGCCCGCTTGCGCGCCGACGGCCACGCGCCTGCGCGTCGAGCCGGGACAGATTTATTTCACGGATCGGATTCAGGGTAGCTACCGGCAGGACGTCGCCGCCGCCGTCGGGGATGTGATTCTCAAGCGCCGCGACGGCCTGATCGCCTATTTGCTGGCGGTGGTCGTCGACGACGACGCCCAGGGCATCACCCACGTGGTGCGCGGCGCCGATTTATTGGACAACACCCCGCGGCAAATCTACTTACAGCGTGCGCTCGACATGGCGAGGCCCGCCTATGCCCATGTGCCGGTGCTGACCGAACCGGATGGCAGCAAGCTCGCCAAGTCCGGGCGCAGCGTGCGGCTCGAGCCTACGGCTGCGCTCCCCCAGCTCGTGGCGGTATTCGCACTGCTGGGGCTTGAGCCCCCTCCCGAACTGGCCCGGGCCACCCTAAACAAGGCCTGGACCTGGGCCATTGCGCACTGGGACCTCTCCAGAGTACCCAGGCGCTTAAGCCTGCCGGCGCCTTAGGTTACCCCGGTTTTCCTTACCGCTGCATTGCGCTATCCTCCGCGGGTAGTCCAAGGATTGGCCCAGAGTGGTTGGCACGCCCCGGCATATTTCGGCGGCGCGTCGGCCAACACGAGCGAGGAGCCTATGAGCGAACCGCGAGTGATCAAGAAATACCCGAATCGCCGGCTGTACGACACCATCGAAAGCCGGTACATCACCCTGGCGGATGTCAGGCGATTGGTCGTCGAGCGCATCGATTTCGTCGTCGCCGACAAGAAGAACAACGCCGACATCACCCGCAGCATTTTGCTGCAAGTCATTGCCGAGCAGGAACATCTATCCGACCCGGTCCTGACTCGCGACTTCATGGTGAATGTGATTCGCTCCTACGCAACCAGTTTGCAGGCGCAGGTCAGCGCGCACCTGGATCAGAGTCTCAAGCAGTTCATGAGCCAACAACCGGTGGGCCGCGAGCGCTTGAAGTCTGCATCCGGGGATCCGCCACGACTGCGGCCCGCGCCGGAGGATCCGTTCAAGTCCTCGCCGGGAGCCGCGAACCGCGCGCGCGAAGCCGACAAGGACCGCGACGACTCGAATCTCACCAAATGATGCAGCGCTGAGAGCGCACCATCGGGCTCGGGGACGCGATGTCGAACGCGGTTTGAAACTCCGCGAGATTGGCCACGATTCCGTTGGTACGGTAGATCGGCGGCGGATGAGGATCCGTGGTCACCATTTCCTGCTCCTGCTGCGGACGGGTCGCGCCCGCCCAGGAATGCGCATAGGCGATGAAGAACTGCTGGTCCGGGGAGAAGCCCCCGCTCGCCGCGCCGGAGGCCGTGACCGCGCTCGCGGCGGGAACGGCATGAAATGCGCGCCAGGCCAGAATCAAGCCGCCGAGATCCGCAACCGCTTCGCCGGTGACCAGGTCACCCTGCACGTGCAGGCCGCCGCCGACGCTGTAGTCCGAGTATTGCTCTGACACGCAACGCGTCGCGGCCTGTCCGGATGAACTCGTTGTTGGTCTGCTCCAGAACCCGATCGACGCCCCAGTCGGCGCGGTCCGGCGGAATCGGATTGGCCTTGAGCCATGCGCCGTTGGCGTAGCGGAAGAAATCCTGGTCCGGCCGCACCGAGCGGTCGATCCACTGCAGGTAGAGCCCGTCGCTGCTGGCGAACGGCTGCACATCCGGTGCTTGCGTGGACTGCGCCGTTTGCGTTTGTACCGTTTGCGGGTGAAACAGGCCCTGCGCAGCGAGCAGGGCCAGAATCAGATATCGCGGGACGCTGGGAGACAGGCTCCTAGGCAGCGTCGACATTGCGCATCGACAAGCGCACTCGTCCCTGCCGGTCCACCTCGAGTACCTTGACACGCACCACGTCGCCTTCCTTCAGCTTGTCGCCCACGCGTTCGACACGCTCCTCGGAAATCTGCGAGATGTGCACCAAGCCGTCGCGGCCCGGCAGAATGGTGACGAATGCGCCGAAGTCCATCAGGCGCGCCACCTTGCCCTCGTATATCCGGCCCACCTCGATGTCGGCGGTGATCAGCTCGATGCGGCGCTGGGCCTCGCGGCCGGCCGCGCCCTGCACTGAGGCGATTTTCACCGTGCCGTCATTTTCGATGTCGATCGAGGTGCCGGTCTCTTCGGTGATCTGCCGGATCACGGCTCCGCCCTTGCCGATCACGTCGCGGATCTTCTCCGGATCGATCTTCAAGGTGATGATGGTGGGCGCCCACTCGGACATGTTCTCGCGCGGCTTGGAGAGCACCTTGTTCATCTCGCCGAGAATGTGCAGCCGGCCGGCTTTCGCCTGATCCAGCGCCACCTTCATGATCTCGCGCGTGATGCTCGTGATCTTGATGTCCATCTGCAACGCGGTGATGCCGTCCTTGGTGCCCGCCACCTTGAAATCCATGTCGCCCAGATGATCCTCATCGCCGAGAATGTCGGTGAGCACCGAGAAGCGCGCGCCTTCCTTGACCAAGCCCATGGCGACGCCCGCCACCGGGGCCTTGATCGGCACGCCCGCATCCATCAATGCCAGGCTGGTGCCGCACACCGAGGCCATGGAACTGGAGCCGTTGGATTCGAGAATTTCAGACACCACGCGGATCACATAGGGAAATTTTTCGACGCCCGGCATGACAGCCTTGACGCCGCGCTTGGCCAGATTGCCGTGACCGATTTCGCGCCGCTTCGGCGAGCCCATCATGCCGGTCTCCCCGACGCTGAACGGCGGGAAATTGTAGTGCAGCATGAACGGCTCCTTGCGCTCGCCGGTCAAGCCATCGATGATTTGCGCGTCGCGGCCCGTTCCCAGGGTGGTAACCACCAGGGCCTGGGTCTCGCCGCGCGTGAACAATGCCGAACCGTGGGTTCTCGCCAGCACGCCGGTGCGGATGTTGATGGCGCGCA
>Ga0182030_10013832_pt1 | contig 16014 bp, 11 predicted proteins | sample 812S3MmetaG_FD_121299 | JGI IMG/M metagenome (GOLD analysis project Ga0182030, IMG submission 121299) | Permafrost microbial communities from Stordalen Mire, Sweden - 812S3M metaG (Illumina Assembly) | ecosystem: Environmental > Terrestrial > Soil > Wetlands > Permafrost | place: Sweden...
ACAAAGTCCGGATGGTCGAGGATCTTCTGGTGCAGCGGAATCGACGTATAAATTCCTTCGACCACGAACATGTCGAGGGCGCGCTTCATGCGGGCGATGGCTTCGGCGCGGGTGCCTCCATAGGCGATGAGTTTGGCGACGAGCGAATCGTAATACGGCGGAATGACGCCGTCCTGATAAGCGACGGTATCCACGCGGATGCCGATGCCTCCGGGAAGGTTGAGTCCGGTGATGCGGCCGGGCGAAGGGACAAAGGTTTCGGGATGTTCGGCGTTGATGCGGCACTCGATGGCGTGGCCGCGCAAGTGAACCTCCCTAGCAGGCCCATCCGAACCCGCTCGCTCCGCTTTCCCTTTACCAGCGCGCTGCGTGCGCCACGGGAGAATTTGATCGAGACATTCTCCGGCAGCAATGCGGATCTGCGCTTTGACCAGATCGACGCCGGTCACGGTTTCGGTCACCGGATGCTCCACCTGAATGCGGGCGTTCACTTCGATGAAGTAGAGATTGCCCGTGGCGTCCATCAGGAATTCGACGGTGCCGGCGTTGGTATAGCCCACGGCTTTCAATGCCACGCGTAAGGATTCGGAAATGCGCGCGCGAAGTTCCTTGCTGACGGCAACGGACGGCGATTCCTCGATCAGCTTTTGATGGCGGCGCTGGATGGAGCACTCGCGCTCGCCCAGAATTTCGACGTTGCCGTGGTTGTCCGCCAGCACCTGGAATTCGATGTGCCGGGGATTCTCCACCAGCTTTTCCATGTACATGTCGCCGCAGGAAAACGCCGCGGTGGCCTCGGCCTGCGCCTGGGCCAGCATATGCATCATTTCATCGGCGTGGCGCACCACGCGCATGCCGCGTCCGCCGCCACCGGCAGAGGCTTTGAGCATGACGGGATAGCCGATTTGCGCGGCGACCTCGTGCGCTTCTTCCAGGTTCTGCAAGATCCCTTCGGACCCTGGAAGAATCGGCACGCCGGCATCGGCCATGGCGGTGCGGGCGATCTGCTTGGAGCCCATGCGGCGAATGACTTCGGGCGTGGGTCCAATGAAGTTCAGAGAAGAAAGCCTGCAGACTTCGGCGAAGTCGGCGTTTTCGGAAAGGAATCCGTAGCCGGGGTGGACGGCGTTGCAATTAGTGATTTCCGCGGCGCTGATGACGGCGGGAATGTCGAGATAGCTGCGCGCACTTTTCGCGGGTCCGATGCAAATGGCTTCGTCGGCGAAACGGACGTGGAGGCTGTGGCGGTCGGCCTCGGAATAGACGGCCACCGTGCGAATGCCGAGTTCTTTGCAGGCGCAGATGACGCGGAGGGCGATTTCGCCGCGGTTCGCAATCAGGATCTTTTGAAACATGTGGAAAGCGACCCTTTACCGAGGGCGAATCGAGAAGAGCGCTTCTCCGTACTCCACGGGCTTGCCGTTCTCGGTCAGACGGGCCACGATAGTTCCGGCAACCTCGGCTTCAATCTCATTCATCAGCTTCATGGATTCGATAATGCAGAGGATCTGGCCGGGCTCCACGCGATCGCCAACCTTGACGAAGGGCGCGGTGCCGGGAGATGACGATTCGTAGAACGTCCCCACGATGGGCGATTTCACGAGGACATCCTTCGAAGAAACGTCGGGGGCCTCGGCCTTGGGGGCTGACACCACCGGCGCGGAGACGGGGACCGGCGCCGGTGCAGCAACGACCACTTCTTTGACGGCTTCCGCACGGCGCAAGCGCAGGCGGTTATCGCCGCGCTGGACTTCCATTTCCGCGACATTGCTCTCTTTGAAAATTTTGAGGAGCTCTTTGATTTCCTGATTGGTCATTAGTAGATGAAAAGAAGTAGCTGAAAAGAGGCTTACAGTCTCACGAATTCCTTGGATGTGGGCGTCAGGATCTCGCAACCGGTCTGAGTCACCAGCACCGTGTCTTCGATGCGAATTCCACCAACGCCTTCCACATAAACTCCCGGCTCTATGGTGATAGCCATCCCGGGCTGAAGCACGGTCGCATCCTTGCGCCCAAGACGCGGCAGTTCGTGGATTTCCAAGCCTAATCCGTGGCCGGTTGAATGCACAAAAGCTTTGTCCAACTTATACTTTTTCAAAACGTTTCGAGTGGCGGTATCGACCGCGCCGGCAGCGGTGCCCGGACGGACGGCGTCGATTCCCGCAAGCTGCGCCTCGAACACGGCTTGGTACATTTCGCGAATGCGGGACGGTACGCGGCCGAGGTGAGCCACGCGGGTCATGTCACTGGAATAGCCACGAAGGCTCGCGCCCATATCGATTAATAATAGTTCATTTTGCCCGAGCCGGTAATCCGTGGGGTGGGCATGGGGTAGCGCGGTGCGGGCGCCAGCCGCGACGATCGTATCGAACGAGGGTTTTTCGGCGCCGAGCATTTTCATTTGAAATTCGATCTCGGCGGCAATGTCGAGTTCGCGGACGCCAGGACGGACTCGCTTCAAGGCGCGTTCATAGGCCTGGGAGTTTACGTTGACGCTTTCGCGGATGGTCGCGATCTCAGAGGCGGATTTGATCATGCGGCGCTCTTCAATGATTTTTCCAGCGGAGACGAGGGATGCGCCCAAAGGCAGCTGTTCCTGCAGGTGGATGTACTGATCGTAAAGCGTGGAGGCGGACTCAAACGCGATCTTTTTCAGATGTTTGCGTTTGACGATCGCGGCGGCGGCGGTGCTCAGCGGACCTTTCACCACGTGGACCTTGGCGATACCCTGGCGGCCGATAGTTTCCGTAGCGTCGATGGCGTAGCGAGGGTCGGTGAAAAAATGCGTTTCGCGCGAGGTGAGCAGGATCAGGCCGTTCGATCCGGCGAATCCAGAAAGATAGCGGACGTTGGCCGGGGAGGAAACCAGCAGGCAATCCGCTTTGAGCTCGGGCAGGCGCGAGGCCACGTCCCGGCAACGCTGTTGAAATTCGGTCAACTCATGATTTTAGCGCGAATGGAGAAGGAAGTGTGTTCCAAACGGTCGACCGACTTGGACCGTCGACTTACGTCGCGCTCACGCGGAAGGCGTTTGGGGATCGGAAGCGGGCTCGAATTGGTTACGGGTCCGTAACCTCACAACCTACTACTAGAATACATAGAACTTTCACTGGAAAGGTACCCGCCGGAATTATATACTCAAACACAAGATTTGAGAAGTCGTAACTCTCAATGGAGGCGTAACGAGGATGAATATGAAGATTTATGTACTGGCTGTGTTGGCTGCTTCTGCGGCATTTGCCGATCAAGGAGCTTTGACGAACTCCGGAGGCAGTACCTCCGGTGGCTACATTATCAACTCGACGGTCGCGAATCCGCCGGGAGCCCTGAGCATTACGGCGACGACCCTGAACTTTTTGTCTACCGACGGAGGCCTGGCGATTAACGCCACGTTTTCCAGCGTGTCGTCCCTGGAAAGTTGCTCGGGTGGCGGAAAGGGCGGCCACGTCAGCTGCGGTTACACGTTTAAGGGGACCTTTAGCGGGACGCTGACTGTCAATGGCGCGCCGCAGGCGATCAACGGCACGACCTCCCAGGGATTTGGGGTGGGCGGCACGGCCAGCGGCGTTACCGGGTACAATTCGGCCTACACTCCGTTTTACTTCACCGATGGCAACGCGCGAATTTTGCGCTGCGACGATCTGAGCGGCACCAACGCGATCGCGTTCGGAACGCAGGGCACGGGCACTGGCCAATTCTACGGCCCGTCTGGAATTGCGCTGGATTCGGCTGGGCGGATCTACATTGCGGACACCTACAATGACCGGATCGTTCGGATCGACGATATGAACGGGACCAATTGGACGAGTTTCGGCACCTATGGCACTGGCACTGGACAGTTCATGGGTCCGCAAAGCATCAGCATCGATCCCGCGGGGCACATCTGGGTATTGGACTATGGCGTCGGCCTGATCCGCATGGACGACATGAACGGGACCAATTGGACCGCGGTTTGGACCCCGGCGGCCAACTCGGGCTCCGGCGTGGGACAGTTCGCGGCGCTGTCGTCGGCGCCGGGGTTTGATGCGCTGGGCCGGATTTACATCGCGGACGCGGGGAATAGATGGATTGTGCGTTTTGACGATGTCAACTTTACCAATTGGACCACCTTGAGCCAGTCCCAGCCCGTCGGTCCATATATTTATCTTTTTGGGTCGGTGACAGGCGTTGTGACCGATGCGGCCGGCAAGATTTATGTGGCCGATGGCACCAACATCACTCGCGTGGACGATATGACGGGCGCCAACTGGACCTCCATCAGCGTGGGGACGTTCCCACCGCACACAATTGCCGTCGATGCGAGCGGCATGGTTGTATTGGGCAACGGATACGACGCGCAGATCGTCGACAGCGAGGCGACGGTTCTGACGTCTAATCTCAGTAACCTGCTGGTGCAAGGGGTCTATCTCAGCGTTTACGGAGCGGTGCCTATTCCCTTGCCCTCGCCGCGCCCCTCGGCCATCAGCTTTAATCCATCCACGGTGAGCTTCACGCAGAACCTGGGAACCACAGGGACGCAGGCGGTCACGATCACAAACTTTGGCGGCAGCCCGCTGACCTTCGGCACTATCGCGGCAAGCGGCGGATTCGGCGAAACGAACAACTGCCCGTCGCAGCTCTCGGCAGGATCGAATTGCGCGGTGACTGTGACGTTCACGCCGTCCGCCGCGGGAGCGGTGAGCGGAGCGCTCACGATCAACGACGACTCCGGGAACGCAGGAGCGGTGCAAACGGTGACGCTCTCTGGCACGGGTACAGCTCCGATTGCTTCGGTTTCACCCGCTTCGATCAGTTTCGGATCGGTCGTGCAGGGAGCAAGCAGCACCGCAAAAACGATTACGCTGTTGAATTCGGGCACGGGACCGCTGCAAGTGACCAGCGTCACGGCGCCTGCGCCATTCGCTCAGACCAATACTTGCACGAGCGTCGCGCCCGGCTCTTCTTGCGCGATTTCCGTGACGTTCGCGCCGGCGACGGTCGGCTCTTTCACGGGAGCACTGAGCATCGTGGATAACGCGGGAACGCAAACCGTCGCGCTCAGCGGATCCAGCACCGCACAAGTAACGCTCTCGGTCAGTTCGTTGAGCCTGGGCAGCATGGTGGTCGGCAGCACCAGCGCGGCCAAGACCGTGACCCTGACCAATCACGCCAAGGTAGCCGTAACTTTCAGCAGCGTCGCGGCAGGCGGGGCGTTCGCGCTCGCGAGCAACACGTGCGGAGCGAGCATCGCCGCCGGGACCACGTGCACCGTCGGAGTAACCTTCACGCCCGTCGCCACCGGCGCGGCGACCGGTGCGCTGACGTTCACAGACTCCGCCCTGAATACTCCGCAGACCGTGGCCCTGACCGGCACGGGAACAGCCGCAGGCGCTACCGTAACGGTTTCGCCGGCCAGCCTCACGTTCCCGCAGCAACCGACCGGCACAACCAGCGCCGGGATGTCCGTCACCGTGGCCAACACCGGCACAACTGCCGTAACGAACAATGGCGTGACGATTGCCGGCGACTTCGCCGAAACCACAACCTGCGCCTCATCGATCGCGGCAGGCAAGAGCTGCACGGTCACGGTAGCATTTTCTCCCACCGTTTCCGGCACGCGAACCGGTGCGCTCACGATCAGTCTTTCGAGCGGCGTACAAACCGTTTCACTCAGCGGAACCAGTGCCGTCAGCGGTCAGCCGGGAGCGCTGAGCTTATTCGCATCGACGCTCACGTTCTCCGGCTACACCATCGGAGACAATCCGAGCAAGAGCGTGACCGTCTCGAATACCGGCGGAAGCTCCGTTGGGATAGGCTCGGTGACCATCGCAGGAGATCCGTCTTTCACGGAGAAGACCACCTGCGGATCGGCTCTGGCGGCAGCGGCGAGTTGTACCATCACCGTGACCTTCAAACCGGTTGCGTACGGAACCTTCGCCGGCACCGTTACGCTCACCGAAGTTTCGGGAGCGCAGCATGCGATCGCCGTAACGGGTGTGAGTTCCGCGGACAACTAAGGCAGGGTGACCGAACAAACGCTCTTGGCCCGGGATCATTACGAATCCGGGCCGCAGTTAAAATCAATCGATTCTTCAGACGGGCAATTTATGGACTTGCCGGAAGGCCTATAGGCACGTTGCTCGAAAATCCCCAAGCGTGACGCCAGGGAGTTGAGCTGAACCAGAAGCCTAGCGGCCGGGGTGACCGGTGGCGTGCGTCTGCGTCAATTCCTTGACGTCCAGTTCGCCATTGTGATTCTTATCGAGGCGGTCGAACTCGGCGCTCATGAACGTCATGTACTCGTCGCGAGAGACCATTCCGCTGTTATCCCTGTCCATGAGGAGGATCAAACGCTTGGCTTCGAGCTCACCGCGGGCGAGTACACTCTGCGACGGAGGATTGATGCTCGCCATGGCAGAACCGGCGACAAGGACCACGGCTGCGGCAGCGAACACAAACTTGTTTCTTTTCAATACATTCATCTTCGACATGGAAAAACTCCAAAGGCCGCTGGCTTCCTGGACAGCGTCTTTATACTTTCTTCATATCCACTATACAATACTTTTTGCCAGCTCATCAAGGATTTTTATGAGGATCAAATGAGAAAGGCCTCCCGGAAGTGACACCGGAGCAAAGGAGGAACAATCTAGGCGCGAGTAGTGGGCGTAGCTAGATCTGCTGCCACCGGTATAAACGAGACTTCAGGCTCGCCGGTCTGGGAAGAGCGCTTGATGACGGAATGCCTGGCAGGATCGGGCCACTTTTCTGGATAATCCGTTCTGAAGTGACCGCCGCGGCTTTCGGTACGCGCGAGGGCTCCGCAGGCGATCAGCAAGGCGACCAGGTGGATATTGCGCTGTTCGTAATCTTTTCGCGTGGCATCGGGATTGTAGCGCCGCTCGCAGGAACGGAGCAGCTTCAGCGCGGCGGCCAGCTCGGGGCCATTGCGAAGAATGCCGCAAGCGTTCCAGGCGATGGCGCGAATATCGGCTTCGCGAATCAGCGGAAATCGCGGAGGAGGGGGCGCGGGAAGATCGCCGGCAAGGGGCTCTTGATCGGCTTCCAGCATGGCTCTCGCCGCGCGAGCTCCAAAGACGATCCCCTCGAGCAGTGAATTACTAGCCAGGCGATTGGCTCCGTGAACGCCGGCGGACGCCACTTCTCCAGCCGCAAACAAACGAGGCAAGCTCGCGCGGCCCTCGGCGTCGGTGCGAATGCCGCCCATGGAATAGTGCGCGGCAGGACGCACGGGCGCCGGGACTTTTTCCAGATCGATGCCGTAGTGCAGGCAGGTTTCGTAGATGCGCGGGAACTCTTTCTTCAGCACGCCGGGCGCGAAGTGCGTCATGTCGAGATAGACGCACGGCGCTCCGGTGGCACGGCACTCCTGCACGATGGAACGCGAAACCACGTCGCGTGGAGCAAGCTCGGCCAGCTTATGATAGCGATCCATAAAGCGCTCGCCCGCGGCGTTGCGGAGATAAGCTCCTTCCCCGCGTAGAGCTTCGCTCAATAGAAATCGCGGAGCTTTTTCAACAAAAAGCGCAGTCGGATGAAATTGGACGAACTCGATATCGGAGATCTCGGCGCCGTTGCGATAGGCGATCGCGACGCCGTCTCCGGTGGCGACATCGGGATTGGTGGTGTTCTCGAAAACGCGCCCTAGCCCGCCAGTAGCGAGCAGCACGGCGCGGGCACGAATGGCGACGGTGGAGCGCGAGGCTTCGTCCTGCACGAGGACGCCGCCGATGGCCCCGTCTTTCATCAGCAGATCGGTGAAGGCTTCGAAACTTTGAAAGCGGATGCTGTCGAAAGACGCCGCGCGGGCGCGCATGGCACGGACGAGCTCGCGTCCGGTGGAATCGCCGTTGGCGTGGAGAACGCGGTTGCGGCTGTGCGCTCCTTCGCGGGCGAACAGCAGCTTGGTTCCTTCGCGATCGAAGGCCGCTCCCCATTCGATGAGCTGTTCGATGGCCGCCGGAGCTTCTTCGACCAGCGTCCGGACGGCAGCGGGATCGCACAGTCCGTCGCCCGCCGAGACGGTATCGGTTTCGTGCAGGCCGACCTCGTCGTCATCGTTCATGGCCGCGGCAATGCCGCCTTGCGCGTATTCAGACGACGACTCGCGCAGGCTGTCCTTGGTGATGACGAGAACCCGGCCAGCGGGGGCAAGCTCCAGGGCGGCGCGGAGTCCGGCGACACCGGCGCCGACGACGACAAAATCGGTTTCCATTCCTTAGCTTCGTGAGGGGCGAATCCTCATAGTACAACGAGGATCACTGTGCGGCGAGCTTCGTCGTCATCCGCGTCGGTCATCCATGTCGGCGCTTACTTGACGGTATCCACTACTCCAAATTCCAAGGCCTCTTCCAGCGTCTCGATTAGCGCCTTGACCTTGATCGGCTTGGTGAGATAGCGGAAGAATCCGGCATCAAGACCCTTCTTGATGTCGCGAGGCATGGCATTGGCACTGAGCGCGATCACCGGGATAGGCGCGGTTGCTGGATCTTGCCGGAGGATTTGGAGGGCGTCGATGCCGCTCATGCCGGGAAGATTGATGTCCATCAGGATTACGTCCGGGTGTTTGTTGCGGGCCAGCTTGATACCCTCCCTCCCGTCTTGGGCACATAGCAAGCGGATATCGGGGCGGCGGCTCTCCATCAATTCTTCGACCAGCTCCAAATTCGCCAGGTTGTCCTCTACATATAGGAGGGTATATCTCGGCGCGTTCTTCGGAACCAGAGTTGGCTCGTCGCCATCCTCCTTGTCCACAACCGAATGTGGCGCGGCGGCCGCGTTCAGTTCGAACCAGAATAGACTTCCCGAACCGACGGTGCTCTCCGCGCCGATCGCGCCTCCCATCAGTTCCACCAGCCGCTTGCTCATCGCCAGGCCGATGCCCGTACCTTCCTCGTCGGTGCGTTCCTGTCCTAGACGATTGAAGGGTTGAAATAATTGGTTCAGCATCTCGGGAGACAACCCGGCGCCGGTGTCGCTGATACTCACACGAACGCGTTTCGGCTCGGTGGGGCTGGTGGACAGCGCGCAATCCACAACGACCGCTCCGTGCGCCTGGTTGTATTTGATCGCGTTGGAAAGAAGATTGAGGAGGACCTGTTTCAAGCGGGTGCGGTCGGCATCCACAAAGTACGGGACGCCGGCATCGGGAAAGGTCACCTGGATTTGACGTTTTCGCCCCTGTGGCACCATCATGGCCCGGCATTCCCGCAGTACCTCGGTGAGCGACGTCGGTTCTCTGGATATCGCCAGCACGCCGGATTCGATCTGGGAAAGGTCGAGTATTTCGTTAATCAATTCCAGCAGGTACCAGCCCGCCTTGAGAATCTGCTCCACGCTGGCAGCCTGACGGAGCGTTGGTGGCGGATCGTCTCCGTCCATAAGCTGGGCGAAGCCGAGAATGGTATGCAGCGGCGAACGCAGCTCATGGCTCATACTGGACAGGAAATCCGATTTCGCAAGGTTGGCCTTTTCCGCCGCGGCCTTCGCATTCTCCAATTCGATAAGGCTTTCCCGCAGTTCACTCTCCGCGCGTTTGCGTGCTGTATTGTCGGTGGCGATCCGCAGATAACCGATGACGGTGCCCGCGTCGTCGCGCAGCGCCGTTACGGAAACGACTGCCGGGAACCGGCTTCCATCCTTCCGTATCTTCGTCATCTCATAAATGTCTTCGATCCCGCGCGAGGCCTTGAAAACCAGTGCTTCGAAACCGGCGCAATGGGGGTGTTGAATTCGATGCTCAACGCCTTGGCGCGCGCGATCAGTTCCTGTGGATCGGAAAGATCGGCGGGGGTGATCTTACCCACCACCTCGCTGGCCTTGTAGCCCAGCATGCGCTCGGCGCCGGCGTTGAAGATCTGGATTATACCCTTCTCGTCCGTGGCGATATGCGAGAAATTGACATTTCGATATATCGCGTTCTGCAGCGCTTCAATCTTGACTCGGGTGTTATCAGGCATAGGAAATATCCCATTCCCCGCAGCACGCGTCGCGCCACTTGCGGGTCGAGCCTGCGCTTCCAACGAATCGGCTTCGTGCCTACCCATGCGACCACGCCCGGGGCATATCACGGCAATTTCCTGTCCCGATTTGAAACACCACGAGCACTGCGGTGACCATCCATCGTCGCCGCATGCCCATATATGGTCAACGGTGAGCTGCGGATAAACTCAGCGTTGAACGTAACTTACGAACTGGCGAAGCCTCCGCCTTTTCTCAGAACAAGCTTTTCCCAGAACAAGATAGAGAGTTTTTTTATCCCCAGGACACAAATCTAAGTGAGAATCGCAATGGTTGACGATTCGACGGCCGATAGGACGCTATGCCGTCTCCTGCTGCGCGAGGAATACGGCGCCGAGCTCGATTTTGTGGAGGCGCCCACAGCTCGGCGTGGGCTGGAGCTGTGTAATGCGCTATCCGAGAGACCTTTGCCCGATTGCGTGCTGCTGGATTACAAGCTCCCGGATATGACGGGCGCTGAGTTCCTGCTCCGGCTCGGCGACCAGAATGCGCTGAGCGACCCAGAAGTGCATAGCGCTGCTGTGCCCGAAGGGGATCTGAGACCAGATCTCCTTACTAAAATCGACCTGCCCAAATTTGCCGTGGTCATGCTGACCGGATTGGGGAACGAGCAGGTGGCCGCAGAGGCGATCCGGGCCGGGGCGCAGGATTATCTGGCAAAGGATGGCATCACGTCCAAAAGTCTGCGGCTGGCGATCGAGAAGGCAACGGGAAAGGTCCGGCTGCTCAAAGATCTGCAAGCGGAGCGCGACCGGCTGGCCCGGCTGCTCTCCGAAAAGGAAGCCCTGCTGACGGAGAAAGACGCGCTGCTCAAAGAGGTCCACCACAGGGTGAAAAACAACCTGCAGGTCATCGCGAGCCTGCTCCGCTTGCAGGCCGAAAACTTCGGCGATGCGAAACTGGCCGCCGCGCTGCAGGAAAGCCAGAACCGCGTGGAATCCATGGCGCTGATTCACGAGCAGTTGTATCAGGCTCGCAATCTGCGCGAAGTGGATTTGGCCGAAAACGCCGCGCTGCTGGCCAATCACTTAATGCACGCCTACGGGGTGGATCCGGCGCGTATCGAATGCCATGTGAACGTGGAGAAACTTCCGGTCGGCGTGGATCGGGCCATACCCGCGGCGCTCATCCTGAACGAGTTGATTTCGAACGCGCTGAAGCACGCATTTCCGGAGGGGCGCGCCGGGAGAATCGAAGTGCGGGGCCGGCGGAGCAACGGATCCGTCGTGTTGGAGGTCCGCGACAACGGCATAGGCGTGGGGCCCGCGGCGGGCTCGGAACAATCGCATACGTTGGGGCTGAATATCGTTCGAATTTTGACGCGCCAGTTGCGGGGCACGTTTGCCATCGAACGTAATAGTGACGACCAAAAAGCGGCTGGCGCCGTGTGCCGGCTCACATTTCCGGAACAAGGAGAAATACATGCACGCAAACAACGCCCGGACGGGGAAATCGCCAACGCGGCCAACGTTGGCAACTCAGGTGGAAGATCCGGCGGGAAGTCGGGCCGCCACTCAGACAAAGTGCTACAACGTGCTGCTGGTTGAAGACGAAGGGCTGATCGCGCGCGACATCGCGCAGCGCGTGGAATCGCTGGGGTATCGCGTGACGGCGGTCGCGAGCACGGGCGAAGAAGCCGTGGAGCTGGCGCGCGAGGCCCAAATCGTATTGATGGATATCCGTCTGGACGGGCGCATCGACGGCATCCAGGCGGCGCAGATGATCCGCGAACGCTATCGGATTCCCGTGGTGTTCCTGACGGCGCACGCCGACCGCGCGACGGTGGAACGCGCGAAACAAGCCGAGCCGTTCGGATACATCGTCAAGCCGGTGGCTCCCGCGGCCTTGCATACGTCGATTGAAATTGCGCTGTACAAGCACGCGATGGAACGCGAAGTCGCCGAACGCGAGGCGTGGCTGGCGGCCGTGCTCGGGTCGGTGGCGGACGCGGTGGCGGTGGTGGATGTGGACGGACGGGTGCGCATCCTGAATCCGGCGGCCGAAAAACTCACGGAATGGTCCGAAGAGGAAGCGCTGGGGCAGCCGCTGGAGAAGATCGTGCCGCTGGCGGCGGAGCTCGGGGCGGCGGCGACGTCGGGGAGCAGGATGCACAGGGAAGGGCTGCAGAGAGAAGGGCTGCCGCGGGAAGGGTTGTCGAGAGATGCGCCGCGGCGAATTCCGATCGAGGCTCCCGTGCCGCTCGCCATGTTGCGCGACACCGCGGTGCCGTTGGGGCGCCACGCGCAACTCGCGACGCGCGACGGAAGGGCGGTGCCGGTGGAAGGTACGGCGGCTCCGGTGCGCGTGGGAGATCGCGCGATCGGCGCGGTGTTGAGTTTCCGCGACGTGGCGCATCGCCGGTGGGAAGAAGAGCAGTTGCGGCAAGCGCAGAAAGTAGAAGTGGCGGCACGGCTCGCGGCCGGAGTGGCCGAGGAATACACCAGTCTGCTTTCCATCATCCGCACGCAGGCGGAGCGCATCCTGGAACAGTTCGCGGATTACTCGCCCGCGCGCACGGCGGCGGAAGAGATCCGAGCGGCGGCCGCCGCCGCCGAACAAATTACGCGCAAGCTGGCGGGGTTCGGCAAAAAGCAGCCGCGACGTCCCCAGGTGATGAGTCCCAATGGAGTGCTGCGGCGGATGGCCAAGCTGCTCGAAACCGTAGCCGGCGCCGGCGTCAACGTGGTGGTGCGGCCAGGACAGCATGCCGGTAAGATCAATGCCGACGAAGGCCAGTTCGAGCAACTGCTGATGAATCTGACGATGCACGCCGGGCGGTTGTCGGTGGAGGGCGGCGAAGTTCGCATTGAAACGGGATCGGCTGCGGCCGAGGTGCAGGGTCCTCCAGGAGGATATCTGCGTATCGGCATCAGCTATCTTCCGGCGGCTTCGGGCGCGGGCGAATCCGCTTCGGTTGTTTCCGTCGAGGACGAAAGCCTGGCGCTATCGGTGGCGCATAACATCGCCGCCGAGCACGAGGGATTCTTCACGGTGATTCGCGGCTCCGACGGATATCGCTGCTTGGAAGTCCTGCTGCCGCGTTGGACGGAATCGGAGCCGGCGGGTGCGGTGATCGCGCCGGCGTTGACGCACGCGGTGTTGCTGGTGGAGCCGCGCGAAATGGTGCGCGCGGAGCTGCACAAATTTTTCGAGGCGCATGGCTACAACTTAATGGAAGCGGCGAATGCGGCCGAGGCCATTACGCTCGCGGAAATGCGCGAAGGCGCGCTGGATCTGGTGGTGGCCCCGCAGAGGGAAGCGGAGCAGATTCGGGAAGCCTTGCGGGAGACCCATCCGAATCTCGCGATGCTCGCGATCGTCGATGAAGGGGAGCGGTCGGCCTTCGAACTCCAGCGCTCATACACGCAAACCGCCTTGCTGGACCGAGTGCGCGGCCTGCTCCAGACGGCCGATGAGGAAGCGGCCAGAGAGGCGGCGAGTCTTCGCGAAGAACCGGCGGCAACCCCTGAGTCCGCCAGTGAGAGCGGCCCAGAAGCGCATTCGGCGACGGCAGGATCGTCGGACGGAGAGTAAGCGTGCCGCGCGAATGCCACGTGAGCCGCGCTGCTCAAGCAGCGGCGCTGCATCGTCACTTCTAAATCAACATCGCTGACGGAGCTTCGACGAGCTTCTTGAATTCGGCGAGCACTTCGGCGCCGAGAGCGCCATCCACCACGCGGTGATCGCACGTCAGCGTAACGCTCATCTCGGTGACGAACTTCACGCCGCCGTGGCCGTCTTCCACTGGACGACGATCGCTCGCGCCGACGGCGAGAATCGTCGCGTGCGGCGGATTGATGATGGCGGTAAACTGCCGGATCCCGTGCATGCCGAGATTCGAAACCGCGGACGATCCGCCCTGGTACTCCTCCGGTTTGAGCTTGCGCACGCGCGCACGCGCCGCCAGATCTTTCATCTCCGCCGAAATTGCCAGCACCGATTTTGTATCGGCGCCGCGAATCACGGGCGTCAGCAATCCACCCTCCACGGCAACCGCGACGCCGACGTCGGACTGCGTGAACCGCAGAATGCGATCCTCGGCCCACACCGCGTTCGCCGCCGGCACGCGCCGCAAGGCCATCGCCAAAGCTTTGACGATGAAATCGTTGAGCGAAAGTTTCAGCGCTGCATTTCCAGCCTGGTCTTTCGGAGCTCCGCTATTGATCTCTTCTCGCAGCGCGAGCAGACGGTCCATGCGGACGTCGATCGAAAGATAGAACGCCGGAATACTTTGCGACGCTTCCTGGAGGCGCGTGGCAATCACCTTGCGCATGCCATCGAGCGGCACTTCTTCATAAGGAACGCTCTTGTACAGGGCCTTCACCTGCGCAAGCGTCGGACCGGCGGCCATCGTGCTGGCGGCCGCGCGCCCTGAACTGGATTGCAACGCAACTTGAACGTCCGCCGCCACGATTCGTCCACGCGGACCGGAGCCGCGGACCCGCGTGAGATCGACATTCCCTTCGCCGGCCAAGCGTCGGGCCAAAGGAGTGACGATGATGCCGTTCGCTAATTGCGCGGGACCGAAACTGCGCGTGGGCGAATGGACCTCGTTGTAGGGATCGAGTTTCAGCGGACCGTTCTTCAACTGCGGGGCCTGCGGAGCTTCCGCCAGAGCAGCTTGCGCCGGTGGTTTAGCGGCCGTTTGCGTTTTCACCGGAGCCTGCCCTTTCACAGGAGCTGCGCCCGTGGAGACAACCGGCTGCGCCGCTGCGCCATTGGCACCACCGAGAACGCACACCACGGCACCCACCGGAGCGACGCCGCCTTCCGGAACGCGGATTTCGGAGAGCACGCCCGCCAAAAGCGCCGGCACTTCCATCGTCACTTTGTCGGTTTCGATCTCGAACAGGTTATCGCCGGCCGCGACCGGATCGCCCACCGACTTGAACCACGCCTTGATTTTTCCTTCGGCGACCGTTTCGCCGAGTTGCGGCATCAAAACATCCATCGTTCGATCGTCCTTCTTTGGCTAAGCCGACATCGCTTTGCGGACTGTCTCAAAAATGCGATCCACGCTGGGGATCGCCAGATCTTCCAACACCTCGGCCGCTGGCAGAGGAATATGCGGCGTCGTGATGCGCACCGGAGGTCCATCCAAATCGTAGAAGCATTCGTCGGCGGCAATCGAGACGATCTCCGCACCCCATCCGCATAGCCTTGGATTTTCTTCCACCGTAAATAGACGATGCGTGCGGGCGATCGATCCGAGAATCGTCTGTGTGTCGAGAGGCACCAGCGAACGCACGTCAATCACTTCGCAATTGATGCCGTGTTCGGCTTGCAAACGCTCCGCCGCGGCCAGCGCGCGCGGAACCATCAACGCCAGCGCGACAATCGTAGCGTCCGCTCCCGGCCGAAGCACTTTCGCGACGCCAAGCTCATCCACAATTTCGCCGTCGGGAACTTCGCCCTTGGTGGCGTAAAGAGATTTATGTTCGAAGAAAACCACCGGATCGGGATCGCGAATCGCCGCGGCCATCAAGCCCACGACGTCGCGCGGATTCGAAGGCGCCACGACTTTCAAACCAGGGATCATCATGCACCAGTTTTCGACGCTCTGGCTGTGTTGCGCGCCGAAACGCGCCGAACCGCCGTTGCCCGTACGCACCACGAGAGGCACTTTCACCTGCCCGTTGGTCATGTAGCGGCTCTTCGAAAACTCGTTGGCGAAATAATCGAAGCACACGGCGATGAAATCGGAGAACATGATTTCGGCCACCGGCTTCAATCCGGTCATCGCGGCGCCCATCGCCGCTCCCAGAATCGCCTGCTCGGAGATCGGAGTATCGCGGACGCGCTGCGGCCCGAACTGATCGTACAAACCGACGGTAGCTTTGAAAACGCCGCCGGCTTTGCCGATATCTTCCCCGATCAACACGACGTCGGGATCGCGCGACATCTCTTGCGCCAATCCGCGAGCCACGGCGTCGCGATACGTTAATTCCGCCATGCCCAGCCCCCATCGGCGTAGACGTCGGTGGTGAGAAGATCCAC
>Ga0182030_10013833_pt1 | contig 16013 bp, 33 predicted proteins | sample 812S3MmetaG_FD_121299 | JGI IMG/M metagenome (GOLD analysis project Ga0182030, IMG submission 121299) | Permafrost microbial communities from Stordalen Mire, Sweden - 812S3M metaG (Illumina Assembly) | ecosystem: Environmental > Terrestrial > Soil > Wetlands > Permafrost | place: Sweden...
CCTTCGAATTGCTCGAGGAAGGTGAACGTGTCGCCGCTGCAGCCGCCATATTTGCAGCCCCAGCTCCCCTTGGTCACATTCACCCAAAGCGGGCTGCGGCCTTTCTTCGGCGTGCAGATGCACTGTCCAGCGCGAATGCCCTTCGCCGAGGCGCGACCAAGCCGCACATGCTTCTCGACGAGAGAGTCCAGCGGATGCTCCGCCTTGATCCGATCTAGCTCGCAACGGGAAAGCCGCGCCATCGCCGCTCACTCCGCCGCAAGCTTGAAAAACGCGTCAGCCGATTGAGGCGCATGCGCCTCCGGATCTCTCACCCGATGCGCCGGCTTCACATAGGCGAGTCGGCAATGCGCCTCGCAATAAGCCTTGCCCGCCAATTTCGGCGCATTGCAAAAGACAAAATCTGCGACCGCAGGCCCTCCAGAAGGCCAATGGCCACCATCCGGAGCCAGATCCTCGAAAGGCACAGCGCCAGCGTCCGCCGCACGAAATCGAACCGGGCCAGCCTTGGCGATCAAGGGCGCGGGCTCGCGGCCATTGTAGCCTTTGATGACGACCTTGGGCTTGACAACGGCGACAGGCGCGGGCGCGATTTCCGCGCGCGCCGATGGCGCGACGAACTTCTTGCGAGGAACGTGAGGGTGCTTGACCCCTGATATCTTTGTCGCCGCGCGCCTGCGTTGAGGAGGCGCTGCTTGCTTTTTGAGATCGCCGCCGCGCTTGCGCAGCCGATGGATCATTCCGAGCACAGCCGCACGCGTAAGTCCCGCGTCCAGCCGAGATGCAATTTCCGTTGCCGAAAATTTCTGCTCCCAAAGCTTTTCGAGCAGGGCGAGGCGTTCGTTCGTCCAGCCCTTCATGCCCGCAGATCCTTCAGCGGCACGCCGGCGTCGATCGCCGCCTCGCGCAAGATCTTCGCGGTCCGCTCCGGCCCAAGATAGCGCGCGGCGATCTGAACCCAGATCTGTAGAAAGAGCGGAATCGTGACGTCGCGCGTCGCTTGCGGCGTCCCCTCGGTCACATGTTCGATCACTTCCATCGTGTGATCGAAAGCTCCAATCGGAATATGCCCGTCCATCACGCCCCCTCGATAGTTCCCGCCGCGCGCCGCAGCGCATAGGCAATCTGCAAAGCCGCGCCGGACAGCTTGCCAAAACAAAACGCCAGCAGCCGCAGCAATTCCGCGATAACAATCCGCATCATTCATGGCTTTCGAAGCGGGCCAATTCGGCCGAGATCCGCGCAAGCTCGGCGTCCAGGCGATCTCGCCGTTTTTCCCGCGCGGCGGCCGTGAGCCAGTCGCAGCCAGGCAGGCACAGGCTCAGAAATTCAGGCCCATAGGCGGCGACGAGTCGGCAGAACATCGGCAGGCTCGGGCAAGCCGTGCCGTCGAGCCATTTCTCGACCGTGCGCTCCGACGCATTGATCCGCGCCGCCACGCATTGCGCCGTCTTGACGGGATGCTGTGTGGCAAAAAAGACTCCCCAAACCATTCGGTCGATTTGCATTAGCTTGGGGAGTTTTCTCCCAGACTTTTCCATCGCTCTCTCCGATACTTCACGCATCGAAGAGGCCGACGTCATCGGCATGGAAATGGAAGGCACAGCCATGGCGGAAGCACTTTCGAAATCGAGCCAGGAGATGTTGCAGCATCCCTTGGCCAACAGGCGTCAAAGGCGAAACATGAGCGATGAGACGAAAGCCGCCCCGATCGAGCGAGATGAATTGGAACAGATCAAGGGGCGGCTCCTCGTGGTCGAAACGGCTTTGGCGAAATTGATCTGGCGCGGCGCATGGAGCGCCGCAGACCCCGAGGAATGGATGGCGACCTATCGCCGGTCGCTCGAGCGCGAGGCCGAATCCTGGCGCCGCGTCCCGCCAATGTCGGAAGCCGCAATGCAATCGGCCCACAACACGCTCGACGAGATTCTTTTCGCCCTGCGCGAGGGCGAGGCTGCGCGGCGAGGCAGGACGCCGAACTCATAGCGAGCCGCCTCCTCGCCGTTTCAGCGCATCGACGACGCGCTGGCCCGCAACCATCACCTCTTCGAACTCGTCCGGGCTCATGGTGAGATCGACATGGTCGAAGACGATGAAGACGCGGTCCCCCTCGACGACGATGTCGGCGATGCTGGTCTGCTCGATGATTTCCGCCCTAGCTTCAGGCACGCCGTCAGTCACGATTCGGCTCTAGCGGCGGCCGGAAAGGGGGGCAGCGTCCTCCGATCTTCCTGGGCTCTCTTCGCGGTATGCAGGCGCATCATGAGGTCGGACGTAACGCCCAATCCCTGCCCGCGCCCGCTCGCGATAACGGACGGCCAATGCTCGATTGCAATTGAGCCCCGCCTGCGCATCTGCTTTGCGGCTTCGTATCCGACGCCGATGTCGCGGGCGAACTCGGCGATCGTGGGCCACGCGTCTATGAGGGCGGCAATGGATGTAAGCTCATTCATAGCCGCTATGGTACGTGACGTACCAATAAAGTCAAGACATATTGTACCAGACTTTTAGGTACACTCTGTAACATGAAACCAGATGACGAATTCTCAGAACGGCTGCGATGGGCGAGGCAACGCGCGGGGTTTAAATCGACCGCCGCGGCGGCCCAGCAATTTGGGTGGAATCTCGACACATACAAAAGCCATGACAATGGCGTGCGGACGCCGAAGGACCAAGCAACCGTCGAGAAATACGCCCGCGCCTTCCATGTCGATTTTGGCTGGCTGTGCATCGGGCTTGCCGCAGGATCAGACAAAGCGCCAACGGGCTGGCGCGCCGCTGCAAATAAACCGCCCGAACCCAGCAAAGCTTCGCTGATCGAGGATATCCCAATCCTAGGCGGCGTCGGCATGGCCGATCTTCAGATCGGAGATGGCGCCCAACCCAAATTCGTCAAGCGCCCTCGAGGACTTCACGAAAAGCGCGGCGTCTATGCGCTTTACGTGATCGGCGACAACATGGCGCCCGCCTATCGAAGCGGCGAGATCATCTTTGTCGACGCGGAGGCGGAGCCTGAGCCGGGAGATTTCGCGGTCTTTGAAGCGGTGCGTTTTACTGGCGATCCAAAAAGCCAACGCTATTTCAAGCAATTAAAAGCTGAGTCAGACACAGAATATACATTCGTCCAGTTCTCGCCGGTCGCCGACGATGTTTTCAAGCGAAACTACGTCAAATGGGCGCGCCGCGTCATTCCAAAATCTGAACTTAAAGCAGAGGCCTGACGCTAAACTGGAGCGCGATAATGGGAATTTTGTCAAAAATTTTTGCTTGGCTGCGCAAGAGTAAACAGCCACCACAATTTAATGAGCAAGCGGCGAGCGATCTTCGAGACGTTTTCAGCTCACACAAGCAAGCAAGTCAAGAAAACAACGCCGCTATAACTTACGATCGCGCCGCCGATCTTCCATCCTATAGCACGATTGGCATAAACTATCGAGCGGCAGACGGCGAATCGACTTCACGCGTAATCACGGTTCGTCAACTCGATGCGTTAGATGGAGAGCCGATGATGATCACGGCTTTTTGCCACCTTCGCGGATCGCAGCGCGTTTTTCGCGCCGATAGAATCGAATCGCTTTTTGATCCTGAGACAGGCGAAGTGTTTCGCGCGGTCAATCTCAGGGTTGAAGATAAGCCTTCGGCCCTTCGAAAGCGCCGCAAAACCAGCGCATGAGCGGTAGAAAAATTATTCCGCGAGAAGATCCTCGATCCGAACGCCAAGCGCCTCAGCCACCCGCTTGAGGACAGCCGCAGTGCCGACGCGGGCGCCGCGCTCCATATCGGCGACGGCGCTTTGCGAAACGCCGGCGCGCGCGGCAAGCTCACCCTGGGTCATCGCCCGTTTGTTCCGCCAGAACGCGAGCGGCGTCCTGGCTTCCGCCAGCGCGAGCGCTTCTTGCGCCGTCAGCAGCTCTTCCTTGCCGCTCGCCAGATCGGCCATGCTCCTAGCGTGCGCTGCCGCGTCGGCGGCGTCGCGAAGCGCCTCGAATTCAGCGAGCGGCAGGACGACGAGCGTCTCGCCGGCCGGGGTTTTGATGGTCTGATAATTCATTGTCCGTCCTTTTCATTCATAAACGCCGCCGCGCGGCCCGATCTTCGTCACGATAATTTCCGTCTCGCTTTCCTCGAAAATGACCCGGAAATCGCCGACCCGCAGACGAAAGGCTTTTGAGCCGACAAGCTGCGTCACGTCGCCCGCGCCAGTCTCCGCATAACGTTCGATCTTCGCCATGATGCGCTTGGCGTTCGATCGATTCACCCGGAGATCGGCGGCGGCGGAGCGTGTGAAGGAGATCGTTTTCATGCTGAGAATATCGCATATTGAGATGCAAAACGCAAGCATAAAACATCGCGTTATGAGATATTAGGATGATGCGCCACGGAATAGCGCCACCCAGGCCGCTAATTTTCTGGCGGTACGACGCGTCTGTATTTTTTTCTAAAATCGGTACATTTTGTAGTTGACTATTGGTACTGACTGTACCAGTATTACTCCATCGAAACGCAAGCGATGGAGCCGCAGCGTCCCATGGCCCTCATCACCGAAACCGAATTCGACATCCGCGATCTCGCCCGCGCGCTCTGCTTGGACGCGCCGGCCTATGTCGAGGCCGATGCGCCGGATCTCTTCCGCGAATGGGCCGACCGCGTCGAAGTCGTGGCTCTTCTCGATCGGCGCGGCCTCTATGCGCAATCGGAGATCGATGAGGCCAACCGCTTCGCCAAGATGATGCCCGCCTCCAGGAGAACCGCATGAGCGCCGAGCCCGAAACCTTCACGCCTGAGGAGATCAGGGCCGGCGTGCGGGAAGCCGCGCCGGTCATGCTCGCCCTCTTCGTCCTCGTGATCGCGGCGATCGGCCTCGCCCTCCTTGGCGCGGCGGACCCGGAAGCGCCGGACCTGGGCTGCCCGCGCACGCAATTGGTCAGCTTCAATCCTACGGATTTCGCCAGATGAACCGCGAACTCACGACTGCCGAAGCGATCAACAGGATCGCGGAGGAAAAATGGCGCGTTTCGAAGCCGCCGCGCCGTTGGATGACGGACCCGACTGCCATCGACTCGCGCATGCGGCAGGATATCGCCGAGATCTACGTCGAACAACGCGTGGTCTGCGTCACCGATCTCATTCGTCGCGGCTGGACCTCGGCGCAGATCGAGGCCTGGCGCGATGCGCAGCCGGACGGGAGGTTCGCTTGACCTTGCGAGCTATCGCCCACGAGGCCATCGCCATCACGGCGCTGGCCGCTGGCCTTTTCGTCCTGCTTTTCACCCTCGCCTTTCTGAATTTCCTTTCGACGCCAGGGTCCTCCCAAACCAGCCCCGCGTCGTCTCCGGCCCGCGACGCATCCTCAGCTCGCGTCGCGGGCCGGCTTTTTGAACAGGGATCCCGCCCATGATCGCACGTTGCGAAAAAGAAAGCATCGAGGCGTTCGAACCGCGCCTAACCGTCATCGAGCGTATGCAGCGCGAGGACGCGGAATTGATCCGCTTCCGCACGCTCTTCGAATCGGTCGGGACAGCGCTCATCGCCGGCCGCCGCGAGGCCGCGCAGCTCTATTTGGCGATGAGCCCCGCGCCGCAGCCGATCGAGAACGATCCTGCCTTCAACAACGCCATCGCCTATCTCTCCGGCCATTTCCATCGCTGGGCGCAGGCGGAAATCTCCAAGCTTGAAAGTCAGCCCGCATGACGATCGATGAAATGCTCGCCTGCGCATTCGATTCGGATCGCGCCTTCATTCAGAAGGCTTGCGCCGAAATATCCAACGTCCTCGACGCGGATGACGGCCCTGCAGGCGTGCAGGCGCGCATGATGTGCCTGCTAGAAACGTGGCAACTCTGCATAATTCACGAGAGGCGCAGAGCGCTCGCGCGCGGGATCAGCTCCGATGTGCTTTACAAGGGAATCGTCGGCTCTTTCGTGCTGCTTGCGATCAATTTCGCGGAGATCATCGACGCGGGCGATGAGGATAAAAAATCCGTCATCATCAACGCCTTTAGCGAGATCGTGAACCGAGCCTGCGCCGCGATCGATGGCAAGGGAATTCACAGCATCACCCGCTCGTCGCATACAGCAGCGAGCGGCGTCGCATGATCGACATTTGGATGCAGGGCCGCCAGGGCCGACCGATCGATTTGATCAACCCGGCTTCCGCCGAGGTCGATTTCCGCGAGATCGCCGACACGCTGGCGGACATCAATCGCTACAATGGCGCGGCGCTGAAGCAAATCTCCGTCGCCGCGCATACGCTGATCGTTTGCGACGCTGCGCCGGACGCCGTCAAGCCCTGGGCGCTGTTGCATGACGCGCATGAGGCCCGCATCGGCGACATCACCACGCCGGTGCAAATGGCGCTCGGCGAGATCGCGCGGGCGCATCATCCCGAGGGCTGTAGAATCTTTCATGATGCGCTGCGGGATTTTAAAACCCGGCACGATGCGGCGATCTACGCGGCCGCCGGTCTTTCCCTACCCAGCATCGAGCAGCAAGCCGCCATCAAGCGCGCCGATCTGATCGCGCTGGTCACCGAGCGCCGCGATTTCCTGCATCCCTCCGCCAGGCGATGGGCCGTGGACATCGAGGGCCTCACGCCTTTGCGCAAGGTCTATCGCCTGCGCGCCGCGCCCGACGTCGCCGACGAGCTTTTCGCGCGATTCCAGACTTACCTTCCAGCCCTCGCGCGCCGCGCCTAACCCAGGAGCCCGATCTCATGTCTTCGCCGGTCATCCGCCGCTTCGTCGGCATGTTGGAGCTTTTGAATCGAGGCCGCTTCATCGAGAAATGCGACGAGCATCTCCAAGAGGCGATCCGCGCGCTCGATGCGCTGCCGAACGAAAAGGGCAGCGTCACCATGACGGTCGGCATTACGCTCACCTATGAGAGCGGCCGGCTCGAGATCAAGCCTTCGATCAAATCGAAGCTGCCCGAGGAGAAGGCTTTCTCCGGCACGCCTTTCTGGACGCATGACGGCGCGCTCTCCGTCCAGCATCCAAGCCAAATCGACATGTTCGCCGGTCCACGCGACGCGCGCGATCGCGACCGCGACGCCAGCTGATCCTTTTCGCCTTCCCTCCCACGCAATGGAGCTGACATGACAGAGAAGCAGCCGCCTATCCCCGAAAGCACCTTCGAGGGCGTCGCAGGCGCCCTACCCTCCGAAACATCGCTTCTTGTGGCGCGCCAGGACGTTCTCGACCGCTTGGCCGAGCTGGCGCGCGAAAGCCGCGGCGTCGAGCTTATCGACCTCCCCGCCCCGGAAGGCAGCGTCGGCATTCCCGCCAAGGTTCCTGCGCTGATTCAACATGGCGCGACGCCGAGAATTATTCCGCTGGCGGAGTTTTTCAGCAATCATCGCACAGCGCCAGAACGCCGCAACGGCACGGCGAAAGTCGCGACGCTCGAAAGCTTCAATGCTCTCGTAAACCGACATAAGGACGACGATTCGGTCATCTTCGCCAAGGCCGACTGGCCGGAGCCACATCTTCTCGCCGTCATCGATTATCACCAGCAGAACAAGGTGGCGCGCTTCGGCAAGCATCGCATCGAATACGCCTTCCCTCTGACCGATGAGATCAAGACTTGGATCAAGTTCAATGGCGCGCTCCAGGATCAGGGCGAGTTCGCGCTCTTCCTTGAAGAGCACGCCGCCGAGCTCGTGCCCCCCCTTGATGCGGAAGTGAGCGAATATGAGCGCCTGTTCAAGGAGCGTTTCGCGACGCCGAATCAACTGATCAGCCTCTCGCGCGATCTGGAGATTTACGTCGGCGCTAAATTCAAGCGGCAGGAGCGGCTGCAAAGCGGCGAGCGCGCCATTGTCTTCGAGACGCAGCATACCGGAGCCAATGGCGAGGCGATCGATATTCCGGGCATTTTCATGATCGCGGTCCGCGCCTTCGTCGACGGTGATCCAGTCCGCATTCCCGCGCGGCTGCGCTATCGGCTCCACGGCAGCGATGTCAAATGGGCCTACCAGCTCTATCGCCCGGAACATTGGCTGCGCATTCAGGTCCAAAACGACCTTCTGGCGGCCGCCGAAGCGACCGGCCTGCCAGCCTTCGAAGGTCAGCCAGAGCAATGATCTTCGGAATCGCCGCCTTTCTACTGATCAGCGGCATAAGTTTCTGTGTGTTCTGCCTGCTCGCGCCTGAGATCTTCGACGACGATCTTCTGAAGGAAGCCGAGCAGCGCGGCTTTTACGAGAAACGAAGATGAGCTCAGACGCGCTCGACTCACCCCCCCCTCATCCTGAGGCGCCGGCCTCGAAGGATGAGGGAGCGAGCGCCACGACGGCGGCGGCTATCGCTTCGGCTGAGGATGACGGCGATTGGGGTTGGGACGGCGGCGCCCGCTGCGATGACTGCGGCCTCGTGGACGAAAGCGCCCTCTACGAGGCCGAGGTCCTCTTCAAGCGCCGCGACATCCCCGAAGCGCTGATCTGGCTCGAGCGCGCCCTCGGCTTCGAATTTTACGACCTCGCCGACCAGGTGCGGCGCTTTTACGAGATGCGAAAATGAAACTCACGCTCGAACGCGATCTGCTCCACGCCGCGCTTGGCCGCGTCGCCAAGATCGTCGAACGCAAATCGACCATTCCGATCCTCACAAATTTGCGTTTGAGGGCGGCCGCCGGCGCTTTGCATTTGACCGGCACGGATCTCGGCATCGAGGCGCAAACGAACGTGCCGGCCGATGTCGCCGAGCCCGGCGAAACCACGCTGGAGGCGGACAGGCTCGCGGATATCGTCGGCAAGCTGCCAGCCGGCGCGCAGCTCCAGATCGAAGCCGCGGGCAAAGGCCAAGCGCTGCTCCGCGCCGGCCGCGCCCGCTTCACCCTCAATAGTTTGCCGGCTGAGGATTTTCCCGATTTCTCTGTCAACGCCTTCAGCCATGAATTCGAAGTCGCGGCCAAAACCCTCGACGAGCTTCTCGGCAAGGTGGAGTTCTCGATTTCGAATGAAGAGACGCGCTATTACCTCAATGGCGTCTATCTGCATTGCCTCGAGGTCGAGGGCCACTCCATGCTGCGCGCCGTGGCGACGGACGGCCATCGCCTCGCCCGCATGGATGCGCCCGCGCCGAATGGAACCCAAAACATGCCGGGAATCATCATCCCGCGCAAGACCGTCGCCGAGCTGCGCCGGCTGATCAAGAACGCTACGGCGCCCGTCAAGATCTCCCTCGACGCCAACCGCATCCGCGCGGCGATCGAGTCCAAGACCGGCGCGACAATCCTGACCTCAAAGCTGATCGACGGAACATTCCCGGATTACATCCGCATCATGCCGACGGGCAATGACAAGCGCGCGACCATCGATAGCGACGCGATGAAAAGCGCGCTCGCCCGCGTGGCCTGCATATCCTCCGAGTCCGGGCGGAGCGCGAAATTCAGTTTCGCCGACGATAAGCTGATCATTTCAGTCACGAACCCGGATGTAGGCGAAGCCGTGGAGGAAATCGAAGTCGGCTATGAGGAGCGGCCGGTCGATATCGGCTTCAACGCGAAATATGTCGCCGAAATCCTCTCTGCGATCGACGCGGATAATGTGTTGATCAAACTCGCCGACCAAGGCTCGCCGACGCTCTTCGCACCCCGCGAAGGCGCGCCGCTCCTCATCGTTCTCATGCCGATGAGGATTTGACCATGGTTGGCGTCAACAAGGTCATTCTTCTCGGCAATCTCGGCCATAGCCCGGAAGTCCGCAAGACGCAGACGGGCGATCCGGTCGCGAGCTTCTCGCTCGCCACGACCGAGAGCTGGCGCGACAAGGCCACGGGCGAGCGCAAGGATCGCACCGAATGGCACAAGGTCGTCATCTTCAACGAAGGCCTCGTGAAGGTCGCCGAGCAATATCTGAAAAAGGGCTCGAAGGTCTATATCGAGGGCCAGCTGCGCACCCGCGAATATGACGGCCGCGACGGCGTAAAGCGCTATGCGACCGAAGTCGTGCTGGCCAAGTTCCGCGGCGAGCTCGTGTTGCTCGACAGCCAGTCGAACCGCCCGCCCCCAGCCGACGATCCCGAGGCCTATGGCACGCATCGCGGCTCGCCGGCGACGGCGACCGCCGGCGCGTCGACCTCTCATCTCATCGACGACGACATTCCGTTTTGAGGACGGCCGACATGAGCGAGCCACAGATCCGCCGATATTCATTCAAGCTCTATCCAACGCCGGCGCAAGACGCCGCTCTGCGAGAGCAGGCCGCCATGTGCGCGCTCTTGTGGAACGCGCTTCTCCAGATGCGGGAAGACAAATATCGCCGCGAGCGCAAGACCTTGAGCGCTTTCGATCAAGGGAAGGCGATAACCGAGCTGCGCGCCGAATTGGCGGAATGGCGCGAAATGCCGCGCGGGACGCAAGAGCGCGTCGCCGACATGCTCGATCTCGCCTTCAAGGCCTTCTTTCGCCGCGCGAAGCAAGGCGCCGGCCGCGAGTCCGGCTATCCGCGCTACAAGCGCATAGCGGCCTCCGCAAATGTTCCGCTGCGCGAGCCTGTCAAATCTTGCTGGAAGTTCACGCCGAAGACATCGGGGAGCTGGCGGCTGAAGATGCGCGGCGTGCCAGGCGCGCTCAAGGCGCGCGGCGAGTTTCCCGCTTCGCCGGTCGGCTTCAAGACGGCCGATCTCAAATTCTATGATGGCGCATGGTGGTTTTCGGTCTGCGTCAGCGTGCCGCCGCGCCGCACAGCCGGCCGCCAGGCGCTGACCGTCAGTTTCGACCTGATCGATGAATTCGCCGCCGTCACGGATGCGAACGGGCGATGCGCGCCCGGCCTCAATGGCGAACTGGTCTCTGACCAGATGCAGGTTCTTAGCGCCGCCATCCAATCGGCGCGCGATACAAAATTCGTCAAATTCTCCTGCCGCTGGCGCCGCGAGGTTCGCCGCATCGCACGGCTTAAAGCGCGCGAGGCCCGGCGAAGGCGTGAGGCGCTCCACAAATGGACGACCGCCGTGGCGTCCACAGCGAATGTGCTGACGATCATCGCTCCTCCGATCAAGGACAACACGAAGACCGGCCGAGGCAATGAGAAATTCCACGGCGCCGAAGTCGAGACGATCGCCGCCTTAAATCGCTCGGTCTTGTCGATGGCTCCGGCCATGGCGATCCAAATGCTCGAATACAAAATGCAGGAGGTTGGCGCGGCCTGCGCCGTCATTAAGCCGGAAGATCATCAGATTCGCATCGGCCGTGAATTGCGCGCCGCAGCGATTGAAACGCGTCGCGCGCGACGCAAGGTAAAGAAGATGGAGAGTCAACATGGGTGCGGTTCAGAAAATTTCGCCGTTTGAGATCAAGACGCCAGCGCTCCAGCAATCCCGCGATGTGCTGCTCGAGTCGCTTCGGCAACTCGATAATGGCGTCGACATCAAGCGCGTGAATGCGCGCATCTCGATCGCCAACAGCCTGCGCAATCACGTCTCGACGGATATTCGCGCCAGGATTGCGCAGCCCCGGCTTGTCGAGCTCGAAAGCAAGACAATCTCGCCGGAAGGCGAATGATCGATTTGGGCGGATTGTCCGCCTGCTCGCAAGAGCGAACCTCGCGCGCGGGGAGCAGGGTTTTTGACACTCGGCTCCGCCGACGCATCATGCGAGCGAACCTCGCGCGCGGGGAGCAGGGCTCGTAAGACGTGAGGCCGGACGAAGCGCCGATGAGCGAACCTCCGCGCGGGGAGCAAGGTGAAGGCTCGCGACTGTCGTCCGCGCGCGCGGAGCAAGGATTTTGGGGGATGAACTCGAAATTCAATTCGGGCGGATTGTCCGCCTGCTCGCAAGAGCGAACCTCACGCGCGAGGAGCAGGGTAACCAGGAATGCGATCGCGCGCGTGGAGCAAGGATTTTGGAAGATGAACTCGAAATTCAATTCGGGCGGATTGTCCGCCCGCTCGCAAGAGCGAACCTCACACGCGGGGAGCAAGGAGGTCGGATGTCCATGCCCCGCTGTCGAACGCGTAGCGAACCTCGCGCGCGAGGAGCAAGGGTGCGAGGGAATAAGATGAAACCAATTCTCGCCGCCATTGCCCTCGTCGCCGCGCCAGCATGGGCGCAACCGCCGGCCGGGATCATCGCCGAGGCGCGGGCCTATTGCGATGCCCGCGTGGCCGATCGACAGGACGCAATCTTCGCCGAGGAAGAGTCCCGAAAATACTCAATGGCCAATTGCCTGTTTTCAGAATGCCGCCGCCGCAAAGGCGCGCTCGATCTGTGCATGCGCGTGAGGAACGGACCATGAGCGATCGCTTGCAAATGACGAAGGAAGAGATGGAGCGAGGTCTCGCGCAGGGACGCACGCTAACTCAAGAAGAGTGGGCGCATCCCGACGAAATCAAATGGCTCGATGAACTCATCGCCGAAGGAAAAGCAATCGTGACCGCGCCATGGGAATACAAAGGCAATTTTCAATGCGCCCGCAGGCGCGCGACGGGAGTGCGCAACTCATGCTCCGCGTAACCTTCGATCTTGTTCCGGGCGGCGACGAGGCCCGCGCGCGCACCATCGGCATGATGGAGATCGCCAACATCAAGACGCATCTCAACGGAACGGCCGATTACGCCGTCGCGCTCAAAAAGACGCATCCCTTCCCCGGCGCATTGCGCGCCGCATGGAAAAAGGGCCGAGTCCATGCCGACGATACTGCCCTCAACTCCGTGATGGCTGGCGAGGACGAGGAGCTCATCACCGCCTTAGTAACCGGTCATCACCGGACCCGCCGCGGCGTCTACGACCTGCTCTACCGCGCCCTCCGCGCCTGCGGCCTCGATGCGAGGAACCCATGACCATCGGGTTCCCGCCATCGGCTGAACTTCAAGCCGCGCGACATGCAGCGAAGGAAGCCGGCGCCTATTTGCGCGAGGAAGCCGATTTCAACCGTTCCTGGACGGACGGCCGCCGCAGGGCGCTATTCTCAGCATCGCCAGCCTACATCGCAAGGCGAATCGAAATCGCCGAGACCCGAGAGCGTTGGGCTGACGCGATCGAGATGCTGTTGGCTCCTGACGCGAGGAACCCATGACCGCGAATTTCTACGATTACAAAGATTATCACATTCGCGACAACAACGGCCTTTGCGTTCTCATTCGTCGCAAACATCGAGCGACCGTCGAAGGAGAAACTTTGGCGACGGCTTGGCGCTCCGACGGCGAAACTGGCTTGCTTGCGAATATTTTCGAAGCGGGCTTCCTGAAGGGAAAGAAAGCCGGTCGCGAAGAAGCATTCGCCGATCTGCGTCGGTTGATCGGGGCCAAAGCATGAATCGAGCGCCCCTCATCGTCCTTGCTCTGATCGCCACGGCCTATGCGGGCGTGACGCTATTGATCCGATATTCAAAACCGGAGATGGCGCAGGCTCAGACCCTTTCGCGGCCGGCGATTCACTACGCGCCGGCCGAGAACCTCGAGCATATCGACGTCGCGCTGATCGATGGGGCGCAGCGCGAGATCGACCTCGCGGCCTACGTCCTCACCGATTGGCCAGTGCTGCAGGCGCTCACCCGCGCCGCCGATCGCGGCGTCAAGCTCCGGATCTATCTCGACGGCGGCCAGATCGACCAGCGGGTGCCGACGCGTCCATTCGAGGATCTCGCGGCAACGCCCGACGTCGAGATCCGCGTCAAGCCGGCTCGCGCTCCGCTCATGCACCTGAAGAGCTATCAGATCGACGGGCGGATCCTGCGCGCCGGCGCGGCGAACCTTTCGGCCTCAGGCCTCAAGCAGCAGGATAACGACCTGATCGTCGTCGAAAGCGCCGAAGCCGCCGCCAAATTCAAACGCAATTTCGAGGCGATCTGGACGAGAGGAGAAGCCTTGAGATGACCATCCTCGCCCAACTCTGGCTCCAGGAGCACAAGCCGACGTCATTCGATTTCTGGCTGGAGGACAAGCTGCGCCTGCCGGAAACCGTCAAGGACATCGTCGGCGTGCATCGGGTCGCCGAGCGCGTCGTCTTCTCCGACACGATCAGCGACGTGCTGGCGGATATGCTCGACGCCGGACAGATCGACATCAAGACGATTCTTACGACGACACGCATGCCGGCCGCCGCGATCTGGGTCGAATGGCCGGAAGGCGCCTTGAGGGTCGGGGCGCTCTTCGACTGCGCTCCGAATGGCCGCATCGCCGTGATCGTCGTCGCCGGCGGCGAACGGCAGACGCCGGGGATCATCTTCGCCGGAACGCTCGACGCCCTGCCGATGGAGGCGCAAAGCCCGGCCATCCATTTGGGATATGTGGCGCCCAAGATTTCAGCCGAATATTTTGAATGCGCCCTGGTCGAGGCGCTGTGCGGCCTATTCTTTCTCGAGCAGCCACGGTTGATCTCGAGCGAGCCGGTCTCTTGGGGCGCGAAGCTCCAGCGGGCCCGGGAAAAGCGCGGGACGATCCCGCTGCTCGAATATCGCCGGATCACGATCAAGATTTGGGCCGAGAAGAAAGCCGGCCATGGCGGCGCGGCGATTGCGCTGGGCTCGACCGTCGCCGGCGGCCGCCGTCCCTATCACCAGGTGACCGGCCATTTTCGCGTCATTCGCCGGGAGACGCCCGACGTCCGCGCCATATGGATAGACCCGTTCTTCCGCGGCGACCCGGCCGTGGGCGTGCTGCTCCGCGAAAGGACGTTGGCCTGAGATGTCCAACCGCCGCGCCCGCGTCACCCAAGCCGATATCACTCGCGCTGTCCGCGGCGCGCAAGCGGCGGGCCTAACTGTCTCCAGGGTCGAGGTTGACGGCGAGAAGATCATCGTCTTGACTTCACCCGAGGCGGTCCTAGAGCAACCGAAATCCGCCACGGAGCAGTGGCGGGAGAAGAGGGATGCGCGTGCGGCTCAAAGGCATTAATTCCCGCACGAAACGCTTGGCGGATGGGACCCATCGAACTTATTACTATGCCTGGAAAGGCGGCCCGCGGTTGACCGGGGAACCCGGATCGCCTGAATTCGTCAGATCCTATTGGGAAGCGCACGAAAGCCAAAAGCCGGACGCCAGCGGGCAGCTGTCGACGGTGCTGGACGCCTATCAGGATTCGGAAGCCTTCCGCTCCCTCGCGCCGCGCACAGCTGAGGATTACAGGCGTTATCTTGCGGCGATCGGACGTGAATTTGGGGATTTCCCGCTCTCGGGGCTCGCCGAACGGGAGGCGCGGTCGGAATTCCTGCGCTGGCGTGACGACGTGGCCAAACGGTCGAGACGCACCGCGGACTACGGCTGGTCGGTCCTCGCCCGCGTGCTGTCTTGGGCGCTCGACCGTGGGCTTGTCACCGCAAATCCATGCGAGAAGGGCGGCAGAGTCTATAAGGCGTCGCGCGCGGACAGTATCTGGACCGACGCCGACGAAAGCGCCTTCCTTGCGGTCGCCAGCCCGCAAATGCGGCTTGCCTTCACCCTGGCGCTATGGACCGGCCAGCGGCAAGGCGACATCCTCCGGCTAACTTGGGCGGCCTACGACGGCGCGCATATTCGTCTAACCCAGCAAAAGACAGGGCGCCGCGTCATTGTTCTCGTCGGAGCGCCGCTAAAGTCTCTTCTCGACGCCACTCGGCGCAAGTGCCCGCAGATCGTCACCAACGAAGACGGACATCCATTTACCTCTTCAGGTTTTCGGGCAAGCTTCCGCGCGACGCAAGCTCGAGCGGGGATCAAGGACCTCACGTTTCACGATATTCGCGGGAGCACAGTGACGCGCCTGGCCGAGCTCGAATGCACGGAATTGGAGATCGCGGCGATCACAGGCCACACGAGTTCGGACGTGCGATCGATCCTGGATTCGCGTTATCTCAGCCGAACAAAAAGACTGGGCGACAACGCCATCAGGAAGCTCGAAAGAAGAACAAAAAATCCCGACTGAATTCCCAACCGCGCCCGACTGCTCGATGCGCAGCACGTTAAATCAGTCATAACTTATTGATTTTATTGGTGAGCGCGATGGGATTCGAACCCATGACCCTCTGATTAAAAGTCAGATGCTCTACCGACTGAGCTACGCGCTCCTCTTAGGGGGCTGGGGTGGAGTAGCCTCAAC
>Ga0182030_10013834_pt1 | contig 16012 bp, 9 predicted proteins | sample 812S3MmetaG_FD_121299 | JGI IMG/M metagenome (GOLD analysis project Ga0182030, IMG submission 121299) | Permafrost microbial communities from Stordalen Mire, Sweden - 812S3M metaG (Illumina Assembly) | ecosystem: Environmental > Terrestrial > Soil > Wetlands > Permafrost | place: Sweden...
GGCGCCCCCGACTATCGTCGCCGCTGCGTTGCCGGGGTTCTGCTCGATGACCGGCGGATCCGTGATGACAGTACCGATCCCGCCGCTGCCGGCGCTGAGCGTAAAACCCGCCGTCGTGTATCCGCCGCCGAGCAGACTGATTTCCGCCACCACATGGGTTCCGCTCGAGACCGTCAGCACGCCGGAACTGGCATTGGTTGCACTATAGGTCTCTGTCACTACGCCGGCGGAGTAAGTGACCGAGACGAGATCGATGAATTGAGTGGTGTTGTCCCCCAAGTTTCCGAAGCCCGAGATCTTGCCCTTGTAATCGGTTGGCGCGACGGAGGTATCATGGAGTTTGAGCCCGCCGGTGCCGCTGGACTGGAAGCTGACGTTTTCAGTGCTGTTGGCGGCCTGAATATCGACAATGCCGTTGCCGACCTCGGCGGTGCCACCGCCGACCACAACACCAACGATATCGATCACACTGCCGGTGCCGCTCGCGAACAGGGTGCCGGAATTGGTGACGACGCCACTGACGATCGCGGTGCCGCCTTGGGTTTCGACGGTCGTGTTCGAACCGATCGTTCCACCGCTCAATGTCAGCGTGCTGCCGCTCACCACGGTGACGAACGAATTCGACACGATCGTGGCGCCGTCGATCGCGTCGAGCGTGCCGCTGACCGTCTCGATCATGACGTTGCCGGCGGAGAGCGCCAGCTTGCCGCCCGAAACCGTTGCATTGTCGAGATTGAGCGCCGTCGCGTCCACCGCGCCGCTCACCACAATCGTGCCGGAATTAAAAATGGTACCTTTGAGCGCCAGCTCAGATCCGTCAGTGACCTTCACAAGCGAGCCCACCAGGATCGTGCCGCCGCTGATCACGTCGGTCGTGCCGACGACAGTCTCGATCACCGCGTTCGTTCCGAACGTCTGTAGCTTGCCGCCCAAGATGCTCGCGTTATCGAGTTGGACCTGAGCTCCGGCTCCCGAGGCCAGGACAAGACCGGTCGCGGTGTTGCTGATCGTGCTTGCGATCGTCACCGAGGCGCTGGTCCCCAGAGCCTCGATGGTCTTGGAATTGTTGACGTTGCTGTCGATGACGAGGCCGCCGGTCGAGGTGGCTTCGAGTGTGCCGGAATTGGTGATTGCGTGCGCACCGGTATTGATAGTGAGCGCAGCCGCATTGTTGGCGTTGACGGTGCCGCTGTTGACCAGCGTCAGGTTGGCATCGGCGATAGCACCGGCGCCGGAGATCGTGTTGTTGATGTTGGTCAGCGTTGCTGGCGTTCCATTGCTGCCGAAGTAGGCACCGGGCCCGCCCATCTTCACGGTGCCGCCGCCCGTAAGTGTTGCCCCCGACGCCGCGATGAAGAGCGTGGCGGAGCCGGGGACCAAGTCGACCTCAATGGTGCCGGAATTGACGATCGTGCCACCGAGCGTCAGGTCGGAGCCGTCGATCACCTCCACCAGAGAGCCGGCTGCGATCGTGACGTTGCTGAGCAGGTTAGTGGTCGTACCGCTGACGGTATCGATCTTGGCTCCGGTGCCGCTGGTGCGCAGCGTCCCGCCGGAGATCACCGCGTCGTCGAGTTGGACTTGTGCGCCGGTTCCAGAGGCCAGGACAAGACCCGTCGCAGTGTTGCTGATGGTCGCGCCGACGATTTCCACGCTTGCGCTCGTGCCGAAAGCCTCGATGGTCTTTGAGTTGATGACGGCGCCGGAAATCAGCACGGATTGCGACGTCGCCCCTTCGATCACGCCTGCGTTGACGGTGTTGCCGTCGAGCGCCACCGTGCCGCCGCTGCCCAAAAGGGTGCCGGAATTTGTCACGGTACCGCTCAATTGCAGCACACCGCCGTTGGTGGCCTCGACGAGGGAACCCAACGCAACCGTCACGCCGCTGATCACGTCAGTGGTATTGCTGACTGTCCGGATCACCGCGGTGGTGCCGCCGCTGGTCTTCAGAATGCCGCCCGATATCGTCGCGCTGTCAAGATCGACTTGCGCCGCGACGCCGGAGGCCACGATCAGGCTGGTCGAGGTATTGCTGACCGTTCCTTCTATGATCACCGTGCCACTCGTGCCTGCTTCGACGATCGCGCCCGCGCCGAGAGTCGTGCCGCCGATCAGCGTGACGGTCCCGCCCTGCAATGCCTGCGCCTCGGCGCCCGATCCAAACGTCGCGCCGCTCAGCGTCAGCAAGCTGGAATGGTGCCAGGCGGCAACATACGATCCCGCCGCAATGGTCGCGTCGCTGACCGTCGCACTGCCACCAGCGAATACACCGATGCCGCTGCCGTCGAATACGCCTGCGCTGGTCCCGGCCGATTTGATGATGGTGCTAAGGGCGTACAACTCGGTGACATGGCTCGTCTCCAAGGCTCCGCCGGAGACGGTGGCACCGTCAAGATCGACGAATGCAGTACCTGACGCGAGGATCGTTCCGCTGACGTTGTTGACCGCGCCCTTGAGGTCCACCATGGCGAGGCCGCCCACGCTCCCTAGTGCCTCGATGGTGCCGGAATTAGTGACGCCGCTGGTGACCGACACGGCAGCAAAGCCGTTAACGGTCGCCGAGGCCAGGACCGTACCGCGATTGGTGAAGCTGCTAGCGCTGATCGAGACCTCGGCCTCGCCGGCTCCAGCTCCCAACCCGAAGCCGCCAACTCCTGTCCCTAATGCTTCGATGGTGTTTGAATTCGTAAGCGTGCCGCCCCTGAGGGTCGTATCGGCTTCGCTGTATGCCGCAAATGCGCCGAGGGTGCCGGAATTGGTCATCGTCGCGCCGCTGACGACCATTTCTGCGTTGCCAAAAGCTACTTGTTCGTAATCGTATCCGCCTTGTTCGTAGAAACTGACGGCACCGCTTCCCGCGGCCTTTAGCGTGCCGGTGTTGATGAGATTGGCGGTATCGACGCTCCCGGAGGCGGCCGGCGTGTCGGCGGCGAGAGGGCCTCCTCCAAATGCCACGACCTCGATTGTTCCGGCATTAGTGACCGTACCGCCACTCACACCCAGAGTCGCCTCGCTATTATTCCCGGTCCCCGACCCGACAATGGTACCGGAGTTGCTGATCGTGCCGCCGCTAACGGACAACGAAGCGTAGCCTGCACCGGCAGCCAAGGCTTCTAATGTGCCAGAAGCGGCATTGATGACCGTACCGCCGGCAACGACAGACACGAGAGCATCGCTATTCAGGCCGATTGCCGACCCCAAGATGGTGCCGGAATTGGTGACCATGCCGCTGGCGCTAATGGTGACATCGGCCCCACCCGGTCCGCTGTCGCTGATCAGGAAGCCGTTGCTGAAAGTTTCGACCAAATCGGCGGCATGGTTCGCCAGCGCTTCGATAGTCTTGGAGTTGGTGACTGTGCCGCCGCTGATCGAAACGCTGGCCAAGCTAAACGTGTTGACCGCCGATGCGACCACGGTATTGGAATTGGTGATGGTATTACCGCTGATAAATACACCGGCGCTGGCAAAGTTTCCCGCAGCTTCGAACGCCTCAATGGCGTTGAAATTCGTCAGGTCGCCAGAGATGACAAGGTTGCCGCCGATCGCTTCCATCAGGCCCGAATTGGTGATCGGATTGGTGCCCGTTTTTACGGTCAGGGTGCCACCGACAATATTGGCGTCGATGGTACCGCTGTTGACCAGCGTCAAATCACTGTCGCCGATCGTACCGGCGCCGGAGATCGTATTGTTGACATTGGTCAGCGTCTCAGGACTGCCGCCGTCGGTGATAAAGTTATTGCCGCTTGACGACAGGGACACCTTGCCGCCGCCGGTGAGCGTCACGTTGGACTCGATCAACAATGTCGCGCTGGCGCCGCCGCTGCTGCCCAATAGATTGATCGAGCCCGCGTTGCTGACGGTCGTGGCGCTCAGGTTTAATGAGCCGCCAGCCTCGATATCGATGGTGCCGCCGGCACTGACGATTGTGTTGCTGAGGACGCCCCCGGATGAAACGATTGCCGTTCCGCCGGCTTTGACGGTGGTGTTGCTTGCCGTGCCGCCCGTTTCGATGACCTGTGAGCCGGTAAAGACCGTGGCCCCGCTGGCTGAACCATAGACTTTCTGGATACCGCCGGAGATCTGTGCGCCATCGTCGGTCCCACCAGAAGAAACGATCTCAGTGCCACCAGCAAAGATCTTGGTTGGATCGGCCAGGCCTCCGGAGGACACCCATAGCGTCCCGCCGTTCACGATAGTTGTATTGCTCGTCACACCCCCGGACTTCACAACTTGCAGGCCGCCGCTCTCGACCGTTGTGTTGGTCGCACTCCCGAACACGTCCTGCTCGCCGCCTTTGCCGATAATAGTGCTGCTTGCAGCACCACCAACCTCGACGCTTTGAGAGCCATGGCTGGTGATGGTGGTGTTGATTGCCGTGCCAAAATCGAACTGGGAGCCGCCGCTGCTGATCACGGTGTTGAGGACTTCGCCGCCGGAGCTCACGCTCACGACACCGCCGCTTTTGACCGTAATCGGACCCGAAACCGTGCCGCCGCTGACGATATCCAGCGCACCGCTGCCCTCAACCAGGTAGGCCGTCGTGTTGGGTATATGGCTCGATACGCTGGTGGTACCGCTGGAGATTGTGATCGTGGTCATGAGACGTCCTCACGTTCTAGGCAGGCCATAAACATGGATTGATTGAACCCGAGACTCGCCGCCGACAGTGGTATATTCCCACCAGAACAGCCGGTCATGGTATCGTCAGGTCTTCCGAATGCCTGTTCCACCGCGAAAATCCTCGCGTGCGCCGACCGATCAATGAGCCGCGCAACCGCACTGTCGTGCCGGATTCAGCAAACGGGCGCCATGCGCAGCAGGCCCTCAATATTACCCGCTTCATCGCCTAGCAAAACGTCGGCTTCTTATTAAAGTCTTATTTAAGCCCAAATTCGCGACGGGCACAAGTCCTGGTCATGGTCCAGCCCGGATGGCCCACTGAACTTTTTCTGGGGGAATTAACGAGCTTGCCTGGTGCCGAGCGCGGTCTTGATCGTTTCCGGCGCACGGATGCGTTCGGTGAGAAGTGAAATACGGTCTTGACCCCAGAATAGCTCACCGTTGAAAACCATCGTCGGGACGCCAAAGACGCCGATCGATTCTGCCTCGGTGATGATACGATCGTGTTCGTCCCGGGCAGGGCCATTCACATAGGCCTCGAACTCCGGCGCGGAGCCGCCGAGAGCGGCAATCACGCCGCTGATTTCCGACAGCTCGTCGAGTTCGAGTTCGTGGTTCCAGAAGCGCCGGAAAACCGTTTCATGGTAGCTGCGAAAAATCCCGTGACGCTGGGCGAACAGCATGCCGGCGCTTGCATAGAAGGCATGATAGATTTGCCTTGGGCCCTTGATCGTAAGGCCCTGGGCGTTGGCATAGCGCCGGGCGTCCATGTAGGAGTAACGAACCTTTCGCCAGAAGTGGGGCGTTCGCTGCTCCACCGTGCCCATGAATTCGGGGATTCTCAGCGTATAGGGCAGCCACTCAAGCTCCACGCCTTCGTTTTCTTCCAGTTCGAACAGCGCCTGGTTGGCGACGAAGCCATATGGACTTTTGTAATCGGTGTAGATTCGCACGCGCGGCTTTTCCATCGCAGATCCTTGTTCGGGGCTCCAGGCGCGATCTTGCTCCCGTTAGTAGTTGACCCGCAACCCGACCCCGCCGTGAAGGGTGTTGCCGACCGGTTGCGGCCCCAGGGTTCCGTTGAGGAACAGGTCGGCGACCCAGCCGTCGGCAATGCGGAAGCCCAGGCGCCCGCCATATTCGAACCAGTTCTGGTTTCCGATCGTCGGCACCACGGTGCCGTCGCCAGTCACCGTGGCGACAATGCCGGAGCGTCCCGCAAACGACTGCACGAACCCGCCATTGATGTTGCCCTCGACGCTGCTGCCGAACAGGTGCGTCCACTGTCCGCCGACCTTGACGAGATTGGTCCGATCGGTGCCGGTCGCTATCGAAGCGTTGAACGGATTGAACGCGACCGACGGATCGGTGTACCCGTTGACCCGCTGCCAGAGTTGCCAGACCTCGACGGAAGCGGCGATCTCGTCGCGCGCCGAAAGCCGTTTGATCCAGCCGGCCCTTCCATATACTCCGTAGTCGCTGCTGTCGGTTGAACTGTCCAGCGAAACCGCGCCGAGGCTCGTCAGATAGTTGCGGCCATAGCGCACCTTCTCGAACGGCGACAGGATGGCGCCGATGTCGAAGAATGGCCGTGACGATCCCCAGTCGACGAAGTCGTAACGAAGCGCGAAGGCGCCGATCGGCGCGCTGGTGACGTTGTATCCACCCTCGCTGTATTGGGTGTAGGCGATGCCCGCCAGCAGCGACAGATTGGGCGTGAGTTCCTTGCGGCCATGAATGCCGGCCGAAAAGGATCCCGCGGACCCGAATGCGCTGACGCAATCGCTGCAATTGACCTGTTCGTTGACACCCAGAAGCACGGTGCCGAGCACCCGGTTGGTGATCATCTGGTTGAAGCGCTGCTGGGCCAGACCATTGATCGATCCCGCGCTGGAACCCGCGCCGGTTGGCGTCGGCGAGGGGGTGGGGGTTGGCGTCGGCGTTGGTGTAGGCGTCGGGGTTGGAGTAGGCGTCGGACGAATCACGCACGATTCTTCACCGCAATAGTCATCCGCCGACGCGGGATTCGACCGCGCCGCAATCAGCACCAGCGTAACCGCCGCCATGAGTGCGGCCGATACGATAAGGCTCCGTGCGAATTTTGGCATTATCAGCGCCCGCACAGCATGCCCGTGGGATCGCTGCCGTCACCGATGGGAGGCGTTATCGTGGGCGTGGCATCCGCAAAATCCGTGACGGTGCAAAGCCCCGCGGCTGCGCCGCAGCTTGAGGCGAAGGTCCAGGGCGGATTGTTGCTCCTGTGGATCGTGACCTTGCCGCCCGACGACGTGATGATGGCGGTTTCGCCGGGCTGCGTCAGCTCGACGCATTGACCGCCCTGGGTGCAGACGCGCGCCGCGCCTTCCTGCAACACCACGACGGTCTTGCCTTTCTGCGACAAGATATCGAGGACGGTGCCGCGCACGCCGATCGTCGCGAGCGACGTAGTGATCTTGTAGGCGGCCTTTTCTGAATGTCCGGTGACGAAGCGAAAGGCCCCGGTCGTCAGCCGGATCGCGATATCGCGGTAGCTGTGCTCGTCGTTGAATACGGTGCCGTCGAGCGTGATCGTCGCATTGGGACCGAGCGACAGATTGGTGCTGTCGGCCATCACCAGCCGCGCCGCGCTGTCGAGGCCGGTGCGCACGATTTCGTCGCGCAGCACGCCGTCGCCGACGTTGATCCGGCTGGTCGCCGATCCCAGCACGCGGACCACTTCATTCTTGACGACGGCGGCTTCGCCGACGCGCGCTTGCGCGTGAGCCGGACTTGCCGCAAGCCCTGCCGCAAGGCAAAGCGCGGAAACATAGAGAGTCCCGTGACGCCAATTCATTTCAATACCGATCGATTTATCCCAACATCGTACCGGATCGTGCGCGGACGCGATGTTGTAAATTTATCACAAGCGGCGCCTTATGAGTCCGATGGTTAGTAGCGGCGAAATCCAGCTGCGTTCAAAGCAATGCACAAAAGCATGGACTAAAAAATTCACCCCGCCGACACTCGGATCGCTGCAAGGCCATTAATCTGTGAACACCGTGCGCGAATCACCTTTTCCTCTCCAAGATTCGGCGGCGCGGAATGTCGTTGTCGCCCTCATCATATTCTTCGCCGCTCACTTCGCGCTTCTGATCGGCGTGACAACGCCGGAAAAATTCTATTTCGACGAAGTTCACTATGTGCCGGCCGCGCGGCAGATGCTCGAACCGGTGATGTCCGCGCCGATACTCAATCCGATGCATCCGCCGCTGGCGAAGCAGTTGATGGCACTGTCGGTCCGGATCTTCGGGGACGTGCCGCTGGGCTGGCGCTACCCGGGCGTGGTGTTCGGATCGCTCGCGATCGTCGCGATGTATCTCTGCGGCCTTGCGCTGTTCGCGGCGCAAGGTCCCGCGGTTGCGTCGGCGCTGCTCGTTTTTTTCAACCAAATGGTGTTCGTGCAGTCCCGGATCGCGATGCTGGATATTTTTGGACTGGCGTTCACCCTGTTCGCGATCGCGGCATTCATCCACGGCTTCCGGAAACAGAGGCCGCATGTCTGGTTCGCTCTCGCCGGCGTTGCGTTCGGTTTCTCGACTGCGTGCAAATGGAGCGGATTGTTCGCGCTCTCGATCTGCATCGTCATCGTCGCCGTGATCCGCCTGATGCAGGGCTGGCGCGCCCGGTTTGCCGACGCCAACGCCGACGACTGGTATCGGCCCGGTTTCTGGCCTGATTTCAGATATTATCATTTCGCCGCATGCTTGGTGCTGATCCCGGCGGTCGTCTATCTCGCGACCTTCGTTCCGCTCTACGGATGGTCGTTTGCCGATGTGCTGGAGGCACAGCGCCGGATTTTCAGCGACAACACCACGACCACAATCGCGGGCCACACCTATATGAGTGCATGGCCATCGTGGCCCTTTCTGGTGCGACCGGTCTGGTATCTTTTCGATGAGATCGGCGATGGCCGGATTGCGGCGGTGGTGTTTCTCGGCAATCCGCTGATCCTTTGGCCGGCGCTGGCCGCGCTGGGGATTTGCCTGCGCGACTGGATCGTGATGCGTCGGGCCGACGCGTTTTTGATCCTGTCGTTTTATTTTGGACCCTGGATCGCCTGGGCGATGTTGCCGCGAACCCTGGGATTCCTCTATTACTATTTGCCGTCCGCGGCGGTCGCGAGTCTGGCCCTGGTGTACGCGCTGCGACGCGGCAACAGCCCTCGCTGGCTGTTATGGACCTTTGTCGCGATCGCATTCGCAGGCTTTGCAGCGATGCTGCCGATCTCGGCGGCGTTTGTGGGCACGTCGATGGAAACGTTCAATCGGCTGATGATTTTCAAAGGCTGGATCTGAAGCGGGGCCGATGCCACAGACCGAATTCCGTCTTCGTAAGATCCGCCTGCCGGCATGCGGCAGGCGGGGAAGCTTTACGGTTGTCACCTCGACGCGGTCTTGGTGTCCATGTTGACGACCTCAACGCGCCGGTTGATCGGGTCCATCGGGGCGTTCGGATCCTTTGGCCTGGTCTTGCCATAGCCGACCGCGACAAGATCGGTGCCGGCGATGCCGAACTTCTCGATAAGGTAGCGCTTGATCGTATCGGCGCGGCGCTCGGAGAGGTCCTGATTGTAGGCGTCGCCGCCGATCGCATCGGTGTGACCGGCGACGATGAATGTCGAACCCTTGAGATTGACATCCGTGAGGGCGGTGCCGAGCGCTTGCACCGAGGGCATCGAGGTCGCGGTGATGTTAGCCGAATTATAGTCGAACTGAATGTCGAGATCGATTTTCGGCTTGGTCGAGGCGATCTCGGCGATTTCCTGGCGCTCGCCCGTTGACAGCGACCGGGTCTTCCGGTTGCGCAGCGTCTGGACGAAGCTGATTTCCCTGGCCTTCACCGCGGGATCGGCCTGGGGGCCGGTCGACAGGCCGCGCGTCACCGGCTTGGGCTTCAGTGCGTGCAGGATCTGATCCGCCGTGACGTTGTCGCTGGCGAGCGCCAGTCCGGCCGTCATCGACAGCACGGCACTGATGGTTACGATCGCCTTGATTCCGGAAAGTCCGTGGAAGCTGGTCATTGTCGTATCCTCGCTGTTACGCCTGATGAGCGTTTGATGCGGGGAACACTAAGACAGGTTCGAAGCAGTGAATGTGATTTAGGTCACGTTGGAAATCGCGAGGAACCCGGGGGTGGCTTCCCCAGGCCGGTGAAGCGTCGCGGGACCAGCGACCCGCGAACAACAAATAGGCCAGATAGGCGGATAGGAAAATCGCTGGCGAAGCAAAACCAACAAGCAAAGCAACCCAGTCTTGTTCAATTCATCGAAGCGACAGGGCGAATATCGGGGGTATCGCGCGGCTATGTCAGATCGCCCTGGAAGCCAGATGCCGATATTGGTCGGCGCCGCCATGATCGCGGCGGCTATTTTGCTGTCCGCGCTGATTACGGCGGTCGGCACCAGGTTCGTAGGAATGGACAGTCCTACCGAGGAGACCATGTGGCTGATCGACCGGCTGACCGGCAGCGTCTACAAATGCCAGGCATCGGAACACGGCAAGGCTATCTGTGACGCCGGGATCGCGACCGGGAGCATCGGCGAGCGGGGCAAGCGGTGAGCGCGGGTTTGCCGGGAGACGCTTGATCTTCCCGCGCGCCCCGGCGACCCGAATGCAGCGCAGCCCGGAGATATTTCTGCCTCTTCGTGCGCGCGAATCCGACTACATTGCCGCGCGATGTCCCGCGCCGATAAATTCCATCCGCTGACCAAGGCTGAGGCCCGGCGCATCTGGCTGCGTGCGCAGCGGCTCGACGTGGCGGCGCCGTTCGGCGAGGGGCCGGCGGCGACGGCTGCCGCGGTGGAACATCTGGGCTATGTGCAGATCGACACCATCAACGTCATCGAGCGCTGCCATCACCATATTCTCTGGACGCGAATCCCGAACTATCGGCGCGCGGATTTGCGTCAGGCCCAGAGCATCGACAAAAGCGTGTTCGAATACTGGACTCACGCACTGTCCTATGTGCCGGCGAAAGACCTGCGCTTTTTCATACCCGCGATGAAGCGTCACCGGCGCGAGGGCCACAAATGGCTGGGCTCGGTCAGTCCGGCGGATTTGCGCAAGGTGATGCGGCTGATCCGGCGCGACGGCGCTTTGACGATCCGCGACATCGACGACGACGTGCTGGTCGACAAGAAACATCCGTGGGCCAGTCGCAAGCCGTCGAAGCGGGCGCTGCAACTGGCGTTCTACCAAGGCCGGGTCACCATCAGCGAGCGCAACGGCATGCTCAAGACCTATGAACTGATGGCACGGCATTTCGGCTGGGACGTGCCGCCCAATAAACCGCCGAAGCCCGCCTCGGCAAGGGAAACCTCTGCCTATCGGCTTGATCGCTCTCTTCGCGCGCAAGGGGTCGTCAGCCTGGATTCGATCTGCCATCTGGATGCGCCGAGCAAGGCGAAGATCCGGCGCCTGCTCGAATCGGGGGTGCGAGCCGGGACTCTGGTGCCGGTCGCCCTCGAAGGCGCGGGTAAGCAGGAGCATTGGGCTGCAGCCGCGGCCCTGCAGGACGCAGGCGATGGCGCTTCGGAACTGGTGCATATCCTGTCGCCGTTCGATCCTCTTGTCATCCAGCGCAAGCGCACCGAGCTTTTTTTCAGCTACGGGCATCGCTTCGAGGCCTATGTGCCGAAAGCGAAGCGGTTGTTCGGCTATTTCGCATTGCCGGTTCTGGTGGGTGACGACATCGTCGCCGCCATCGATCTCAAGACCGACCGCAAGGCCGGCGAGTTGCTGGTGCAGAAATGGAGCTGGGTCGGCAGCGGCGCGCGGAGGGGCGCGCGCAACGACCTGAAGCGCCGCATCGAGGAGGAACTGCACCGTTTCGAGCGCTTTCAACTGGCGCAGTGAGGCGTCCCGCACGGGGTCAGCGTCTGTGGAAACCGATGTTACGAAGCGGATATCATCACGAAATCATGATTACTGACGAATGTTGACAATCGTCATTACATAATCGATAGTTCCCTCGACGTTTCATCGAGGGAGGCCCGCGATGCTGGTTCGTTCAATTTTAGCAAGTTATTCTAGACTGTTAGCTGGATTGATGTTGGCGTTTCTGGCGATTGCCTTGGCTGGCTGCAACGACCCGGTCGCCGAGAAAGCCGCTCCCGGCCGCCCGGTGCTGGTCACTGCTGTTCGTTACGAGGCGGAATGCCCGGAGCGCAGTTTTGTTGGCACCATCAAGCCGCGGATCGAGACCGACATGGGTTTCCGCGTCCCCGGCAAGGTCGCCAAGCGCTTGGTCGAGGTCGGCCAAACCGTCGATGTAGGCCAGCCGCTCGCGACCCTGGATGAAGTCGACCTGAAGCTGCAGGCCGAGCAGGCTGAGGCCGAATTGCGCGCCGCCACCGGCGTGCTGGCGCAGGCATCCGCCGCCGAAATCCGCGCCAAGGATCTGCGCGTCAAGGGCTGGACCACCGACGCGCAACTGGATCAGGCTAAAGCCAGCGCCGACGAGGCGCGTGCACGCCTCAATCGCGCCGATCGCTCGGTCGAGCTCACCAAGAACAGTCTTTCCTACGCGACGCTGGTCGCCGACACCCGCGGTGTCGTCACCGCGACCCTGATCGACGCCGGCCAGGTGGTGGCGTCGGGGCAGACCGCGATCCGGGTCGCGCGCTTTGCCGAAAAGGAAGCCGTGGTCGCGATCCCGGAAACCCTGCTGGCGCGCGCCAAGGATGGCGTGGCCAGCGTCACGCTGTGGTCCGAGCCGAACCGGAAATATGTCGCGAAGCTGCGCGAGGTCGCGCCGTCGGCCGATCCTGCGACGCGAACCTATCTGGCGAAATTTTCATTGCCCGATGCCGGCGAGCAGGTCTCGCTGGGCATGACCGCGACGCTGACGCTGGCCGATCCCAAAACCGTGCGCGTGGCGCGGCTGCCGCTGTCGGCGCTGTTCAGCGAGGGCGGCGATCCCTCGCTCTATATCGTCGATGCCAAGGGTGAGGTGGCGCTGAAGCCGGTCGCCGTCAAATCCTACGAGACCAACGACGTCGTCATCACCGGCGGCGTCGATGAAGGCGCCGAGGTGGTTGTGCTTGGCGTGCAAAAACTCGATCCGGCCCAGAAGGTCAGGGTCGTCTCGTCATTGTCGTTTTAAGCGGGGAGAGGGTGCGATGAAACGCTTCAATCTTTCGGGCTGGGCGGTCAGCCATCCTGCGCTCATCCTGTTCCTGATTGTGGCGCTTGGCGCCGCCGGCTTGTTCTCGTACCAGCGGCTCGGCCGTGCGGAAGATCCTTTCTTCACCGTCAAGGTTGTGAACGTCTCCGCGATCTGGCCCGGCGCTACGGCGGCGGAGATGCAGACCCAGGTCGCTGATCCCATCGAGAAGAAGCTGCAGGAGCTGCCTTATTTCGACAAGGTGGAGACCTATTCGAAGCCGTCGTTCACGGCGATGCAGGTCTCGTTCAAGGATTCGACGCCGCCAAAGCAGGTGCCGTATCTGTTTTATCTGCTGCGCAAGAAACTGGTCGACGTGCAGGGCCAATTGCCGACGGGGCTGCTCGGCCCCGTCGTCAACGATGAGTTCAGCGACGTCGATTCGATCCTCTATACGATGACCGGCGACGGCGCCGACTACGCGCAATTGAAGAAGGCCGCCGAAGGCATGCGCCAGCGGCTCTTGAAGGTGCCGGGTGTCACCAAAATCGACTTCTACGGCACCCAGGACGAGAAAATCTTCGTCGAGTTCTCGCATGCGAAGCTGGCGACGCTGGGGATCACGCCGCAGGCGCTGTTCGATTCGCTTGCCAAGCAGAACAACGTCGTGCCCGCCGGCACGGTCGAGACTTCCTCGCAGCGGGTGCCGCTGCGGGTCACCGGCGCGCTCGATGGCGTCAAGGCGGTGGCGGAAACGCCGGTCGAAAGCAACGGCCGGGTGTTCCGGCTCGGCGACATCGCTACCGTCACGCACGGTTACGTCGATCCGCCGAGCTTTGTGGTGCGTCAGGAAGGCAAGCCCGCGATCGGGATCGGCGTGGTCACCGCCAACGGCGCCAATATCCTGGAACTGGGCAAGGACGTCGCCAACGCGACCGCGGATTTCATGAAGGCGGTGCCGCAGGGAATCATTGTCGATCAGATCGCCGATCAGCCCAAGGTGGTCGAGCACGCCGTCAGCGAGTTCGTCCATTCGTTCATCGAGGCGCTGGCGATCGTGCTCTTTGTCTCCTTCGTCGCGCTGGGCTGGCGAACCGGTATCGTGGTGGCGTTGTCGGTGCCGCTGGTGCTCTCGATCGTCTTCATCGTGATGAACGCAATGTCACTCGACCTGCATCGCATTACGCTCGGCGCCCTGATCATCGCGCTCGGCCTGCTGGTCGACGACGCCATCATCGCCGTCGAGATGATGGTGGTGAAGATGGAGCAGGGCTGGGACCGCGTCCGCGCGGCATCCTTTGCCTGGGAATCGACCGCCTTTCCGATGCTGACGGGAACGCTGGTGACCGCCGCGGGCTTCCTCCCCATCGGCTTTGCGAACTCGGCAGTCGGCGAATATGCCGGCGGCATTTTCTGGATCGTGGCGATCGCGCTGGTGGCCTCCTGGTTCGTCGCGGTGATCTTCACGCCCTATATCGGCGTCAAGCTGCTGCCGAACATCGCGGTCAGCCACAACCACGACCCGCATGCGGTGTATGAAACCCGCCTCTACCGCATTCTCCGCGGCATGATTCAATGGTGCGTCAACCACCGGATCACGGTGGTGGTGGCGACGGTCGGCATCTTCGCGCTCTCGATCGTCGGCTTCGGTCATGTGCAGCAGCAGTTCTTCCCGCTGTCCGAGCGGCCGGAACTGTTTTTGCAGCTGCGGTTGCCGGAAGGCACGGCGTTTGGCGTCACCCAGAAGTCCGTGGAAAAGGCCGAGGCCCTGCTGAAGGACGACAAGGACATCGCGACCTATACGGCCTATGTCGGCCAGGGCTCGCCGCGTTTCTGGCTCGGGCTCAATCCGCAACTGCCGAACGAAGCCTTCGCCGAAATCGTCATCGTCGCGAGGAATGTCGAGGCCCGCGAGCGAATCAAGGACCGGCTGGAGAAGGCGGTCGATGACGGCGCCTTGACCGAGGCGCGGGTGCGCGTCGACCGCTTCAACTTCGGCCCGCCGGTCGGCTTTCCCGTGCAGTTTCGCGTGATCGGCCCCGACACCAAGACGGTTCGGGACATCGCCTACCGGGTGCGCGACGTGGTTGAGCAGAGCGGCAAGGTCAAGGATCCGCATCTCGACTGGAACGAGCAGACGCCGTATCTCAAGCTCGTTGTCGATCAGGATCGCGCGCGCGCCTTGGGATTGACGCCGCAGGATGTCTCGCAGGCGCTGAGCATGCTGATCTCGGGCGTGCCGGTGACCACCATGCGCGAAGGCATCGAGAAGGTCGACGTGGTGGCCCGCGCGGTGCCGTCGGAACGGCTCGATCTCGGCCATGTCGGCGATCTGACCGTCACCTCGCGCAACGGGATCGCGGTGCCGCTGCTGCAGATCGCGAAGATCGAATATTCCCATGAGGAGCCGATCCTGCGGCGGCGCAACCGCGACATGGCGATCACGGTGGTGGCCGACGTCGTCGACGGCGTGCAGGCGCCTGACGTGACCAACCAGATCTGGCCCAAACTGCAGCAAATCCGCGACAGCCTGGAGCCGGCCTACCGGATCGAGGCGGGCGGCGCCTTCGAGGAGTCCGCCAAGGGCAATGCCTCGATCTTCGTGCTGTTCCCGCTGATGGTTATTGTGATGCTGACCCTGCTGATGATCCAGTTGCAGAGCTTTTCGCGGCTGCTGCTGGTGTTTCTCACCGCGCCCTTGGGCATCATCGGTGCCTCGCTCGGACTGAATGTCGCCAACCAGCCGTTCGGCTTCGTGGCACTGCTCGGATTGATCGCGCTGGCCGGCATGATCATGCGCAATGCGGTGATCCTGGTGGACCAGATCGAGACCGATGTGGCCCAGGGCCTGACGCGCAAGGAAGCCATCGTCGAGGCCACGGTGCGGCGCGCCCGCCCGGTGGTGCTGACGGCGCTGGCCGCGATCCTGGCGATGATACCGCTGTCGCGCTCCGCGTTCTGGGGCCCGATGGCGATCACCATCATGGGCGGTTTGTTTGTTGCAACCTTCCTGACCTTGCTGTACTTGCCGGGCCTCTATGCCCTCTGGTTCCGCAACAGCCTGGAAGAAAGCGGTGCGGGCGAACACGCCGATCTTGCGCCGCAACATCAGGGTGAATCAGAACCCGCATTTCCGCTTGCCGAGGCTGCGGAATAATTGAACATTGAGTGCCATGACGCTGATCTCTGAACATGTCGAAACCGACACACGCGAACGGATTTTGGCGACGGCCTGGCGTTTGTTCCGCCA
>Ga0182030_10013836_pt1 | contig 16012 bp, 23 predicted proteins | sample 812S3MmetaG_FD_121299 | JGI IMG/M metagenome (GOLD analysis project Ga0182030, IMG submission 121299) | Permafrost microbial communities from Stordalen Mire, Sweden - 812S3M metaG (Illumina Assembly) | ecosystem: Environmental > Terrestrial > Soil > Wetlands > Permafrost | place: Sweden...
AAACAAGCGAGAAGTCAAAATCTTCAGCCTTGCGGGCCGCATGAACATCACCTCAATGACCAAAGTAAGATAATTCTAAGAGCACTTTCCTCATAACCTTTAAAGCCCCACGCATTGGGCTAAAGGTGAATAAAGATCATACAATTACAATATTTTAGGCCTGTGAGATCGATCAAACATCTCTGAACCACAAATCGACTGCAGCAATCTCACCCAGTTTGGCGTGCCAGTCGAACTTTCCCTATCACAGTAGGATGGGAGGAAGAGGACCTAGCAATGGCTCCAAAAGGCCAAAAATCTGAACTGAGCCACGGAAGGCTGTTCATAGATTTTGGTTACAGGGAATTGCGGAATTATTGGGGAAAGGCCAGGATATAGTGATTCGAGATAAAATCTTCTCGGCGATTACAGAAGTGTCCAAATGCCACCGCGCAGTAAAGATAGACACTCCTGTGGGTAAGAAGCTGAACTGGAAAGCCCCAGAGCTGACTCTGCGGACGTCTAGGTCTTCGATTTGAAAGAGACTATCGGACAAATATGGCGAACATAGCAAGCTAAATTATGATCTAGCAGATCAAGGGGGAGAAGCATGCTCACTCCGATGCAGTCTGGCTGTTCCATTTGTAAGATGGCTGGCCATGAACAGAGATACCCAGAGCACTAGACGTTACCACGTCGCAAAAGTCTACCGTCGAGATCAACCTGCCATAACCAATGGACGCATGAGAGAAGTTTACCATCGTGATTTTGATATTGGGACGTGAGAATTGCGAGGGAGGTCTTCCATGGATTGGGCTGGAAAGAACAATATACAATCAAGCTCAACACCGAAAAATACATGATGGAATTTTCGAGATCTGCGAAGTACCGCCTAAGAAGATCCGCACTATCACATCTGCAGTTGACAAGTTGGTCAAATCTCCATGGGCTGAGGTACGAAAGAAGATGGCAGAAGAAAAAGGGCTTGCAGAAGAGGTTGCAGACACAATTAGTGAATACGTGTACGGGAGGGTCGGGAGAACCTGCTCAGCAGATTACAAGCAGATGAGAAGCTAATGGCCAACGAATCAATGAAAGCGAGGCTTCCGGAAATGAAATTGCTGTTCGAGTATCTGGAGGCTCTTGAGGTCTTAGAGATAAAAGTTTCGTTCGATGTCAGCTTGGCACGTAGCCTTGGTTATTATACCGGGGCTATTTACGAAATTGTCACAGAAGGTTCTCCTCCCCTCGCCGGCGTATCGATTGCTATTGCCGCACCTTCAAGACCTGCAAAGAAGTCTGCGAAGGCGGGTTAGACTTCGATGAGGATCGCATGTCAGATCCAAGTGTCAGGGTTGTAAGGGTGGCAGCTGGTGGGAACCTTATAGAAAGAATCAAATTCCTTGCGTCAGGATCTCCTTTGGAGTGGACAGAATTTTTCCAATCACGAAAGTAAGAATAGCTGCAGATAGTAATGCAGAGTAGGTCAGGAATAATGAGGTTTATGTGATGGCCATGGCCTTGGGTGGTAAGGATTTACAGGCTTTGCTAAGGAGCGAGTAGGTATCATAGCCGGCCATCTCATGGAACGCTGGTATTAAGGCGAGTAGTCTGCTTGAACTGATTTGGAGTATTGGCTGACTTTTGCAACAGGCCAAGTTCTTCTACAAAGTTGAGGCAGGGGAAGGTTAAGATCAAAGAAAATGGACTTCGGGACGCCCTGAAAAGGAGGGCATGTTGGTCAATCTATCAGATATATAGTAGCCGAGGTAAAGCAACGCACAAAGCGCAGGCCCCAACTCGATGTTATGACTAAGGAGAGGAATTGAGGATTGTGGGAGGGATCGGAGGTGAGGCAGAGAAACTCGAAACAGGGGTGACAGAAACAGAGACCACATCATTATCGCAAGAAGCCCTAGGAGACCATACTAGCATCCTGATCAATAAGAAAAAAATAAGTAGAGTGACAGCGAAAATGTATAAATAGAGAGGCTCCGCAACATGGCATAAGATCTGGCGTATTGCAAAATAAAAAACAAAGATGCTTTAGATGAATCGTTTTTATGCATCGATGGATTGGGCTCAATGAGGCGCTTCGGCAATCTAAAAGACCCCTAAGAACATCATTCGGGCGCCAAATCCCTGGTCTTAGTTGAGAGTGTCATATAGAGAATTGGATGTCCTTCCATATCGTCTATTATTGTATGTATACATAGTCATTCAATGGGAAGTCTGGTAATGGAAAGGGGGGTTGGGGGATCTTGCATGAATGACCAGACTTGATTCTTGGTAAGAAAAGAAATGACTGCCCAAGCCTTTTCTTCAGCAGCGGTAATTTTGATGTTGATGAGAGCGGATATTCTGTCATGTCAGAGAAAATCCACTGACTGATTCAGACACCCTCCACCAACAGTCTACACGCAGTATTGGATGTATGTGTGTGATCCGTCTGGGCACAGTCAATCTTTCTCAGACGAACCGCTGCTAAAAGAGATCCGTGGTAGAGGATCATCAGAGAGAAGAGAACGCACAGAAGGCGCACAGCCGCGGGTTCAGGGGAAATCTGGTCGTGCTCTGCATGAACCACGCGAAAAACAAGGATTCTGGCGCCCATGCTTTGTTTCGTTTCGACCTGCGAAATTTCCACATGCGGACGCCAACTCCCCCAATATATTTGAGATGAATCTTCTTCATGCTTCTTCATCCCATCATATGCCTAGCAAGGTCTTCTTCCTGGGTACCGCCCCTGTGGGTGATATGCAGGAACCAGGCGAGTTTCTTTTATAGCTGATCATCGAACATCGAGGGGTAATGTCCTTGCTTTTGCTCCTATTGCGCCTCTTTCTCTGCGTCCTGTCCTCTCATGTGTTACTCTCCATACTCTTGTCCTCTGAATTCTCTCATATATCTATCTTCGTGCTACTTTGCTCGTGCACTCTCGCACAGTTGCGATGCAAACAGCCACGCTCCTTATTTGGGCTGTCGATAGCTTCCTACCGTTCAGACTACACCTTTCCTCCTATCCTGTCCTCAACATTGGACTGTATAGTACAACAAAGAAACCCATTCTCTAGCTGCTCCGGTCCCGTTGTGCGGTTTTATGCATCTACCCGAAGTCGTCAGCACGGATTCGCAAACGACAGTGACACAATTCCATTGTCGTCCTGGGAAACAAACCAAAACAATATGGGCCGGCTTATTCCTCTTCGTCTTGGTTCACTTGGATCATTTCCTGATAAAAAAGCAACAATGATGGACATATCTTCAACCACGACCATAGCAGCTCCTCCTATTCCGCCCAAATCACCTTCGCGACAGAGGAGACCAGGTCCCGTCACAGACCTTACTATTTTCCCATACACCCAAGAAGAGTGGATCAACGTCATGGCGGAAATCAAGACATTGTATATGAAGCGGCAGTACAAGCAAAGCAGCACTCGCTGTATGCAAATCTTGGACAGCATCAAAGATCCAGTACGTACTTGTACCCTTACCTCAACATCAACAAGGATTCTAACAAACCCAGTATCGCGTTCATCCCCTGTACTCGATATACCTCCACTTCTATGCTGCCTCCTCACTAGAACTTACTGCACGTTCCCTACACATAAATTCCAGCAACAAGCTTCCGCTCTTCCGACAATCTCTGTCCCACTACAAAAGCGCAGAATCATGCATGGAATACGCGACCTTCTCAGCTGATCCAACAATCGTCCAGACAGCTCGCAGACGTTCGTCCTCCATTTCATCCAGCATCCGCTCCTCAGTCGACTCGGTCTTCTCCCAAACCTCAGCCACAGGGTCCACCTCCTCATCCGTTATGCCATCTCCCACAACCTCAATCTATGAGCCGCCATCCGCTACCTCACCATCGCCATTACCATTCCCGTTACCATCACCTACAGATCTCAAACCCGCCCCCTTACGCGTCAAAAAGAAAGTCACTTTCTACCCCCAACTCCCCACCCTCATCTCCGAAAACGACCTCTCTACTGTCTCCGACTCCACCATCATCGACGCTTTCCCCAATCCACCCAGCTCTCCAACCCAACCTTCCGAATCCCCAAACACGATTTCTAATTTCCTCCTCACGCGCTCTTTATCCCGTTACCGCACTCACCTGTCCGCGCTACACATCCAGCTCGCTTACCACATCGGCTCTACAAGCGCACAAATTCACGCTCTTGAGATTTGCAAGAAAGCGAGGAGATCTAATCTCCCAGATTTGTTTAATGATTTGGCGAGTGGGGGAATCGAGGGAGTAGATAAAGAAGAGATGCGGAGGGTGGAGTTGAGGGCGAGGATTGCGAGGTTGAAGGAGGGTGGTTGGAAGAGGGAGAGGTTTGACGGGGAGAAGTATCAAGTTTTGTGTGATAAGGCGTTGGCTGAATTGGACTGAAAATAAGCGGTGTCTTTGTGTATTTTAGTGGGCGTTGACGGATTTTCTGGGGAGGGATATGGTGTTGTTTATGCGGGACCATTAATGATTACGGTAGAGATCTCCTCTACTGCTCTAGAGTCTGTTTAGGTCTTCTGTAGGACTATGTGAGGATTGGTCTGCTTTTACTATATAGTAATATCGGTAAAGAAACACTCGGAACCTTGAAAGAGTGCTAAAAATAGGAATAAAGGAGTCTCTCAAACTGCGCAGAGATCTCAAGGTTGTGAGACGTAACAAGAAAAGTAAAGTCTGACTTTGACATTCAACAATGGCGGTTCAAACACCATTTGAATTCATATCTTCGATTCGTCGTTCACCGCCCAGACTCGCCATAATGACCTTAATCAACGTGAAGGGAAAATTATACGAATCCCTTTCCGGGTATCATTTCCACAGCCTCAAGAAATCCCGCAGCCACAATCTATGTACCTTAAACGCCCTGATAACTGTTCCTCTTCGCCGCCTTTTCGTGAGCATCCTTCTCTACCTTCAAGGCCTCCTCTTGCTCCTTCGCTTCCCTCACCTTAGCTAAAACGACCTCTCGGAAAATCGCACCCTTTGCAAGATTACCCAAAGTCCTCTTGCCACCAGGTCCGGAACCTGCTTCTGAGCTAGTAGCAAGACCCGTACCCAAGTCTTCACCAGAGAGCGCCGCTCCTGCAGCCGCCTTTGCGTCGGCCGGCACATCAGCCTGGCCTGGAACATCCTCTTGCTCGTCTTCCTGCATTTTGAGCGCCTCGATTCGATTGGCGAGCTTGACAATTTCAATGCCACGGCGGAGACGAGCCTTTGCCATGTACGCCTTGATCTCAGGTAGCAAGTTATGGTCTGATGCATTCTCACCGCTCAGCCATGGGTGGTGAAGAGCTTCCTGGGCGGATATCAGTATATATTGAGATTCAAGATCAGTTCCAACCATACCTTGCTAGTAGATCTGTCATTCGCGTCAGGTTGCAAAAGATGGCCGATAAAGTCTTTGGCATCATCGCTAACATCTTTCCAATACCGCTCATGGAATATGACTCTGGCGTTGCTGCACTCATCGATGAGATCCTGGAGGTTCTCGCTTCTGAAGGGTGAGTATCCGCAAAGTAGAGTATACGTGATGACACCGAGGGACCACATATCGACCGGTTTTCCATGACCCTTTTTCAGCATGACTTCCGGTGCAGCATAACCAAACGATCCAGCCATGGTTGTGAGTACTTCATCCTTTGAGTCGAGCATCTTAGCAATACCGAAATCTGCCAGTACAAGGTCTGATTTGGGGTCGCTAGTAAGGTATAGCAAATTCTCAGGTTTGAGATCTATACGATGCGTTAGAATGGGGACCTGGGTGAGAGACATTATTTGACCGACCTCTGTGAACAACGTTGTTATCATGTAGGTAGTCGACGGCTTCGAGGACTTGACGAATAGTCTGTGAAGCATCTTTCTCCGTAAATCTACCCTGCTCGCAAATTCGATCGAATAGCTCTCCTCCAGTGGCTAGTTGCGTGACGATGTAGTATTTGTCCTAGAATTCCCATCAGTCATGTCTCATTTGCCCAAAAATGACAGTTCTTACTCTCGACTCAAACCAATCCACAAATTTCACAATGTGTGGGTGCTTCATTCGTTGTAGCATCTCGAGCTCATCGTACACCATCTGCTCGTTCCCCTTGACATTCTTCTTAAGGATGATCTTCACGGCGACCTTCCCCGCAGGCCCTTCTGCTTCCCTAACGATACCGTATGTACCAGCGCCAAGAGTTCGACCAAATCTGTATTTTGATCTGCTGAACGGTCAGCCCGTTCTTGTTCAGGTATGTTGGAATCATACTTCTTATCATAGCTTTCTGGTTGGCCGTGAAGCTTGTTGAGCATATTTGAGACTGGATGTGCAGCGGCAACCGCCATGATCAGCATTTTTTCTTGAGCGGGACAATTAAAGAACCGAAAGCGGTAGGGATATTATAGGTGATATAGTGCTCTGCTAATACAGAGATATTTGCATTCCAAGATCTGAAGTCTTGAGAATAGAAGAGGAGGAAAAGGCTTACAGCTCATCGTGCCTGCCAATTCTGCAGTGAACCTTCAATTTAGATTATCCTTTTAGGTTCTCTAGCACTCTCAAGCGCTGTGCGTCGTCGATATTTCGAAGCCGCGTGGAAAGTGGTGAGAGAGTTGAATTTGGGGTACTGTTGTGGTAGGGCTGAGATTGGTAGTTCTACTAGTATGGCTTCTCGTTTGGCGGGGTCCCGCGAAAGAGCGAGCGTCGGTAGTTTTGGATTGTTGTCAAGAAGAAAAAGCAGAAGTAGAAACAGAAGCAGAAGCAGGAAATGGTGATGAATCTGGTATTGTTTTGACAGAAAGAGAATGAGTAGAGTCACCGAGATTTTGACCCAAGCTGTAAATCTGCCTTGCCTGTGCCAGCGGGAGCCAGCCGCAGCAGTTGAGGGGTGGGACTAAGTGTGGCTCAGCCTTTCAGTGGGGCTGAAGTGCATATCCTCACGTGTAGCTCTCGCAACCATACCTACCTTACCTATGTTACCTTACCTATGATTCACAGTAACACAGTTGAATGTGATGTGATGTGCTCTTAATAAATGTACAATCTGAATACGCAGTCTCTGGAATCTGGTACGGATTGACTGGAGTGCAGGTAGGTGTAGATACTCTCAGCCCCGAAGATTAAGGTACCTAGCCTAGCTACTAGTAACCTTATCGATAGAGGAGGCCTAGGCAGTGCAGCGCCTTGAACTGTGACCCATTGTCACCACGAGAACATTCACCGCGTCCGAGTCCCAATACTTCAGGATAAATAACTTGGACTGTTTTTGCTCAAGCTCTTCCGCGCTCTCACAACATCGTACTTGTCTTGAAGAAAATACGCTGAACAAGTGCAACACTGAACACAGAGCGTCATGGCTGCCGGGTTCGCGACTAAACGTCTCTCGAAGGAGCTCTCCAAGGTATGCTTAAGGCATGTTATATTTCAACTTGAATCTGAACTGACATCACTTCAGATCCATGGTAATTTACCACCAGGTATCAGCCTTGTCTCGGCGGAAGGGTTCCAAGAATGGTTCCTTGACATCAAAGTCCTCGATGCAAATCCTTTATACGCGAACCAAACCTACCAACTCAAATTCAAATTCAGTTCTTCATACCCCATCGGTATGTGTTCATCTGAATACCATTTGGCATTTCTTAAAAGAAGGAGATTGCATGCTAAGTTTGCTTAGAACCTCCGGAAGTAACCTTTGTCTTCAAACCTGACAGGCCGATTCCCATACACCCACATATCTACTCCAACGGAATCATATGTCTAGATCTTTTGGGTCAGCAAGGATGGTCACCAGTACAGAATGTGGAGAGTATTTGCATGAGTCTGCAAAGCATGCTGACGGGGAACACTAAGAATGAGCGTCCGGAGGGAGACGAGAACTTCGTGGCCAACAACCGGAAACGCCCACGAGATATTGATTTCTATTATCATGATAATACCGTTTGAGGGGTCTAAAAGCACTACAATCCTGAATGCGTCAAAAATGGTCTTACCAAGATTAAACTCAAGGCGTTCAGAAGGGTTGGACTGAGGAGCATAATCGGTGTTGATGATGGTGGCGGAACTGGGTTTGGGCATGGACAACATAGCGTGGAGTTTCGGTTTTATTTTTTTAAGATCAGCTTGGATCGCCCTTCAAGCAAGTAGAATTCTCAAACTAGCATTATACAATCTCAAAAGACTGGATCCCTTAGGGCTCTTAGCCAAATAGAGAAAATCTCACTTTCAGAGCTTTAAGCAGGTACATTTCTCGAGATTACTTGATTAAGAATCCATAGAGCATCGAAAGGTTCAGATTCTGGTCCCAGCAGCCTGCGCCATGAAGAACTGCTTCAGTGGCTGTAAATTATTGACAGCCCTCAACCCAATACTTCTCAATGGTATAAGTGGACCACTTTCAACAGCGTAAAGCTTGTGTAGCTTATCTACCACACCTAACAACATATTGTTCACCACATATCTCTCGGAATTGTAAGGTTCTAGCGACATGTGAACCCCAATATCTTGGCCATGAGTGACAGCATACTCTATGGTTTTCACCAGACTTTCGACATCGCCTTGCCCTTGATTTAACCCCTGCCCTGCAAGAGGATGGATAGTATGAGCTGCATCTCCCACGAGAGCAACTCGCTCGCCAATATAACTATCCGCATGCCGTAGTTTCAATGGAAAAGAAGCTATACTCCCTTCTTGGACTCCAGTTACCCGCTGAGGTATTCGGGACTCATCGAACGCTGTATGTTGTGATCGCCAAGCCAGTTCCTCAGCCTGGCCTTCCTTCTGTGTATGCATATATGCTAGATCAACTGACGACAGTCGGAAAGCAGCATTAACCATCGCGATAAAGTCTTTCGAGCTCAACGTTTTCAAATGCGCAGCAAGTGCAGGGGTCGTGGACCAAACCAGAGTCGAATATTTCCCAGGCAAAGGAAGCATCGCTACCGGACCCGTGGGCAGGAACCTCTGATACGCAGTCTTTGACGATTCATTCCAACCAACACCCTCCATCTCAAGCGTGGCAACCATTCCCTGCCTGTCATAATCCCAACCCCTACTTCCAATACCGGCGAACGCTCTTACAGGACTATTTGCCCCATCAGCACCGACCAGTAATCTGGCAGCAAGTCTCCTCCCCCCTTTCAATCCCACAACAGGCCAGCTTCTCAAATCAACCTCGTCCGTCTCCTCCCCAAGCACAATATCCTCCACCCGTTCCCCATCAAGCACCTCTATACCACCAAGCTCGTCTATCCTCTTAAGTAAGGCAGACGTTAGATTCAAGTTCTCGTTCATATATGCAATCGTCGAACCCTTCTTCTCCGCAGGCCAATCAAACTCTATTCTAGCCCCTGTCACCCCATCCCAAACCTGCATCTCCTCATAACTCTGCACCCTCTCCTTATCAATATGTTTCCACGCGCCAATAGCATCGAGAAAGCAGACCGAAGATGGTGTGAGGGAACTACAGCGATTGGAGAACCGAGATGGAGGAAGAAAGAAATTGCGTATTGGGGTTAGGGATTGCCCTTCTATCAGGGCAACTTTCAAACCTGCCATCGCTGGAGAAGAGCCTGGTGCGCGATGTTAGCTAACTAGTATTCAAGGCAAGTCAATTGATGTATGGCATACGTAGAGCTGCGAGGAGACTGAGCCCTGCCGGTCCGCCTCCAACGCAAACGACATCAAAGATTTCCGGCTTGTCTGTATGAGTAGCATAGCTCCTTTGCCATGTTTGTTGCTGTAATCGACGAGTGCAGTTGTTACACATAAATGCCTGAAGCGGTCGGCTTCCAACACGCATTGGACTGGATTTCATGGTGGACTACAGTGTGGAGAGTTTCCTTCGAATGCGAGGTGAGGTCGGCTTGATATCACGTGTATACCAGATGCTTGAAAGTCTCATTCGAATTGGTAATTTATCTCAAGACTTTTGAAATATCTGTTTTTATCACGGATGACGATTAAAGATAGTAAATCGTTTTATTTCGTATTTTTTTGTATGTGCATCTATCTATGATCGTGCTATGTAAATTGTGCTACGACAGGATGGTATGCTGCAATGAAATCCGAAAGAATGCTATAAGGTATAAGCAGCAGCAACCAGTATTCAAGACTTTGTGTCTCGATCTCATGGTTCTGGGAGATCCTATCCTATCACTCTTCCGAGTAATCGCTCGCTATCCCACTGAGTTGTTGCTAGATAATGCCGCTGTAAATGTAGAGTGATTGAGAAAATCCGAGCGGTCTCAAAAGAACTGGGCTCAAATCGATATATCAACGCCTTCTTCCAGACCATTCAAGGTGGATGCAAACATTAAGTAAATCGGAATGCAAGGCGCCTGTGAGAACAAGCAAACCTAGAACTCCCAATCGTCTTCATCCTCGATTGATTCAATCGCCCAGGTGAACTTCTCTCGGAGGGTTTTGGAAAAGAATTTCTCAATCGGGACGTTGAACTTCTTGGCGAAGACAACAGTGAGACGAGGATCGATATAGTTCTAAATCAAGTCAATTCATGCACTTCAAAATTTAGGGCAATACTCACGATCTTACTAGTACCGAGAGCAACCTCCTTGTTGCCCTCTCGGTCCTCAGCTTGGAGAAGCATCGTGGCAATGCGCTCGTCGAGCTTCTTGATAGCAGCCTCGTACTTCTCAACCGCTGGACCTTTGCCTTCTGCTTCGACCTTCTTCGACTTATTCTCCTTCTTAAACTTCTTTTCAAGATCATCCGCAACCTGCAATCTCTCCGCAAGCTCCTTAGCCTTCATTTCCTTTTGTCCCTCAGCAACAAGCTTCTCATTCTCCTTCTGGAATTTTTTCTCGATCTTAGTACGCTGCTCCTGAACTAAGAACGCTTGATGTTCAAGGATCCAGGCCTCATCAAGATCATCGTCCAATTCGAAGAATTCGGCGCCTTTCTTCTTCTTTTGTTTCGGGTCAACGTCCAAGATCATCTGCTTGGTCCGCCATTTCTGATACTTGAGACCTTTGATCTATTGAAATTAGCGTGATTCGTCTATTATTGCATCTGGGTCCGACATACCCTATCACCAATTTTCTCCATCTGGGCTTCGTGACCAGCTCCGACTGTACGCTTGTGGTTGCAGAGAATCGCAACCTTTCTGTTACAGTCATTGTAAAGTTTAACTTTCTCCTGAATGGAGATATCGGTGTTCTCGAGCTTCTGCAAAAGGTCTGACATGGTCCACGAAGCGTTATAGGTACGGAAGACCTTGGCACTAAGACCAGGCATGTAGTTCGTCAGATGTTTGTTAAGCTGGGTGGTCTAGACAAAGTTAGTAAAGCCTCAATCCTATGAACGAAAACTTACATTGAGACGATCGAAGATATCATCGCCATCCTTCTTAGGTGACTTCTTGAAGATCTTCAAATTCTTGAAGACTTGAGGTTCAACTACAACCTCGTCGTAGAATCGAATACTATCCTTTCCGAGGAAGTCAAAGATAACAGTATTAGGAGGCTTGAGGGTAACATGTTCGAATTTCAAGGAGCAACAACCAACGGTTTCAGCCTCATTTTCGGCGTCCTTTTCATTCCCAGCTCTCAAGGCGAATTTATCAATAAGATAAACGGCTGTAGCTCGTTGGCGGTCAGCCATAAGCTCTGCATGAAGATCCTTGGTGTAGTCCTTTCGAATGCGGGCGATGTGTTTCTTGAGTTCACGGGCCTTTTCGAACTTCTTGTAATCACTCTGGCCCTTGATGCTACTCTTTGCGGCGAGCATGACGTATTTGTAGGCACCGTTGATATTTTCTTGCCACATCGCAAGCCAAGTGGCCTTGTTATCATGCTGGATGGCTTTCCATTTATGGCCTTCGGGAGGGGGAGGAACAGTGGCCTCTTTGCCGATATTGATAGTAATTTGCTCTGGAAAGACTCTCTTCTTGACCCTGCCGGTTTTCGGATGCTCACCTCGGCCTCGGAATAGTCCAGGAGGTTCAACCCTGAAGTTACCTACTTGTTCTTTTCGACCATCCCAGATACAAGTTGTATATGGTGCTTCAATGGCGTCCTTGGCAGCTTTGTCAGCCTTCTTCTCCGCTGAAGAGCGAGCCTTCTTCTCAGCATTCTTAGAATCGTAGTATTCAAAAATGGGTCTGAAGTCAAGCTTCGGGAAATCCTTAATGGCAACTTCGTTACCATACTTGTCCTTGGCCCCTCCGGTCTTCTTGACCTCGTCAGTGAAATCGGCAAAGAAGTTGTTCTGGAATGTACGATTCTCAACGTTGTGAGTAGAATTCAGCATGGCCCCAAAGAAACCCGCAATTTCTTCCGCCTCAACTGACAAAGTGAGGGGAACGCCATCATACAAGAGCTTGACGTTTTTTGGAAGAGGCTCGTATTCAGGCGGGAAGACAACACCATTGTGCTCCAGAGTCTCCCATTTAATGCTGTCATCTTCTTTCTTAGGAGCATCCCACCAACGATACACCTCCTCTGGTTCTTCACTATCATTCTTCTTGCCCTTGCCTTTCTTGGCAGGTGAGTCTTCGGCTTTGAGTTTGCCGTTAGTCTTCCTCGCCGTGACCTTCTTCAGGGGTACGTCTGAATCCGATTCTTCCTTCTTAACGCCATTTATCTTCTTTGTAGAGGCAGTGCCATTAGATTTTCGTTTCTTTGGCTTGACATCTTCGCTGTCGGACTCCTGCTTGACAGCTTTCTTGGGCGTAGGCTTCTTGGTTTTCGACTCCTTGGCCTGAATAGCCTTCGCTTCTTTCTCCGCCTTCTTCTCTATCGCGGCCTTTTCCTTAGCCAGCTTTGTGTTCAAAGGTTCATCATCGGAAGAATCTTCCCCAAAGGCAGCAGCGGTGTTCTTCGGCGGTAGCTTGCCGGGCCTCTTGTTGGCTAATGGTTGATCATCGTCCGAATCCGAGTCTACTGCCTTCTTCTTTGCCGTCTTTTGCCGCTTGGCCTGAGGAATTCGTCAGCTTCAAGTATACGTGTCGGAAGCAATGCTGAAAATGCATTCTTCCCAGGAAACCGGCTACCGTACCAATGGCACCTCATCACTCTCCTCACTACTATCCATGTTGTAGTTCACGGTCTTTCCAACGCTGTCCCGTGCCTTGCGCTTGGCATTACCATTCATTGTAGGGGCATCGACATCCATATTGTCATCCTGAACAGGACCATTCCGGACCGAGACTCCTGCGGGTGCGTAATTCGATTTAGCTCCAGCCTTATCCATGGCGCTGTCGACTGCCTTTGAAATGCGAGCCTCGGAGACTGAAGATAGACATTAGTTGAGGTTCTTGAAATATGAATTCCAAACGGAGGAATTGACTTTTGTAGCCAAACAGCCGTCAACGGAGAGGGAGCAGAAGACGCTTTTAGGCTGTGATGAGGGAAAGGGACTCAAAAGTTAGGAATGTTGAGATAACTTACCTCGTCCATTCGCTTTAGCTAGTGGCATATCGTCATCTGAGTCGGAAGACATCTTGACAGGAAAGGGAGGGAGGTGTTGTTGAGGTAAAGGTAAAGATTTGTCGGGGACGAGACGAGCGAAAGAACTGAGTAGGTGTTAATACGTGGAGATGTCGAACGCGAATTAATTCCGCCTGGAAGTAATAACGTGCCTCTGAGCGCGTAGAATAGTTGAATTCACCAATCTTCGTGATATGACAAGGTGAAGTTGTCTGAAGATAGATTGTTGTTGAGTAAAGAGGCGCCTGGCAAACATGCAGAGGAGAGTTGACTTGGTGGAATGAATGCCTTGACTTTTTACTCGTGGTATTCTACCAAGGCCGAAGTGGTCTTGATTGGTGCAACGCTTACAGCCTTTTAAGCGATAGTCGTAGAGCTTTTGACGACCTCTAAACTTCTGAAGGTGATTGAGCCGAGACCCGAAATACTTCAATATCATCAATTGATCTCGAACGTACTCGTGGTCAATTGAGCCCCGACTCTCAGTCGACTAATATCCTCCCCTTCCTTGTGTCGATCAAGATGCTTTCCAGAGCTGCACGACCGGCTTTACGAGCTGGCGCTGCGGCCTCTGTCCGGTAAGAGTCCTTTCAATCAGAAGGTCGCAAGCTATCTGGAGATTCGTTGTGTGGATGCGAAGGAAATGATTGGGGCTTTAAAGATCGCGGAACTGACTTTGCTTGCTGAATAGGCCCACTGCCCAGAATGCCGCAAACTTCGCGACTCTTCGTGAGATTGAGGACAGACTGAAGTCCATTCGCAATATCGAGAAGATTACCAACACCATGAAAATCGTGGCTTCCACCAAGTTGACCCGAGCTCAACGTGCGATGACTGAGTCTCGATCATACGGACAAACCTCCAATGCCGTTTTCGAACACGCTGAAACCAAGCCTTTGGAAGGTGACGACAAGAAGACTTTGATTGTTGTTGCCAGCTCCGACAAGGGCCTCTGCGGCGGTATCCACTCTGGTTTGACCAAACGTGTCCGCAAGATGTTGATAGAGAAACCAAACAGCGATATTGTTGTGTTGGGGGAAAAGTGCAAAGCTCAATTATCAAGATCAAGCGGGAAGAATATTGTGCTAAGCTTCGCTGGTGTTGGGAAGGACGTTCCTACATTTGCAGATGCTCAAGCCATAGCCGACCAGGTCTCTCTCCTTCCGACAGACTATGCCGATGTCCAGATTGTCTACAACAAGTTCATCAACGCTACGAGTTACGAGGCCACCCCTCTTGAGGCTTTCTCTGAAGAGGCGATTGCCAACTCTCGTAAGTCATGTTGCGGCTCTCTACAACCTAAGCTAATTGAGTTAAGCCAACTTTTCTGCCTTCGAAATCGACGATGAGGTCCTTGCTAACCTCCGTGAATATGCACTTGCCAATTCCCTTTTCTGGGCTCTTGCGGAAGGTCACGCTTGCGAACAATCCGCCCGTCGTAATGCAATGGACGTATGTAAAAGCTGCATCTTTACCAATGATCAAATTACTAACTCGTTCCAGAACGCTTCGAAGAACGCTGGAGACATGATCAGCAAGTACCAGATCTTGTTCAACAGAACCCGTCAAGCCGTCATTACTGGCGAATTGGTAGAGATTATCACTGGTGCAGCAGCCTCAGAAGAATAGAGCTTTGTGGATATGTACTTTAGTCAAACATTGCGCTTGGGTCTTTCGGCCTGACTAGAAATCAATTCCCTACGTGTATCATCCATAAAAGGACCCCAAGTACAATATTGGTCACCCGAATCGACAAATTCAAGGCAGTGGCTTCACGTCTCATCCTCACTTCACAGTCTAGCCACCATGATCTTTTACTACATATCTCTGCTTTATGTGCAAGGGCGCTTCCAAGTGCAAGCACATGCCGTACAATGAATTAAGAGCATGTGGTGACATTAATCAAGATTTGATTGTCTTGGTATTTCTTCGGTGTACTTAGTAAAATCCATTGTCTTCGATATACCTCTGCACTAATTACCTATTTCTATAATGTCCCTGATTCCGACAACAGAGACGATGTCAACTCCGAGACCATTCCAGCAAGCCTGCTCCTGAGCGGTTCGCCCAAATTCTGCTTCCATGCACAGATCACCGCCCTACCAATCCCAGTCTCCCCTCTCTGATGTCTCCCTGTTCCCTGCAAATCTCTAATGGTCCTCACCTCGCCACAGGGTTTGGGGATCCATGCCATCTGTCTGAACACACCCCCTGGCTCATGTGCAATATCCCAGTCTCGAACTTCGATGTCTTCGAGTCTGCAGACTTTAAGGATACGCCATTCGCTAGCGCAGGGGCTCTCCTTTGTTGGGGTGAGAATAGTAAGAACACCTCCACCTGGCTCAACATGCAAGCTAGTCTCACAGAATGGGCATTCGAGCGGCAGCTGAAGTTGGATTATATCAAATTTCTCGTTGATAGCTGTGGAAGGCCCGATAGTTTGGGCTAGTGATGAAATATACCTGATAATAGGCCCAATACCTGTATGACCACAGGCGTGAAGGAACGCATATTGCTTGGACATGACCGACGGCTTGAGGGGGGCGCTTGCAATCAGAAATGGCCTCGAGAAGCTGTTGTGCGGTGATTGTTTTA
>Ga0182030_10013837_pt1 | contig 16012 bp, 17 predicted proteins | sample 812S3MmetaG_FD_121299 | JGI IMG/M metagenome (GOLD analysis project Ga0182030, IMG submission 121299) | Permafrost microbial communities from Stordalen Mire, Sweden - 812S3M metaG (Illumina Assembly) | ecosystem: Environmental > Terrestrial > Soil > Wetlands > Permafrost | place: Sweden...
CAGAACCGGCGGGGAGAGTAACCCGGTGCCCGCGGCATCCGTGTAGGCTTTGATCGCAGTGCGTTCGGCCATCGCCGCACCCTGCAGAATCTTGATATCGCCTTCGCTCGCAGCTTCGGCGGCCCTGATGAACGGGCCCAGAAGACCGGCCCCGATCATGGCCAATGCCGTACCGGTACCGAGGAGCTTTGCTCGGGAAACTTCCATGGAAACTCTCCTTCGTTGCCGCGCAACGTCATACACGAAACTATGTGTGCATAGAACGGCCGAGCGGCAAAGACGGATTGGCTCGACGCCAAGAAACCAGACCTGCGGAGTGTGCGGCATAGATGACGCGCGCTCCAAGCTCAAGCAGCGGGCGCTGCGAAACGCCGCTGCCGATGCGTATGTGGCGCCGCGCGCAGCGTCCCCCGCCAAACGGCAATGATGTTGACCGATCCGAATGCAACCAGCGCGAGCGCCACTGCCGCGTAGAGCGACGTCAGCGAACCGGTGAGCCGCAACGCGAGATAACCGCCCACCGCCGCAACCGTGACGCGCAGCAATCCGGCCAGCAGTGGCCACAACAGACGGCCGGCGCCTTGCGAGGCAAAATAGAGCGCCATGCCGGCGCCGAAGAATCCGTAAAACGGCCCGACGACGTGCAGATACGCCGTGCCGGCGGCGAGCATCCCGGGATCCCGGCCGAATAATTCGAGCCATGCCCGCGGCCATACCGCGGCCGTTACACCGATCGCCTCGGTGAGCGCGAACGTAATGCCGGCGCCCACCCAGGCCACATGCGCGGCGCGAGCGGTATCGGCGGCGCCGATGCACGTTCCTACCATCGCCACGAGCGGCGCGCCGAAACCGAATGCGAGCGGGATCAGCAAATATTCCAAGCGCGTAGCCGTGCCGAACCCGGCGATCGCCGCGGGCCCGGCGGCGGCGCCGACGAGTCCCGTGGTCAGCGCGATCGTCACGTTGGTTTGCAACGACACGAGCGACGCGACGGCACCGACTTTGAGGATCGACCAAAACGAACTCCAGCGCAGCGGCGCCAGATGCAGGCGTACGATGCTGCGTCCGCTCAGCACGTACCACCCGAGAACGACCAGCGCGAGCGCGTAGTATACCAGCAGCGCAACGGCGCCGCCCGCAACGCCGAGCGCGGGAAACGGGCCGATGCCGAAGATCAGACACGGCGAGAGCGGCACGAGCACAACGATGCCTCCGCAGATAACCGCTGAGGGCACGAGCATGTTTCCGGTGCCGCGCAACACGCTCGCCAGCGCGTTGACGAGCCAAATGAGTATGCTGCCGGCGAAAACCACGTTCGAATAGCGGAGCGCCGCCGACAGCGACGCGTCATGGCCGCCGAGCAGGTGGTAGAGTGCCGGCCCGAAGACGAGGGCGAGCACGGCGAACGTGCCACCGATCGCGACGTTGACGACCAGCGCGTGCAGCACCAGCGCGTTCGCTTCGTCGCGGCGCCCGGCACCCAGCGCGCGCGCGATGGCCGAGGAAATGCCGCCGCCCATCGCGCCGCCGGAGACCATTTGCACGAGCATGACCGCCGGAAACACCAGCGCCATGCCGGCCAGCGCGTCGGTGCCGAGCTTCGCGACCCAAAAGGTTTCGATCAATCCCGACGACGCTTGCGCGAGTTGCACGACGACATTCGGCCACGCGAGCATGAGCAACGTGCGCACGACCGGACCGTGCAACAAGAGTTTGGTGCGCGCGTTCATCGGAGCGGCCGTGGCGGTCATGCTTGTACGGCGAGCGCGCGGCCGAGCAGCGCGGCTAGCGCGGTGGATTCCGGAGCGCCGTAGAGGCGCTTGAAGCGTTGCTGTACTTCACGCCAGCGCGGATACGCCGCCGTCAGGCGCGTGCGGCCCTTCGGCGTGAGCGAGAACTCTTTGCGCCGGCGATCGTCACCGGGCTCCACGGCGATGAACTTCGCATCGAGCAGTGGTTTGAGGTTACGCGAGAGCGTGCTGCGGTCCATGACGGCGGCGTCCGCGAGCTCGTTCATGCTCGGCGCGCTCAGCGCGTCGATCTTCGCCAAGAGCGAGTAGCCGGTGATGGTGAGATCCAGCGGCGCCAGGGCGTCGTCGTACATTTGACTGACGTGACGCGAAGCCGCACGCAGCGCCGCGCACACGCAGGGTTCGCGATTGGGCGGAAGGATCATATGTGCTATTACACCTTTCCGTCGCGGAGCGCGCTACGACAAAAGGCGACCGCCGCAGTGCGACGATCGCCCTTTCCGTTCCGCGCGCGGACCGGGTCTAGTGGTAGGAAGCGAGTTTGACCGAGGTGGCGCCGAGCGCTTGCGCCAGGTCGTAGTGCGCCTGATCCGCGATGCGATGGTAATTGCCGTCCGCGGCTGCGCCGAACTTTTTGTCGATGTCGACCATCACGGCTTCGTGGACCGCGTGCGAGACCAACTTGTCGAGCATCACGCCTTCATAGTAGGTGCCGTTTTCGAGACCCAGCATCGTGACGTGCTTGGCCAGCGCGACGCCTTTGAGCGTCGGTGCCGGAAACTTCACGCCGGCAGCCGTCGCCACTTTGACGGCATCATCGACCGCGAAGTTCTGAACCGTAACGAACGAGGTGACTTTCGTCGCGCCGTACTGCTTGGTGAGTTTGGCGACTTCGCCTTTGGTCGCGGCCGCTCCGACGAGCGACGTCAGGGCGGTGACAATCGAGAAGTGACCGACCGGACCACCGGCAACGACCAGCGATACCGCAGCCGGAAGATCCGGGCCGCCGGTAAACGCGTCGCCGTCCGCGCCCATTTTGCCCTCGGGCATGCCGTGTTCCATGCCGCCCATGGCGCTCATGGCGCCGGGCGCGGACATGGTTGTTTGGGCTCCAGCGACGAGCGTCGAGCCGAGGATCGCCGCCGCTGCGACGACCGGGAGTAGTGCGAGTTTGAACATCCGAGCCTCCTGAAAATTCCGCTATAGACGTCTCCTCAACGGTGCGGCCGAACGTTTGGATTGGGGGACGCACGGCAGCCGGCGGACAAGCCTGCCGCGTGGCGAGTAAGATCCGGACGGAAGACCAGAGCGCGGCACGCACGGAGTTGATGCCGCTCTATCACACCGTCGTGCACAACTGCCACTGTCACACGTTCCAAGACGTGATCTTTGGTCTGATGCGGATCGTCGGCACCGGGATGCGCGACGCCGAGCTCAAAGCCGGCGAGATCGACTTTTTCGGCCGCGGCATCGTTGCGACAACGACGCTGGAACTCGCCGAACATTATGCTGCGCGTTTGCATACGGAAGTCATCAGCGCAACCGGAACGCTGCTGGGCACATCGGTCGAGCCGGCGTGAGCGGCGAACCCGTCGCACCCTCGCACTATCGCGAGCGCAGTCTGACCGCACTCGTCGCCATCGAAGCGATCGAGCTCTTCTTCCTCGCCCCGCTCTCATCGACGACGGGTACGCCGCTGGTGTTGATCGGCTCGATCATCATAACCGCGAACGTCATTGCCGTCCTGGCCGTCGTCTGGAACATTCGCGCCGCGGTCGTCGCCGTAATGCTTGCAACCGGAATGGAGTTGGCGGCCGTCGTGTTACGTTTCACGCGGCCCTCACACGGCACGGAGGCGCTGGATTTTGCCGCCGCGCTGATGTTGCTCGTCGCGCTCACCGTCGTGCTCAGCGTTGCGGTGTTCGGACCGGGCCGGGTGACGGTCCACCGCATCTTGGGCGCGATCGCGATCTACCTCAACGTCGCGGCCGCGTTTGCGCTCGCTTATCGCATGATCGATGCGTCGGGGCCGGGCAAGTTTTCCGTGCATCTGGCGGGAACCGGGCTGGGGCATGCGGTCGCCGATCTCGTCTACTTCAGCTTCACGACGTTGACCACAACCGGCTTCGGCGATATCGTTCCGATCGATCCGTTCGCGCGTTCGCTCGCCAACCTCGAATCGGTGATCGGTCAGCTCTTTCCGGCCACGTTACTTGCCCGCTTGATGACACTGGAAATCGAACACCGCAGAGGAACCCGATGATGCCGCACATTCAACTTACCGCACTCGCGATCTGCGCGCTGTTGATCGCCTGCGCGATTCCGGCCCGCGCCGACGTTGCCGGCGATACGAGCCGGATCGTCGGCACGTGGAAGCTCGTTTCGGTCGTCTATCAAGACGTCGCCACCGGCGAGCGCAGCATGCCGCTGGGCGAACACCCGGTCGGCTACCAGCTCGCGACGGCGGCCGGACGTTGGATCGCCATCGTCAACGGCGAAGGCCGCACGCCGCCGACGAACGATGCGGAACGCAGCAAGACGCTGCTCTCGATGATCGCCTACACCGGCCGCTGGCGCGTCGAGGGCGATAAGGTCGTCACGCGCGTCGAAGCGGCTTGGCAGCCGGCGTGGGTGGGCACGGATCAGATCCGGCAGTTCACTTTCGATGGCGACAAACTGATCCTCGCCAGCCCCCCGCAGCCCCACCCGAACTTGCTCGGCAAGATGGTTCGGCTGTTCGTTACCTGGGAGCGCGACCCCAACTAAGAGTTGGGCTTGTCGATCTGCCGCTCTTTGGAGTAGGCCACCATCGAACCGGTGGGCAACTTCGTCGCGCGCACAATCTTCTTGCGCGCGACATGTTTGTGGGCGGGCTTGATGCCGTCGGCGCCGGGCGGCCGCGTGATCGCGAAAAGCATGCGCATCAGCGGCGTGTCCGTCGAGATGTGGATGTACGGATTGAACATGCGATGGCGACGCGGTGAAGCGCCATCCCGTAAATCGTGGAGGTCGTTGATGTCCATCGCAGGTTCCTTTCGGGCAAAAGGGCCTTAGGCGTCCACCTAGCCTGCCCCCTTACGTTGTCGGTGAAAAGACGGTTAAGAATAGGACCGGATCAGGTCGGCGGCCTTCTCGGCCATCATGATGATGCACGCGTTGGGGTGCGCGGAGACGATGTCGGGCAGCGCGGAGCCGTCCACCACCCGCAGTCCGTCGATGCCGCGGACGCGGAGTTCCGGATCGAGTACGGTCCCGATCGGTACCGTACACAGCGGATGGCTGACCGTCTCCGCAGTCGAGCGAATCCAGGCGTCGATCTCAGCGTCCGTGACGATACCCGGGCCCGGGCGAATCTCGGGTCCACGAAACGGGTCGAGCGGGACTTGCGCTGCGAGTTCGCGCGCTAGCTTGAATCCCTGCCGCAGTTTGAGCACGTCTTCGGGCGCTGAGAGAAAGTTGTAGTGTATGCGCATCGGCTCGCGCGGATCGGCCGAACGCAAGCGCACTTCGCCACGGCTCTGTGGATGTAACATCGCGGGGACGATGCCGAAGCCGTCTTGATACGGTGCGCGCACGCCGGGAAACCACATGCCCGCATCGCGCGGCGCGCCGCGAAACATGAACTCGACATCGGGCACCGCATGTTCGGGCGCGGTCTTGAGAAATGCGTGCAGCCCAAACGGCACGACCGTCGCGGGCCCGGTGCCGGAGAAGTACGCGCGCAGCATGCTCGTGCCCGCGCGATCGAAGCGCATGACGCGGTGAAACGGTCCCGGCTGGAGGCGCTTCCAAAACAACGCGACGGCGAGGTGATCTTGGAGATTTTGCCCCACCGGAAGATCGGCGACCGGCGCGATGCCGAACTCGCGCAGATGATCGGCGGGTCCGATGCCCGAGAGCATCAGCAGGTGCGGCGAATTGAAGGCCCCGCCGCTCAAGATCACTTCGCGATCGGCATGCGCTTCAACCGTCGTTCCGTTGCGCGAATATTCGACTCCGCGCGCGCGCGCGCCGTCGAGCAGCACGCGATGTGCGAGCGCATGCGTATAGACGGTAAGGTTCGGCCGCTTCATCGCGGCGCGTAGATAGGCGGCGGAAGTCGACGCGCGGCGGCCGTTGCGAATGCTGAATTGCGCGCGTCCGAAACCTTCCGGATACTCGCCGTTGTAGTCGTCGGTTTGCGGAAATCCCATGGCCGCCCCCGATGCCGCGAGCGCGTCGAACACGGGATCGGGCGTCTTTGCGGATTGCACGCCGATCGGTCCGGAACCGCCGCGCCACGGGTTCTCGCCACGCTCCCACGACTCGCTGCGTTTAAAATACGGCAACACGTCGGCGTACGACCAGCCGGTCGCGCCGTTACGCGCCCAACGGTCGTAATCGCCGGGATGGCCGCGCGTGAACGCCATGACGTTGATCGACGACGACCCACCCAGAACTTTGCCGCGCGCCGCGAGCGGCCGGCGGCCATCGAGCCCCGGCACGGGTTCCGTTTGATAGTGCCAATCGAACAGCGAATGTTTCTGCAGCATCCCGAGGCCAATCGGAATAGAGATGAACGGATGCGCGTCCGGTCCGCCCGCTTCCAACAGCAACACGCGGGTCGCCGGGTCTTCGGTCAAACGGTTGGCGAGAACGCAGCCGGCCGAACCAGCCCCGACGATGATATAGTCGTAGCGCATCCGAAGCGCTCCGGGAATTACGTAGCCGCGGCCGGTTCGTAGACCTTCAACTCGGCTTCGGTCATCCAATCCTTGTGCTTTTCGATGTTGACGCGTTCGGGCGTACCGCCGGCGCTGTCGAACGACACACACTGGAGCAACTCGAGATCGATGTCGCCGGTCTTCTCGAACCAGTAACGCGCGCCGCCGGGAATCGCGATGCCTTCTTCGGGACCCAGTTCGGCGATCAGGACGTCGCCCGGTCCGTAGAACTTCACGTGGCCGCGCAGCACGAACCACGTCGTATCCGAATTGTTGTGATAGTGCAAGTTGTTCTCGCCGCCCTCGTGGACGACTTGTACCGCCAACCGCCCGAGGCGCGTTTTCACCAGCGGAACGATGTCTTTCGGCCGGTCGGAGAGCGGGCTGCGCTCGTACTTCACCGTTTTGACTTTCGTCTCGGCGTCCCGATGGAACGCCTCTTTCTCGTCGGGGCTCATCTTGGCGATTTGCTCAGCTCTCACGTTCGTATCTCCAGTTAGCAGTCACGATGCCGTTCGAAGGCCCAGCGGCTGAACCCCTGTTTCACCGAGAAAGCGTTTCAAATAAGGCGCGGTCCGGCTGGCGAGGGAACCGGCAACCTCGGCCGGCGTCCCCGCCGCAACGATCCGGCCGCCGGCATCACCCGCGCCCGGGCCGATATCGATCACCCAATCGCTGCCCGCTACGACCCGCATGTCGTGCTCGATCACGATGACCGTGTTGCCGGAGTCCACGAGCCCGTCGAGCTGCCGCACGAGCTTCTCGACGTCGGCGGGGTGCAGTCCGGTCGTCGGTTCGTCGAGGACGTAGAGCGTCTCACCGTGCTGCGCCCGCTGCAGTTCGGTCGCCAGCTTGATACGCTGCGCCTCACCGCCGGAAAGCTCTGTTGCCGGTTGCCCCAGGCGCAGATAACCGAGCCCAACTTGCCGCAGCACGCCGAGCGAGCGGCGCACCGCGGCTTCGCCAGCGAAAAACTCCCACGCCGCGTCGACCGTCAAAGCAAGCACGTCGGCGATCGACTTTCCCTGGTAGGTGATCTTGAGCGTCTCGGCATTGTAGCGCGCACCATGACACGCCGGGCACGGCGCATACACGCTCGGCAGAAACAGCAACTCGACCATAACGAAACCTTCGCCCGCGCAGGTCGCGCAGCGGCCCTTGGCAACGTTGAACGAAAAACGGCCCGCATCGAAGCGCCGGGCTCGTGCCGCTTTAGTGGCGGCAAAAAGCTTGCGAACCGCATCGAAGAACCCGGTATAGGTTGCGAGGTTCGAGCGCGGCGTACGTCCGATCGGCTTCTGATCGACGCGCACGAGACGCTTCACGCGCTCGATGCCGGCGACGATCGCACCGCCGCTCGGAACCTCCGGCGCGCGCTCGAGTTCCTCACGCTCGTCATCTTCCGGCGCAACGTCGTGACCGAGCGAGGTAGCGACCAATTCCACCAGCGCCTGGCTAACCAAACTCGATTTGCCCGAGCCGGAGACGCCCGTGACGGTGGTGAACGCGCCCAGCGGAAATTCCACATCGATCTCGCGCACGTTGTTCCGCGTCACGCCGCGCAACTGCAGCCAACCCCGCGGCGTGCGCGGCAAGCGCGGTGCGAAAACGTGTTCGCGGAAGAGACGGCGGCGCGTTTCCGATTCGGCCACGTGCGCTAGACCGGCCGGCGCCCCGCTATAAAGAATGCGGCCGCCCCCTTCGCCCGCGTCGGGACCGACGTCGACGATCCAATCGGCGTGGCGCATGACGTCGAGCTCGTGCTCGACGACGAAGAGATTCGAGCGCACTTGCGTCGCCAGCCGCAACCGTTGCAGCTCGCCGGGCGAAAGCGTCGGCGTGCTCCGATCGATCGTGAGATAGCCGAGCCCGAGCTCGACGAGCACGGCGAGACGCGCGACGAGGTCTTCGGCGATGCGTTGCACGACCAGCGAATCGCCGGGCTGCGCGTAGGGTCGCATCAGTTCGGCCAGCGCGGCGAGCGGCAGCTGCGCGATGCGCGCGAAATCCAGGCCGGCGAACGTGACCGATAACGATTCACGGCGCAGGCGCTTCCCCTGACAGAGCGGGCATACTTCGTTCACCAGATATTGCGCGGCGCGTTTCTTCATCAACGCACTCGGCGTGTTCGCAAACGTCTGCAGCACGTGACGCCGCGCGCTCGTAAACGTTCCCTGATAGCTCTGTTCTTCCTTACGCTTGAGCGCGCGTTGCACTTCCTTGGCCGTATATCCGGCGTAGACGGGAACCGTCGGCGCCTCATCGGTGAAGAGCAGCCAGTTCCGATCTTTTTTCGGAAGTTTGTGCCACGGGCGATCCACGTCGTAACCGAGTGTCACCGCGATGTCGCGCAAGTTTTGGCCGTGCCACGCGGTCGGCCACGCCGCGATCGCGCGTTCGCGAATCGTTAACGACGGATCCGGAACCATCGAACGCTCGGTGACATCGAACGTGCGCCCGAGACCGTGGCAGCGCGGGCACGCGCCTTGCGGTGTATTCGGTGAGAACGCTTCGGCTTCAAGGTGCGCCTGCTGCGGCGGATACACGCCGGCGCGCGAGTAGAGCATGCGCAGCAAGTTGGACAACGTCGTCACCGTACCGACGGACGAGCGCGTGGTCGGACTCCCGCGCTGTTGCTGCAGCGCGACCGCGGGCGGCAAGCCGTCGATCTCATCGACTTCCGGCACGGACATCTGATTGAAGAGACGCCGGGCGTACGGAGAAACGGATTCGAGGTAACGCCGCTGCACCTCGGCGTAGAGGGTGCTGAACGCGAAGGAAGACTTGCCCGAACCGGAGACGCCCGCGAACACCACCAGCGCTTCACGCGGTATTTCGAGATCGACGTTCTTGAGATTGTGTTCGCGCGCACCCCGCACGCGCACGAAGCCACCAGGAGCACTCACGCAATCCGTGTACCCTTCTAAGGCACCGGCGACAACCGCCGGAAAGGAGCATCGATGAGCCGCGTCCGGGTCCTCGTAGGCACACGCAAGGGAGCCTTCATCCTCTCCGCAGACGGAAAACGTGACCGGTGGGACGTGAGCGGTCCGCATTTTGCGGGCTGGGAGATCTATCACGTCAAGGGCTCACCGGTGCAGCCGAAGCGCCTGTACGCTTCGCAGACCAGCGCGTGGTTCGGGCAGCAAATCCAACGCTCGGACAACGGTGGCTTGACGTGGGAGCCGGTAGGAAACGCGTTTGCGTACGACGGGGTGCCCGGCACGCACCAGTGGTACGACGGCACGCCGCACCCTTGGGAGTTCGCGCGCGTCTGGCATCTCGAACCATCGCTCACCGATCCCGACACCGTGTACGCGGGCGTCGAGGATGCCGCACTGTTCCGCTCGACCGACGGCGGTATGAACTGGCACGAGCTTTCCGGACTGCGCGGTCATGGCTCGGGGCCATCGTGGCAGCCAGGCGCGGGCGGCATGTGCCTGCACACAATTCTCTTGGATCCGACGAATCCGGAGCGGATATTTGTCGCGATCTCGGCGGCAGGCGCGTTCCGCAGTGACGACGGCGGCACCACCTGGAAGCCGATCAATCGCGGGCTGCGCTCCGAGGGCATTCCGGACCCCGAGGCCGAGGTTGGTCACTGCGTTCATCGGCTTGCAATGCACCCCTCGATTCCGAACCGGCTCTTCATGCAAAAGCACTGGGATGTAATGCGCAGCGACGACGCGGGTGAGACGTGGACGGAAGTCAGCGGAAACTTGCCGACCGACTTCGGCTTTGCGATCGACGTTCACGCGCACGAACCCGAGACGATCTACGTCGTCCCAATCAAGAGCGACTCCGAACACTTCCCGCTCGATGGAAAGCTGCGCGTCTACCGCAGCCGCACGGGCGGCAATAAGTGGGAGCCGTTGACGACCGGCTTACCGCAGCGCGATTGCTACGTCAACGTGTTGCGCGATGCGATGTCCGTCGACACGCTCGATCCGTGCGGCATTTATTTCGGCACGACCGGCGGTGCCGTGTACGCGTCGAACGATGCCGGCGACAGCTGGTCGCCGATCGTGCGCGATTTGCCGGCGGTGCTTTCCGTCGAAGTGCAGAGCTTGCCGTGATTCGCGTCGTTTTGCCGGCCCAGCTGCGCACGCTGGCGCGCATCGAAGGCGAGGTCGAGCTTAAAGTCGAGGGCGAGCCGACGCAGAGTTCCGTCCTCGACGCGCTCGAGCTGCGTTATCCGATGTTGCAAGGGGCCATTCGCGATCGCTTTACCGGCAAGCGCCGTCCATTCGTGCGCTTCTTTGCCTGCGAGCGCGACCTCTCGCACGAAGCGCCGGAGACGCTACTCCCCGCGCCGGTGGCGAATGGCTACGAACCGTTGCTGGTCGTCGGCGCGATGGCCGGCGGCTGACCGATCCGATCGGCTAGCCGAGATAGAGGCCGCCGTTGATGTGCAGCGTCTGTCCCGTGATGTAGCGGGCACCCGGGCCGGCGATCCAGCGAACGGCCGAGGCAACGTCGTCGGGAGCGCCGTGGCGACCGACGAGCGTCACGCGCGCGGCGCGGTGACTTGGCTCGGCGCCCTCACGCTGCGTGGCGATCAAGCCCGGCACGACGCAGTTCACGGTGATCCCATCGTTTGAGAGATCGTGCGCGAGCGCGCGCGTCAGGCCGACGAGGCCGGCCTTCGCCGTGATGACGTGCGCGCGGTTGCGCGCGCCGGTATGCGCCGTGAGGCCGCCGATGTTCACGATGGCACCGCGACCGCCGGCTCGCAGATGCGGCAGCGCTGCCTGACTGCAGAGGAACGCGCCGTCGAGCACGACTTGCATGACCGCGCGCCAGCGCGCGAGCGTGAGTTCTGCGAAGGGCGATTCGTCGCGCAGCGCTGCGTTATTCACCAAGATGTCGAGGCCTCCGAAACGTGCGACGGTTTCCGCAATCAGTCGTTCGACATCGGCCGGATCGCTGACATCGGCAAGGATCGCCATCGCCCGCCCACCGTTCGATTCGATCTCCGCAGCTAGCTCCGCAGCGGCTGCGCCCGATGACTTCGCGTTGATGACGACCGCTGCACCCGCATTTGCGAACGCGCGCACGATGTCGCGACCGATGTTTCGCGCCGCTCCGGTGACGAGCGCCACCGCGCCCTGAAGTTCCGCTTCCATAGATCATCCGTTCTCCGCAGGAGAACGCGCGGCACCTTCACGACTAGCGCGTATGGCCAGTTCTTCTCTCGCGCACGACACGATCGCCGAGCAGCTTGCCCACGCGGCACACCGCGTGCGCGCGGCCGGACTGCCGCCCGCCGTGCGCCGCGTTGCAGCGGACCTGATCCTCGATGTCGCGGGTCTGTGCGTGGCCGCCCGCCACACCGATTACATCAAGGCCGTAATGCAAAGCGTCGAGCCGGACGGCCGCTGCACTGCCATCGGGCATCCGGGCAGATATACCGCGGTCGACGCGGCGCTGATCAACGGGATCGCTGCGCACGGCGAGGACTACGATGACACGTTCGAAGGCGGACCGGTGCACGCAGGTGCCGTCATCGTCCCGGCGGTCCTGGCTGCCGCCGAACGCTACGGTGCGAGCGGCGATGCGATCTTGTGCGGCATCGCGGTAGGAACCGAGACGATGTGCCGCTTAGGACTCGTCGCGCCGATGCGCGTACACAAGGCCGGCTTTCATCCAACGAGCGTTTTCGGTGCGATGGGCAGCGCGATCGCGGTCGCAGTGATGCTCGGACTCGATGAAAAAGCGATCGTCGATGCGATGGGCATCGTCGGCAGCATGGCCGGCGGAATCATCGAGTATCTCGCCGAGGGTGCCTGGACGAAGCGGCTGCACGCCGGTTGGGCCGCGCAATCCGGCATTCGCGCGGCGCTCTTGGCGCGCGGCGGTTTCGTCGGTCCGCGCACCGTGTTCGAAGGAACGCACGGCTTTTTCTTCGGCTTTGCCAACACCAGCGAGGGCGATTTCATGAAGCTCACCGAGAGCTTCGGGACGGAGTGGCTGATGGAGACGGTCGCCTTCAAACCCTACGCGTGCGGCACGATGATCCACCCCTACATCGATTGCGCGATTCGGTTGGCCGCGCGCGGCATTCCCGCCGATCGGATCGTCGAGATCGAGTGCGACACTGCCGAGGGCATCGTTCACCGGCTGTGGGAACCGCTCGCGGGCAAACAAGCCCCGCCGAACGCCTATGCGGCGAAGTTCAGCACGCCGTTCTGCATGGCGCTCGGATTCGTCCACGGCGATGTCGGCCTCGGCGCGTTCACCGAAGACGCTGCGCAGGACTCGCGCGTTCGCTCACTGGCGGCGAAGATTCACTACCGCATCGATCCGGCCAATCCGTATCCGCGTGCCTTCACCGGTCATCTCCGCGCGACGCTCACTGACGGCAGTGTGATCGAAGAACGGCAACCGCATTTCCGCGGCGGAGCACAAGAGCCGCTCGGTGCCCAGGAGATCGCAGCGAAGTACGCCGCGAACGCCGCGTACGGCGGCTGGCCGGCGGCGCGAACGAAGGCGGCTCGCGAAATGCTAAGCCACGTCTTCGAAGCGCCCCTCGATCTGCAGGGACTCCGCGGCTAAACCGAACGCTTAGCCGGAGAACATGATGTCGCGCGCGTCGATCGGTTGCGCGAGCGTTTTGTACTTGAGCATCGTGTCGATGACGGGCTGAACGATCTTGGGGTCGAGTGAGGTCCCTTGCTCGACGCGCGTCATCTTCGCAACCTGCGCCGGCTCGAGCGAGGTGAACTTCGCGATCAGATCGGCCGTTTGCGCGTGGTGCGCGTTCACGTAGAGCGCCGCTTTCTTGAGCGCCGCCGAGACATTCTTCACGACGGCGGCGTTGGCCGAAGCGTAGGTTTTCGTCGTAAACCAAGCCGTGTACATGAAGCGCGGCGCGATGCCGTCGAAGTGATGCGCGATTGCCTTCACCTTGCTATCGGCAAGGGCGGCGGAGAGCACCGGTTCGTTCACCGAGCCCGCCACAACGCGACCTTGTTCGATTGCGACGGGGATCTCGCCGATCGGGATCTCGACAAACTTGATGCTCGAGATGTCGCCGCCGTTTTTATCCATCCAGGCCAAGACCGCGAGCGAGTGAATGTCGTTGAGCGCGCCCACCGCAATCGTCTTGCCGTTAAGGTCGGCGGCCTTTTTTAGCGTCGAGTCATCCCGGACCAGCAACGCCGCGATCGGCGAGCGCGAATCGTAAACGCCCGCCGGCATGATGATCGTGAACGGCAAACCCTTACTGAACGCGGCGATCAGCGGCGGCGTGCTGGACTTGCCGAACTGATAGCTGCCGCCGACGACGCCGCTCATGACGGAGGGGCCGTTGTGCTGGGACTGCATATCGACATCGAGGCCGTACGGCTTGAACATGCCGCTCTGGATGCCGTAAAGCACGGTCGTCGCGGAGTCTTCCGGAACACCGGCCATCTTAATCGGCGTGAGATCGGCCGCACCGGCGAACGACGGTACCGCCAGTGCGGCGCTGGTCAAGGCGAGAAACGAGCCGCGCGAAGGTGCCGGCATGTTTGGGCCTTTCACTTCGGCCAGTAGAGACGCATCGGATTGTCGACGAGCAACTTCTGCTGCAGTTCCTTCGTCGGCGCGACCCGCGGGATGAAGTCGACAAGCTTTCCGTCATCGGGCATGTGCGTCTCCATGTTGGGATGCGGCCAGTCGGTACCCCATAGCACGCGGTCGGGATAGCGTTCGACGAGCGCCCGGCCAAACGGCACGACGTCGTCGTACGGCGGCCCGATTTCGCTGATGCGCTCGGGACCGGTGACCTTCACCCAAATATTTGTATGCTCGTCCATCAGGCGCAAGAAGCGCTTCCACTGCGGATGATCGATGCCGAGCTTCAGATCGGGACGGCCCATGTGGTCGACGACGACGGTCGTCGGAATCGCTTCGATGAACGGCGAGAGATCTTCGAGGTCTGCCGACTCGAAGTAGACGACGATATGCCAACCGAGCTGCTTGCACATCTCGATGACGCGCCCGTAGCGCTCGGGCGGCGTCGGATCGACGAGTCGTTTGAGAAACGCGAAACGCACGCCGCGAATACCGCCGGCGTCCATGGCCTTGAGTTCATCGAGCGAAATATCAAGATCGACGACGGCGACGCCGCGGGCTTTTTCGCCCGCCGCTTTGATCCCGTCGAGGGTCGCGGTATTGTCGGTTCCATGGCAGCTGGCTTGAACGATTACGTTGCGCGACAAGCCCAAGAAGTCGCGCAAATGGAATAGGTCTTCTTTCGATGCGTCGCCTGGCGTGTATTTGCGCTTGGGTGAGTACGGGAAAACGTCGCCCGGCCCGAAGATGTGGCAATGCGCGTCGACCGAACCCGGCGGCACGACGAACGTCGGCTTCGAGGGGTGCGGGTGGAATTTATTGAGGTCCAACGTGTCCATGGTGGTAAAGCGTCCTTTTTATTTCGACTGCGCGGCGATTTGCGCTTTGAGGCGCGGGTAGACGTCGTAGGCGTTCGTCTCGAAGAGCTTCGTCTGCGTCGCGGCGTCGAGCTTCATCGCATCGAAGTACTTCTTCGTATCATCGAAGTAGTGCTTGGTATCGGGATCGATGCCGCGCACCGCGCCGACCATCTCCGAACCGAAGAGGATGTTCTTGAGCGGGATCACGTCCATCAAGAGTTCGATGCCGGGCAGATGGTACACGCACGTATCGAAAAAGATGTTATTGAGCAGCAGATCGTTGAGCTCGCCGAGCTTCATGTCGAGCGCGATGCCGCGGTAGCGTCCCCAGTGATAGGGAACCGCGCCGCCGCCGTGCGGGATGATCAGCTTCAGCTCCGGGAAATCTTTGAAGACTTGCGCCGATTGAATGAACTGCATGAACGCCGTCGTGTCGGCGGCGATATAGTACGCGCCGGTCGCGTGGAAGGTGGGGTTGCACGACCCGCTCACGTGCACCATCGCGGGCACCTTGAGTTCGACCATCTTCTCGTAAAACGGATACCAGTATGTATCGTACATCGGCGGCGCATCGAAATGCCCGCCTGACGGATCGGGGTTGAGATTCGCGCCCACGAAGCCGAGCTCGTTCACGCATCGTTCGAGTTCGGCGATGGCCGCTTTGAGATCGGTCCCGGGCGTCTGCGGCACGTGGCAGACGCCGATGAAGTTCTTCGGATACAGCCGGCACACGCGGTGGATCAGATCGTTGGACGCGCGCGCCCAGGCGACGTTGTCTTCCGCCGAACCGACGTGCGGCGCCATCGCCGACGCGCGGGGCGAGAAGATCGTGACGTCGATCCCACGTTCGCGCAGCAGTCGCAGTTGCGCGTTTTCAAGCGTCTCACGGAGTTGGTCGTCGCTGAAGTGCGGCAGCAGGGCGCCCGGCATCGTGGGGTCTTTCGTCTTGGCGAGTTGCGCCGAGCGAAAGGCCTGCATCTCTTCGGGGACCGTCGTGTAGTGACCGTGGCAATCGATGATCAAGGGTGTTCAATTGTCCTTAGCGGGTAAGTGCGGGTTCGCGCGTTGCCGCGCGGCCGGTTTGTCCATCCCAACGGCTAGTTTTACCAAAGTTGTGATCCCGTCTCCCGCACCCGGGGAC
>Ga0182030_10013838_pt1 | contig 16012 bp, 16 predicted proteins | sample 812S3MmetaG_FD_121299 | JGI IMG/M metagenome (GOLD analysis project Ga0182030, IMG submission 121299) | Permafrost microbial communities from Stordalen Mire, Sweden - 812S3M metaG (Illumina Assembly) | ecosystem: Environmental > Terrestrial > Soil > Wetlands > Permafrost | place: Sweden...
CCGGCTGCCACCTTGCCGCCCAGCCCAGCAACAAACCGCTTCTCATCGGCTGTGAAGGTCGACCGGCCGGCCAGATAAACCAGCCACAGCCCGCCGATGAAAAGTCCGCCGGCCAGCATCGTCAGCCACCTTGGCACAAGCGTAGGGTCGCCGGTGGGCAGATAGGCGCCCGCGGCCGAGGCGGAGTACATCTTGCGCCAGACCTCGGGGCGAAGCATCAGTGTCATATTGGTGGAGAGCAGGCCGGCGATGGAGCCGGCCAGCAGCCACGTGCTCAGCCCCACCCACCACGCCGACTTGCCCGCCTCAAGCCGCGCTGAGAACTGATACAGCAGCCAATAGGCAAGCATGAGCAGGCCGATGATCGAGATCCAATAGAGGCCGATCAGCACGCTGCTGGTGTAAAGCGCCCGGCCGTAGAGCACCTGGGCAAAGAGCAGCGGCGGCACGGCCAGGTTGATGACAAATGTCATTACCACCGTGAGCCGGCGGGCCAGAGCTCGCGTGGTAACCATCGCGGCCGGCGAGCCGCGAAAGAGACTGAGCAGAACCGCAAGCAGCAGTCCGCCCAGCAGCATCTCTACAGCCACAAAATGCAACGCCAGCGTGACGATATGCAGCAATTTCAGCAGCCAAATCGGGGCCGGCAGAGGAATTGGGTCTACAGCGGGAAACGGATGCATGGCGCTCCTGGAAGCCGTTCGGAGTGACTCCGAGTATAGCCACCGGCCAGTATAGCGAATGTGACGCGGCTCACAATCGTCGGAGGCTGAGCAGAAGCCTCGGAATGCCCCAAAAGTTGTGGCGCAACTCCCCTGACCGGTTTATTCCTCCTCAATGGTTCTATGGCAATTGTCTGCTATCCTTAACCGTTTACTAGTAACAATTCAGAGGGTTCATGCCGGAGCACAGGGGACGCAAGCATCATCAGGACCGGGTGGCGGAGACGCTACGCCTGGAGATCGGCGCCATGATCGAGGGCGAACTCGTGGACCCTCGCATCCACTTCTGCTACGTGACTGAAGTCTCGCTCAACCCCGGCGGAAAGTCGGCACGGGTCTATGTGGCCATCGACAACGCCGTCAAGGACATTGCACAGGCTGAGGTGGATACGATTGCCGGCCTGGAGGCAGCCAAGGGCTTTATTCGCTTTGAGTTGAAGGAGCGGATGGGAGTGCGCCACGTGCCGGAGCTCAGCTTTCTCGCCGACCGTTCGGGCCGGTTTCAGGCGCGCATCGACGAGTTGATGGACAGGTCGCGCAAGCGGCAGAAGCTTCCCAAGGAGCAGGCGCCTGCCACTGAGCCCAAGCCTGGTGCGGACCAACAGGCTCCACCGGAGAGTAGCCGCGCATGAATCTGATCCCTTCCAATACGGCTCTCGATGCAAACCCGGCGCCACAGTGGACAAGCTCCGCCGATGCCGCTTTCCCGGCTACTCAGGCGCATACGCACGACGAAATGATCGCGGCCATACTCAGCGTCTTTCGTACCGGCGAGCGGTTCCTGGTCTGCTCGCATTCCTGGCCCGACGGCGACGCTATAGGCAGCATGATTGCCATCGGGATGTTGTTGGAACAGATGGGCAAGCAGGTCGATATGGTTACAGCCGACCGGGTTCCGGCCAACTGCAGAGACCTGCCCGGAGCGGACGCCATTCGCTCCGAGGCGGGCATCCGGGGGCTTTACGACGCGGCGATTGTGCTCGAATGCGATAGTCTCGCCCGGGCCAAGCTGGACGGCCTCGAAGATTTCTTCCTCATCAATATCGATCACCACGTCAGCGGCCGCCCGTTTGCCGACCTCAACTGGATCGACCCGGATGCAACCAGCGTAGGGGAGCTGGTCTACTGGTTGGTAAAGGCCGCGGGCGCTGAATTGACGCCCGAGATGGCCACTTGCCTCTACGCCACCGTCCTCACCGATACCGCGGGCTTCTGCTTCGGCTCCATCCAGGCATCGACATTCGCAATGGCCCGGGATCTCACCCTAGCCGGAGCCGAACCCATCCGCATCGCCCAGGATGTCTGCTTCTCTACATCCACCTCCAAAATGCTCCTATTGGGCGCGGCGTTGGGTAATTTGAAGCGAGAGGGGCCGGTGGTTTGGCTCTGGGTTACGAACGAGGACATGGTTCGCGTAGGCGCATTCGAGGAGGACTGCGAGGGCATTGTGAACTTCGCGGTTTGCATCTCCGGCGTGGAGGCTGCGGTGTTTCTGCGCGAGCTTCCCGATGGCCGCATCCGCTTGAGCCTTCGCAGCAAAGGCAAGGTGAATGTGGCCTCGGTTGCCCAGGAGCTGGGCGGCGGGGGCCATGACAACCTGGCCGGATGCACAGTCGAGGGGCCTTTGGATCGCGCGATCGAAGAGGTTCTGGCCGAGTTGCGCCTCAGCCTGGACTATTTCACCTCGTAAAAACTCGCTTAACCCTTGAGATTTCGCCCGAATCTGTTAGCCTTGTCCCTGTCGATACTCGGGCATTGGATCCGCGCCTCCGCCAAGCGCGGGTTTTTTAACTCGGCTGGGCCAGCTCCCCCAAGCGCTATGGCCGAAGTCGGTACCGTTCCTCTGTGCGAAAGACACTGCATGTGCCCGCCAGAGACACTGGAACTGGAGAAGCGCTGGAAGTGGAAACAACTCTTGAACCTTCTGCTACGGATACGCCCGAAGGTTGGCGCAAGCGCCTTGCCAGTTGGGCGACCGTCCGGGAAGCGGCGGTGTTTCTTCTTTTCACGGTATTCTTTCTCATCTACGGCCTGGTTCCTCTGTTTGGCGGTGCGGGCCTGGGCCTGGTGGGGGCCGACGAGCCCCGATACGCGCAGATTGCCCACGAGATGCTGGGACGCTTCGACACCGCCCCCAGCCTGGGAGAGAAGTTAAGCGCCTGTGTGACTCCCTATCTTTACGGCCGCCCCTGGCTGGAGAAGCCGGCGCTTTACTACTGGCGGGCGATGTTTCTGTTTCAGGATTTCGGCGTCCACGACTGGAGCGCCCGCCTGCCCTCCACCACCTTCGCCTTTATCATGATTGGCCTCATCTACCTGCATATGCGGCGTTTTCGGCCCGGAGGCCATCTGGATGCCGCCCTCATCACCGTCGCCTGCGCCGGCGTCATCGGCTTTGCGCGAGGCGCTTCCACCGATATGCAAATGGCCGCGCCGCTGGCCATTGGACTTCTCGGCTGGTACGCCTGGTATGAGACCGATTCCAAGTTCTGGCTTTATGACATCTACTTCTTCACCGGCCTGGCTACCCTGGCAAAAGGGCCGGTTGCGCCCTTTCTGGCCATCGTCATCATCGCCGCCTTTGCCCTTTTGCGCCGCGAATGGTCCATCCTGCGCCGCTCCCTTTGGTGGCCGGGAGTGGTCCTTTACTTCGCCATGGTTCTGCCCTGGTTCATAGCCGTCCAGTATCAGAACCCAACCTTCTTCCGCGAGTTCTTTCTCGAACACAACCTGGAGCGCTTTACCACCGATCGCTACCAGCATGTCGAGCCTTTCTGGTATTACCTGGTGGTCGTTGTGCTGGCCATGATGCCCTGGACGGTCATCGCCATTCGCGCCCTTGCCGATGGCATTCAAACCTCGATCTGCGAATGGCGGCTGCGCCACTCCGCCAACTGCAAGGTCTGCGCCAACCGCCCAGGCGACGCATTTCCTGAGTTTCTGGTGCTCTGGGCGCTGATTCCAATCATCTTCTTCTCCTTTTCACGCTCCAAGCTGCCGGGCTACATTCTGCCCTCCATTCCGCCCATCGCCATCCTCACCGGCGACTACCTCTACCGCCGCCGGTCTGGCCTCAACCGGTGGGTGCTGGCGGGCCACGCCGTGCTTTCAGGAATCATGACGATGATTGCGCTGCTATTGCCCTGGTTTGTGAGCCACTCCGCCACACTGCCCCCGGCGCGCGCGCTTGTAGCCGCCGCACTAGCCGCCTGCGGAGCCGCGCTGCTGATTCTCATCGTGGTTAAAGCCTTTGGTGTGGCAAAACTGCGGCTGATTACCACCGCGGTGCTGGCCGTGCTGGTCTTCTTCTTGTACGGTGTGGGTCCATTCATCGTCATTCCGGCGGTGGGGGCAACCAAGCGCGTAATTCACCTGCTCGACAGCTCTTACTCCGCGCGCCCCCTGGCCGAGCGGCTGGCTACCCAGGCCCCAAACGAGAAAACCGTAGCGGTCTTCCGCGTCCGGCGCGATGTGGAATACGGCCTAGCCTTTTATCGCAATGCAGAGGTCGTCAACTACGAGCAAACCGGCGTGCCCGACGAGCAGCACATACTCGTAGCGCGGGTAACTGGCCCGCGAGGCGTGGATTTACGCACTCCCGCCGATCTCGAAGAGTACCTTGAAGGACGTCATTATGAGCAACTTTTCACCTGGCCCGAGCAAGGACTGGTTGTATATCTCGTTGGCAGCCGATAAGCTGATAAGCTGAACATCGGGTTGCGCATGACCGCAACTCGTGGCAAAGTGACGAGAAGGCTCATTTCGCCACTCGCCTTTTAAGGCTCTAGTTCTGTGTCCATGAGATTTTGTACTTCGAGCAGAAACCCTGGGTGCCCCAGGTTTCTGGCATTTGGGGACCTGGGAAAGCACGGGAATGCAGTTTCCTGACCGGGGCGTTTCAACAGAATGACCATGACAACGGGTGTTTCCATCGAGGTTCTCGACCTGCGGCACTTTACGGCGCCCATGCTCCGCCCTGTGCTCGAGGCCGAAAGCGCCCTGTGGAAGCAGCGCCTGCATTGGGACTATCGCGCCTCAACAAAACTCCTGTTGCAGTATCTCGATAGCCATATGCTGCCCGGCTACGCGGCCTTGGAGGCGGGCCAGGTTAGCGCTTATGCCTTCTGTGTTTATGAGGAGACCAAGGCCGTCATCGGCGATGTCTTTGCCCTGGCCAACCCTCCAGCGGCCTCAACGGGGCTATCTACCGACGGGCCAGACTCCGCCCGCCAGATTCCCGCCCTCGCCATTGAGATCGAAGTCACTCTGCTCCGCCATCTCTTTGAGTTACTTCAAAACTCGCCGCATGTTGACCGTATCGAATCCCAGTTGCTCCTGCACCCATCCGGCACTCACGCCGATGTCTTTCGCGAGGCTGGATTCGAGGTTTTTCGCCGCCTCTTCATGGTGCAATCTCTGCGCGGTCTCTGGAGCCAGCCACGGTTTAACTTGCCCGGCGGCCTGGAACTGCGTCCATGGCGCGACGAGGATATGGCCTCCGCCAGCCGCCTCATCCACGAGGCCTATTGCAATCATCCGGATGGAGTGATCAACGATCAGTACCGCAACTCCCAGGGCTCCCTGCGCTTTCTTCACAACATCGTCCGCTACTCCGGCTGCGGAACTTTCGTCGCGCCGGTATCGCATGTGATCGTTCAGCGCTCCAACCGCGAACTTGCGGCCCTGGTGCTTGGCTCTCGCGTAAGCCCTGAGAGCGGACATATTACGCAAGTCTGCGTCCACCCCGATTTCCGCCGCCGCGGCCTGGCCCGCTTCCTGCTCAGCCTGGCCGCCTTCCACTTCATGCGCCTCGGCGTCACCGAAATCTCTCTCACCGTGACGGAATCGAACACCGAAGCCATCGATCTCTATCGCACCGAGGGGTACACCTGTCCACACACCTTCGACGCAGCTGTATGGCGCAGGGGAGGCATTGCATAAGGGTACTCTGAAAGCGCCTTATACAAATCAGCCCTCCCGCGGGGAGATTTCACGATGCGTAATTTGGTGCTGGTTCTGGTGCTGATGTTGGCTGCGGGCGTTCCTGCATTTGCAATAAGGCGGGTCACAGCGGTGGAGTTGGAAAAACTTCTGAGCGCGACTCATGAAAGAAACGATGCAAAGGTCGCCAGTCAGATCTCGGGTCTGGAGCTGACAGAACGGTTGAGCGCGGCGAGGATGGGGCGCATCAGAGCAACTTTGCCGGGCGCCAAGGCCACGCAGGCCCTCGTCACATTGGCCGATGTCGCAGAGTTTCTCGATCTTCCGGCGTCCGAATGCCCGTCGCTGGCCCCGCCTGGCTCGGCAACGCAAGACTCGCTGGTCGCTCTGGTTGCAAATTGGGTGCGCCATTCCATTCCCAAATTGCCCGATTTCCTCGCTACTCGGATGACTGCACGGTTTGAGGACACGCCTGCGGAGCCAGCGACGCTCGACGCCCCAACAATCTTTTATGATCCGCTACACTTGGTGGGCGTCTCCAGCGCAAACGTGGTGAATCGCGAAGGGCAGGAGCAGGTCGATATCGATGATGCGAAAGGAAGGAAACCCGGTTCGCCGCTGTCTGGCCTGGAGACCTCCGGTGAGTTTGGTACAGTTCTAATCACATTGATGACAGATGTACTTCGAGGCGAGATTGATTGGAAGGGATGGGAATCGGGCCAGGATGGGCGGCTGGCGGTCTTTCGCTACTCGGTACCGCAGCAACTGTCGCATTACACGGTGAAGATCCCTGGAGGATGGAGAAATCTACAAACTCAGTCTGCATATCACGGAGAGATCGCCTTCGATCCTGCCGGTGGATCGGTCAGGCGCGTGACGCTGGAAGCGGAACTAAGGCCGGACGATCTCATTTCCAAGGCTAATCTCTTCGTTGAATACGGGCCTGTGGAGATCGGAGGGAAGAGATACATCCTTCCAACCAGGAGCGTCGCTCTTGCAGAGGTCCGGGCTGTGCATCCAGTCTTGAACTCTCAGGGCGGAGCTTATTCCTACCTTGGACCGCCGCAAACCCAACTGAACGACGTCCAATTCGAGAACTATCACCTGTTTCGCGGTGAGTTGCGCGTGGTTACGGAAGTAGACAGGCAACCGGTTGGCAATCTCCCCGGCGCGATTCCCGGAGGCGCTCAGGCCTCCGAGCCGGCATCGGCGCCTGCACATTGATGCATGAATTGAACAAGGGAGAACTGCATTGGCTTTCCCTATCGCTCCAAGAGTGGCTCAGTTCATTGGCCGGGATCGCCGGTCGCGGGCGTCTCGAATCAGCAGCGCCATCGTGCAAGGCACAACGATCAGGACTGCGAAGGAAAGCCAATCCAGCCGCCCGTCCACACGCCATGACTTCCAAGCATGAGAGCCGTGACTCCAAAGCGTCTCTAGAGTGAGCAAGCCAAACGCCCACACAAACCACCGCGGCCGGCGAAGAATAAGCCAGGCGCAAAGAAGATCGATTGCAATGAAGCACCCATGGCGCCAATGCGTGCCGCCAATCCCGGAAGCCGGCGCAAAGAAGGCCACGGCATGGTAAGCGGCAGCTCCCACGAAGAGAACCGCGAGGATGCAAAAGAGAGATTTGCGGGACACTTGGCTCCAGCCTATCGCGCGATGAAGTACATCGCCCAGCTCAGCACCACCGCCGACCCAACAAAGAGCACAAAGCAGTAAATTCCATAGTGGACCATCCGCCGGGGCGTTTCGCGCTGAGTAATGCCAAAGACCACCGATGCGAAGAGTGCGAAGAGCACAACCGCCGAGAAATGTGTCACGCCTTCCTCCCGGTGCGAAGATTGTGCGCATCCACTGCGGCAATCACATTCAGCAATCCGGCCACCACGATGAACCGGGTGCCATAGTCGGCGGTCGTCACCCGCACCTGGTCGGCGCCCAGACCAAAGAGCTGGGCAAAGACGTAAAGCAACCCGTTGCCCAGGTCGCCGGCCAGGCCCAGCACGTCCAGAATCTCGTGCGCGCCTGCGAAGAGCATGCCCTGCATGGCAATTCCCATTGCGAACATGCCCACGATCGACGCCGACAGCAGCGCGCCACGGCCCCATTTGCGCAGCAGAAAATGCCCCGCCCCGGGCACCAGCCAGCCCGCGATCAGAGGAAGATAGACAAACCGTTGCCCGGACTCTGCTTCCCTGCCCTGTCCGGCGGCCTCGTTGTTGCTCTGCCCAGTAGCCATTCCCTTTTGACTATATCGTACCGGGGCCGGGCCAAATAGCGGGCTCCGCTCCATTTGCCGCCTCATGTCTCTCGGATCTGCCTTCCGAGAGAAAAGATCAGTATCCTCAGCAATACGTATCGACCGCCGCTCGGGTTCCTACGGGTTCTCACAGGTTTGGCTTGTGGCCAATCTTGTCGATCAGCAATGGGGCGACCAAAATCAGGAGAACCAACAGCAGGCGCAGATAGTTATTTGGAACGAGTCTTGCTCCGAATGGAGTGAAGGCGAGTAGAATTCCCGCTGTAACAGCAATGCAAATAGGCAAATTTGCCAAGTAAAAACGCCAATCCAACATGTCTGAGGACGAGTTGGACGCTCTAATTCCGGCACGTTCGAGCATGACAAGGAGGTACATATCTTCTTCAGCAAGATCAGTCAGGGCCTCATCCCAGGCCGCCATCTCGTCACGTTCCTTGTCACACTTGTAGGTACGTCGCAGAAGCTTGGCGACTTTGGCTTCGTACTCTTCGTCGTTGTACTCGCGCTCGAAAACTGCCGCCGCTTCCATGTCCTTCGCGCTCGCTGAAGGCTCCGCAAACCCGAGCATCAGGATTTCGACTTCGGTCAACGGAACTTCGTCCTGCTTCGCCTGATCCAGAACGCGGCTTATCAGAAATTTCTTCGCCTTCGCGACGCTTGCCGACCTCATTGTCTTGCCTCTTTAGATTCTGACCAGCTCCCGCTGAATCCGTCCCGTCACCCACGCTTTGCCCGGCGCGGTCAGCATATCCACCTCGCTGCGCACGCCAAACTCCGGCAGATAGATCCCCGGCTCGACCGAGAAGCACGTATTCGCCAGCAGACGCCGCTCGTCGTGAGTCTCGAGATTGTCAAGGTGCGCCCCCGCTCCGTGCAGCTCCTGGGCGATGTTGTGCCCGGTGCGATGGGTAAAGAACTCGCCGAAGCCGGCCGCGCGGATTACCTCCCGCGCCGCATCGTCGGCCTCGAAGCCGCGGATCGCCCGCCCTGCCGCAAATGCCTGCTCCACGGCGGCGATGGCCGCATCGCGGGCTTTGCGCACTGTCTCAAAGATCAACTGCTCACGTTCCGCTGGCTCGCGCCCCACCACTCCGGTCCAGGTAATGTCGTAGAAGATGCTGCCCGGCCTCTCCAGCCGGCCCCAGATGTCGATCAGTACAAAATCGCCCTCGCGAATTGGCGCCGATCGCTCCGCCGTCGGCTCGTAGTGCGAGTCGGAGCTGTTGGCGTTGGCGCTCACGTTGGGCCCGTTCTCCCACACCAGGCCTTCGCGGCGCATGGCCTCGCTCAGCCACACCACCAGATCGAACTCCGTCACTCCGCCCGTCCGGCGTCGGCCTGGCCGCAGCCTGCGGCCAATCTCCTTCCAGCATTCGGCCAGAAGGTCGTCGATAGCCCGCTGCGCCGCGCCGTGGCTGGCGACCTGCTCCTCGCTCAGAACCGCCTCGAACTGGCTCACCAGGTCGGCCGAGCTCACAATCTCCTTGCCCAGCCCGCGCAGGAACTCCACCGTACCGGCGTCCACCATCGAGACGTACATGATGGCGTTGTTGGGCGAGTACTGCATGGCGAACCGTTGCGCGCTTGAGAGCATCGCCTCCAGCCCCGCCGCCAGCTCCCGCCAGCTCGAATACAGCCCCTTCTCGCCCGGCAGCGTATCCAGCCGCCCCTGCTCGATGCGGTGTACCAGCTTGCGCGGCTCGCCCTCGGCCGGCACAAAGTAGTACCAGCGCCGCGTTACGTGCGCCTTCTCGTCCAGCCCCAGAATGCGCCCGCCGATGGGGTCGCGGTGATGGTGGTCGTAAAACAGCCAGCCGTCAAAGCCGGCCTCGCCGATTGCAGCTTGAATCGCTTCAAGGTTCATAGGGGCCATGATACGCGCAGGAGAAGGCGCGTCTCCCTTTGCATATTGATGGATGATGTAACCCCTCAATTTTGTTCTTGATTTTTGTGGTTTCTGGCAGGCACTCTTGGTCCATACAAATTACTGGCTTTATGAGGGTGCGGCAGCATGCAACAAGAACAGTCGGATTTGTCTTTCTGCGCCCCGGAGCAGCCCGTCCTTGAGAACTTCAACTCCGATGCAGAGATTCCTTTTGGTGTCTCTGTCGAGAATATCTTCCGAGCGATGGTGGATTTTACCGACTTTCTGCGGGCTGTGGATACGGAACTTGTCCGAAAACAGATGACGCGACTGGAAGACATGTTGATGCCGGCCAACTTCAGCAGCATGGTCGGAGAGTTCATCACCGCCAATCTCCCAAAGCACTGCCCGACAATTGCGAAGAACACCTATCACAATGGCCATCCCGATTTGCTTCCCGCAGGCAAATATCCGGGGAACTCCATGCAGCATGTGGGATCGGATGGCATTGAAGTCAAGGCGTCTCGCTATAGGAAGGGATGGCAGGGGCACAACCCAGAGGACGTTTGGCTCATGGTTTTCGTGTTTGAGGGCGGTCGCCCCGCAGATGCGCACACAGTAAAGGAGAAGGTGCGATTTCGGTTCCTTGCGGTGTACGGCGCGCTCTTGGAAAAGGCCGATTGGCAATTTGCAGGTCGAAGCCAGACAAGCCGACGCACAATCACGGCCACCGTTCTGCCCTCGGGTTTCGAGAAGATGGCACAGAACTGGATTTACAAGGCACCAGAATCAGAGGCCAAATCCTAGCCCCATCTGATCGCGTTCCACGGGAACCCGCGACAACGGCACTATTGAACTAGACGCCAAATGATAATAGGATTCGTATTTTTCAACTCCTATGCTCCTGTACCCTATCGCTTCGGCGGCGGCTATTGTCGATCCAGACCCCATGAACGGATCACATACCAACCCCTCTCCCAAAGGGAGGATTGTCCATACCAGTTCTCTGAGAAGAGCCTGCGGCTTCAAACTCGGATGAGGCGCAATTTCCTTCTCCGCTTTCGGCGTTCGCCCAATATCGAGGATGTCGGAGAAAGGTAATCCTTCGGGCAGACGGCGTAACCCTCCTACACCGAACTTCCGCAGGCACTCGCTTACCGTCATGCCCGGAGGGAGTGGCTTCCGAAAGACACCCCAAGGCTCATACGCTCCGCGAGGAAGTGAACATACGCCGGGAAACTCCTCCTCGGCGTTTTTTGGCCGATCTCCCCCTCGCAACGTCCGGACAATCCTTATAATCTGTCCCCGAAACTCGAGTCCCCCTTCAACCAGCGCCGCGTAAACCAGTTGTGCCAGGAAAGAATTGCAAGCAAGGATGACGTGCCCTCCGGGCAACAAAGCATGACCAGCAACCTTCGCCCACTCTGCAAAGAAACGATAAAGCTGTCTGCGCTCTTTCTCGTTGAGGGCCGTAAACCGGGGAAGAGGCTGACGGTTCGACCCGTCGAACGAAGGTGGGATGCGCCAAATCCCGCCGTTCCCATTTCCTCGTTTTTCAATCTGGTCGAATTCGTATTCCTTCACGCCGTAAGGTGGGTCTGTGACGATTCCGTGGATAGACCCAGCCGGAATTCGGCCAAGCCATTCCAGGCAATCGGCATGAAGAATCACTGCTTTGCCCAATTCGGCATGGGTGTAGTCCAATGCCAAATCGCCGGATTCGGTCTTCGCCAAGCTCATTAATTCAATCGTAGCCCACAATCCTTCCCGCCGGAGGCAATTGCCGACTCCCTTAGCTTCGCACCGTGCTCTTTTGGGAACCGGTCCCACCGCCGACAAGCGCATCCGGCTCCCAGCAAGAGGTCTCTTTGCTTTCTCTCAGGCGCTATCTGCCCACTGTAGCCCGAATATCTTTCGTCTCCAATACTTGCTTCTCGTACCCCCGCTTCGCTACAGCCAGCATCGCCCGCCCAATCTCCCGCGTCGTCAACACCTGATTTGGAAATGCCCATCGAAGCAATGGAAGCAGTGGCTTTGCCAACCCATAGAGAAGCCTGTACGCCGGAGTCTTCGACTTGATGCCATCCAGCGGCTGGATCAGCCCCGGACGAAACATGTAGGCCTTCAGCGGCAGCCGCAGCAGCGAGTTCTCCGTGCGTCCCTTCACCCGCGCCCACATCACGCGTCCCCGCTCCGAGCTATCCGTCCCCGTTCCGGAGACATAGATGAAGATCATCCCCGGATTCACGCGGCTCAGCGCCTCTGCCACGACCAGCGTCAGCCCATAGGTCACCCGCTCGTAGTCGGCCTCCTTCATTCCGCCCGCTGAGACGCCCAGGCAGAAGAAGCAGGCATCGAAGCCCGTCAGCTCGTCCTCGATCTCGGCATAGCTGCGCAAATCCCCACGAACAATCTCCCGCAGCTTCGGGTTCTGCCCACCGGTCGCCGTCCGCCCCACGGTCGCAGCCAGCTCCACCTCCGGGTCCAGCAGGCACTCGCGCAGCACTCCCTGCCCCACCATCCCCGTCGCGCCAAAAACCAGTACCTTCATCGCCAATCTCCCCGCATTCAACCGGCGTAGGCCTCTGACCCTTTTTCCCTTGTACCAATGTGGGTGGGCCCCACCCTCGCGGCGTCTCTGTTTTTGCCGCTAGGGTGGGAGGAACAGAATCACCCGGTCAGAGTCCTATTATGACGCCAGCATACGCCAGCCGCCCCGCCGGTTTATCCTTGCTTCGATGCGCAAGACTCTATCCGTAGCCATGATCGCCATGAACGAGGAGGCGAACCTGCCCCGCACGCTGGAGAGCGTCCGCTGGGCCGACGATATCGTCGTCGTCGACTCCGGCTCCAAGGACCGCACCCTGGAGATCGCTCAATCCTTCGGCGCCAAGACCTCCTTTCACGCCTTCGGCGGCCACGGCGAGCAGAAGAACGTCGCCCTCGACCTTTGCACCTCCGACTGGATTCTCCTCCTCGACGCCGACGAAGTCCTTACCCCAGAGTTGCAGGACGAGATTCGCCGGCTCCTGGCCTGCGCGGGCGGAGTCGAGCCTCGCTATGGCGCCTATTGGATTCCCCGTCTGAACCTGATCTTCGGCCGGTGGATGCGCCACGGAGGCTTCTACCCCGACCTCAAGCTGCGCCTCTTCCGCCAAGGGGCAGCCCGGCTCAGCGAGGGGGTTGGCCCGCACTCCACGCCGCAGTTCAGGGGCCCGCGCGGCAAGCTCAAGCACGACATGCTCCACTATGCTTATCCCACGATGAAGGTATATCTGGAGCACATGGACCGCTATAGTTCCGAGATCGCCCAGTTACTTCACGAAAAGGGCCGCGACAGCAAATCCCTGCCGGCGTTTCTATGGAATGCGGTCGCCAACCCCGCCGCAACGTTCCTCTATAACTACTTCTTCCGCCTCGGCTTTCTCGATGGCCGCGAGGGTTTGCTGCTTCACCTTAACCACTCGGTTTACATCCATTGGAAGTTCATCAAGGCGTGGCGGCTGGGCCAGGGCAAGGAGTAATCCCGCGGCCTGTAACTATTCTGACTTTTCGTCAGGGCTAACGCATCTTGTATCTCCCTGATCGCTATCAACGGTCGGTCTTGTAAAAGGGTACGACTTTAAAGGCTGCGGAAAAACTCCTTGGTTTGCTCGTTTTTGCTCTCTGTGGAGCGGTTCATGCGCCATTTCATCGGCTTGGCGGCCGGTTGGCGGTTATTGTTTTGTCTCTTGAGGCCGTTTTCGCGGCCTCAAGAGACACTACGGCCCCATCAGGCCGCCGGTTGAATCGGAATCAGCCTCCGCATACGCATCAGGTTGTAAGCCGCCATGGTGCGCCGGGAGAACCAATCCACCCGCTTCAGGCCCCGCACCTTGACTTGGCGCAGCACGCTATCCAGTTTGGCGCAGCCGAAGACCTTCTCAATCAACTTGCGTTTCTTCTGGCTGATCCTGCGGCGCGGGTCGGCCCGCTCGGCTTCGGTCAGGCTGTTCTTGCCCAGGTTGCTGCTCTCTTGCGTGTATTCGCTGACATGCGGCGCTACCGCGCGCTGCCGCAAATCCTCGATAAACTTCTCTTCCTGATACAACGTGTCGGTGCCCAGCGTGATCTCCAGATCCGGATCGCGTTCCTGCTGCTGCGCCAGCGTGAGGTCCAGCATAGCCAGCGCCGAGCCGCGCTCGGCCGCGTTGCCCGCCTCGCTGGCTTGGGCGGCCACCGCCAGGCCGTTGCGGTTTTCCTCCCGAGCCCCCAGCGACAGGTCTTCGTCGCTGGGGTGGGAATCAGCGAAAGAGCAGGTTGTAATTCAATTGCTCCATCAACTGCCGTTCGCTGCGAATCGAGTACAACACCATCAACAGCGTGGCCCGCAACAGGCGTTCGGGTGCTATCGAAGGTCGGCCGGTTGAGGAATACAGCTTCTCAAACTCGGCATCCAGGCGTGCCAAAGCCCGATTGGCCATCGCGCGAATCTGCCGCGCCGGATGATCGGCCGGAATCCGCGCTTCCAGGGTTGCATAACTGTATATCGCCGTCTGCTTCTGGTCTTCTCCACGCATGCCTCATTGTACCAATAAAACGGCCACAAAGTCAATGCAAGTTGCACATTATAAATATAGTTAACAAGGACAAAACGCACCCGTCTCATCGCTCCCGAGGCAAAACGAATACCCCCGTCGAGAGCGGCAATCAACTCCACGCGGAAAAACCGCGAAGGGTTTTTCCGCAGCCGCTGACGTCGTGCCGAAAACGTGAGAGAAAAGGGGTTGGGCTTTAGCCCCTGCGGGATGATTTTCTCGGTGTTTCGACTTTCACCACGCGCGTTTCGGAGTCGACGGTGTGCGCATCTTCATTGGATAGCACCGATCCGATGAGCCAGCGGAAGATTTCTATCGAACCGCCGACTTTTTCATTAATCCATTTGCAAATACTGCCGATGAAGCAACTATGCCTCAGCTCCGGACGGGCGTCGTGGCGTTTGGCTTGACGGCTGACGGCTTCTGGAAGATAAACCTCTTCCAGAAGCCCTTGGCTGGCCTTCCCTCTCGCCCTTCAACTCCGGCCCGGCCATCGCGGAGGATCGGGTCCGCGCTCGTGATTCTTAATACTTGGGGGGTTGTCCAATGCCAGTCGCATGTGAAAGAGCCGAGGCCGTGATTCAGGAGGCGGTCAGCGCGGAGCAGGCCGAGGGATTGCTCGAATGGCTGCATGAGAAACCTTTTGTCGAGGTCGATCTCGCGGCTTCACGGCCACAGCGCTTTGTTAACCAGAAGGTCGAGAGTTCCGCCCAGCCGCGCGGACGCAGTTGGCCTCATGACGACGAAATGCGCGTATGGCTTGAAAACGCCTTGAATACTGGGTAGTGAGGGGCTTGAACGGCGCCGAAGATCCCAGTGGTCGATGACTCGCCCATCATGGCGCTGAGCTTGAAACAACGCTGATCATGAACGGCATAAGGGAGAGACTGGAGAAGTGAAGCTCTCCCAGTCGCAAACGAATGCAGCGCAGATTGTCTCCGCTTGCGATCTTCCTGCCACAGAAACCGATGCCTTCAGTTCTAGGCGCCTGCCTTAACCAGCGACTCCCTATAAAGCGCTCGTCCACGCGCCAGGGCGCGCTCATCCAACTCCACCCACTTGGGGTTTTTGATGAGCCGGCGCAGCGCGGCGGCGACGCTGGCCTCGGGCAGCACGGAAGCAATCTCGAGCAGCGCTCCCAGAACAACCATGTTGCCCGCGCGCGCGTCGCCCAATTCGTCGGCCAGGCGCGTGAAGGGACGCGCCAGCACATGCACATCTTCTCGTTCGCAGCCCTCCGGCAGAGCCTCGCCGTTGTAAAGAATCCAGCCGCCCGAGCGCACGCTTGCCTGGAACTTCTTCAGCGAAGGCTCATTCATCGCCACCAGCACCGTGGGTTCGTTGACCAGCGGCGTGTCGATGGGCCGGCCGGTGATGCGCACATGGCAGTTCGACGTGCCCGACCGCATCTCTGGTCCATACGACGGAAGCCACGAGACCTCCAATCCGGCATCGAGTCCCGCCTCGGCCAGCACCTCGCCCAGCAGCAGCACTCCCTGGCCGCCAAAGCCAGCAGCGCGCACTCGAATATCCAGATCCGCCGCCGCGCCAGATGCAGCCGAATGACCATCCGAAATACTCTCCGAATCCACGCCGAGAATGTGCGGAATCCGATCGAGCGCCGGCGCCGCATCCGGCAAAC
>Ga0182030_10013839_pt1 | contig 16011 bp, 14 predicted proteins | sample 812S3MmetaG_FD_121299 | JGI IMG/M metagenome (GOLD analysis project Ga0182030, IMG submission 121299) | Permafrost microbial communities from Stordalen Mire, Sweden - 812S3M metaG (Illumina Assembly) | ecosystem: Environmental > Terrestrial > Soil > Wetlands > Permafrost | place: Sweden...
ACAATGCAAACGCCACCGCGCAGACCCTCATCACATCCGGAACCTCAACGTAGGCGGGCAGATCACTCATGTTGTACACGCTCGCATCCAGGAAGTGCGTGCCGAGCAGATGCTCCAGAGCATGGACCCAGTTCTCGAGATTGTGCGCCACCAGCACACCGAGCGCCGCACCGAGCAGCGTCCCGGTGAGCCCGATCAGCACACCCTGGATGGCGAAGGTGGTGAGCATGTTCACCGGGCCGGCACCCAGAGTCCGCAGGATGGCGATATCCGAGCGCTTCTCCTTCACGATCATGACCAGGGTCGCGATGATGTTGAAGGCCGCGACCCCGACGATCATCAGCAGGATCACGAACAGTATCGATTTCATGACCGTGATCGAGCGGAAGAAGCTCTCGTGGCTGCGGGTCCAGTCGCTCACGTAGAAGCCGCCCCCGAGGCTCAATGCCACATCGCGCACGACGCTCGGCGCACGCCACGGATCGCGGATCGCCAGGCGCAATCCGGACACGTTGTCACCCATGCGGTAGATGCGCGCGGCGTCGTGGATTTCCACCAGCGCCAGGGCACGGTCATATTCATACATCCCGGAACTGAAGATGCCGGTGACGGCGAAGCGTCGCATGCGCGGTTGCAGGCCCGCGGGGGTTGCGGTGGCCTCCGGCGCGAGCAGAAACAGCGTATCGCCGACCTTGGCATCGAGTGCGGCGGCCAGGGCCGAGCCCAGCACGATGTGGTACTGCCCGGACACCAGCTGATCGATGTTGCCCGCGGTGAATTTCTGCGCCAGGCCCGTGGCCTTGCGCTCGAGCTCCGGCGCGACGCCGCGGATCTGCGCGCCCACGACATGCTGCCCGTGAGCGAGGATCGCCTGCGCATCGATGAACGGCACCGCGGCCAGCACTTCGTGGTCCTGCAGGGCCTTGGCGCTCGCCGCCGGCCAGTCGGAGAAGCTGCCCTGCAGGCCGGTGACCGTTGCATGCGCCGTGACACTGAGTATGCGACTGCGCAATTCACGCTCGAAACCGTTCATGACGGACAGCACCACGATCAGTACGGCCACCCCCAGCATCAGCCCCAGCACCGACATCGCGGCGACGAAGGAGATGAAACCCTGGCGTCGTGCCCCGCTCAGATACCGCGTGCCGATCAGCCACTCGTAGGGGCTATTCATAGCGCAACGCCTCCGCCGGTGGCACGCGTGCGGCGCGCAGCGCGGGATACAGCGTTGCCAGCAAGGTCAGCACCAGCGCTGCTACGGCGATCCAGGCAACGTTGCCTGGATGCAGATCCGTAGGTATGACCGTGACCGCGTAGACCGTCGGATCAAACAGATGAAATCCCAGTGTGCGCTCGAGGAACGGCTCGACGCTGTTCATGTTCACCGTCAGCAGCACGCCGAGGCTCACGCCCAGCGCCACCCCGGCCCAGCCGATCACCAGTCCCTGGGTAATGAACACGCCCATCACCGTCCGCGGCGATGCGCCCAGCGTGCGCAGGATGGCGATGTCGTTGCGCTTGTCGGTCACGGTCATGACCAGCATCGCAACGATATTGAAGGCCGCGACCGCCACGATCAGCAGCAGGATCAGCGACATCATCGTTTTCTCGATACGGATGGCGCGAAAGTAACTGGCGTTGTCCACGGTCCAGTCGATGATCTGCAGGTTCGCCGGCAAGAGTCCACGCAGCGCCACGCTCATCGCTGGCGCCTGCAGCGCGTTCGCATAGCGCAGTCGCAGGCCCATGTCACTCGCGGCCGCGCCCATGGCCCGCACATCGGCGATGTTCGCCAGCAGCAGTGCGCTGTCCTGTTCCTGCGCGCCCGCAGCAAAATCGCCGACCGAGCGCACCTCGCGCAGTTTTGGCGTGGGCGTGCCGTCCGCGGCGACGGTTGGAATCAGCAGCGTCAGCCCATCGGCGGTCGCAATCCCCAGCTGGCGCGCAATGGCATCGCCGACGAGGACCCGGTCCTCGCCGGCGGCCAGGTCCTTGAGACTGCCCTCGTGCAGCACCTTGGCGATATCGCTGACGGAGCCCTCGGCGGCCGGATCAATGCCGCGCAGCACGACCGGCAGCATGTCCGGCTGATGGACCGCCAGGGCCTGCACCTCCACGTAGGGAGCCACGCCGATGACACCGGGCCGGGTGCGCAGCCGCGCGGCGAGCGCGTCCCACTGGGCCTGCTCCGGCGCCGTGGCGCCGGGGACCGGGACCACCCGGGCGTCGGCGCTGAGCGCCAGCAGCTGATCGCGAAGCTCACCCTCGAAGCCGTTCATCACGGACAGGATGACGATCAGCGCGGCCACCCCCAGCCCGACACCGAGCAACGACACCCAGGTGATGAAGGACACAAAGAATTTGTGGGTGCGGGCGCGTACATAGCGCAGCCCCACGAACGGCGCAAAGGGGTGAAACACGCGCCGCATTTAACCACAGTCGTGCGCCCGTCCGGTGCAGGCGGGACCTGTGTCACAGTTCCGGGCCGCGCTGCCGGCTGTCCGGCTTTGACAGATTGCGCCCGGTGCTATAGTTCGTCCGGTCGGATATGGAGCTGTCCATGAAAAGCCATGCCTTTGGTGCCCTGCTGTGCCTGACTGGCGCTGCCCTCGCCCACTCCGGGCTGGCCAGCGCTGAAATCATCGTCGACGATGGCAGGGTCGCGGTGGCCCCCGCGAACGTGCCCCAGCCCGCCCGCGGCAGCCTCATGAAGACCGTGGAGAAGCAGTTCGGTCCTCCCGCCACCCGGCACCCCACCGTGGGCAAGCCGCCGATCACCCGCTGGGATTACCCGAACTTTTCGGTGTTTTTCGAGGGTGATCGCGTCATAGATTCGGTCGCACCCGGCAGCTGAACGAGGGCGGTTCCGTCCTCCAGGCCTTGTAACCGCGCCGGCGCCCGGTAAGCTGCCGCGTCCTGCGCTGCGCCATGGCCTTTTGCAATGACCCCTCTGCTCAAGCCCCTTCGTCCCAATAGCACCCGGCGCCACGTGCGCTGGCATCAGCTGCACGGCAGCGCGACGGCCCTGGCGCTGGCGGAGTGCATGGACAATGACTCGCGGCTGTACGTCGTCGTGACCTCCGGCGCCCGGGAAATGGAGCGTCTGGCCGCGGAGATCGCCTTCTTCCAGGGTGGCGGACGTGCCACGCAGTCGCTGATGCCGCTGCCGGACTGGGAAATCCTTCCCTATGACCTGTTCTCCCCGCACCCGGACATCACCTCGCGGCGCCTGCAGACCCTGTTTGAGCTACCGGACGCCCGCGGCGGCTGCCTGATCCTGGCCGCGGACACGCTGCTGCAACGCCTGCCGCCGGTGGCCTACGTTCAGGGACGCGCCTTCGACCTGTCTTTGGGGCAGACCCTGAGTGTGGAACCGTTCCGACAGCGGCTCACGGACGCGGGGTACGCGAGCGTCGGCCAGGTCACGGCCCCCGGCGAGTTCGCCGTGCGTGGCTCGCTGCTGGATGTGTTTCCGATGGGTGCCGAGTCGCCGCTGCGCATCGACCTGTTCGGCACCGAGATCGAGGCTATCCGTCGGTTCGATCCTGAAACCCAGCGCTCTTTGGATTCAGTCGACAGTGTTCGCATGCTGCCGGCCCGCGAAGTGCCGCTGGACCCGGAGAGCATCAAGGGCTTCCGGCGGCGCTATCGGACGCGCTTCGAGGGGGACCCGACCCTGTCAGGCGTCTACCGCGGCGTCAGCGAAGGTCTGGCGCCCCCGGGCGTCGAGTTCTATCTGCCGTTGTTCTTCGATTCCACCGCGTCACTGTTTGATTACCTGCCGCGCGATGCGGTGATCGTGCACGAGAGCGGCACAGTTCCCGCCCTGCAGCAGCTATGGACCGACATCGAGCATCGCTACGAGGAACGACGCCACGACATCGAGCGGCCGATCCTGGCGCCCCACGAGCTGTTCCTGACGCCGCAGGAGCTCGCCAAGGCCGCCGAGCCGCTCACCAGCATCACCCTGGAGACCTTCAAGGCGGACCTGGAGTTGCACCCCGACGACAGCGTCCGCAATTACCCGACCAGCAATCCACCCCAATTGCGCATCGATGCGCGCGCCGCCGAACCGCTCGCGCCGCTCGCCAGCTTCCTCGACAGCTTCGATGGCCGCGTGCTGATCACCGCTGATTCGCCGGGTCGCCGCGAAGTGCTGCAGGACATGCTGCGGCCGCATGCCACCGCCGTCACCGCGGTGCCGGACTGGGCGACCTTCGCCGCCGGTACGGCGCGACTGGCGCTCACCGTCGCGCCGGACATCAGCGGTCTGCAGCTGGACACACCGCGGCTGGCGGTCCTTTCCGAAGGGCAGCTGTTCGGCGCGCGTGCCAGCCAGGAACGCAGGCGGCGACGATCGGCCTCGGATCCGCAGGCCATCCTGCGGGATCTCACGGACCTGAATGCCGGCTCCCCGGTGGTCCACGAGGAATACGGCGTCGGGCGTTACGTCGGACTCATGGCGATGGAGGTGGCAGGCAATCCGGGCGAATTCCTGGTACTGGAATACCAAGGCGGGGACCGGATCTATGTGCCCGTGCAGTCCCTGCATCTCATCAGCCGCTACACCGGCGCGGCGCCGGAGCACGCGCCGCTGCACAAGCTGGGCACCGATCAGTGGGCCAAGGCCAGGAAGCGTGCGGCGGAGCAGGTCCGCGACATCGCCGCGGAGCTGCTGGACCTGTACGCGCGCCGGCGCGCCCAGAAGGCCGCAAGCCTGCCGCTGCGGGAGAGCGAATACCGCGCTTTCGCCAGTGCCTTTCCCTTCGAGGAAACCGAAGACCAGGCCGATGCCATCCGCAAGGTGATCGAGGATCTGGCCAAATCGCAGCCGATGGATCGCATCGTCTGCGGCGATGTGGGCTTCGGCAAGACCGAGGTTGCGATGCGGGCCGCATTCGCCGCCGTGCAGGCCGGCCGACAGGTCGTGGTGCTGGTGCCCACCACCCTCCTCGCCCAGCAGCATCTGGGTAATTTCCGTGACCGCTTCGCCGACTGGCCGGTCCGCATCGAGTCGCTGTCGCGCTTCCGCACCGCCAAGGAAAGCGACACCGTCATCGAAGGCATCGAGCAGGGTAAGGTCGATATCGTCATCGCCACGCACCGACTGCTGCACGCCAACGTGCGGTTTCGGGAGCTCGGTCTGATCATCATCGATGAAGAGCATCGCTTCGGCGTCCGTGACAAGGAGAAGCTCAAGGCCCTGCGTGCCGAGGTGCATGTCCTGACGCTGACCGCCACGCCGATTCCGCGCACGCTGAACATGGCGCTGGGTGGCCTGCGTGATCTGTCGCTGATCACGACGCCGCCGGCGGGGCGCCTGGCCATCAAGACCTTCGTCAGCGAGTGGCACGATGCCACCATCCGCGAAGCGGTGATGCGCGAGCTGCGGCGCGGTGGGCAGGTGTACTTCGTCCACAACGAAATCCGCGACATCGATAAGATCGCGGCAAACCTGCGCGAGCTCGTGCCGCAGGCCGACGTGCGCATCGGCCACGGCCAGATGCGCGAGCGGGAGCTGGAACAGCTGATGGTGGACTTCTACCACCGGCGCTTCAACGTCCTGCTGTGTACGACCATCATCGAAAGCGGCATCGACGTTCCCACCGCCAACACCATCATGATCAACCGCGCGGACCGCTTCGGACTCGCGCAGCTGCACCAGCTGCGCGGCCGGGTGGGTCGCTCGCATCATCGTGCCTACGCCTACCTGATCGTGCCGCCGCGCAAACAGCTCACCGCCGATGCGATCAAGCGCCTGGAAGCCATCGAGTCGCTCGAGAACCTCGGCGCCGGCTTTGTCCTGGCCACCCATGATCTGGAAATCCGTGGCGCCGGTGAACTGCTGGGCGAGTCGCAGAGCGGCTCACTCAGTGAGGTCGGACTCGCCATGTACCTGGACATGCTCGAGCGCGCGGTCGAGGCGCTCAAAGACGGACGTGAGCCGGCGCTCGACAAGCCGCTGGCCGCGGCCACCGAGGTCGAGTTGCATGTTCCGGCGTTCCTGCCGGAAGACTATGTCGCCGATGTGCATGTCAGGCTCGGGCTGTACAAGCGCATTGCGGCTGCGGAGGCGGCGGGGCTCGAGGAACTCACGGCCGAACTCGTCGACCGCTTCGGCGAGCTGCCGCCGTCCGCGGCCAACCTGCTGAAAGTGGCGCGACTGAAACTGCGGGCCCGCGCACTGGGCGTACGCCGGCTCGATGTGGGCGCCAGCGGCGGCTACGTCCTGATCGAAGAAAAGAACGCGTTGGATCCGGCGGTCATCATCCGCCTGATCCAGAAATTCCCGCGGGAACTGCGGCTGGAGGGATCGCTTAAAATCCGGGTCACCGCGCAGCTTGCCGCGGTGGAGAAGCGCTTCGACTATGCCCAGGAGCTGCTGCAGCGCTTCAGCGGCCGTAGCGCGTGATACGATCCGCAGCATGAGACTGCGAGACTTCCTGCTGGCGGTGTGCCTGCTCTCGTGCCCGCTTTCGGGAACCAGCCTGGCGCAGCAGGCTTCATCCGCGCCCAACGTCGTCGTCCCACCGGAGCCGCATCCGGCGCCCGCCGCCGCTCCCGCAGGGCCCTCCGTGTACAACGTCGAGGTCATTGTCTTTCGCACCAGTGCCACCCTCGGCAGCCCCGAGAACTGGAATGCCGAAGCGGCCCAGGCGCCCGCCGTGCCCGTCGCCGCCGACGGCGAAACCGGCGCGGCAGACGATGCCACGACGAACTCCGGCGGTACGGCAGCCCAGCCTCCCGGCAGCCGCTTTGTCCGGGTGCTGACTGCGGCGGAATTCCAGCTGGGCGACATCGAGGCACGCCTCAAATCCAGCGGCACGTACGTCCCCGTGGCGCATGTCGGCTGGGCGCAGACGGCGAGCCCCTGGGGTTCGAAAGAGAGCATGAATCTGCGGCAACTCGGGTTTGATGATCCGCAGCTGACCGGCACCGTGACGCTGGAGCGGGGGCAGTTCCTGCACCTGGGATTTGCGCTGAACCTCGCCATTGCCAATCCCCCGACCGGACTGGGCGCCGCGCCCAACACCACGTTTGTCCTGAACGACAATCACCGGGTGAAGTTCTACGAGCGCAATCTGTTTGATGCGCCGGCCTTCGGCGTGATCGCACTGGTGGCCCCGGCCCAGGGCGCACGGCGCGCCGGACGGTGATCTAAGAGCCGACTGCGACGTTCGCGGCAACCGTCCCGGCGGCGTGCTCGAAGTCACTGGCCTCGGTAGCACACGAGGTGTTCTTGCCCTGTCCCTTGGCGCGCTGCATGGCGGTCGTGCAGGCAGCGATGAAGGTCGGCAGGGCGAGATCGCGAGGCGGCGCCAGCGTGCAGGCACCCGCGCTCAACGTCACATAGCGGCCGCTGGCCGTCGCCCGCGGGTGATGGATCAGCAGTTCGCGGACCCGCTGCAGGACCACGCGCGCGTACTCGTGCGCCTTGACCGAGGTGTCCCCCTGGGTCAGCACGGCGAACGTGCCGCCGCCCCAGCGACCCACCAGATCGCCGCTGCGGCGGTACGAACCGGTGATGACGCGGGCGACCCGGCGGATGCAGGCATCGCCGCTGGCGCGGTCGAAGATGTCGTTGTAGGTGCCCAGGTCATCGATATCGAGCAATGTCAGCCCGATTTCGTGACCGTCGCGCTGCGCAACATACCAGTCCCGCTGCAGCAGCTCTTCGAAGTAGGCCCGCGAGTGCAGTCCGGTGAGACGGTCCTCGCGCATCCAGGCCGGCAGGCCCGCCAGCGCCAGTTTCTCCGGGGCCCGCAGCCGCTCGCGCGTGTCACGGTGATAACCGATCCACTGCACCAGGTTGCCGGCGGCATCGCGCACCGGCTGAATCAGGATTTCGTTCCAGAACTGCGCGCCGTCGGGGCGGTAGTTGCGCATCATGACGCGGCAGGATTCGCCCTTGGCAAGCGCTTCGCGGATCCGCTGCCGGCCCTCCTGGTCCTGATCGTTTCCCTGCAGCAGTCGCAGATTGCGACCCAGCAGGGCACTGAGCGGATAACCCGACAGCTGCAGGAACGCCGCGTTGGCGTAGACCACCGGGCAGTCCGCCGCGGTGGCGTCGCAGACCACGATGCCCTCCGGCGACTGATCGACGATATCGCGCCAGCCGCTTTCGGACATGGTGTTCATGCGCCTTCCGCCGTGAGGGACAGGGACGGAGGCGCCGCCAGCCGCGTCAGCAGCTGCTGCGCGGCGTTCCAGGCCGGCGATGCGCGCAGTTGCGCCGGGGACTGCCGCTCCTGGCCGCGCATGCGCACCAGGCGCAGCTGCGAGGCCGGATCGGGCAGTGCCTTGAGATTCGCGAGGGCCTGCGAACGCGACGCCGGGTCGTTGCAGACCAGCAGCATGTCGCAGCCTGCGGCGAGCGCCCGCCGGCAGCGCTCCACGATATCGCCGCCGGCGGCCACCGCGCCCATGCTCAGATCGTCGGTGAAAACCGCGCCCTGGAAATTCAGATCCGTACGCAGCACGCCGCGGATCCAGCGCGCGGACAGACTGGCCGGCGAGTTGTCCTCGGCGGGCAGCAGAATGTGCGCGACCATGACGCCCGGCAGGCCATTGGCAATGAGCCTGCGGTACGGGGCCAGGTCCGCGTCCAGATCCGGCAGTTCGCGGCGGTCGACGGGCAGTGATACATGCGAGTCGGCGACCACGGCGCCGTGACCCGGGAAATGCTTGGCGGTCGCGGCCATGCCTGCCTCGCGCATGCCGAGCATGTAGGACACGGCAAGCTGCCCGGTCACCTCTGCCGTGGGATGCAGGGCGCGATCGCCGATGGCTTCATTCAGTCCGTAATCCAGATCCACGGTCGGCGCGAAGGACAGATCGACGCCGTGGGCGCGCAGTTCGGCGGCCATCAGCCAGCCCATGCTGCGGGCGGCGGCGATGCCGGCGGCCCGGTCCGTATCAAACAAGTGCCCGATGCGGCGCGCCGGCGGCAGACGCGAAAATCCGGTGCGAAAGCGCTGCACCCGACCGCCCTCGTGATCGACGGCAATCAGCAACGGCGGACTGCGCACGGCGTGGATGCTGCGCGTCAGTTCCAGCAGCTGCTCGGGGTTCTCGTAGTTGCGTGAAAAGAGGATGACGGCGCCGACAAGCGGGTGCGCGAGCATATCGCGCTCCTCTGGCGTTACCTGCGGTCCCACCAGGTCGATCATCAGCGGGCCGAGCGTCATAGCAGCGTTCACTCCCTCGAACTTTCTAACCTTCAGGCGGCGTCAGGACCACCAGTGACTCCACGTGCGCGGTGTGCGGGAACATGTCCACCACTCCCGCGGCGCGCAATGCAAATCCAAATTCGTGAACCAGTACGCCGATGTCCCGCGCGAGACTCCCCGGGTGACAGGAAATGTAAGCGACTTTGCGGGGTGCAAGATGTGCGATGGTTGGCATAACCTCCAACGCCCCGGCCCGCGGTGGATCGAGCACCAGGTGGCTGAACCCGTTTGCCAGATACGGGGCGTTCGCTGGCAGCGGCTGCGTAAGGTCTGCGGCAACGAACTGCGCATTGGTAAATCCATTCACACGTGCATTATGTCGTGCCCGCTCAACCAAAACAGCGTCTCCTTCGATCCCCAGGACGAAGGCGGCGCGGCGCGCCAGCGGCAGCGTGAAATTGCCCAGTCCACAGTACAGATCCAGCACCCGGGAGCCTGGATCCAGCTCCAGCAGCGAAATCACCCGCGAAACCATCGCTGCGTTGAGCGCCGCGTTGATCTGCACGAAGTCGGTCGGCGCAAAGTCATAGTTCACGTCGAAGTCGGGCAGTGAGTATTTGAGAGGCTCCAGGTCGGAACCCGCATCCAGCGGCGCCACGGAGGCCACGCCCCCCGTCTGCAGGTAAATGCGCAATTGGTGCCGCGCGGCAAATTCCCGCAGCGCAGCAAGATCAGCTTCCGGCGGTGGGCGCAGGACCCGGAAGACCAGCGCGGTAACGTTCGCGGCGATGGCCACTTCAATCTGGGGAATGTGCTCGCGTGTCGCCAGCCCCGTCAGCATCGCGGACAGGGGTCCGATGAGCGCGCCGACCGGTGGCGCAAGCACCTCGCAATGATCGAGGGCGGCGATGTAGGGCGCGAGCCGCTCGCGGAATCCCACGACCACCCGGCCCTTCTTCGGCACATAGCGCGCACCCAGCCGCGCGCGCCGCCGATAGCCCCATTGCGGACCCCGCAGTGGCTCGAGCCACGCCTCCGGCGTCACTTTCGCCACCCGCTCGAGCGCGTCGCGCAATTCCAGCTGTTTGAGGTCGATCTGCCGGTCGGCAGAGAGATGCTGCAGGGCGCAGCCCCCGCACACACCAAAGTGACTGCAGCGCGGCGTGACGCGATCCGGTGAGGTCTCGATGACCTCCAGCAACTGGCCCTCATCGTGGCCGCGATGCCGGCGGATGCGTCGGAACCGGATCACTTCACCCGGGAGCGCGCCGCCGACAAAGACGGTCTTGCCGGTCCGAACGATGCCTTCACCATCGTGCGTGAGCGCGGCGACGCTACCCTGCTCGGGTTCGGCTACGACCTTGGCCCGCCGACTCATTTGGCCAGCGCCTCCCAGGCGCGCAGGAACTCGACAAAATGCGGCTCAGTTCCGGCGGCCAGCAGTGCTTTCACGCGCGCCACTTCCTCCGCATATCGCTCCGGTGTGAAGCGGCCCCGCATCAGCTCGAAGCGCAGATAGATCAGATAGGTATTGAGGACGTCGGTCTCGCAGTACTGGCGGATGCGGACGATTTGACCGGCAAGCCAGGCATCCCAGACCTGGGCGCCGGAGAACCCGAGCTTGCCCGGCAGTCCGAGCAGCGCGGCCACTTCGACCAGCGGTGCCCGCGCCCGCCCCTGGAAGCCCGCCAGGATGTCCATGAGGTCCATGTGGCGCCAGTGAAACCGGGACAGATAATTGTTGTAGCGGAACGCCGTGTCCGAATCCCCGGTCTCCCAATAGCGCTCGGCGCGGATCCCGGCACGCAGCGCACGGTACTGCAGCACCGGCAGGTCGAAGCCGCCGCCGTTCCAGGACACGAGGTCAGGGCTGAAGCGTTCCAGACCATCAAAGAACCGGCCGATCAATTCCTCTTCGGAGGAATCAGGCTCCCCCAGGCTCCAGACCTTGAGCCCTTCGCGACTGCGCAGCACGCAGGAGATCGCCACGATCCGATGCTGGGGATGCGCCAGGAAGTCCGTTCCCTGGGTCTCGCGTCGCAGCGTGAACATCGCGCGCGCGACGTCCGCGTCCGACAGTCCGTCGAGGCCGTGCAGCCTGCGCCCGAGATCCGTGTCCGGAATAGTCTCGATATCAAAGACCAGGACATTCACGCGCGGGCTGCCGTCATCAACGCCTTCATGTCCCGCACGGCGCTCGCCAGCCCCGTAAAGATGGCGCGCGCCACGATGGCGTGCCCGATGTTCAATTCGACGATTTCGCGGATCGCGGCCACCGGCTGCACGTTGTGGTAGTGCAGGCCATGACCGGCGTGAACCGACAATCCCAGTCGCGCACCCAGTTGCGCGCTCGCCAGTAGTCGCGACAGTTCGGCGGCCTGCGCGGGCCCTGCGCGCTCCGCGTAGGCGCCGGTATGCAGCTCGATCGCCGGTGCGCCGATCCGGGCTGCCGCCTCGACCTGACGCGGATCCGGGTCGATGAACAGCGACAGGCGCACGCCCGCCTGCTCCAGACGTTGGGCGGCCTCCTGCAGTCGCGGAATCTGGGAGGCTGCGTCCAGGCCGCCCTCAGTGGTGACTTCCTCGCGCTTCTCGGGGACCAGGCAGCAATCGGCCGGTCGCAGCTCACAGGCGATCCCGAGCATCTCCTCGGTCACGGCCATCTCCAGGTTCATGCGTGTCTGCAACAGGCCGCGCAGGGCGCGCACGTCCCGATCCTGGATATGACGTCGATCCTCGCGCAGGTGCACGGTGATGCTGTCAGCGCCGGCCTGTTCCGCCAACAGCGCGGCGTGGACCGGATCCGGGTACTGGGCACGGCGCGCCTGGCGCACCGTGGCGACGTGATCGATGTTGATCCCTAAACGAATGTTTGAATGGTTCATGGTGCTTGCCTGCAAAAGTCTTCAATGTTCCTTGGCATCGGGCACCAACGCCGTTCCGATACAGGCGCGCGCGACCGCCCGCGTGGCGATGGGTCGACCCTCCAGGCAATGCTCGAGGGCAGCCGACAGCACCCTGCGGGCATCGGCCAGTTCCCGGCTCTCCCGCAAGGTGCCCGCGACCAGATTCAGCAGCGAGCGCCCCTGCAGTGCTCCGGAATGTTCGGCCGTGGTCGCAAACAGACCGTCGGCCGGACGGAAATGATAGTACCCCTGCGCGAGCACCGGGCCGCCGGCCACAGTCCGGGTCAGCTGCAGCCCATAACCCACCTCCTGCAGCAGGCGCAGTTCGAAGCTGCGCAGCACCGGCTCCTGGGCGTGCCCGGTGGTCAGCCCCAGCAGCGCTTGCTCGTAGCCATCAAACAATCCCGCATTCGGGTCATGCCGGGTTGTCAGCTTCAGCAGCAGTTCGTTCAGATAGAACCCGCACAGCAGCGCCCCGGGGGGCAGACGCACCGGGCGCTGGGCAGCGCCGCTTTCGGCGCTGATCAACTGGGCGGCATCGCCGCGTGAGCTGAATGAGATCAGCAGCGGCTGGAACGGCTGCAGCAGCGAGGCCAGTCGCGCCTTGGGGCCGCGAACGCCATGGGCGAACACCGATACCCGCCCCTGCTCGCGGCTGAAGACCTCCAGGATACGGCTGGTGTCCCGGTACGGCTGAGCGTGCAGGATATAGGCCTGCGCCAGCAGCGTCCGGCGGGATCTCATTCGAGACCCAGCTCCGTCAGGGCCCGGGCACTGTCGGCCCAGCTCTCACGGACCTTCACCCAAAGCGTCAGGTGCAGGCGTTCGCCCAGTATATGGTTCAGTTCCAGGCGCGCCTTGCGGCCGACGCGCTTGAGACGCTCGCCACCCGCGCCGATCACGATGGGCTTCTGGCCGGCCCGATCCACCCAGATCGCCGCGGAAACATTCAGCTGCCCCTCGTCGTGCCCCATGGCTTCGATTTCAACGGCGATGCCGTACGGCAGTTCCTGGTCCAGTTCCAGCGTCAGCTTTTCGCGGATCAGCTCGCTGATGCGGAATGCGACGTCCCGATCGGTCACCTGCCCGGTGGGAAACAGCGGTGGGGAAACCGGCAGCAGCTTGGTGATCGCACCGATCAGCGGTTCCAGGTTCGTGTGCTTCGTGGCGCTGATCGGGATGATTTCAGCGAACGCATGGCGATGCGCCAGCTCCGCCAGGAACGGCAGCAGGCGCGCGCGTGGCTGCACCTTGTCCACCTTGTTGACCGCGGCCAGCACCGGCCGGCCACTGCGTACCAGGTGCTCGAGCACCAGGTCATCTTCGCGGGTCCATTGCAGCGCCTCGACCACGAACACGCACACATCGGCGTCGGCGAGCACGCTCGCCGCCGTCCGGTTCATGGCCCGGTTCAGCGCCCGCTTGGCGCCCTGGTGGATACCCGGCGTGTCGACGAACGCGATCTGCGCAGTGCTGCTCTCATGCAGGCCCAGCACCCGATGCCGGGTCGTCTGCGGCCGCGGCGTGACGATGCTCAGCTTCTGGCCGATCAGCGCGTTCAACAACGTCGACTTGCCGACATTGGGGCGGCCGACGAGGGCGGCGAAGCCGCAACGGAAATCATCACTCATGGTGCCGCCTTGTCGCGGGCTTCGCGCCCGCCACAGTCTCCAGAATCTCACGCAGGACCACCGCCGCGGCCTCCTGCTCGGCGCGCCGACGGCTCAGGCCCTGGCCCGTGGCCGCGAGGCCCAGCGTACTCACTTCGCAGCGCACCCAGAAGGTCTGCGCGTGGATTTCCCCTTCGGTGCGCACGACTTCGTAGGCCGGCAGCGGCAACCCGCGGGACTGCAGATGTTCCTGCAGCCGGGTCTTGGAATCCTTAAGGTCATCCGTCTCCGGCATATTTGCCAGCCGTTCGGCGAAGAGCGCCCTGATCACACGCTGCGCTTCGGCCAGACCGCCGTCCAGGTACACGGCGCCCAGAAGCGCCTCCAGGGCATCCGCCAGGATGGATTCGCGCCGGAAACCACCGGTCTTGAGTTCACCGGACCCCAGCCGCAGCACCTCACCCAAGCCGATCTGCGCTGCCGTCTCCGCCAGCGGCTGGCTGCTGACCAGCCAGGCCCGCAGTCGGCTCAGATCACCTTCGGTCGCCTGCGGATTCGCCCGGTAGAGGTGCTCGGCGATACTGAGGTTGAGGACCGCGTCGCCCAGGAACTCCAGCCGTTCGTTGTGCGATCGTGCGGCGCTGCGATGGGTCAGTGCGGCGCTGAACAGCGCCTGATCGCGCAACTCGTAACCCAACTGCTCCCGCACCCAGCGGGCCGGCCAGTCCATGCGTGGGACTTCGGGCATCAGCCTATCTTGCCGACCTTGTCGAAGTCGACCACCAGGGAAATGTTGCCGAACAGTGTCGCGGTGTCCTCAAACTTGGCCTCGATGGTCCAACCGGTGCCATCGTGGGCCACGGTCACATCCTTCGTCTCCGGAAAAGTGATGCTTTCAATATCGAAATGCTTGGCCAGGTTGGCGCGGATCAGCGCCGGGGTCAGCGTGCTCCCGTCCTCGGTCTTCATTTCGCTGGCGGTCGTGTCCACGGAGTGGGACACCCGCATGTAATTGAGGTAGATCGGTACCAAGCGGATGCCGACGTAGCCGACGATGGCTACGGGAACCAGCAGAATCACCCAGCCAATGAGCGTGATGCCACGTTGTCGCCTGTACATGAGACCCTCCCGCTGCCGAAGCTGGCAGATTATTCGATGCGAGTGCCTATCCGGCTCCAGACCGGACCGCCTTTGCGGCTCAGGTCCCAATTGAACCAGATCCAGGTCGCTTTGCCGACCAGATTCGCCTCGGGCACGAATCCCCAGTAACGGCCGTCGGCGCTGTTGTCGCGGTTGTCGCCGATCATCAGGTAGCTCTCCGGCGGCACGATGATGTCCGCCGGCGTGTCGCCCCGGTCCGGCTGGCCCGGGATCTGCTGCGCCACGCAAACGTAGCTGGTCGGCGGCGTGCGGTTGCAGGTGGGCAACGGCTCGGCGCCGATGTCGCCGGGGGTCGGACAGAACAGGATCTGGTGCCGGTGCTTGCCCAGCTGTTCGGACGCCAGGTGCATGCCCTCATAGCAGCCGTCGTCATACAGACCCATGTCCGTCGCCGCCACCGGCTGGCCGTTGACGATGAGCTTGTCGTCCTTCACCTGCACCCGGTCCCCCGGCAGACCGACGAGACGCTTGATGTAGTTGACGCTGGGATTGGGCGGATAGCGGAACACCACCACGTCGCCGCGCTGTGGTTCGCCGATGCGCACGATCTTCCGGTTGATGACCGGCAGCCGCAGGCCGTACGCGAACTTGTTGACGACGATGAAGTCGCCGTCCACCAGGGTCGGCATCATCGAGTCCGAGGGAATCCGGAACGGCTCGAAAACGAAGGCCCGCAGCACCAGCACGGCCAGCGCCACGGGGAAAAAGCTGCGGGCATAGTCCACGGTCCCCGGCTCGGGGATATCGGCGAGATTCTTGCCGACTGCACGCGCAGCCTTCTGGCGCAGGCGGCTGAAGATCAGCACATCGATGAGCCAGACGAGTCCCGTCACAACGGAGATCGCCAGCAGCACGGCGCTGAAATCCAGGTCCTCCGCGCTCAGCAGCCCCACCACACCGCAGATGATGAGCACCGGTAGCGCGTAGTAGACGGCCGTGATGAAGGGCGGATCACGCGCGATCTGCGGCGCCATCGCCAGTTGCCGCCGTGGCCGCAGGAACCAGTCATCCCCCACGCCGATCAGAGTCGCCGGAATGGAGAGCCAGGCCAGCAGATCGATAACTTGCATCAACATCAAATGAATTTCCTATTCCTTGCGGCCGATCTGCAACACCGCCAGGAAGGCCTCCTGCGGGATCTCCACGGTGCCGATCTGCTTCATG
>Ga0182030_10013840_pt1 | contig 16009 bp, 14 predicted proteins | sample 812S3MmetaG_FD_121299 | JGI IMG/M metagenome (GOLD analysis project Ga0182030, IMG submission 121299) | Permafrost microbial communities from Stordalen Mire, Sweden - 812S3M metaG (Illumina Assembly) | ecosystem: Environmental > Terrestrial > Soil > Wetlands > Permafrost | place: Sweden...
CAAGACCGACGCGATGACGCCCAGGGAAACATCGGCGCGAGCGGCGGCGTTGCGCAAAGCGTCGGGCCGGCCGGTGATGCTGTTGTCCGGCGTGACCGGTCAGGGCGTGCCCGAAGTGTTGCGTGCCTTGCAGAACATCATCCATGACGCGAGGCAGAAGGCCGCCGCATGATCCCCTCGCTCGCCACTGCTCGCCGCGTGGTCGTGAAGATCGGCAGCGCTCTGGTCGTGGACGAGAAGGCCGCCGCGCCGCGCGCCGCCTGGCTGGCGGGGATCGCCGAGGACATCGGCTCGCTGCGCTCTCGGGGAGCGGAGGTTATCGTCGTCTCGTCCGGCGCCATCGCATTGGCACGGCGGGCCCTGGGGCTGACACGACGGCAATTGCGGTTGGAGGAAAAACAGGCGGCGGCAGCGGTCGGCCAGATCCGGTTGGCGCAGGCCTGGAGCGAGGCCTTGTCCGCCCGCGGCCTGACCGCCGCGCAATTGCTGTTGACGCTGGACGACACGGAAGACCGGCGCCGCTATCTCAACGCCCGAGCGACGCTGAGCACGTTGTTGTCGTTGGGTTGCGTCCCGGTGATCAACGAGAACGACACGGTGGCGACGGCCGAAATCCGATTTGGCGACAATGACCGCCTCGCCGCGCGGATGGCCGAGATGGTGCACGCCGATGTGCTGGTGCTGCTGTCCGATATCGATGGGCTTTACACGGCTGATCCTCGCAACGATCCGGCGGCCGAACACATCCCGGTCGTCAGCGCGTTGACGCCGGAAATCGAGGCGATGGGCGGCGAACCTCCCCCCGGTTATTCCTCCGGGGGTATGCGGACCAAGTTGGTGGCGGCGCGCATCGCAACGCAGGCCGGGGTCGCGATGGCGATCGCTCAGGGTCATGTGGAGCGGCCGTTGCGTGCCTTGGCGGAAGGCGCCCGATGCACCTGGTTCTTGCCGACGGCGGATGGACCGTCGGCGTGGAAGCGTTGGATTGCTGGGTCGCTGGCGCCGCAGGGCGTGTTCACGGTCGATCCGGGCGCGGTGAACGCCTTGCGGGACGGGCGGTCGTTACTGCCGGCGGGAGTAAGCTCGGTCGAGGGCACCTTCCAACGCGGCGATCCGGTCCTGGTGCGCGGCCCGGACGGGGCGGCATTGGCGCGAGGTCTGTCAGCCTATGCCTCCGAGGACGCGGCGCGCATCGCCGGTCACCGCTCCGACAAGATCGAGGCGATCCTGGGCTGGCGCGGCCGCGATGAGATCATCCATCGGGACGATCTGGTGGTGCTCGACGCCGGCGAGCGCTGACGGTTCGCGTTATCCGAGGGCGTTGAGCCAGTCCCGGGCGATCTGCTTGTCCGACTCGGTGACCGCGTGGCCGACCGGTAGCACATGGTGCGTCACCACGGCGCCGGCGCGTGTCAGACGATCCGCCAGCCGAGCGCCATCGCCCGGCGATCGCCGGCCGTCTCTCTCGCCATCGACGATCAGCACGGGTGTGCGGTCCAACCGAGCGGATCGATCCGCTGGGAAAGGCGATAACGGCCGAAACAGAACCGCGCCGGCGAGCAGGGTTGGTTCGGTCAACAGCAGGGCGGCCGTCATGATCGCGCCGTTGGAGAAGCCAACGGCAATGGGACGTTGGATGAAGCCATGCTGGTCGCCGGCGGTCCGGATGCAGTCGGCCAGCGCGGGCAGCCGTTGATCGACGTCGGCCTCATCGACCGTGTTGTCGGGTCGCCGGTGAAAGAACGCGAACCCGCCGTCGATCTCCACGGTTCCGCGAATGGTCAGCGCCGGCGATCCGGGCGCGAGTTCCGCCGCCAACGGCGCGAGCGAATGCTCATCACCGCCGGAACCGTGCAGCAGGACGAGTGGCGGACCAGACGCGTTCGTGCCGGGACGGAAAAGATGCGTCAGGCTCACTGGTTTACTCCGCCGCCTTGACGCGTTGGCGTTCCAGCGTGTCGCGGTCCAGCTTGTGGAACGCCCCACCTTTCAGGATCGCCACCAGCCGTTGTTTTTGTTGCAATACGCGAACATCGGCGACGGGATCGCCATCGACCAACAGCAGATCGGCGAGGAAACCTTCCCGGACCTGGCCAGCTTCGCCGCCCAATCCCATCAATTCGGCACCAAAACGGGTCGCGCAGATCAGTGCTTCAGCGGGCGTGTAGCCGAGATGGTTGACGAAATGCTCGATGTCCCTCGCGTTTTCGCCCTGCGGTGTACGAGCGAACCCGTAATCGCCGCCGATGACCACACGGATGCCGCGCTTCTTCATTTCGGGATAGGCGCGTGACGCGGCCTCCAAACCGAGCGCGATGCCCTTTTGAATGCCCTTGGGAATCGTCCCCTCCGCTGCCTCATACACCGCGGCGTGCAACAACCCGATCGCTGGGCCGACAAACACGCGGTCCTTCACGGATTCCAGAAGATCCAGGGCTTCTTCGTCGGCGTGCTCGCAATGATAAATGACATCGACACCGCAACGAACGGCGCGTTTGACGGATTCCGAGGCGCGGCAATGAGCGTTGACCTTACGGTCGAAATCATGGGCGGCGATGACACCGGCGCGGATTTCTTCCTCGGCCATGACCGTGCGAGGCAATATCCCGGTGCGCGTGTGATCGTCTCCGGAGATATTGAGTTTAATGCTGTCCACATTCTCCCGCACACAAAGCCGGGCCAGTTTGAGAACTTCAACCGGACCATCGGCGACCATGGCGAAGCTGTCGCGGAATTGGTGCGCCTGTCGTTCATCACCCAGACCACCGGTGACGGTGATCTCCGGACCGCAGGCGCGCAGACGAGGCCCAGGAAGCTCGCCCGCGTTGATGGCGTTGCGGATGACGACGTCGATGCGGAGTTTGGCGCTGGCGGCGCTGTAGGCACTCGTAAAGCCGTGATCGAGCAGAAGTCGCGCGTTACGGGCGGCGATCAGCGTGTGTTCTTCGGGCGGTGTATCGCCCAGATCGGTTGACCGAGCGGCATTGATGAAGGTGATATGGGCGTGCCCCTCGACAAGGCCGGGCATCAGGGTCATGCCGTTGGCCTCGATCACTTCGGCGCCGGCGGCTTCAAGTTGACCGAGCTGGGTGGCGACGGCACGGATGCGCTCGCCTTCGATCAGCACGTCGGCAGGGTACGAAGCGGCACCGGAGCCATCCCAAACGCGCGCGTTACGAATTAGAGTCCGAACCATCGTCGTCTCCCTCATGGTTGGCGGTCCAGCCACACATCTTCCATGCGCCAACCGTTGTATTGGCTGTTGACCATCAACGTCAGGCCTTTCACCCACGGCTGCCAGCAGGTTCCGCCGCGGCGATGATAAATGATGGGCCTGGCCAGTTGCTCCTGCAACGCCTGGTCGATTTCCCAGACCAATTGGCGGCGGCGCACCGGGTCGGTTTCGCGGGATTGCGCTTCCATTTTCGCGTCCAGATCGTGGTCGCAATGACCGGTGTAGTTCCGCGCCGAAGCACAGGTGTGGTTCTGCAGAAACACGACGTCGGGATCGTCCGCCGCCGCGCCCAGGACGCTGACGGCAACGGTGTAGTCTTTCTTGATCAACTTCGGCACCCACGTGGCGGTTTCGGTCAGTTCCAACTCTCCGTCCATGTAGATTTCCCGTAACTGGTCGATCAGGATCGTGCCGGGATCGCGATAGACGTTGAGGTTACGCACTGACATTTTGAACGGGATTCTGTGGTCTGTCCCATACCCCAGGCGCCGCATGATCGAGCGTGCTTCGTCACGATTGCGCGTCACGTCACCGTTGTAGCCGGGCGCTTTCGCCAGCATCTCAATCGGCAATCCCCAGACGCCATCCGGCCCAGGTTGCATCGCGCCACCGACGTCGGCGGCGCCTTGAGCGAGGATGTCGATGAACGCCTTGCGATCCAATGTCAGCGCCATCGCCCGCCGGATGTCAGGATTGTCGAACGGCGGGGCGGTGCGATTGACCAGCATGCCGACCGCCTCGCTGGTCGGCGTGAGTTGACAAATCGCCTGGGGCGCCTGCGATTTCACGTCGGCCAGCAAAGACACCGTGACCTCGTTAGGGAACGTCATGTCGAATTTCCCGGCGATAAATGCCAGCAGCGCGGTCGAGCGGTTGGGAATGATCGTATATTCGATGCCGTCCAGGTAGGGCCGCCCAGCTTTCCAGTAGTCCGGATTGCGTTCGACCTTGATGCTTTGATTCGGCTTGTATTCGACGAAGCGGAATGGTCCGGTGCCGATCGGATGCAGGCGCATCTCTCGCGGGCTGACGTGGCAAGGGTACATCGGCGCTTCGCCCGAGGCCAACAACGCCAGGATCGCGGGCTGCGGCCGCTTCAGGTGAATGGTCGCCGTTTGAGGACCATCGACCGAGGCGTTCGCGATGTTGACCCACCAGCTTTCGCGGTAATTCAACCGGAGCTTTTCTTTGCTCTGATTGGTCAGCAGATCGAATGTGCATTTGACATCGGCGGCGGTGAACGGTTTGCCGTCGTGCCACCGGACGCCGTCTCGCAGTTGGAACGTCAATGCCATGCCGTCCGCGCTCCAGGACCAGGAGGTCGCGAGATCGGGGACGATGGTGCCGGGTTCGTTACGAGCGACATGTTGGTCGTAGAGCACGAGGTTATTCATCACACCCATCATCGGCATGATGACGCCGACCGTGCCCTCCTCGTGGATCGACATGCTGGCGGGACTGTCCCGATGATAAACGCGCAGGACGCCCCCTGCTTTTTGCGCGGATGCCGCGGTCGCGAACAAGCCCATCGTCAGGATGATCGCAGTCAGAATCGGAGCGTAGCGCTTCATGGCACGTCCTCCCCTGGCTGCTTTTGATACAGCCTTCGCCGACTATAGAGGGATGTTCAGGTCTGGACCACTCGCAGCAAACCGGTGAGCCGCGACACGTCGGCGAGATGCCGCATATCGTGGATCAAGGTGAGGCTCATTTCGATCTCCTGCTCCGGCAGTCCGGAGGCGGGCATGAGCGTCCGATATTTCAGATTGACATCGTTCCAGGACAGGCCCGACGCGGCGGACCCCTTCGGTTCGAACACCGTACTGGAAAACGCACGGCCATCCTGGACCCGGATCACGACGGTCGCACCTTGCCGGTAGCGAGACAGGTTCTCAGTCGGCTCGGTACCGACACTGACTTTATCGATCAGGGCATCGATAATGGGATCGGCGATCTTCGCCGCGCTCGCATGCGTCCAGGAGAAATCGCGATCGGCGGCACCGGCGGCGGCGAAGTAAGCGGGACTGTGCGCCATGTCGATCAAATCCGCCGGATGCAGCGGACCACTTAATGTCCTCATTCCTGGACGGTGGATCGTAATGCTGGCGATTTGTTCGGCGGAGACGGCGGCCTGACGCGCGGCGTTCGCGGCGGCCTCGGCGATCGCATGGTAAGGATGGCCGCCGGGAACCAGCTTGATCGCCATGTCGGTGACGATATCCCAACTGCCTCCCAGATCGCGGGTGGCGACTTCGGCCGCCGTCGCGCCATCGACGCCGCCGAACGCTTCGAAAAAACCATGGCGGGTCTCGAGAATTCTCGGTTCGCCAGTGAAGCCCCGGCGGGCCGCGAGGGCCGCGTTCGCGCCATGCATCGCCGCGAGGCCGGCGTGGTATTCGCGGGAAAAACTGGTGTCCGCCGCGGTCGCCAAACCGCCAACCGAAACGGCGGTCAGAGCGATCGCTTGCGCCATCTGCTCCGCGTCCAGGTTCAACATTCGTCCCGACGCGACCGCCGACGCGAACGCGGCACCGAGACAGCCGTGGAAGCCGCGCTCCTTGAAGCCCGGGGTGATCGCCTCGCTGATCCGTCCCGCCGCTTCGTAGCCGAGAACGATCGCTTCAAGGACCGCATGACCGGCGACGCCCTCGCGTTCGGCGAACGCCAGCGACGCGGCGGTCAATGGCGTGCCGGCGTGCACGATGTTTCGCAGATCGCTGTCGTCGGAGGCGGCGGCGTCACTCAGCACCGCGTTGACCTGGATGGCGCTGGCGACGGGAAATTTCTCCCCGGTGTCGAACCAGATGGCGGCATCGCCTCGCCCTCCCCTCTCCTGCGCCATGGCACGGATGATCTGGGCTGATTCGATCCTGGTGCCACAGGCCGCGCTGGCGAGCGTGCTGGCGACGATCATCGCCGCGTTATCCAGCGCGTGGTCCGGCAGGTTTTTGGTTTCAGTCAGAAACGCGGCCAATTGGCGGGCGACGGTCATGGAACCCTCCTTCGATTTGTTGGCGGCACAATGCCACGATCTTGACCGAAGGACAGGATGCGCGCCCAATCGGGCAGCCACACCGGGGAGAACCAACATGGCGTTCAAACTCAACCACGTGCATATCAAGACCCGCGATCCGGCGAAGACGATCCAATTTTATATCGAGAATTTTGGCGCGACGTTGAAGCAAAAGACCGACACCGGGTTCAATCTCGATTTGCACGGGCTGCAACTGAACGTGACCGATATCAACGCGACGCAAAACCACGAGCAGCACTACGGCATCGAGCATCTCGCGGTGAACACCGACGATTATGTGGGAACGCTGGCGAGCCTGCGGGAGCGAGGCGTCAAAATCCTGGAAGAACTGCCGCGCGACGTCGGCCGCCGCGTTTGCTTCCTGGAATGTCCGGACGGCGCGCAAATGGAAGTGATCGAGAAGGTTTAGGAGCGTCGTATCGTGGCCCTGAAAGACCTGATTCCTCTTGGCATGTCGTTGCCGCATCGGTCGCCCGACAAACTGGCAATGACAACCGTCGCGGCGGTCGCCCGGCGTGCCGAGGAGCTTGGCTTCCGCGATTTATGGGTCACCGAAAACACCGTGGACCAGGCCACATGTTTCGATCCGGTGGTGATTTTGACCTACGCCGCCGCGATCACCACACGCATCGGCGTCGGAGCCTCCGTCGTCGTGTTGCCGATCCACAACCCGCTGATGGTCGCGCATCAGTGGGCGACATTGGATTTCGTCAGCGGTGGAAGAGCGATTTTGGCGGTCGGGCTTGGGCGAGAGCATCATTACCGGGACTTTCAGATCCCCGCCGCGGCGCGGGTGACCCGGTTCCGTGAAGAAGTCGAACTGATCAAGGCATTGTGGTCGAACGAGACGGTCACCTTCCACGGTGAGATGTATCAGGTCGATAACGTATCGTTGGGTCAACGGCCGGCGCGGAAACCTCGGCCGCCGTTGTGGATGGGGGTTGGTCATCCCAATGCCGTGCGCCGTGCCGCTCGGATCGCGGATGGATGGATGGGCTCGGGCGGATCGAGCATCGCCGAGTTTCAGGAATCCGTGCCAATCCTCAAGCAGGAACTGGAGAAGGCCGGACGCGACCCGGCAACGTTCCCGATTTCCAAGCGGGTCTTCATGGCGGTGGATGAGCGGCCCGCCGTCGCACGCGCGGAATTGAATCGCTGGTTCACCGAGGTTTATCACAACCCGGCCGGGACCGATGCGTCGGGCATCCACGGGACGCCGGAACACGTGGCGGAACGATTGGAGGAACTGATGGCATCCGGTGCCAATCATTTGTTGCTCAATCCGGTCTCCCGCCACGCCGAGCAGCTAGAGGCCGTCGCGGAACTCGCCGGATTGAAGTGACGTGGATTTCGACCTGAGCGCCGAACAAAGGCACCTGCGAGACCGTTGTCTGGAACTGGCGGCCGATTTCGCGGTGCGCTCGGCCCAGCATGATCGTGATGCGTCGCACCCGACCGAAAACTACCAACGCTTACGTCAGGAAGGGTTCCTGCATCTGACCATTCCGCGTGAATGGGGCGGATCGGGATTTGATTTTCTCAGTCACACCATCGCTTACGAAGCTTTGGGTCGCGGTTGTCCCGCTACCGCGCTCGCGTTCAATATGCACGCCTCGGTGGTGATGCCGATCGTCGAGAGCGATGAGGTCACGGTTGAAGCGAAACGTAAGATCGTCGATCTCGTGGTGCGCCAGGAGAAGATGCTCGGCGGCAATTTTTCCGAGACCGGGCATACGTCGCTGATTGGAGAGCGGCCGCTGTCGGTGCGCGCGCGGCCGGTCGATGGCGGATATCGCATCACCGGACGGAAGATGTTCGCCTCGATGATCGAGGCGGCGGATTACGTCATGGTGCTGGTGTATCCGGAAACCGCGACATCGCCGACTGCGGGGATGCTCGCGTTGATCCCGCCGGACGCCGAGGGGCGCGAGGTGATCGCCAATTGGGATACGCTCGGAATGCGCGCCACCCGCAGCGACTCGCTTGTGCTGAATGAGTGCTTTGTTCCGGACGCATCGGTGATTTATCGGTCCGACGATATCCGTCCGTTTCGGCTTGGCGGCGCGAACTGGTTCTGGGGTTCTTACACGGCGGTTTATCTGGGGCTCGCGGGCGCGGCTTACGACGAACTGCGCGAAGTCGTGACCGAACGGCGGCCGGAGGGGTACGCCCAGTCGATGGCGTGGCATCCGGACGTGCGGAGACATGTGGCGGAATTGAGTGTCGATCTGGAAGCGGCGCGGTTGATCACGTATCGGTCCGCGTGGTTACGCGACCAGCATGGGCCCACGCCCGAGACGATGGCGGCGATGTTTCGGGCGAAATACATGGTCGGCGTCGCGACCAGCCGCATCACACGCGTGGCACTGACGCTTGGCGGAGCGCACGGGATCTTCAAAGGATCACGGCTGGAGCAGTTGTTCCGCGACGGCGCGCTGGCGGAAATCCAACCGCCGCCGTCTGATTTTTGCCTGTGGAATATCGGGCTGCATGAACTGGATCTCGATCCCGCGGCCGCGTTGCCGCCCATGCGACCGTTGTAATCTCTCGAAAGGACGTCACCATGTCTCTCAGCCGGCAGTTCGCCGCGTTCGTCGCCAACCTTAAGTTTGAGGATCTGCCAGGCGCCGTGGTGGATCGCGCGAAGGGTGTCACGTTGCAGGCATTGAGTTCGGCGTTAGTGGCGCATGACATGCCGGCGACACATCAGGCTCTGGCCATCATGCGCGAGGAAGAAGCGGGGGGCGCGGGCGTCGCCACCGCGCTGTGCAGCGGTGAGAAGTTCACGAAGGCCGGCGCGGCGTTCGTCAACGCGGAGATGATTTTCGCCGGCGGTAAGTGGGATACGTTCCGCATGCTGACGCATCCTGGCATCGCCATCATGCCGGCTGCCCTCGCCGCGGCGGAAGTGACCGGTTGCTCAGGCAAGACCTTTCTTACCGCCATCGCCGCCGCCTACGAAGTCATGGAGCGCATGGCGTCGGAGTTTATTCCGACGGTGATGTCGCGCGGCTTCCATTCCGGACCGGTGTTCGGGATATTTGGCGCCGCGGTCGCGGCGGCGAAGATTTATGGGTTGGACGCGAACCAGATCAACGGCGCGATTGCTCAGTGCGTCAATCTCGCCAGTGGCAATCTGGAGGGTATTCGCAGCGGCGGACGTTCGTTGCGCGAGGGCGGCGCGGTCCGCAATGCCTTGTTGGCCGTGGCACTGGCGAAGCATGGCACGCCCGGCGGCGAGACCACATTGGAGGGTGAAGCCGGGTTCTACCACTCCTACACCGGGAATAATCTCGGTCAGCTTCGGTACAGCTTCACGGGGCTCAATCGTACCGATCTCAGCAAGATCACCGAAGGTCTGGGTTCCGAGTGGATGTTCCTGGAAACGCTGTACCGGATTTATTCAACCGCCGGATATAATATCGCGCACGTCGATGTGACGGCGAGGCTGTGCGAAGAGCATGACATCCATTACCACGATATCGATCGTATCGAGGCGGTGGTGAACTGGCTGGAGACACTTTATCCAAGCCCGGCGTTTCCGGTTCGAGTGATCGAGAATCCGCCACCGGTGGGATCGACACAGTATTTCTCGGCGTATGGCGCGGTGACCCGCGGCTATCCGTTGCTGCGCGGTGGCCAACCTGCGCCAGGAGAGACCGATCCGCCCGAGGTTCTGGAACTCATGAACCGGATCACGCTGATCCCGATGGCACATCGCACGCTGTTCGGTCCGCGGGTGACGATTTTCACCAAGGACGGGCGCAGCTTTACGCGGGAGGGCACCGGCCGCGAGTTTATCTGGGATTTCGAAGAAGAAGCGAAACGTATCAGCCCGATCGTTTCCGGTCTCGCCATCACGCCACAACGGTTCGATGGGTTAATCGATGCCTGCCGCGGGCTGGAACAGACGGCGAGCGCATGGCAGCCGCTGATCCAGTTGACAATACCGGGCTGACCGCTCACTCGATAATCGTCGCCTGCTCGATCAACTTGCGCGCGGCCTCCGACATCGTCGCGCCTTCCAGCACGCGTTGCACGGCGCGGGTCTCGGCCTGCTGAATCCGGCGCAGGCGCTCCAAAACGACCTCCAAACGATTGGCGGGAATGACAACCACGCCGTCAGCATCGCCGACAATCACATCGCCCGGGTTCACATGCACATCGCCCAAATTAATCGCCGCGCCAACCACTCCTGGGCCGTTCATCGCGGGTGAGTTCGGCTGAATCCCCGCGCAGAACAAGGGCAGGCCCGCCTCGACAATGCCGGCTTTGTCACGCGCCAGACCATCGGTCACGAAGGCCGCGACACCCGCGTTCTTCATCATTCCGGCGGCGAGATCACCGATCACGGCGGTTTTCGTGAATGCGTCGTTCGCGCAGACGATCACGTCGCCCGGCTGCGCCTCGGACAACGCGGTGAACACGGCGAGCACGTCGGCGGGATAAGCGAACGCGGTGATCGCCGGACCAACGAAACTCGCATTCGCCGGATCGACGGGTTTAATCCGGTAATCCAACGCGCCACGTCCATCCATCGCATCTGCGAGGTGCGAGGTTTGCGCGCCTCGGAAGCTTTCGATCAGCCCGGGAGCGGGACGCCGAAAGCCACGATGAATGGTCACGAGCGGCGGATTGTCGAGCATGGCCGTGCCTCCGTTTGCGATTGAGATAACCCTGCCGTGTCCGGGGCGCCGCGGCAATCGCCCAGCGCAGTGCGGCGATAGATGACAGGGTCAAGCCCGGTCATGACGGCAGAGAGAGCGTCACACGCATTCCATCGATAGTTCGCCTTACGCAACGAGGTCTACCGCGGGACCGCCTCGGTCGCCACCAATTGCTGATCCAGACGGGGATGATACACGACGCCACCGCGGGTCGCCGCGATGGTTGGCTCGATGTACATTGGGATAACGCCCAGTCTGGCGACGGTTTCGGCGAGGGCGTGGCGTATGGCGGCGTCGCGGCCGGCATCGGAACGAATCACGGCGGCCTCGATGATCTGGTCTAAATCGGGGTTGGAAAATCCACCGCGATTGCCGTCGCCAATCGCGCGCGAGTCGTCATGCGTCTCCGCGACAAGTTGCAGGATGTATTGGCCATCCCGCAGTGACGACAGCGACAACTCGTACATGATCAGCGGCCATTCGTTCTTGCCGGCGCGGGAGCGGGGAAAGAACACGCTGCCCGGCATCGTCTCGACCTTCATCGCGAAACCGGAACGTGACAGCATTTGCGCGACGGCCTGGCAAACGCGCGCATCGGAAACCCAGCGATCGTTGGGACACGCCAACGTCATGCCGAACCCATCCGGAAAGCCGGCTTCCGCCAGTTTCGCTCGGGCCGCCACCGGGTTCACCGCGGGAACCGGCACGGACGGGTCCCAGCCGCCAAAACCCTCCGGTACCAACTGCATCGTCGCGGCACCCTGACCGGACAAAGCACGCTCGACCAGAGCCGTCCGATCCAGCCCGAGCGACAGCGCCTGGCGCACGCGCGCATCACGTAGGGGATTGCTCGGCAATTGCTTGCCTTGCCGATCGGTCAACAACGGCAGCGTATCAGGCGCGACGTTCGGCAACAAAAACGCCACCCGATCGGCCGGCCGCGCGAACACCGCGATATCGCGGGTCGCGCGCAGCCGGGCAACATCTTCGGGCGGTACGTTCTCGATCAGGTCGAGGTCGCCGGCCAGCAATGCCGCCTCGCGCGCCGCGTCGTTGCCGATCACGCGCAGCGTCACGTGTTTCCAGGGTGAGGGCGGACCCCAGTAATACGGATTCGGTTCAAGCTCCGCGACGTCGCCGTAGCGGAATGACACCAGGCGAAACGGGCCAGTGCCGATCGTGGCGCGGGCTGACGAGAAGTCCTCGGGCGGCGCGCCGACGACGGATTTCGACAGGATGAAGATGTTGGTGAACTGACCTGGCAACAAAGGATTGGGGCGGTCGGTGGTGACCCGGATCGTCAGCGGATCAACAGCGACCGTGCTTGTAATGGTGCGGAGATTGGTCGTGTAGGGACCGGGGTTATTCGGGATCGTGGGAATGCGCCTGACGCTGGCGACAACGTCCTCGGAGGTGAAAGGCGAGCCATCGCTGAAGCGCACATTCGGGCGCAACGCGAACTCCCATGTCAACGGATCGACCTGTCGCCAGGAGATGGCCAACGTCGGCGTCCAGCGCGCGTCGGCGTCCTTGCCAACAAAGCTATCGTAGAGATGCCGCGCCGCGGCCATGTTGGGCCCGATAAACAGGACGTGCGGATCGACGACGAAGGCGGATTGCACGCCGACCCGCAAGGTTGGTTCGGCGGCACGCGAGCGATGCCAGGACAACAGCAACAGCAGCGGCACGATCAGCAGATAACGAAGAGCCATGCGCTACCCTGAGCCAGACCCGTCCCACGCGTCCACCCCGCACCCCCTTGCCCAAAGGCCAATTGGGCTGATAGCCGATGATGTCATGATCGAGCTTTCTCCCGCCCCCGCTACATTGCCGCCCGGCCGCCGGGTCTACGCCATCGGCGATATCCATGGCTGCGCCGCGCAACTCGCGAGTTTGCATGCGAAGATCCAGGAAGATCTCGCGCGCCGGCCGATCGCGTCGGCGTTGTTATTGCACGTGGGCGACTATGTCGATCGTGGCGTGGACACGCGCGGCGTGATCGAGCGTCTGATCGACGGATCGCCGATCTCGGGGACCGACATGGTCAACCTGATGGGCAATCACGAAAACACGATGATCGAAGCCCTGAACGGGGAACGGGCGGCGGCGACCGACTGGCTGTTCACCGGCGGGCGGCCGTCGCTGCAAAGCTACGGCGTCGATCCGGACTCCCCGCGCGAGACCTGGCGCCAGCACGTTCCGGACGCGCATATGCGGTTCCTGCGGGAACTAAAACTCATGCACCAGGAAGGGGGATACGCCTTCGTCCACGCGGGTGTTCGGCCGGGCGTCCCACTGTCGGAGCAGGCGCGGGACGATGTGCTGCGCATGCGGCAGCCGTTTCTTTATTCCGAGATGAATTTTGGCGCAGTGGTCGTGCACGGGCACTCGCCGGTGAAAGCGCCGGTCATCCGGCATAATCGCATCGCGATCGACACCGGCGCCGTGTTCGGCGGGGAGATGACCTGTCTGGTGCTGGAAAACGACCAACTCGGCTTCCTCACCGCCGAACCATTGGGCGATCCGGTGTCCATCGCGCATCGCTGAGTGACGCGGCAGGCTTTCTTCGGCGGCATTCTGGCGGCGTTCGTCGGGTTCGCGTCGTCCTTCGCGGTCGTGTTGAAAGGGCTGACGTCCGTGGGTGCGTCGCCGGCCCAGGCGGCGTCAGGGCTGATGGCGCTGGCGGTGGCGATGGGGGTTTGCGCGATCGTGCTCAGCCTTTGGTATCGGCAGCCGATCAGTATCGCCTGGTCAACGCCCGGGGGAGCGCTGCTGGCGTCGTCAGTGGTCCCGGACGGAGGATTTCAGGCGGCGGTCGGCGCGTTCCTGCTCAGTGGCGCGCTGATCGTGATCGCCGGATTGTGGCGCCCTTTGGGGCGAGCGGTAGCGGCGATCCCACCCTCCCTCGCCAACGCGATGCTGGCGGGCGTCTTGTTGAGTTTGTGCCTCGCGCCGATCCACGCGGTGGCGGTCACGCCGGCCATGGCGCTGCCGGTGATCCTGGTCTGGGCTGTGGTTTGGCGCTTCTGGCGGCTGTATGCGGTACCCGCGGCTGTGGCGGTGATGGTCGTATTGCTGATGTTTCAGGGCCCGGCGAATGAGACAGTCGATTGGCTGGCGGCACCCATGGTGATGGTTCCGGTCTGGTCGACGTCGGCGATGATCGGGCTCGCGCTGCCGCTTTTCCTGGTGACGATGGCATCGCAAAATATTCCTGGCATGGCGGTGCTCGCGGTCAATGGCTACACGCCTCCCGCTGGGCCGCTGTTTCGGGTCACCGGGCTGTTCACCTTGCTGGCGGCGCCGTTCGGCGGCCACGCGGTCAATCTCGCCGCGATCACCGCCGCGTTATGCGCGGGTCCCGACGCGCATCCCGATCCAGCGCGGCGGTACTGGGCTGCCGTGGTCGCCGGCGCGACCTACATCGTGTTCGGATTATTGGCGGGAGCGGCGACCAGCCTCATCGCCGTTTCACCGCCCGTGCTGATCGAGGCGGTCGCAGGCCTGGCTCTGCTGGGAGCGTTAGGAGGCGCGTTGATGGGCGCGATGGCCGAGGCGGACGGGCGCGAGGCCGCGCTGATCACGTTCCTGGTGACCGCGTCAGGCCTGAGTTTCTTCGGGATCAGCGGAGCATTCTGGGGACTGCTGGCGGGCGGCGCGATGCGGGCGCTGATCCGGTCGCGGCCGAACCCGGCCTGACGCGTCAATCGGACGCGGAGCCGCCGCGAAAACCCATCGCCACCACGTAGAGTTCGCTCGACTCCTTGCGGCTGGCCGGCGGTTTCGCGTGCCGCACGCTGGTGAAATCCCGCTTCAAAGCGTCCAGCATCGCCCGCTCCGAGCCACCCTGAAACACCTTCGCGACAAACGAGCCTTCGGGCGCCAAGACCTCCCGCGCGAAGTGGGCGGCCAGCTCGGCCAGAGCCATGATCCGCAGGTGGTCGGTCGCGGAATGGCCTGTGGTGTTGGGCGCCATATCGGAGAGCACCAGATCGGCCTTGCCACCCAACTCGGACGCCAGGCGCTCCGGCATATCGGGATCGTTGAAGTCGCCCTGGATCAAGGTCGTCCCTGAGATGGGATCCATCGGCAACAGATCGACTCCGATCACTCGTGCCGCGCCGCGCCGAACCGCGACCTGAGCCCAGCCACCGGGGGCCGCGCCGAGATCGATGACCCGGGCATCGCGGGCGATCATGTGAAAACGATCGTCCATTTCCAGCAGCTTGAACGCCGCCCTCGAGCGCCAGCCTTGCTGCTTCGCCGCCACGACATACGGATCGTTCAACTGCCGCCGCAGCCACTCAGCGGAGGCTGGGCTGCGTTTCTTGGCGGTTTTGACGTTGACCGTCAGTTTTCGCCCGCCCGGCGGGACGGCATTCTTGCTCACGACGAGACGCTCATGACCGTTCCGGTATGCTCCGCCGGCGTTCAAGCCGGGCGCGGTCGGCGCGGATCATGCGCAGAAGCATGCCCTCGCGCAGGCCACGATCGGCCACGACCACGTCGGGGGCCGGCCACATCGAGGCGATCGCGGCGTAGATCGCACAGCCGGGCATGACGAAGTCGGCACGGTCGGGACCCACGCAGGGATGCAGCGCCAACGCATCGCGATCCATCGCGCGGAGGCTGGACAACGCCTCGTCGGCGTCCTGCCGACTGAGCGCGATGCCATCGACGAGAGCACGACGGTAACGCTCCAGGTTCAGCACCACGCTCGCCAGAGTGGTGACGGTGCCGGACGTGCCCAGAAGACGCACGCCGCCATCGCGGATTTCGCGGCCAATGCAGTGCACGCTTTCGAACGCGACAAGGCGGGCGGTCACGTCCTCCACCATCGCGTCGAACCCTTCCTCCGTGAAAACGGCGGCGCCGAAGCGCTCCGCCAGGGTCACGACGCCCACCGGCAACGAGGCATAGCCGATCAGCGATGGCGTGCCGCATTCGACTCGCACCCAGGCCAGTTCGGTGGAACCGCCGCCGATATCGAACAGCAAGGCCCTACGTCCCGCGCCCTGTAGCAACGGGGTGCAGGATTCCAGCGCGAGTTCTGCTTCCTCCCGGCTGGAAATG
>Ga0182030_10013842_pt1 | contig 16009 bp, 15 predicted proteins | sample 812S3MmetaG_FD_121299 | JGI IMG/M metagenome (GOLD analysis project Ga0182030, IMG submission 121299) | Permafrost microbial communities from Stordalen Mire, Sweden - 812S3M metaG (Illumina Assembly) | ecosystem: Environmental > Terrestrial > Soil > Wetlands > Permafrost | place: Sweden...
CATGCGACAACCTCCGATTCGGGTTGTCGCCGATAGATTCACACATTCTCGCCGCCGGGAATCCCCAACCGACCTTCAAAGTCCACAGAACTGAACAGCCCTGGCGAGACTGCGACCGGCTTGATTTCCAACGCCTCGGTTGGGAACCCGCGGTAGAGCCGATCGAAAATCTCTCCCCGCGCCTCAGATTGCAGGTCTTCCGCCTGCGTCTGGGCGGTGCGGCGGTTCGCTTCGGCGAACATTCCGCCACCATTGATCTGGCCCTGGGGCCCGGTTGTGAAACCGACAAAGTTCTCGATGCGCGAAGCGGAAATCGTGATCTCCGCCTGGACCGTTACGCCCTGATCGTCCTTTCTGACCGACTTCTCCTCATACTTCTCGACGAAGCCATTCATTGTGCTCAGTACGCGATCCAGCACGACTGACTCGTTGTTGACGACGCGATCTGCGACGACGAGCTGCTTGACGCATGATTGCAGCGCGGCGCGGATCGCGTCGCTCTTCGCCTCGTCGTAGCTGGAGCCGGCGCCCGTCACTTCGACCGAGACATTGGCGGTTTGGCCTTGTGCGGCCGCTCCGCACAGGGCAATCCAGCACAACGTCAGCGCCAGCCCAGCGCATCTCCCGACCGACCACATTGCCGCGCGAGACATTGGTCACCAGTCCGATTGCTTGATCCGCTTCACTTCGCTCGGTTGCTTCTGCAGATCCGTATCGGGCGGAGCCTGTTCGGGTCGCACCTGATCAGGAGAAGCATGCTTGATCATGGCGCCAACGCCCACCGCTGCGGCGATTGTCTTGTCGCTGATACCGACGACCACCCACGCCTCTTCCGACTTCTCATCGTAGCCCTTTTCGAGCACGATGACGCCGCCCAACGATCCGTGCGCGAATGAAGTCGTCACCTCTGTCAGCGTTTCGACGAGCGTGCGTTCGTCGACCTTGTGAAGCGATGCGGCCGCGCCAGTCTGTCGGCTCTGAGTTGCCTTGTTCAGGTCCGACTGCACTTCCGCGACGATTCGAGTCGACGAGACGCTCTGATCAAGGAAACGAACGATCGCGGCTTTCGCCTTCTCCTCCGCGATGACCTGCGCCTTGTAAATTCCGCGCCTGTCGTTGAATTCCACGGGAACGCTGAATTTCGACGATATGCGCTTGACGGACCCGGTCGGACTCCACTCGATTTCCACGCCGTCAACTCCGGCCTGCCAGGTCGTCGAGGCGTCAGTAGTCTGAAGATCCCCGGCTCGGGCAACAGGGGGACCAATAAGGAGACCTATGGCGATGCTGAGGGCGCCCACCACAATCTTGCGCATGCGATTGCCTCCCCTCCGACACGGTGGGCACTCTCGCCCGCTTATCTCGCCGCGGGTCTTCTTGCGCCTTACCTGCTGCCGGTCGCATTCAGGTGTACCGCCTTCGCGCAGCATTCGATAGTCGGCACATCCGCGCGCCGAGGATTCGCCCTCGGGACTAGGCGCTTAGGCGTCAGCATCTGTAACGGCGCGGCGTTACGACGCAGGACACCAACCGGTAGCTCGTGGTGTGCTTCGCGCCTATTGGGGTTGGCGTACGGGCGCGGCCGAAATTCGGTCGATACCTGCTCACCAATTTGCAGCCCAGGCAATATGAGGGCAAGATGCGCGGCGTCTTTACCCGGCTTTCGCTTATATTGATCGTGTCATTAGTAAGTGCGAATTTCGGCTTCGCACAATCACACCAGGCTGAGATCACATTTGATAACCAGACTGGCCAACCCGCATTGGTAAAACTTATAGGCCCTATCAGGAAATCAATTCAGGTTCCCGATGGGCAGCAACGTTCTGTCTCTGCAATTGGCGGTCAGTATTTCATAATGACTAGATACGGTGGCGATCCGGGCCACTATTCATACTCCAGAGGAGAGGTCTTCACGGCAATTCAAACCAGAACAACATATTCGAATATCACTATTACCCTGCACAAGGTCGTCAATGGAAACTACCACGACGATCCAATCAATGCAGCAGACTTTGACAAAGAGACGGCCGAGTAAGATGTCGAGACGGCGTATTTACTACTGCTCATTTGCGTCCTCATTCGACTGAGGCCCCAGTGAGGTTCATGTTCATCTCTCCGCCATTGCAGACGCCGCAGCAATTTTCGCAGCCGTGGCTTTTCTCCGGCCCCACCCCCCAGTAGGGACCTGAGACGTTAGAGTTGTCCCAAGCCCCGTAACAGATTTTCTCGCCCTCGACACAATTTAGCGGGAATGAAGTTTGACCGGCCGGGAGCGACCAGTTGCGGTTCCAGTCAGGCCATCCATGACCTTGCCTCGTATCAGAGTAGAAGGCGACACTGAGCATCTGACCCGTTGAGTTCGTGATTCGCCAAGTCAGCGTGGGAAGCGGACGCCGCCAATCGCTCTGGTTGAGAGTGAAGCTCGTCTGCGAGCCGGGTGAGCATGTCAGGCAACATCTCGTGCACCCTTCCTTGCCCGTACGGCCAGTTCCCCAAAATGGCGTCAATGCGTCGCCTTCGACCCAGGCTCCATAGCAGTAGGCTTCACCGGCATTGCAGGTGAATGGATATGTATGCTGTTCCGAGGGACCGACGATGAATACTCGCCCAGGTTCGGGCCATTGTTGGATATGTGTGCTCTTGTCGAAGAACGCGACGTCGACCCTGCTTCCGGAATTGTTGGTGATGTCAAATGTCACCCCCGCAGGCGGCGGCTGCGAGACTTGAGTCTCTGTAGGACCGGTTGCCGGAAGTCCCATAGCCAACCGACATTGTTCTATCGTCAGGCCGCGTCTTCTGACTTCGGCAACGCTCGGTGCATATGCAGCGCCAGTGTCCCAATCTGTCTTGCTCGTGTTGAGCGCTTGACGACAGATGTCCGAAGCCGTCGCAGTTGCTTCGATCGAACCGGCCGTCGACGTTGGTTCGGGACTCGGGCGAGATCCGGTAGCAGCTTGGCACTGCTCGACAGTGAGATAGCGCCGCTGTGCTTCTGAGACATACGAGGAAAAGCTTGGAGTCGGATCCCAGTCGGAGTGGGATCCGTTTAGCGCATTTGCGCATAAAGCTTCCGACGACATCGCCTCCAGCGTTGACGCCGGAGTTGGTGTAGCCGAAGGCGATGCTGTCGGACTTGCTGGCGGAAGTCCCACAGCCAATCGACATTGCTCGACAGTGAGGCCGCGTCTTCTCGCTTCGGCGACGCTTGCAACAAATGGGGGGTGCACGTCCCAATCTGTTTTTTGGAGATTGAGCGCTTGACGGCACACATACGTTGTCGACGTGGCCGTATCGATCGTCGGAGTTGATCCCGCGCTTGGCGACACTTGCTCATTGAGCGCCGACTGGCACTCGATAACAGTCAGGTTCCGACGCCACGCCTCGGCGACATAGTCTGCGAGCGCAGAGCTTGAATCCCACGCCGACCGGTTCGAATTGAGCGCCATCCTGCACAGCGAGTCTCGTGATTGGTTCGCCATCGGCGGTGAATCAGTTGTGGTCAAGCCGATTGCCTGGCGACATTCGCTGACGCTTAGACCGCGTCGTTTAGCCTCAGTAACGAACTTCGAATATCCAGAGTGCGGATCCCAATCCGAACGTGAACCGTTCAGCGCAGATTCGCACAGCGGCGACGTCGCCCAGGTTGTGACTTCATCTGGCTGAGCCGGCTGTCCAGGCGTGGCCCTGCGCGCCTGATCTCCCCATGCGACACCGGCCAGCCCCAGCCCGTGGCGACAGTCGTTGACGGAAAGGCCGCGTCCATGTGCTGCGGTCACAGCCCATTGCGCGGCGGTGTTTTGACTCCAATCAGATTTGGCAGCGTCAAGCGCAAAGCTGCACAAGGCGCGCGTCGCAAAGCCAGGACCACCTGAGGCCGCGTCCCACAACAATTGCCTCCCGCCTGGAAGTGCAAGTGCCGCGACCACAATTGTCGCGAAAGCGATCGCGCTGGCCACAGCGAGCCTACGTCTTGTCATTCCTTCGCTCGAAACGACGCCGAGTTCCTGAGAAAGACCTCGGTACAGCGCCAAGTCGACCACATGTGCATCGATTTCTTTCGACAGGGCTTCGGCCGGCTCAGCTCGAACGTCCTGATGAGGCGAGACGTCAAACAGCGCGCGGTTCCATTCCTCGACGTTCTGAGGTCGTTCTTTTGGGTCGATCCGCAGCGCCCAGTCGACGGCAGCGAGGAACCCTGGTCGATAAGTTCCTTCCGCCGCCTGGACCAGGGGAACCAGCTCGTCCGTCAAGAGGCGATCTGTCGCCGGATCGGGCGGCGTTCCTGCCACCGCCCGGTAGAGCGTCGCTCCGAGCGAGTATATATCGGTCCAGGGTCCTTGGTTGCTGCCCTTCGTGGAGTACAGTTCGGGCGGCGAATACCCTCCCTTTACCAGCGACGAAAGCGTGCCTGTGTGTTGCGCCACGGCCTGTCGCGCTGAGCCAAAGTCGAGCAGAACGGGAGAACCGTCATCGCGGACGTAAATGTTGTCGGGTGCGAGATCGCGGTGCAGGAGGCCATTCGCATGCACTTTGGCCAGCGCATCGAGGATCGGCCGCAAGAGAAGATCCAATTCTTCCTGAGTCGGATGCCCTTGCAGCTCACGCAGCCAGTGCGCCAAGTCGCGCCCGGCCTGGAACCCCAAAACGATATAGGCGGTGTTGTTGGCGTCAAAGACGCGCACAACGTCGACGATGTTGGGATGCTCGAAGCGCGCCAGATGTTGCGCCTCCGCGAGGAAGCGCTGCATTCCCCACGCGTAGTCGTCGCTGCTGCCGAATCTCGGTCTGACGGTGGAGCGCTCCTCGCGCTCGGCAATTCCGACCGGAAAGTACTCTTTGAGAGCAAACTGCTTGGCGAGTTTTTCGTCCATCACGAGGTACGTGACGCCGAATCCTCCGGCTCCCAACTCCCGCTCGATCCTATACCCTTCGACGACCGCGCCGACTTGCAAATGCGACATACGATCCCCCGACCCCGCTCAGCGACGCTACTCCAAATCGGGCTGGCCTCAAGGTCGCCTCACGCGCCAGGGTGCACTGATCGTCACAGCCTGATTGACAGCTTGATTGACGCGACCAGCGAAGCTTTTTTTCTGCGCGTTTTCTGTCTCTCAGATCTTGTGGGCCTCGCGGTTCAGCACAGCTCCGTTCTCGTTCACGATTTTGCCTTCACCGGCGGCCCAGTCTACGATGAACGAGAAAGTGGAGCGTCCCGTAGACATGACACGACGGGATTCGCTGACCAATTCCCAGTCGACCAACCCCTCTGCGGTGCAGAGCCTTTCCTGACAATTCACCTGAATGTCGTGAGAAGTGTACTTCCTAACGTTCCAATCCCTAAAGTATGCAATCTTCAGTCCGATCACCTCGCTTCTAGTCTTGTTGCCACTATAGAAGGTCAATGTATCCGCATAGAGCGGTTCGAGTGCGGAGCCATCCTGAGACTGGTCGGATGATATCGCCCAATACTTCGTCATCAGCAACTTCGTTTCAGCAGCAAAGTCTGGCAGTGCCTGTGCCTGAGGCGCCGACGGTGAACTCGATTTCGCAATTGGCGGCGTCGCCGGCGGCGCCAACCCGGACTGAGCGCGGCAGTCGGCGACACTCAGACCGCGCCGCTTCGCCTCGACGACGTAATGCGCTAGCAAGTGGCTTTCGTCCCAAGCGGCGCTGGACCCGTTGAGCGCGTATCTGCAAAGACCGCCCACGGTCAGGGAAGCATCCAAAGCGGCCAGCTTCTGTCGGCAGGTTTCGACGCCCGCTCCGCGCCTCTGCGCCTCGGCGATGTAAGGGGCGAACGGCGGATCAGGATCCCAATCCGAGCGTTGCCAGTTGAGTGCTTTCTGGCACAGCGTCTCCAGCGGCGCCGTCGTCAGTTGTTCCGACGAAGGGCCGGTCGTCGGCGTTTTCGGAATTGCAGCAATCGGTGGCGGCGCCATCGGACCGCCGGAGAAGTCGCTCTGCGTCAGCCCTTTCCAGTATTTGGCAGGAGTGAAAAGAACAACTCCAATTACACAAATCGCTATCGCTCTCCAAAAGACAGGCTGACCTAAGAACTGCAACCTTGGGCGCGGGGATCCTCTCCTCGACTTTTCCGCGCCTTTTGGAGCAACGGGCGCGCCTAGCGAGGCAGGAGGAACAAGACCATGGTTGCGAGGAGGTATGGCAACAGAGGCGAAATCAATCACATTCGATTGCGAACCAGAGTTGGCGCTCGCTCGCTCGGGTGAAGCGGCGGGAGCCAGCGCTCGACTCCACTCCTCGGTGTTTTGGGGGCGCTCGCGAGGGTTTAGGTGTAACGCCCAGTCGATTGCGGCGAGGAACTGCGGCCGGTAAGACACTTGCGCCACCTGAGCGGCCGGAATGAGCTTGTCCGCCACAAGTCGATCTGTCGCCGCGTCAGGGGGGCGTTCGGCCACTGCGCGGTAAATGGTCGCTGCGAGTGCATATAGGTCCGTCCAAGGGCCTAGGTGCTCTCCGTTGGTCGAACACTGTTCGGGCGGCGAGTACACCCCGACCAAGGATGGCAACACGCCGATACGTCGGGCCAGCGCCTCTTTCGTATTGCTGAGGTTCAGCAGTGCAGGTGACCCATCGGCACGGATCTGGATGTTGTCAGGCGAGATTTCGCAATGGAGAAGGCCATTCCGATGGATCATCGAGAGAGCATCGAGGATCGGCGACAGCAGAATATCCAGCTCAGTCTGCGTCGGTGGTCGTTTGAGATTGTGTAACCACTCCCTCAGACTGCTGCCGCCTAAACAATCCAGAACAACATAGGCGGTATTGTTCGCCTCAAATACCCGCGCGACTCCGGCGACATTCGGATGCCGAAGACGCGAGAGGTGCCGCGCCTCTTCGATGAACCTTTGCATCCCGGTAGCAAAATCGTCGCCCTTGCCCTGCTTTGCTCGAATTGTTGAGGTCGCATCCCGCATGGCGATGTCAACGGGGAAATACTCCTTTAGCACAAATAGCTTGGCTAGACCCGGATCGCGCACACGGTAGGATATTGCATAGCCGCTCGCGCCGAGTTCTTCTTCGATTTTGTATCCGCCGACCGTAGTGCCGGCTTGTAGTATTCGCTCCCCCGATGGTTCCGCAGAATCAATCTGGCGTAAACCTTGAGGCGACTGTTCGAACAGCACTTTCCGCCAGTCATCGACCTTTTGCGGCCGCTCTTCCGGTCTGATGCGAAGCGCCCAGTCAATCGCCGCAAGAAATCCCTGCCGATAGGATCCGTTTGCGGCCCGGGCCGCGGCTAACAATTCGTCCTTCAGGACGCGGTCCATGGCCTCGTCGGGGCGCTTGCCCGCGACCGCCCGATACAGCGTCGCGCCAAGTGAATAGATGTCGGACCACCGTCCCTGGTTCTTCCCGTGAGTCGAATATTGTTCTGGCGGCGAATAGCCTGCTTTCACCAGCGAAGTTACCGTCCTCGTGCGCTGCGCGAATTCTTCGCGCGCCGCCCCAAAATCTAGCAACACGGGAGTGCCGTCAGTGCGCCGGCGTATGTTGTCAGGGGCAAGATCGCCGTGCAAAATGTCATTCGCGTGCACCGTCGCGAGCGCATTCAGGATCGGCTCCAACAGCAGGTCCAATTCCTCCTGCGTGGGGCTGCGGCGGATTTCGCCAAGCCAATCCTTGATGTCGAGTCCGTCGACATACTCCTCGACAATGTAGGCGGTATTATTGGCCTCAAACACGCGCGTGACAGCGACAATGTTTCGGTGCTGGAACCGGGCCAGGATCCTAGCTTCCCGAAGGAAGCTCTCTTTGCCGGACTCGTAGTCTCCGATGCATCCAGGGCTCGCCTGAACAATGGAGGACTCGCTACGCTCGGCGAACTGGGCGGGAAAGTACTCCTTGAGGGCGAAGCGCTTCCCTAATCTCTCGTCGCGAACCAGATAGGCAACCCCGAAGCCGCCGGCGCCAAGACTTCTCTCGATCCTGTATTCCTCGACAATCGCGCCCACCGGTAAGTGCGACATTCTATCCTCATGCGCCGCACCGTACGAAAAAAATGCCCGCGCTCAGTGCCTTGCTTTTGCCGAAGCGGCCAACGAGAAAGCGCGCCCGCCGGAACTTATCGCAACGAGTGTCGTGTTATCCTGACCTCGACCGCCGACCCGATCCGCCTCAAACACGATGCTGCGCACGCGCGTTGCGAGGTCGCCGCGCCACCAACCGCGAAGCGCGCGTTCGATGAAGCTCTTGCCGACAACGTCCAGCCCGTCGCTGGCAAGGAGCACGATGTCGCCGGGAGCGAACGGCAGGCCGCCTGCGCCCCTGTCGATCAGGTCGATCGAGTCGCCAGTCAACGCGGAACGAAGGGCGTTGCGGTCTGAGCGTCGCGCGGCATCCTCGGGAGCGATAAGCCCGCGCCTGAGCATGGCGTCGATCACCGGACGCATTGAATGGTCTTCGTTAAGCTTGATAAGGCGACGGCGCCGAAGAAGGAGGATGTGGCTGTCTCCGACCGACACCCAATGGAGCAGCCCCCCTCGAACGCTCACCGCAGCAAATGTCGTACCCATTCCATCGAGGCTGGAATTCGAATCAACGGCTTGCGAAATGGCCTCATTGGCGCTTGTGCAGGCCGCTGCAAGCATCGCATCGGGATTCGGCGACTGTTCCGAATCCGGGTTGAAAGTCTCAAGAAACTTGCGACACGCGAGGCTGGCGGCGATCTCGCCGCTGGTGTGTCCGCCCATTCCATCACAGACGACCGCCGAAATGCTTGAGGCATAGCGGCCCGACTGCTCTGGCGCCTCGCAACTGAAGAAGAGCGATGTTCCTGCGATGACCCCCGCGGCGTCTTCCTGTGTCTCGCGCTTCCCGACGGACTGGAAGAAGGCAAAATCGTTCGTCAAACGCCCACGTCCGTCCAATCAAATCCGGCGCCGCACATGGCAACGAATTTCAGTGTGGTCGACCCGATGAAGACCGTGTCGCCCGAATGAAGTTCCGTTGGCTGCAATACGGGCTGATCATTGAGCCGCACGATATTCGCCTTGCTCCCGTGGTGAAGATAGAATTTCCGATCCTTGTAGTCATAGGTGACAAACGCGTGCTCCGATCGTGAGATCGACTCGTCGCCGAAATTCAACTGCGCCGCTTGGTCGGCTCCTCGCCCAATCGAATTCATGCCGTCGTACACCGCAGTAAACTTACCGCGTCCCGGACCGCCAACGACGACGAGCCAACCTGTCACTAGGCGATTGGCCTCGTCATCCTTCTGCGGCGCGGACGAACCCTGGGACGGAGTATGGTTGGGTCGAAAGGCCATCCGCGTTTTCGGCTCGCCACCGATCTTGATCGTGTCTTCGGAATCAGCCGTGCTCGGTGAGCTGCGTCTCACGAGACGTGTCCTCTCGATGTCGGCCGAACCCCCGAATCGCCTCGTCTTTTCGTCGTCAGCCATGGTGAGCCCTCGTCAGTTACTCGAATTTCCGGACATTGTTCAGGCGACCTTGAATCGCATGCGCACTTCGCCCAGTTCAATGACATCGCCGTCGGTCAGCTTGCAGCTCTTGACCTTCTTGCCGTTGACGACAACGCCATTTACCGTGTCGAGGTCCATCATTGCGAAACCACCTCCTGGATCGCGACGGAGGATCGCATGATGTCTGTGAACGGTCGTGTTTGGGAGAATGATGTCGTTGTCTTTCTGCCGGCCAATTCGAGTCACATCCTGATGTATCGGCTCCTGCGACTCATTGCTCTCCAAGAACTGCAGCCATGCGAAAGCCGGTCGGAGGTCGCCCACGGTGGTCTGGCTGTCATTCGATGAGAGGGCTTGCTCAGTCTCCGCATAGAGTTGGGCGGTGCGCCGATGACGGATAGCCGCGACGATCATCGTTCCGATCACGGCAATGAGCATGATGGCGGCCACCCCCACTGCGATTCGCAGTGCGATCGACTGCGCGTCGAACCAATCTAGAGTGGCTGACCACACGGGGACCGGCTGCGGCGTCGCGACGGGCGTGGGAACTGACAGAGGCGATTCCGCCGCAGGTGAAGGAGCCGCGGGTGGCGAGACAAGCGTTTCCGCTGGCGAGGAAGGCGCGGGGGACACAGGAACGGTCGCGGGGATTGCCGCCGTCAACGTCTTCCCGTCCGACAGGTCGACGACCAGCTTTGTCTGTTTCTCCGCTTCTGAAACAGCTATCTCGCCGCTTCGGTTCATGTATCCGACGATGAAATTCACAGCCGACTGGACACTCGCCTGGTCAAAAGCCTGCAGGAGCTGTCCGCCAGTTTCATCCCCGATGCGCCGAAGCGTCTGAGCTTCCGTCCGCGCCTCGTCGCCTCGCCTCGGGTAAATGAAAAACACACGAATGCCCGAGGCGTTCAGCGAATCGATTATCTCGGTCAGGGAATACGCGGTGTCGTAGTAGTCGGCCAACGTCCCGACGATCAGGACCTTCCGCTTAGCGGACGTCGCGGACAGCCGCTTCCCGACTTCGTGGAGGCCGCGCAACAGCTCGACGGTCTTGCCCTTGGGTTGCACACTGTCAAAGGTCAGGCGAACCGTCTCTGGCGCGGTGCCGAAATCGGAAATCTGGCGCGTCTCGGTTGCGAAGGCCCAGAACCCGTAGTCCGTGTTCGCGGCGCCGGATGTCAGCACGCCGCCAAATACTCCCTTGATCCGCGCAAGTTCCGTCTGTGAAACGTCGGCGGCTTCGTCGATCAGCAGTGCGACGGAGTAGGCGTTCGGCGCCGAGCTGGCCGAAACGAACTGAGGCCGATGTGCGCTGTCAGCCTTGCCGTCGCCGGCGTCGACGCGAATTGTGGAGACGCTGATGGGCGGAAAGATCTCCAAAGGACAGGACGCCGTCGCGACCGGTGGCGGCTGTACTTCTACACACGGGAAAAGCTTCGATTCCGCTCCGAAGGCCGGCGCATTTGACGCGGCCAAAAGCGATAGACCCACCATTCCAAAAGCAATCGAAGCTCGTCTCATACCCCGACTCCTCAGGCGCGCGAAATAGCGACCTTGACATCTCCTAGAACCACCGAGTTGTGCGCGTCGACACGCGTTGGAGAGGCTCCAACCTTGTCCCCATCGATGAAAGTATGATTCAAGGATTGCAGGTCGCTGACCATCAGCGCGTCGCCGACAAGCTCGAACTTGGCGTGGGTGCGCGATATGCCTGCGTCGGTAAGACGCAGGTCGACTTCCTTTGGATCGGGTGATCGTCCAACGACACAAATCGGCCTCGCCACATTGACTTCGTGTCTTAAGATGGCCCCGTCCGGACCGATGGTCGAAATCAGGTAGCGCGTCGCCGATGGCTCCCTGTTCTTGACAGTGAGCGGAGTAGCCGCGGCGGCCTGATAGCCGCTGGTGCTGCGCGCGCCATAAGACAGGTTCTGGGTCTGGGCAACGTAAAGAAACAGCAAAGCCTCAAGCACAGATATAACACATCCTGCGATGACCAAGTTACCAACCGTCGGTACGAAAAACGACAGCACCGAAAATCCGGCTATCTCGATTAACGAGGCCATGGAGAGGCCTATCATAATCAACGCCACCGCTATCAATGACCGCGAGGCCCAATTCTGGAACGTCCAAACCGCATAGGCAGTCGCAAACGACAGCAACGACAGGAACAGATACCCGAATCCTGTATAAACTGCGAAATTTGAAAGAAGGGCAAAATGCCCTATACCGACGAATGCTTGAAGAAATCCGTTAAGGATCAGAAGAAAAAAGCAAAACGTCATCAACGCCGGGCGAGTCATTGCTTCTGCCCTTTTCGCCGATGGCAGCTATTGTGAACCCGCTGCCGCCCCCAAACGCTTGCAGCGACGGGTCTTCGCTTTTCAGGGGCGAAGAGGTCGTTGGCGTCCCTGAGAACGCTACAATTCCCGCGACGGGCAAGTCAATGCGACGCGCCGTTACATGGGTGCCTTCGAACGGGCCGGCGGGCATACGAAAACTTGATCCTATATTACAATTTACAGCCGTATTAATCGAATGACGTCGTAGACCGATTTTGGCGGGGGTTCAGGCATTGAAACGATTGTGGATGCTCACGAGCAAGAAATGCGGCGTAGGGGCCACCTGGACCTTTTAAGCACATAACAAAGTCGGCGTGTGTAATCTCCCTGGAATTGTGCCGCGAGGCGCGCGGATACGGGACCCACCGCCGCGATTGTTCGTCTAAGGCGGTGGCGCTGCGAGTGGTCGGCGAATTGCAGTGCAGTGGGTCCTAGAGTCCGCAGTAACGTAAGTGTCGCGGGACTCGTTGCGTGGATGCTGCCAATCCAGGTCGTCTCTCGGCTGCGGAGCATCACGGTTCAATCGGGGCGTCGAACGCACAGCGGTTACCGCCACACTGGGGGAAGCGCCCGGCGAAATTGTCCCCACGCCGACCCCCGCGCGTTGGGCACTTCTGGGGCCTTTTAGGCCACCCTCCGTCGGTGCGGGTCCCCCTGCATCTCTCACTGTTAGCTGGGAGCGCCGTCGAACGTGGTCGCTTTGAGCGCCGATTCCATGCTTGAGCACCTGCACAATACCCAAATAATGACAAATATAAATACGAGATAAAGCGCAGTCGTTATTTAGAACTGTAAGAATTTAGTGTTGCCATGCCGAAATACGTGTGAATATAATGGTACTTGGCAAGCTTAGGAAAGGAGCCTCCTATGAATGCGCAAATCTTCACTTCTCAACTTTCTCGGGCTGTGAAAGCGAGGGCTCGTGAGCAGGAGAGATTCCTGAAGTGCCGCGCGCGAACGCTGGCGGATGCCGCAAGTTTCGTCGGCGTGCTTTCGGCGGTCGCGGATGAGATTACCGCGATCGCTGCGATGACGGCCGTCAAGAGACTGCTGGAGGACGAAGGCGCGCTGGCCGAGGCCAAAGCGGTCGCGCGTCGCCTGCTTGATCATTACGTCGCTCCAGACGCCAGCGGCGGAGCGCAGAATCTCGCGTAGAGCGCGCCGCGATTGTCCTCGGTCCGAACCGCTCGGGTGACGTAATGTCGAAACCTGTCGCCGGTCGCGCGGACGCAACTGCTGGCTCAGTTGCGGAACCTGGCCTTCCGCATCCCACGCGGACGGAGTCCACGGAGATGGCCTACTTGGCGACCGCGCGCCGCCTTCGGCGTGCGGCGGCACGAATGCGCGCCTTGTCTGAAGTTCCGTGGGCCGTCGTGGTGGACGATCTCGTCAGCCGGAAAGTCCATCTCGCGCCAGCGACGTACAGGCAGTACAAAGCGTCGCTAACCTACGCAATCGGCCGTCGCCGTGATGAATTGAATATGGGAGCGCTCGCTGCCCTCGATTCGACGTCTCAGTCCGGATGCGCAGAGAAGTCGACCCAGACATCGTCGCGCAAGGCCAAGCGGTTCCCTTATGCCGATCGCGATCGCCTCATGGTGGCGTTGCAGGCGTCGCGTTCGCCGCGCGCCCAAAGTCTGATCCACTTCATTCAGGCGTCGTGCGCGACAGGGCTTCGACCGATCGAATGGTGGCGCTGCGAGTCGGTCACTCCTGAATCGGGTTTCTCACTCAAACTGCGCGTGCACAATTCGAAGTGCACCAACCAACGCGCGAACGGCGAGACGCGAACCCTGCGGTGGAAGACGATGTCAGAACCGCTCCGTCGATCGATCGATGCAACGCTCGAGCTTATGCACGGCTTCAAGACCCCCGACGATTGCGATATTTTTCTCCGCGCGCTTCAAGAGGTAATGCACGACGTGGCCGTTGCTCTTTGGCCCAGGCGAAATCGCCGCCCGACGCTGTATTCCTGTCGGCACGAATTCGCGGCGCAGGCAAAGGCACGATACTCACCCGCCGAGGTCGCGGCATTGATGGGCCATCACGTCGATGCAACTGCCGCTGGCCACTACGGACGAATCCGTGGATCAAAAAGAGGCCGAGTGGTCGACCTGCGCGACGCGATCGAATTGCCGGAGCCGGATGTCAACGAGGTCAAAACCGTCGCTCGCCGTCTCGATGCCCACCTCAATCGACTTCTGGCCCTCAAGGTCTCAAAGGCAGCCGAAATCTTGACGCAAACCGGCGCCCGTGCATCTGCCGACAACTCGTCTGTTGAGCCTTCACAAACTGCGGTGGAGCGCGGCTTACCGAATTCGCCCGACACTTTCAAAGCGATGAATGAACCCGAGGCGCCAAACAATTCCAGCGAGCTTCATAGAGGCGACCTCGAACCGTTTCCCGTGCCAAGAAAGTCTCATGTCGGATCGTCGGGGGCCGATGCCGGTCACGCTCTCTGGAGGGAGTACGTCGCCGAACTACGGCGCGACTATGATCCCAAACGAAGCGCGCAATTGATCCGAGAGAGGAACAGCCGGCGGGGTGAGCAATTCCGTAGTTCGCCGAAGGTCGATTGAACGAAGCTTCGACCCATCCTCACCGGAGTGTTCCGCCTGAAAGTGACGTGGGTTAAACTGAGCGCCTGCTGCGCTTTGCCCCACTGTGAGACCAGCGCTGAGGTGCGGAGAGATGCTTGCCGATGCTGCGCTCATGATGGACGACGCCGAGACGTACGCGAGCAGCACTTTCAGCGCGAGCCACTGCTCAACGGGAGGGATCAGACCATAGTTGAGAAACTGCGCGTCTAGAGATCCCATTTGAACGACTCCAATCTCGATCGATTGGCGCCACAGCGGGCGGCTTGCGTCACCATCCAGATCCGGATCTCTACAGCCTCTTGCCGCCACGCCAACGGAATGGCACAACTATGCTGCGTCATTTGGCAGGCTTGGGGGGCTAGCCGATGTGGCCGATATACATGGGATCAATGATCTCGATCGACAGTTTTGTGTTGCTGATTTCAGTTTGCATCGGGGTTAGCGGTACAAACCCTAAACGCGCACTTCTGTATTCAGCTCTTGCTGCGGTCATAATACCACTTGCAATCGCTTGGCTGGAGTGGCCGTTTCTTGATGTCTTTCAGCCTAAAGGGCAAACTCGAGCCGAGTATGTAGTAAATTGGAGCGTTAGGCCGGAAAGCGTAAGACAAATTCTCTCCCTCAGGGTGCTTCTGACAGCCGGATTGTCTTGTGCGATTTCTTATAATTTGGCCAAACTGCACGTGAATGGGATGAATTATATTTTCAATTTCAACGGACGTGTAGGCCGTGTTAGATTTATCTTTCAGTCCGTGTTGGCTACGTTATTGTTATTTGGATCAATTATTGTACCGATCGCGCTATACAATTCGACACGGATAATCACTAGCGATTCAAATAGTGTAATTATGACTTTTATGTTTTCTATCATCATAGTATGGATATTTTCATTCTTGGCTGCATTGGTCCGGAGGATGCACGATGTTGGATTAAGTGGTTGGTGGTCGCTGTTTTTGTTATCGGCGGTGCCGCTCGTGCCGTTCAAGCCAAGTTTAATGTATCTTCCTTTTATTGTTCTTTTCTTGGTATTTTCTATCTTTCCCGCCATTAAATTTCGAACAAAATATGATCTGCCAAATTGAGGGCTGCTCGGTGGCGGGCGAGTTTGACACCCCATTCCTATTCAGATTCACAAGTATCGTAGCGATAGCGCAGACGTTGCGGCCTCGAATATGCCGGCCAGTGGTTCGTCGCTTTTTCTCGTCATCAAGGCGCTCATCGGATCGATCGCGTTTGACTTGGCGCAGTGGACGGCGAGGAAGCCAAATGTGGGGCATGTCGGTCTCGGGCTCTACGGGGCTTTCCCCTACCAGGTGGCGCTCTCGAAGCCTCCCCTTGGCTCGCCGGTCCGAGGCAGAGTGTGCGGCTACAGCTATCGGCGATATTGACCGATGGCATTGCGGAGTGATACACAGGTACAGTCAGCGGCTTCTTTTAAGTCATTGATACTAAGCGCTTCAAGCGTGGAAGGGGTGTATCCCTCCCTCTCCGCCACGATTGCCAGTTTATCTGGGACTTTTCAGTAGGTTAGCCCATTTGTTCGCGGGGTAACCCATACTCTGACCCATACATCACTTCCGACTGCCGGCATCGGTATCGCCTGGGTCTAAAGCGAAATCTAC
>Ga0182030_10013844_pt1 | contig 16008 bp, 11 predicted proteins | sample 812S3MmetaG_FD_121299 | JGI IMG/M metagenome (GOLD analysis project Ga0182030, IMG submission 121299) | Permafrost microbial communities from Stordalen Mire, Sweden - 812S3M metaG (Illumina Assembly) | ecosystem: Environmental > Terrestrial > Soil > Wetlands > Permafrost | place: Sweden...
CACTTTGGAGTGCACAATTGAGAGGGAATCCGAATGTCGAACGAGCGATCAAGCGGGCGAGAAGACACCAAGTTCTATCTGATTGGCGGAGGGATCGCATCGCTGGCGGCCGCCGCCTTCCTCATCCGCGACGGCGAGATTCCAGGGCGGAACATTGTCATTCTGGAGCAATTGGACCGGTTGGGTGGCAGTCTCGATGGCGCCGGATCAGCGGAGGAGGGTTATGTCCTCCGCGGCGGAAGGATGATCGAGAGCAAGTACGTCTGCACGTATGATCTTTTCTCGTCGATCCCGACTTTGGATGGCACAAAGACCGTGACGCAGGAGATCTTCGACTGGAACAAGATCATGCAGACGTCGTCGAAGTGCCGCTTGATACGCGGCGGACGCCGAATCGATGCGCCCGAATATGGCCTGAGTGAAGAGCACATCCTCGGCCTGGAGCGCGTGGCGGTTGAGCCGGAAGCGATGCTCGGCAACCGCAGCATTGCAGATCAGTTCCGCCCCTCTTTCTTCGAGACGAATTTCTGGTTGATGTGGTGTACTACTTTTGCATTCCAGCCCTGGCACAGCGCGGTAGAATTCAAGCGATACCTGCTGCGATTCACGCACATGGTCGCCGGTTTCAACCAACTGCACGGGATCATGCGAACGGTCTACAATCAGTACGACTCGATGGTCCGGCCGCTGGAAAAATGGCTGGCGGAACGCGAGGTCCAATTCGAGTTGAATGTTCGCGTAACTGATCTTGCCATGCGAGAGGAAGCCGGTCAGAAGAGAGTGGACCGCATCGTGTACACGCGCAGGGGCGTCTCCGACGAGATCAAGGTCGGCAACGGCGACTCTGTCATCGTTACTCTCGGTTCCATGACAGAGGCTTCCAGTCTCGGCTCGATGGACTCCGCCCCACTGCTCAATGGGAAAGCCGACGGCGGCGCCTGGACACTGTGGGAAAAGATCGCCGCCGACAACCCCGGGTTCGGGCACCCCTGTACTTTCACCGATCGAATCGATGAGTCCAAGTGGGTTTCCTTGACCGCTACGCTTCGCGACCGAACCTTCTTTCGCCTGCTCCGCGACTTCACTGGCAACGTACCCGGGGAGGGCGGACTGATCACCTTCGCTGATTCCGCTTGGTTGGCTTCGATCGTGCTGCCTCATCAACCGCACTTTATTGGACAGCCCGAGGATATAGAAGTCTTCTGGGGATACGGTCTGCATGTCGATCAGCCGGGCGACTTCGTGAAGAAACCAATGTCGGCGTGTACTGGCCGTGAAATCATGACCGAGATTCTGGGGCACCTGCGCATCGACAGAGAAGCGGCGCAAATCCTGAGGACTTCAATCTGTATTCCGTGCATGATGCCATTCATCACCAGCCAATTCTTAACGCGGGAGAAGGGCGATCGTCCGCAGGTGGTTCCCTCCGGGACGGCAAATCTGGCTTTCACCGGCCAGTTTTGCGAACTTCCCGATGACGTAGTGTTCACGGTGGAATACTCCATTCGGAGCGCCGCCACAGCCGTCTACAGCCTGTTTGATCTGGAGCGCGACCCACCAGCCGTTTATAAAGGTCAATACGACCCGCGTGTTTTATATAAGGCATTCAAAACGCTGCACGAAATGACGGCCTGACGGGCACAGTGTGTCCGACCGACAGCCGGGAGTGTTCGTTTCTACCACGTTACGGGTTGCTGTTCGGTAATCGGACTGGCCTTTCGCGTACGTAGGGAGCAGATGGCGGCAAAGGTGCTCCATCATTACCCGCACTCATACAAGCGAGGAAATATGACTAAAACGGCTATTGGTCTTTTCAAAAGCTCAGCCACGGCGGATGCAGTAGTGGCACTCTTATTGGCCTCTGGTTTTTCGCGGGACGAAGTAAAGCTGGCCAAGCGGTCGGATTTCGACGCGCGACGATCTCCAGAAACTGACATTCTGAAGCTCGGAGGTGAGCCGGCGGAACATGCCGGGCGGTACTGGGATGCAGTGCGAAGCGGGCGGACGTTGATCGCTATTTCTGCCGGCGACCGAGCCGATCGCGCCGTCGAAATAATGGACGCCGAGGGCGCAGTTTACCTTGAAGAGTGTATCGCTCAGCCAGCGTCTAGCGCCGCGCGCTCGTTAGCGGCCTCCGCTGACCCGGGCTTCTATCCTCGCAGGCAGGCAGCACAGGTGTTCGAAGTTTCGTAGGAGTCGCGCAATTGTGGCCGCCGCTCAACACTGCTCTTTGACGCGACGGCCGCTCTCCCGCCGGATCAGCGAGTTGAAAGCGGTTTTTGAAGAATGACTCACGCCACTCAGTCAATCGGGATGATCAAATCGATCTCTGGGTGTGCCGCCGAGTCAAAGTTGCTGAGTGTCTTGGCTTTGGACCAGTATTTCCGGTATCGAGCTTTCAGTGTGTAATCGATGTCGTAGCTCACTTCGCTGAAGTGGTACCGCCCGTCAGCTCCGGTTATATACGACCTTATCGACAGGTCTAGTTCGTTCCAGTTGCACAACGGAAGCCGGTAACGCGTTCCCGCTTGCGTCCCTGACTACTCCAGACACTAACCGCCACGCCGGCTCCGACGGAGAGGGAAACCATAGAAGCAAGAGTAACGCGGAGATGCGTACAATTCCCTTCATCACACTATTCCTACGAATATTCCTGGCTGGTCCTGTTGGACTGCCGCGCAGCCGCGATTAGGCTGAAGTTGCAGCACATTGGCCGATTGCTCGCTGTCCCCTGTTCGCCTCAGTCGTTGACACCAGGGAATGGCTTGGAGGCAGGACCCTATCTGGAGCCCGGTGACGCATAGCGGAAGACAGCGCAAATAGGGCCCCCGGAAGGCATTCTTGCCGCCGGTAAGGAATGAACCTCGCCGCCGTGCCGAAGCGTTTGCACGACGGCTCTGTCCAGGAGGTCGACCCCGCCATCGACCGCGCTCGGAACGGCCCCGTTCTCGAGCAGGAACAGATCTTCGACTCTGCCCGTGGAAGCAGCACTCAGAATCTCCTGCACATCTGCCGAAGCGTGACCTGTTCCAATCTGCTTGTCGAACCTCCCGAGCGCGCGAAGTGCCGGCCCGGTGGTAACGGACCGAACCAGGTCCAACGCTTGCTGATACATTTCCTTCTGACCAAGATGCCCAGGTAGTCCGCGTATTCCCGGTTCCACGCATGCAGGATAGGTAGTCAAACGGTGGAAAAGCGCGACCTCTTGTTCGATGCCCACCACAACCAGGGGTGGATGTCCGTCCTTCAGGAGCGCATTTACATCGCGATCAATCTCACGATAGTAATGGCGAAGGTGGTCTTCCGGGTGTTCGTGATCATGTACTGGCTCTGCGCGAAGCGAGGCCTGGGATGCGCCGGGAACAAAGCCGGCACCGTCCGTACCCGCATCTTTCGGGAATCTCGCCGCCTCACAGAACTGGTCCGTACATTTGAAGATGCGCGTGTCATTAAGCTGTAAAGCCAGAATGTAGAACTCGAGGTGCTTGCTGGCAAGAGCCAGTAGCGGGCGAAGCTGGAAGCATTCACCAGCAGCGGCGATAGGCGAGCCGACGAGATATCGCGTGCGGAACGACTCACACACGTTGGGCGAGCGCAGAAAAACGAACGTCGCCGGCTCCTTCGAGGAATCGATCATGTCCCCGGCCGCAAGCTCTAAGGGGTCGAGAAGGGAGGCGATGTCGTGCTTCGGTACGCTGGCTTCCAGCTTCGCGCGAACCGCAGTAATCGCATCCTTGAACGCGATTCGCGCATCGCGAGCCTCGCGTTCGGGAAGGACGATCGAGATGCATGGTGGAGCTGCCGAAGCGAGACCGCGTAGCTTCTCTAGGGAAAGGTTCTGTGGTTCGGTTGTCGTCATAGTAAGCTCCAGTACATCCGTAACCGACGTTGGCCGGGATCGCTAGCAGCATTCACCCTGCCCAATTCGGCTGTCCTTGCAGAACTATGAAGGCACGCCACCCGCCATCGGTCTTTCATGGTTGAAAACGAGTCGGGGGCCAACAGGGTGCTTTAGGCCGGCCGGCGGCTCTTGAGTGCCTGCCGTCTGCGAGTAACGATATTTGGTCAAATGACCACGTGTCGTCGGGCCAACCCGCGCGGGGCGACGGTTCTCCCGGAGCGTTCTGACGTTGCGAACGCAGCTCAATACAGTCCCACTAGTGCGCGGTACTACGTGTCAGACGGAGAGAAATGGTCTGCGGGGACAGCCGTTCCGCGGTGACGCCGGGGGGGAGCTTAAGGCCAGCGGGCGCTAGCCGAATCGCGTGCCAGCCCTCGCCGAATCCGCTCAAGTCAACGTGAGCCGTCAGGCCTGACATGACCGGATTCATCACCCAGGAATTCCCGCGGAGTTGGACGCTGACAGTGTTCAGGGGCTGGTTGGAGATATAAAGCCCCGCAGGCACGTTGGCAAATTCCACAGGGGCGATGACGGTCTTGACCGTCGTTCCTCCCCCTAAGAACGAAACACCCCAAATGAGACTTGCCAGCGCGACTGCTGAAAGTCGATATCGGACATTGGAGAACAGCAGGCTGCGAACTCTGCTCAATACTGAAGCGGGCCGCTCAGGATGAAGGCTGTACAGCGCCTGCCGTAGCGCGGCCTCATCTGGCATCGGATGGATATCTCGTCCATCGATCACCACCACCTGCCCCCGCTCTTCCGAAGCAACCAATACCAGAGCATCCGAGCCCTCGGCCAATCCCAACGCCGCGCGATGCCGGGTCCCGAATTCGGTCGGCACGTCTTCCCGTCCGCTCAACGGCAGAACCAGTCGAGCATAGGCGATCCGCTCGCCCTCAATCAGCACAGCACCATCATGGATGGGAGAATCCTTGCGAAAAATCGCCTCGATGAGCGCTTTCGACACTTCCGCATCGATTCTTATGCCGTTCGAAACCAGGTTGCCAATCGGGTCCTTGCGCGTAAGCACGATCAGTGCCCCAATGTTGCTGTGGGCCATCTCGAACATGGCGGCAACGATCGCATCGTATGTGCGGATGGAAACCGCAGGCACGTGAAACCTGAGGTGGGCGATACTGTCCAGTCGAAGCAGCGAATGTTGCAACTCAGCTTGGAACAGGAGTACGAGCAGGCCGATTACCGCGAGACAAGCCCCTTCGAACACCCAACTCGTTATGGTCAAATCGAAGTGCCCGGCCCAGAGGGCGGCGGCGTGGAAGCCAACAATCAACAAAGCCAGGTGAAGGGCGCGCGTCTGCTTGGCCCAGAGCAGTACCAGGTAAAACGCTACGCTCAGTACGATAAAGTCGACGACATTCTGCCACCGGAGCAAATTTACTAACAGCATATTTCACACTGCTATTGGCACGACAGCCTCCATCTCGAAACGGACAAAGTTCTAGAGCCGGTGATTGGGGTGGAAGCGGCCTGCGATGCGAGTTTGGCGGTTTTCCAGGTGGTTTCGATGCAGCGCCTGCAGGACTGGATCGTCGGCATGCGGATCGGTAGTAGGCTCTAAAATGGGAAATGCTCTCCAGCCGCTTCCAGGCGGATTCTCAGCGCTGACAGCTGTTTTTCGATGGATTGACTTTCGGCGGCAGTCAGAACCAATTGGGGTAGATAGTGGGCGATCGTATCGTAGGCTTTGCGAGCGCTGGCTCGATTCCGACGGGCTGTCTCGGGGATGGCTGTAGTGTCGGCTACATCCAGGAATGTCATAGCCAAGCCACAATCCGTGAAAAGAAAGGCCAGCGCTGCCCGATTTCCCGCGTAGTTCACGATTCCATTGATCGTACATCAATAGAATCCCAGCCGCTCGGATGATGAGCCTTCATGCGGCGTGGTGAATGACACTGCCTGCGCGGCAAGTTTCCTGGTCGATCTCGTCGCTCCCATGCGGTCACGGGATCGAAACGCTCCACCGGGGCGTTGTAAGCGGTCTGTTCGGCCATTGCAGGCGCCTTCGCTTACCGGTCGCCGTTGCGTCGTTCGTGTATCTTCACGTTTTGGCCGGCGCCTTTCCGAATCTCGCGCTCCGCCTGCTCCCAGCTATGAATTGCTTGCCCGTCCCGGCGGCCTCCCTGCGCATAGAGTTCATAGGCACGTTAAGCGATCTGCGGCGTCGCATCGGCCTGTTTCCCGACTTCGGTATCAGGAACACGCCACCGAATCATCGCGACCTTCAATGTGTCATTCAGAATCAGGCACGAGACCATGGCATAAACAAATAAGGCGAGGGTCTGCCACCAGGGTAGAGGCGTGAATCCTGGGAGACCCACCACGGTCAGCAAGGTGCCAGCGATAACATCGGCAGCGACGGCTGCCAGGAAGGTTTTGCTTGGCAGAGTCGCCCAGAACCAGCTGCGCTCGCGAGCGGAAACCACGGAGAATACGGCAAAGTACAGCAGCATCAAGAAACTGAAGGTGTAGAGCGCGGTATCGTTGTTTGCCAGTCCAAAACGCGACCACCCGATCCACAAGAAGAGGACGGTTTCAGCAACCATGGCGACACCAAGCGCTACGGACACGGCGATGAAGCCGCCGATGTTCCACGTTTCGGGTTTCCTGGATGGCCGGACATTGTCGGTCGCAAGCGAGATCTTGGCGAAGTCCGTCATGAAAGTCAGCAGCAGCATCGCCAGGGCGGAGACGGCGAACTTGCCGGTCACCACGTAGGCGACGGCTACGAAGGCCGCTTTCAAGATCGTCCGGCTGATTTTGTTAATGATCCACGTCAGGATGCGCTGGTAGATCGTCCGCCCCTGCTCGACGAGCGCCACGATGTTGGTCAACCCCGGTTCGGTTAGAACGACGCTCGCAGCGCCCTTGGCCACGTCGGTCGCGGTGCTGACGGCGATGCCAACCTCCGCCTGACGGAGTGCGGGAGCATCGTTAACTCCGTCGCCCGTCATCCCGGTCACATGTCCCGCGGCCTGTAGGTGCTGAACCACGATATATTTGTCTTCGGGAAATACCTCCGCGAAACCGTCTGCTCCGGCGAAGAGATCCAGCTTCTCGTTGCTTCCGGCCTTCGCGATTGCGGCCTTCAGATCCGCCATCCGCTTGATGTGGTCCAAACCAACGCCGCGCGCGATTTCACTCGCGACCGGCAATGCGTCACCAGTGAGCATTTTCACTGCGACGCCGCGGTCCTGGAGTGCGGCGATGAGTTCCTTGGCATCCGGTCGCGGCGGATCATACAACGACACCAATCCGATTAACGCCGGTGCGCCCGTCTCAGGGCCGCGTGCGACTGCCAGCGTCCGAAAGCCTTTCGTGGCCGACTCATTGGCGCGCGCCTCCAGCTCCTGAATGGCCGGCAGCTGGAGTCCACAAGCCTCGGCGATGGTGCGCACGGCGCCTTTCATCACGCGCAGCCGCTGCCCGTTCTGTTCGACGACGGCTTCCGTCCGCCGAGTTTTCGCGTCGAATGGTACGAAAGAAATTGGCGTAACGTTGGGAAGATGGTCCGAGACATGAAGACCCTTTGCCGCCGCCAGGAAGGCAAGGTCCATCGGATCCTGGTTGGCTTCCTGAGACGCGAGTGCTCCGGCGAAGAGCACGTCAGCTTCGGTCGCGTGCTCAAGCGGAGTCACGCCTGTGACGGCCAACTGGTTCATCGTGATCGTGCCGGTCTTGTCCACGCAGAGCACGTCCATCGTCGCAGCATCCTCGGCGGCGCTTAGGCGGGTGACCAGTACGCCGCGCTTCGCCAGTTCCCGTGACCCGACAGCCATGCTGACCGTGAACATGACAGGAAGGGCGACTGGCACCGCGCTCATCAGCAGCACGAGCATAAGGGGCGCCATTTCGAGCAGCGGCGCGCCGCGGATCACCGACAGGGTGACCACTACGCCCAGGAGCGCGCCGACGATGACGAAGAGCCAGCGGACGAGCTTGCTGACCACTGCTTCGATGTGAAGCTTCGGCCGTGCCTGCTGTACCAGTTCGGTGGTGCGTCCAAAGTAGGTCTTCGCGCCTGTCAAAATCACCACACCGTTGGCCTCGCCCCGGCGGACGATAGAACCGGACGAGAGCACCTCACCGGGCTTCTTATCCGCGTCCTTCGATTCGCCGGTGAGAGCCGACTGATCCACGGTTAACGCTCCCGTGAGGAGCTTCACGTCGGCTGGGATGATGTCGCCAGGACGTACGCGAACAATGTCACCCGGGACGAGCTCTCGGGCGGGAACGACCTGCCAACTCGAATCGCGCCGGACGCGCGCGCCGACCTGCAAGCGTTTCCGCAATGCCTCCACCACTCCGGCGGCCCGGCGCTCATGGACAAAGCTCAATACGGCGTTGATCACCAGCAGTGCGCTGACCACTGCAAGATCCGAGTATTTTCCGAGCACGGCTGACAGCAGCATGATTAGTTCGAGCATCCATGCCGAGATTCCCCAGAACTTCCGGAGGAATTTGAGGACCGGGTGCCCTTTCTCTATGGCTACTTCGTTGTATCCATGCTGCTTCCGGCGGACGTCCGCCTCCGTGTGCGTGAGCCCGCTATCGGGGTCGACATGCAGCGCAGCGAGCGTGTCCGGAACCGACACTGTGGCGATGTCAGGGGGATGGCTTACCGGCTTCGCGGGCATCGGCTTCGTTACGGGCCTGCCTGGAATGGTCTCTGCGATGGGCATTTTCCCACTTGCGCGCTATCGTGCGCCTGCTTGAGTTGGTCCGGCTTTCGTCAAAGCTAAACCTCAGACCTGCGATCACCCACGGATGGGTCCCCAGAGGGCGTTGAGGAGTCTACGAAATGCACTTGTTTTCGTTCCTGCTGGCTCGTTCGGTTCCTTCTCGGTTAGCCGGCTCTGTGGCTGCTCCTTTGAGTTCTCCGCTTGCTGAGGCTTGAGGCGATCATCAATGGTTTTCATAGTGGACATCCTTTCGTATTGGCTACGCTGCCGGCCGAGTGACTTGCGCAGGCATTTCCAGCCCCGGGCTATATTCGCCCCTGCGAGCAGCACGGTTGCACTGCGCTCGATGGTTCAATACCTTCTGTGCCGCCGATACGTAGGCGTCCTTGCCTTGCCAAATCTCCAACGCCGGTTGTTGGATGGCGCGGGCAAACGAAAAAGCAAGCGCCCAGGGCAGATGCGATTCAAACCGAACATTCATGGAATTCAAGCGTGCCGAAGCGAGTTCCGCCGATTGACCGCCGGACAGGAATGCAATTCCCGGAACGGCCGCCGGGACTGCTCGCAAGAGACACCTCACGGTAGCGTCGGCCACCTCATCTACGGAATCCTGCCTTGGGCAGGTGGTTCCCGGCAACACCATATTGGGCTTCAGGATCAGGCCATCCAGCATCACGCCCTGCGTGTAGAGTTGGCTGAAGACCGTTCGCAGGACTTCCTCGGTTACCTGGCTGCAGCGCTCCAATGTGTGGGCGCCGTCCATCAGTACTTCAGGTTCGACGACGGGGACCAATCCGGCTTCTTGGCACAACGCGGCATAGCGAGCCAAAGCCTGAGCGTTGGCCTCGATCGAGGCCCTGGTGGGAATACCATCGCCCAAGGCGAGTACGGCCCGCCACTTGGCGAAGCGCGCTCCCATTTGAAGATATTCGGCCAAGCGTTCGCGCAAACCGTCCAGGCCTTCCGTGATCTTCTCCCCCGGGTGACCCGCCAAATCCTTCGCGCCGAGGTCGACTTTGATGCCGGGAATGATGCCCGCATCGCTGACGGCCTTGGCAAAGGGAGTGCCATCATTCTTCCGCTGGCGGATGGTTTCGTCGTACAGGATGGCGCCGCTAATACTCTCGGCCAAGCCGGGCGTGGTCACGATCATCTCGCGGTAAGCCCGCCGGGCCTCGCCGGTCTGGGGAATTCCCAGCTTTGCGAAGCGCTTGTTGCAGGTTGGGTTGCTTTCATCCATTGCCAGCAGGCCTTTGTCGTCCGCGACAAGGGCCCTCGCAGTGTCTTTGAGCTGTTGCTCATTCATTCGGGTTGCTCCATTTCCAGTTACGAATCTCCGGCATGTCCTGGCCGTTCTTGTCGATGTATTGCTTATGTTCGATCAGCTTGTCCTTGAGTTGCTGCTTAAGGTAGATGCCCTTGTCGCCAGTCCGAGGCACGCGGTCGATGGTGTCCATGACGAGGTGGAAGCGGTCCAAATCGTTCAGGACCGTCATGTCGAAGGGCGTTGTGATAGTACCTTCCTCCTTGTAGCCACGGACGTGGATATTGTCGTGGTTGGTGCGCCGGTAGGTTAGGCGATGGATCAACCACGGGTAGGCATGGAACGCGAAGATGACCGGCTTGTCCTTGGTGAAGAGTTCGTCGAAATCGATGTCGCTCAACCCGTGCGGGTGCTCGGTCTGCGGCTGCAACTTCATCAGGTCGACGACGTTGACCACTCGAATTTTCAAATCGGGCAGATGTTCGCGCAGGATGCAGACGGCGGCCAACGTCTCTAGCGTGGGCACATCGCCGCAGCAAGCCATGACCACGTCAGGGGCCACCCCCTGGTCATTGCTGGCCCACTGCCAAATACCGATGCCCTCGGTGCAGTGTTTGACGGCAGCGTCCATCGTCAGCCACTGCGGCGCCGGGTGCTTGCCCGCGATCACGACATTGACATAATGGCGGCTACGCAGGCAGTGATCCATCACCGACAGCAGGCAGTTTGCATCCGGCGGAAGGTAGACACGCACAACCTCAGCCTTCTTGTTGACGACGTGGTCGATGAAACCGGGATCCTGGTGCGTGAAGCCGTTGTGATCCTGGCGCCACACGTGCGATGCCAATAGGTAGTTCAGCGAGGCGATCTTGCGCCGCCATGGAAGGTGCGACGTTACCTTCAGCCACTTGGCGTGCTGGTTGAACATCGAATCGACGATGTGGATGAACGCCTCGTAACAGTTGAAGAGCCCATGACGCCCAGTAAGCAGGTAGCCTTCGAGCCAGCCTTCGCATTGGTGCTCACTGAGCATTTCCATGACGCGTCCAGCGGGCGCGAGAAACTCGTCGTTCGGCACGGTCGCAGCGTCCCATTGGCGTTTTGTCACTTCAAAGACCGCTTCCAGGCCGTTGGAGAGCGTCTCGTCTGGGCCGAAGATCCGAAAATTCCGTTGCGCACTATTCAGTTTCGCCACGTCGCGCAGAAATGGCCCGAGTACATGCGCGTCGCCGATCCCGCGTGCTCCCAGCGAAGGCACGTCCTCCGCGTAGTCGCGAAAGTCCGGCATGCGCAAATCGCGGAGTAGACTGCCGCCGTTGGCGTGGGGATTGGAGCCCATGCGCCTTTCGCCTTTGGGCGCAAGCTCAGAGAGTTCCAGTCTCAACCGGCCCTGCTCATCGAAAAGTTCCTCCGGCCGGTAGCTTCTCAGCCAGTCTTCCAACAGTTTGAGGTGTTCGGGATGAGTTGCCGGGTCCGAAATCGGCACCTGATGCGAACGGAAGGTGCCTTCAACCTGCAGGCCATCGACCATCTTCGGCCCCGTCCATCCCTTCGGTGAATTGAGGACGATCATCGGCCAGCGAGGACGAGCAATGTTTCCATTGACGCGCGCGTCCTGCTGAATCCGTTTAATCTGTTCGACCACTGTGTCGAGTGTCGCCGCCATGTCTTCATGCATCATCGCGGGCTCGTGACCTTCGACGAAGTAGGGTGTCCACCCGTAGCCGCGAAGCAACCCTTCCAATTCCTCGCGAGTGATTCGGGCCAGGACGGTCGGGTTGGAGATCTTGTATCCGTTGAGATGCAGGATCGGCAGCACGGCGCCGTCGGTGGCTGGATCGAGAAACTTATTGGAATGCCATGCCGTGGCTAGCGGACCAGTTTCCGCCTCGCCATCGCCGACCACGCACGCGACGACCAGATCGGGATTGTCAAACACCGCCCCGAATGAATGGCTGAGCGAGTAGCCCAATTCGCCGCCTTCATGGATGGAACCCGGACACTCCGGCGAGGCGTGGCTGGGAATTCCTCCCGGAAACGAAAACTGTAGGAAGAGTTTCTGCAGTCCAGCTTCATCTTGGCTGATATTCGGATAGATCTCGCTGTAGGTGCCCTCGAGGTAGGTATTGCCCACGACCGCCGGGCCGCCATGCCCGGGGCCGGAGACGTAGATCATATCGAGGTCGTACTTCTTGATGACGCGGTTCAAGTGAGCGTAAATGAAGTTCTGACCGGGCGTTGTGCCCCAGTGCCCCAGCAGCATGTGCTTCACATCCGCGAGAGTGAGCGGGCGTTTTAGGAGGGGATTGTCGTACAGATAAATCTGACCGACCGACAGATAGTTGGCGGCACGCCAGTAGGCGTCGATCCTGTGGAGCAGGTCTGGCGTGAGTGTGTTCGCTTTCGGTGCCAGATCCTTATTGTTCGCCATTGCGGGTTTCTTCTGGAGCGAATCAGGCATCAGGGTGTCAGTCTTCATGTTTCAATCCTTTCGTTGAGAGCACCTGCCAAGCCCTCGGAGATCTTCGGGCTGTAATCTTCTAACCGGCGTTGTGGTGTCTTGATTGTCATTGCCATAGGATTCGGCGCGATTCCAGGGGAACGGCAATGCTGGTAGAGTTCGGTATCACCCGTACCGTAAAGTCGGTAGCTGGACGCACGGCTAACACCCTTGTTCTATACGTATAAGTGTTTGACGAACCGTCCAATTGGCCGACGCGCTCCATCTCTTGCCGGATTGGGCTCTTACCATCGACGCCGTCGGCGTAGAGTTCCACTCGCGCCGCGGCCGGGTCGAGCTCATGTAGGTAGACCTCGACCTCAAAGAGGTGTTGCCCCGCGTTGGTCTCAATCCTGGTTGCACTCAGCTTCAGAGCGGGCCATGCCCTTTCCAGCGCATGCTGCGAATCGACCATGTTCCGCCCCTCGGAGCCCTTGCCGGCTGCGCGTTCCCGATAGGCAGCCGCAGCTGGAAGGTAGCGTTGCTCCGTATACTCGCGTACTGCGCGGTCCGCGGAAAAGCGTGGCGTCAGGCTCGCCATGCTATTCCGCATCCGCGCCACCCAGGCCGTGGGGATATCCTGCCCGTCGCGCGCATAAAACTCGGGGATCACGTCGCGTTCGAGCAGGTCGTACAGGGCATCGGCTTCCACCGCATCCCAAGCCGGATCGTCGCCATGCTCCAGGCCGTCCCCCAACGCCCAACCAATCTCAGGTGAATACGCCTCTGCCCACCAGCCGTCCAACTCCGAGAGATTGATTCCTCCGTTGACCAGGACCTTCATGCCGCTGGTTCCGCAGGCTTCCCATGGCCGACGAGGCGTATTAATCCAAACGTCCACGCCCTGCACCAAGTGCTCGGTCAAGAGCATATCGTAATCGCTGAGGAAGATCGCGTGAAGACGAGCCTCGGATTGCCGGATGAAACGTGTCCACTCCAGTATCAGGGCCTGTCCGGCCTGGTCTGCGGGATGTGCCTTACCGGCGATGATGAGTTGAACCGGGCGCTGAGAATTAGTGAGGATTCGCAGCAGGCGATCTGGATCATGCAGTAAGAGGTTTGGCCGCTTGTAGGTCGCGAAGCGTCGTGCAAATCCCAGCGTGAGTGTCTTGGGTTCAAAGAGATGTCTTGCGGTTTCGACATCTTCAGGCGGCGCTCCCCCCGCGGCGAGGTCACGGGATAAGCGTTCGCGAGCATACTCTACAAGCGCCTTGCTGGCAGAAGTGCGAAGTCGCCAGAGTATCGAGTCGGAGAGCCGGCGAATGTCCTGCTCCAGGCTCTCGGTGGTCCCCAGCCACCGCTCCTTGCCACAGCTTTGGGTCCAAAGATCGTCGGCATCGGCCGAATCCCAGGTGGGCATGTGGACTCCGTTGGTCACGTGCCCGATCGGGACTTCGTCTTCCGGCCAGCGCGGGAACAGCGGCTGAAAGAGGTGCCTGCTCACCTGTCCGTGTAGCCGGCTTACTCCATTCACCGACCCGCTCCCGCGCATCCCAAGATACGCCATGTTGAACGCCTCCGACGAGTCCTCCGGGTTCTCTCGCCCTAGGGCCAGCAGATCGTGAAGCGTGATCCCAAGTCGTTTTTCGGCATACCTTCCAAGGTATTGCTCCATGAGGGCGGGCGTGAATCGGTCAAAACCGGCAGCCACCGCTGTGTGGGTGGTGAAGAGGTTACCCGCTCGTGTTATCGCCAGCGCGACTTCGAAGGATTGCCCGGTCTCCTCCATGAAGTTATGTGCACGTTCCAGCACGGCAAACGCCGCGTGGCCTTCATTGAGGTGACAGATTTCCGGTTGGAGGCCGAGTGTACGGAGGAGTCGCCATCCGCCGATTCCGAGGAGCATTTCCTGCTTGAGCCGCAGTTCCGGCCCACCCCCGTAGAGCTCGCTTGTAATCCCCCGATGAACGGGGTAGTTCGCCGCGTCATTGCTGTCCAGCAAGTAGAGTTTCACGCGGCCAACCTGGACTTGCCAGGCACGCAACCAGACCGAGTATCCGGGCAATGCGATCTCCAGGCGCAACCACTCGCCGTTTGGATGGCGCAGCGGCGTGATGGGCAACTGCCCGGGATCGTTGAACGGGTGCAGGGCCTGTTGCGCTCCGTTTTTGTCGATTACCTGGCGAAAATAGCCCTGCTGATAGAGCAGCCCCACGCCAACTACCGGCACACCCAGGTCACTGGCGGCCTTGAGCTGATCGCCGGCCACATTCCCGAGGCCGCCGGAGTAGATGGGCAGCGCCTCGCTCAGCATGAATTCCATGCTGAAATACGCGGCGCAGGTCAATGGAGACCCCGAATGGTTGCGCTGAAACCAAGCCGGCGTTTCGGCCGCCTGGCGGCTGGCTTCCACGAGGCTATCTACGTTCTTCCGAAAAACGGGATCGCTCAACACATGCTCGATCCGGTCGCGAGAGGCCGTCTGCAGGACGACCCAGGGGTTGTTTGTGATTTCCCAAAGCTTCGGATCAAGCTGTCGCCACACCTCGTCGGTGGCATGGTTCCAAGACCAGTGCATGTCCAAGGCGAGTTCCGCCAGAGAATCGAATCCCTCGATCTCTGTAGGCAGGAGGTGGTACATCGGATGGTTTGCAGGAATAAGTTCGCTCATGACTTGTCGTCGTCAGATAGAGTTGCCGCCAGAGTCCCGTTGACCAGCGCCTGTGCTTCGTCCCCAACGCGGCATAGATGATCCACTCGCCGAAAGCTCTGCGCGCAGGCCGGGTGTTCGAGCCTGGCCTTCGGCTCGCCATGCTCGCGACAGGAACTGCCGGTTTCGATCAGATCTTTCCGGATGCGGTCGCGCCAGAGGGATTGGCCCAGAGTTCCCGACTGATTCAGGGTTCCGGCTCATGACACCGTCTCGGTTCTTTCGAGACGTGCGACTTTGGCGAGACGACGCCGATGACGCTCGGCTCCAGTGAATCTGGCCCGGAGAAACAGCGTGACCAACTCCCAGGCGAGTGAGTTCCCGGCCACTTGGCCTCCGAGGCAAATCACGTTCATATCGTCGTCCTCGACACCCTGGTGCGCGGAAAAGCACTCGTGGATCAGGCACGCCCGGACGCCTGGAACCTTGTTGGCCACAATGCATGCACCCACGCCACTACCGCACACGGCCACGCCGCGATCCACTCCACCGCAAGCTACTGCGCGCGCCAAGGGCACTACAAAATCTGGATAGTCATCGCTAGGTTCCTGCTGGAGGTCGCCAAAATCGGACACTTCATAGCCAGCCTCACACAACATGGCGGCCAGATATTTCCTCAACTCAAATCCCCCGTGATCGGCAGCGATACCTATCCGTTTCGGCGAATCGGACATTGGTCCTCTCGCTTATGCCAGTTCGCCTTGTGGCAGCGGTTCCTGACAATCAATTCGCACTCCCGCGCTGACATCGGAAGGGGTAAGAATCCCGGCGCCAGCGCGATGGTGACGGCTAACGGGGCGGTGCGTCTAGCGACAACCGGTTCCCTTGGATGCGGCAACTCTATCTTTCGCCAATCAGTATGGGTTCCTCGCGTTCCGCTGCGTGAACGGTAATCCTGATCGGGTTCATCGTCTGCATGATGTCCCTCGCCTTGGCTACCTCATCTGGGCTGCCGTGGGCTAGGAGTAGAAACTTGTCAGCCTTGAGCGC
>Ga0182030_10013846_pt1 | contig 16003 bp, 19 predicted proteins | sample 812S3MmetaG_FD_121299 | JGI IMG/M metagenome (GOLD analysis project Ga0182030, IMG submission 121299) | Permafrost microbial communities from Stordalen Mire, Sweden - 812S3M metaG (Illumina Assembly) | ecosystem: Environmental > Terrestrial > Soil > Wetlands > Permafrost | place: Sweden...
AGATGCGGGCGGGTTGTTCCTCCTCGAGGAGATTGGTCGGGGCGAAAATCCATCTGACATCCTCCCACTTCGAGTCACGCAAGAACCAATCGCGCGCGCTCGTGTCGCCACCGAATACGTGCGGGGCGATCGCGGGGTCTATAGTCATGCCCGTGCTCATCGTAACTGCGGTAAAGAAGGTAGTGTCGCGCGAATCGCGGCCGCCGCGGCGAGCTCGCGCGCCGAGAACCGAGTGAGAATGTCCTCCTCGAGAATCCGCAGCTGCGGTGCATAGATCGCATCCCAGCGAGCCGGATGGATGTATTGGCTCCCCGCGTGCAGATGGTCTCGGGCTTGAACGAGCCGCGCGAGCGATGCGGGATCTGTCGTGATGACCGCATTGGGACACGTGAAGCAGCCGAGATAATGATTGCAGAGCTCACCGGCGCGCGTCCCGGGCGCGATGCCGGCGAGCGGGTCCTTGCAATCAAAGCCGAACATCGAAACCGCGTGGCCGCGAGGGACGGGTCGATCCGCAGGCGGTTCGACGCCGCTCGCCGGGACACGTCCCTCGATGTGTCCGAGGAAGGCGCCCTGCAGGGCTGCGACGCGCACTTGGTTTTGACTTTCCACCTCCTGGCCTTGCACGTAGCTCACCGTGGTGGACAGGTTCGCGTGGTTCGCGATCTCCTTCGCCTGCCGCAGATCCCCCGACAATCGATAAAAGGCCGTGAGCACGCCGGGACGTATTGCAGAGAGGGCAAATGGTGGCAGGTTATGACGTTCGACGAATTGCTGCCGCGCCTTCTTGATGAATCCCCAACCCAGTGGACGGATCCCCATGTGGCCCTTCGCGATAAACAGTCGGTTGCGGTAAGCCGCCGCGACGTGCGGCCGCAGCCGTTGCGTCCATTGCAAGATCTCGCGCACCAGTGCCGGTGGCTCAAACAGGTCGGTTGTCCTGAAGCTGCGGCGCTGCAGTTTACTGGCACGGCCTTTTGACCAAACGAGTAGCTCTCGATCCTCAAGCAGGGGGATCGGCTGAAGACAGTCGATATCGAGCTGCGCAATCGCCTGAGGGTTACCCGCTGCATGAATCATGATCGCCAAATAGAAAGGGAAGATCGACTCGATGCGAGGATAGAGGCACGGCTCGATGGCTCGATAACCGCCATGCGCGTCGGAGGCGGTCCTGACACGGTTGTGCTTGCCCCGTAATGAGAGCGCCGGCGGCGCGACGCCGCCATTGTGCTCCTCGATGTACAGTAATACTTCCCCGCGCGTTCGGATCTTCCCGGAGCGAGCAGCACGGGCTGCCGCCAGTTCCTGGGCGCCCTGCTCGCGTAGCGTACGAAGGGCGGCGATCTCCTGCTCGCAGGCCTTCAGAATGGCACGCAAGGCTTGCGGCGATAGGGCCGAGCGCTTCAGGGCGGTGTGGCGCAGCGGAAAGACATTACGAGGGAAATCAATCGTACCCAGGAGTCCCGGTCGACAGCGCTGTAACCAAGGCAGGAGGGTTCGCACCCCTGAGTATGCGGCTCCCCGTGTCGTCAAATGCCAAGGCGTACCGTCTGGGCCGACTTGGTGGTTGAGCCACTCCAGATAGCGCCCGATCATCGCTGAGTTTACATCGCTCAAGTCTCGTACGGCCTTTGTCTCTTTCGCAAACCGGCCGAATGTCTTCAAGCTGTGCCAATAGCCGCGCATGCTGTCTTCGGAGCGGACGCGCTCCTGGTTCCAAAATGCGTCGGCCAGTGCTCGTCTCAAAGTGGGCGCCACTGGCAGTCGTGCGAAATCTATGAGGGTGGGCCCCAGTTTACGAGGGGCATCGAGCTCGCGTGATCGGCGGCTGGCCGCCGCCTTCGAGGGGCGTGACAGAACGCGGTTAATATGTCGTGGACTCTTCACTTCATTGCCTCTCGGCCAACAACGTGTCGAGCACACCGGATAGTGTGTGTATATCGATGGCGACCGCGCGCAAATAGCGGTCAGTAGTCGCGATGTGTTCGTGGCCCATGAGAATTTTTACGATCAGCAGCGGGTTGATCGCAGCGCCTTGCCTGGCAAGCTGCTCTAGGCGCGCCAGTAGCCAACAGCCGAACGATGCGCGAAGGAGATGCGATGTCGCCTTGAAACCGCATGCCTCTCCCGCCCGAGCGATGGCCTGCTGATAGGTGTTCTTCCGTACGGCTGTGCCGCGGCGGTTGACGAAGAGCTCGGTTCTGGGAGATCTCCCTCGCGTACGGGCCGCCCGCTTCATCCAACCGGCACGGTACTGCGCGATGTAGCCCGCAGTCTCTTCAAGAAGACTCATTGAGGCGATCACGTATCCTGGCTTGCGGCCCTTGCGCACGACATTGATCGATCGATACGTTGCCTCAGATGATGGCGTTTTAGTGCCGTGATCCAGAACGTCTTTGACGCCGAGCTGCAGCAACTCACCGACTCTTAGGCCGGTGTACAGTTGCCAGCGCGCCATCAAATCGTAGGGCGGCTGAAGCTCGGCTAGCAGCTCGCGCGCTTGTTCGCTTGTCAGAGGGCGCGGCAGGCTCTCAAACTGGCGCAGTACAACGAGACTGCGCTCCGCAGGTTGCCAGTAGTGGCGTCGACCACGCCGTGCATGTCGGATTAGCGGAAAACCGGAGGACAGCGCGATCAGTGGCGAACTGGGTAGCCACGCATGCCGAACAGCCCAAACGTAGAAGCGCAATACACCTTGGACCCTGAGGTTGATCGTACGAGGGCTGAAAGGTCGGCCGGTATGAGCACTCGGCCGCTTGAGCATCCGGTCTCGATAGGCGATGAGGTCGCTTGCATCAACATCGCTCCAGACCACGCGGCTCTGTTCCAGCGAATCGAACCAGTCGTAGAGAATCTCGGCGTAGGTCCTCAGCGTCTCGGTCGTGCACGCGCGCTGGATCGCGTGCTCGTGCAAGAAGGCAATCGCCGGCTCGATAAGCCGCATGTCTGAACTGAAGAGCAACGGAAAGCCCGCGGGTCTCGGTTCCCGCAGCACCATGCGTTGGGCCGCCGCGGCTGCCGGACGCAACGCGACCGGCACCTCGCTTGGATCGGGGAGCGTTCCTTTGCGGACAACCTCAACCACTTGGGCGGTCACAATCGATGAGAATCCGCACGGCATCGACGAACGGCAGCCGCAATACGTGCATCGCCAGATCGATGGCGCCGCCACCGCCGATCTTGGCGCGTGTGTCGTACCACTTGGTGCCGGTCGTGAGAATCTCGAACTCGCCGCCGGACGTATGCGCGTGCCATCGGCGAGTGGTCGGCTCCTTGACGGGCTGAAAACTCGAGTCCAGCTTGCAGTGAATCGCGAGCAATGCCAGGGCGTCCCCGCTGGGCATCTCGCGAAGAGGTGTCAACGTCGCGCGATCAAACGATCGACGCACCATGTTCCCTCCGAGGTCTCGAAACCCTCCCCAGACCCCTCCCGGCTACTCGCCTCTAAAGGAGGCTGGGGGCTGCTCGAAAGACCGGAGTGTAGATCTGATCAAGACAGGAAGGAATGATGTTGACACTCGGGAATCCAACCTAACGTACCAATTACTTGCGGGGTTGTATCGACCTCTCTGCAAAAATGGGCTTATTTGTCGCATGGGCGACTTCGCGATGATCCGGATTCCGCACCGACCCAACGTGCTCGCCGACGTCGTCGCCGGCGCCCGGGAAGTGACGCTGCAGTTCGACCGGATCGGAGGGCTGGTGCAGGCGATGGCCGCGCGGATGTTGTCGGAGGCCGAGCAGTTCGCTTTCGCGACGCGCGCGCTCAAGATCCGATGGGCCGATCCGACGACGCGGCCGCGACTCCTTCCCGCGAAACTCCTCGAGGCACGGCAGGCCGTGGATGCGAACCCGAGCCTTTGGCATACGTTCAATACAGTCCAGCAGGCGACCATGACCGGGGGCGTCGTGTATCACAGCGCGAAAGCGCGATTGGTCCGCACCCGGCGAGTCGTCAGCATCAGAGAAGACGTGAGGGTGAACTGCGCTCTGTGGCAGGCCGCCGTTGAGGTGCTCGAGTCGTAAGGATACGACATACGCGGGTCGGTCGGCGGCGGCCGGCCCGCAAGCTTTCGTTCGGGTCGACGCGCATTTCTGTTCGTTCCGGTACAAAACAGAAGAGAGCGGTTGCCCTGTGTTTTTGTAGCCTATCACACCGATCTTGCCGTCAAGGCCTGCGCGCGGGAGTCCCCGTGCTCGCGAGCGCGCTTTGGCGCGGCCCTGACGGCTGCGCTGCGGCGTGACCGGTAAATCCTCGTGGGCAATTCCGCCCATGCAAAGACTTCGAGGATTCAATCATGACGACTCTCTACGTTCGGGAAGGCAATGAATACAAAGTGGCGAGCGGACAAGACATTCTGGAACGCGCGAACGCACTGATCTCGCAGCGCTATCGTGCCGGAGCGCCGGTGCTCTCCTCGCCCGCGCGGACGCGGGAGTTCCTGCGACTGAAATTAGGCGGCAGAGACTATGAGACTTTCGCGATTTTGTTCTTGGACAATCGCCATCGCCTCATTGAGTACGTGGAGTTATTTCGCGGCACGATCGATGGCGCGGCGGTCCATCCGCGCGAAGTTGTGAAGGAGGCGCTTGCCCGAAACGCCGCAGCCCTGGTCTGTGCCCACGCCCATCCCTCCGGAGTTTCGACGCCGTCGCAGGCCGACGAGATGATCACGCAAAGGCTGAAAAGCGCTTTGGCGCTGGTGGATATTCGCCTGCTCGACCACATCGTGGTCGGCGAAACTATCTCGTCCTTCGCTGAGTTGGGTCTCTTGTGACCCACGTGGTCTTTACCGCACCGGCGCTTCGCGCCGGTGCTTTCTTCGTCTCTGTAGGAGTCTTCCATGCACAGGCAGACAGAGGGAAGAGGGCCTGCTTTGCCTATCGATGCTACCACGCCGATCTTCCCGTCAAGGCCTGCGCGCGGGTGGCCCGTGCTCGCGAGCGCGCAAAGAAGCGCGGCCCTGACGGCTGCGCTGCGGCGTGCAGCTTTGAAGGCGGGCAAACCCGCCCAAAGACAACCGGAGACTTTCGATGACAACGACAGATCCTACGACGACGGAAACCGTGAAGGTGCCAGTGACCGAACCGACCTCGAGCCCTTCGCTCGAACAATACTATTCCGCGCGACTTGCGAACGCGCGGCAGCACCTGCCGGACGCCGCCAAGCAGCTGAAGGGTGCGGGCGTCGCCTGCGTCCACATTCAGTACGACGGCTGTGGCGACTCAGGACAGATTGAGGGCATCGAATACCGGGGCGAGGACGGTAAGCCAATCGACATTCTGGGCAAGGTCACAATCACCGACGACGAGCTCATGGACCTGTTCTATGACTTGACACAGGCGCGGCATCCCGGCTGGGAGAACAACGACGGCGCGTTCGGCGAATTCGAGTGGAATCTCACCGGCGACACCCTGACGCACACCCATAACGATCGATTCACGGATTACGACACCACGGAGCATGAAGGCCTATGAGTCACTCCATTTTTCACGCGCAATCCTCCGTGCGTCGTTTCGGCGGCAAAGTCGAGGATTACCTTGCACTGCACGACTGGCTAGACGCGACGAAAGAGACTTTCTGCGATTTTCGCCACCGAGCGCTGCGCCATCACTCCCAAGGCGTGTTTGAAGCGGAGCGGATTTTCGGCGCCACCATTCAAAACAGTGATGGCACCCCGGTTCCGACGCGCTATCTCGCCGAGAGGCACATCCAGGAGGACTGCGGCGGGATCGTCCCGTCGGTCGCCGATTGGCTGTCACGCATCCGACCGGAATCGTGGATGAGCCGCGGCTACACGCTCACCGGTCGCACTGGCGAAGATCCATGAGCTAGCGCCTCCGTGGATCGGGCGCTGACACGGATGTCGGCGCTCGACACTTACACCGGTACGATCAACGTCGCATCGTTGTTCTTCGGCGTGTTCACCCGCGTACTCACGGCGGTGGCAACCATGTGGGTGTCGGGATACTGTTTGATGAGCGTGAACGCCTCAGCCGGCGCCGCCGTCAGCCAGGCCTCCCGATCCTCCACGGCCAGGATCGCCGGCATGCGATGTTTGACGTTATGGATCTCCGTCATCAACTGATTGGCCGGCATCGTGACGATGGTGCAGGATTCGACCGCGACGCCGTCGGCGCCGATTGAGGAGTCCCACAGGCCCGCGAAGCCGAAAATCTCCTGATCATTGAGCGTGAGGTAGAACGGCTGCTTGGATTTGCCGTCCGCCTGGACCTGCCACTCGTAGAAACCGAGCGCCGGGATGATGCAGCGCTGACCGCGCTTCCACGGACCGCGCCAGGTCGCGCCGTCCGTGAGCTTCTCCACCGTCGCGTTGATGGTCGAGTACTTGGGCTGCACGCCCTTCGCCCAGAACGGAATGAGTCCCCAGTGCAACCGCGCGCCGGTGCGAGCACCGTCTTGCGCGGCGCGCACGACAGGCACTTTCTGCGTGGGTGCCACATTATAGCTGGGCGGGAATTGCCACTCGGTGCGCACGAGCGTGAACTCGCGCTCGATCGAGGCCTCATCCGGCGATACGTAACGGCCACACATAGTTCAAGTCCTACTCGAGCGCTCCTCGCAGCCGATCCACCCCGGAGCCAAATGTGGCCGTACCGTGCGTTAGTCGTCTCGTGCCGGCAAATGCCAAGCGTGTTCGCCGGTCGCGGGCGTGAGTTTAGCATTGGCCTCTACGGCCTAGCTCTGGGGATTGGTGCCCATTCCGTCATTCTTTCTGCATCACGACCAACATCCCCGTGGGTCGCTTGAATGGGAGACGGGAAGGGGCTTGCCTGGGTGACGGTCACGGTATCACGTCGACCTCGCGGTCAAGACCCTTCCGCGCGCGAGCGCGCGTCCGGCGAGTCGCGTGCCGCGAGTCTTGAGCGCTCGGCTGCGACGTGAGCCTCCTGCTGGCAGGCAATCCGCCTGCACAATCACAGCAGGTCAATTCCATGGAACACATCGAAGCAGCGCGGATCGTAGTCACACGGGTACCGGATGCCGAGCGTATCGACTTCTTGCCACGACACTTTGGGCGGCAGATGCTCATCGTCGAGCGCGCCGTATTTGCGCATCTCGAGAACCTCTGCGCGGACTATCGCGGCGGATATTGGAATTTTCTCGAGCTCAGCAACGGCGGCTGTTATCTCGCGCCAAGCGAAGCGCGCGGCTACCGGATTCTGGTCGAAGGCAACGGATTCTCGGGGAATCTCGACGCCGATTGCGCCGGCATCGTCGCGACGCTGTTCGCGCTGAGCCATCTGTCGATGCGCTTTCCGAACAATGAGCGCTTCGCCGAACGGTTTCATCAGCTGCGTGACTTCGCGTGCGAGCATCCGGACGGCAATCTGATCATGGCGGCCATCGACTAGCGATTGCCGGGAGGCCGCTCGGTGGCCTCCCGGCTTTCTACTACCGCGGCGGCGAACCGAACGGTTCGTCGGTCATGGCAGTCCGCAATCGGGGTGACGAGCCCCCTCCCCTTCTGTATTGCGGTTCCCCGCTCGTGCTGTCGCTCCCAGTGACCAGCGCGAGACCCTCGATGAGATCGCCCTTGGGAATTCTCGAACGCGACCCCGAGTCTTTCTCGATCCGTAGGTGCCAGTGTCGAGTGAAACATCGCGCGGGGGAATGGCGGTGTCCTCAGTCGTGTTTGACGCTCACCGGTTCTCTCCTGCGAGCGCGGTTGAATGGCTGTGGCGACTGTAAGCGAAATCTTAGTCTCGCGCGTCGATCCTGCAAGGTGCTTTCGCGGCATAAAAGTTTCAGTCGCGGCAATGGCGTGAGGAATATTTCTCGCCGCCGCGTCTGGCACATTTATTCCACGGACACCTGTGCACGATCGAATGGCGGCGCTCGACCACTGCTTTCTCGTCGCACGAGCGACATTCAACTTAAATTCACAGGAGATCACAATGCAACAGATCAAACCCAGTCGAGCCTCGGTCCCCGCCGCCACCCTTCGCCGCTTCGACGTCTTCGTCGTCGAGGACTACAGCACCAAAGACGGTGAAGAGAAAGCGAACTGGATCCGACTCGGGGTCGCGTTCGAGAACAAAGATGGCAAGGGCTTCAACCTGCAGCTCACCGCGTTCCCGGTGACCGGCAAACTCGTCATGCGACTGCACGAGCCGCGGCAAGACACCTAAAACAAGATCGCCGGATCTTCGCGGGGCCGCAAGGCCCCGCCTTCTTGTTGGAACGGAGGACCACGCTGGCCAGCGGCCTGATCAATGGCGAGCAATTCTCACCCGAGCACGGCAAGGCTCGAACCCTATTCTAATCGTCGACGAGCTGGATCCCACCCTGCTCGAGAAACTCCGGAAGCTGCGGATGGTCCTTGAGCTCGCACGCGTCGATCACGATCAGTTTATCGAGTGCCCGGTCAAACACCGCGAAACAGTCATCGCCGGTGAGGCGCGAAGCGTAGATAACGCCATCGATTTCTGGATGCTCGGTGTAGATAGCCCGGCCCAGAGATTGACCGGCGGCGCAATGACGTGCGCGCGCTGCGTCCGTTGGTGCGCCAATATCCATGCAGCCCGTATCTCGCAAATCGAGCAGGAGCAATTCCGCATTAGGTTGCGTGGCAATCTGAGCGTGTGCCCGTATCAAAACTGCAGCCAACGGAAGCTCGCGCCTGGTACGCCGGACAAATCGATCGCGAATGAGGGACTCGGCGATGCAAGTCTCAAATGTGAGCGCCGCATACAGCACAGCGTAACCGGACGCGCCATCACAAAATCGGGAGGGTGATGGTTGAATGCTCAAGGGCATTCGAGAAACCGCGAATACTCGATGAGCACTCTCGATTGAAAAGTAGGACAGCCGCGCTTCGATGCGCTCGCGCGGATACCGCGTCATTCGCAGTGAATTACGTAAAGGCGTCGAGGAACGAATGCGCAGCGGCGATGACTGCGTCGATCTCCCCGGCTTTCAGTGCGTCGATTGGACGCCGCAATGCATCGGCGGTGACGTACTGTGATTCTTCCGTCAAGAAGTCCCAGGCAGCAGCCGGCTCCGCGATGACCTTGAGTACTCGCTCGATCCCCGGCACCACTTCGCCTGGTCCGACAATTTGCTCGGCCGGGATCAGTACGCCGCGACGTGTTGCTCGCCAGGCGAGAAGTCGCTTGGCTTCGATCCAGGCATATACCGTCACGCGAGTGACTTCAAGCAGTTCGGAGGCTTCACTAACGCTGAGCACCCTGCCCTCTTCGACTGAGGGTCGCGCGGACGTCACGAGGCGCTGCAGCGCCGGCGATAACGATCGCGTTGCCGCCGGAACACCCGTGGCGTCCAGGGCGGCGGCCGTCTCTAGGGCCGTGGCCACGATGCGCTGCACTTCATCGGGATGGGTCTCGACAAAACGCACGGCTGCGCGTGACAGTGCCGGGCGAACGGTCAGGGGTTGCTCAACGCGTTCGACGGTGTCATTCAAGTCTTGACTCACGCGATTTTCAGCCTCGTTGATACCCGATGGCTACGATACTCCGAACTATACAACTTGTATAGTTAACTTACGGGCTTGATGCCGAGAACGGTGAGAAATTCCCGTGCTTTGATGATCTGGGTCACGCCGTGCGTACCCAAATCCAGCACGCCCCGTCGGTCACCGGACACCAGGTAGTCCGCGGCGCCGGCCTCTACCATTGCGAGCAGAAAATTATCCGCTGGATCGGCCGACCGGTCGACCTCGGGTAAGCGGGTCAACACCTCGGCGAGTTTGCGGAGGTCGCGGATCAGGCGACCCACCGTCGACGGTATGATGCGGGCGCGCAGCACGGGCCGGCGCGCAACGCCTCCGAGTTCCAGCAGCTGCTCGGTCGACGTCAGAAGGTCATAACGGCGCTCGCGCCAGGCTACGATGAGTTGCGCTGGAATGCCGTGTCGATTGATCAGTGCGCTCAGAAGGATGTTCGTATCGAGTACGACTCGCATCACCCACGCTTCGCAAAGCGCTCCTGGCGCACTTCCGCGAGGGCCTGTTCGATTTCGTCTTCCAGCTGCTCGGAGGGGACGTCAGCGTTATGCGCCTGCGCCGCCTCAAGATTTAGATGAAACAATTGCCAGCGCACCGCATCGGCGACGAATTTCGAGATGGCTCCCTTGCGCATGCCGGTTTGCGCCAGATGCGTACGCAGCAAGAGATCCGTCTCCTTGGGGACGAAGATCGTCAAACGAACGTTGTCTTCCTCGGTTGATTTCATAGATTCACGCTTAAGCGTTTAGACGCTAACATGGTAGCAACTTTCGGCGCCTTAGACACGCGTCGAAGGCCTTACATAAGGCGTGGATGAAGGAACTGGGCCGCAGCGATGACGGGATCGATCGACTCGGCCTTCAGCGAATCGAATGAGCGCGGCAGTGATTTCAATATCGGGAACAGTCGTGCGACGCGCGACCTTGCAACGCCGGCTAGGCGAAATGTCGGCTAAATCGCCGCGTGGGCAATTTCTGGTTCGACGGAGTGCGCTGAAGCCGCCGCGAAAATCTTCTCCCCGTAAGCCTTCCGCACAATGTCGGCAGGTACTCCACGCTCCAAGGCGCCCCGGGCGGTCGTGATCCGCGAAGCCAGATCCCAGTCGGGTGTTAGCGTATCCGCATCCGCTTGCTCCCGTTCCAGGGCGCATTCGGCGCTTTCGAAGCCATCATCGATGGTTGCCCGTGTTCCCTGAACATGCGTGCTATCGCGCTTCAAGGTCATATTTCGCTGAGTCATACTCAACCTCCTCTACCCGCTTGACGTTAGCGCCTCGCGGCGGCCGCTGCCAGCGAATCCAATGCTGCAGAGCCTATACCACTCAGGATCAGACGATCTCGCAAACGGTTCACAGCCTCAAGATCGGCCATTGACAGACTGCCCCGCCAGCGCACATTGCGCAATAGGAGGGTGCCCAGTTTTTCGCCTTGGATGCTTTGCTTTGCGGCCAAATCACTGATAATCCAAAGGTTTTTTGGGTCATCGTTGCTTGCCAACCATTGGGCGGCCTCACAGATCTCGCGCACCACAGGCGAAAGGTCCTCTTGGTCCATTACGGCCCGAATATTGGCCTGGATGGTTGACTTTAGCCTGAGCCATTCATCCGCGTCGGGTACGAACCCGAATTTGCCCCACACCGCGCCACCGGCGCTCAAACCTGCGGTGATGCGAATCTCGTAGACCGCCAGGGCTTCATACAGGGGTAGCAGCGCTCCGATGATCTGGGCACCGAACCCTTGGTTCTGTGAGGATTTGACCACCCGTAGCCAGTGATGTTCGACGCTTGCACGCTTAAGTGTGAAGCGCCGCTCGACCAAGGCCACAGCCGTCCGGGAACCGGGGCCGCCGATCGCAAGAATTAGATCAAGTCGGCCGTCACGCGTGAAGTCCGTTCGCGCTGCGACAGTGGCCCCGGCCAGCCCGTCGCGGATCAGCCGCAGCAGATCGTTCGGGCCGAGCTGCGGTATCTGCTGAACCCAGACTTTCGCCTGGACCCTGCATGCTCTAGTCCCTTGCAAGAAACGGCCGCGAAGCCTTCCCGGCAATATACCGGCTTGCAGCGGCAGCGACGTGCGCCCCAAGAAGAGATTGTGCACTCGGCCCACCCATGCGAAAGCTACCGCATCGTCATCGGGCATCCACAAGCGTAAGGGAACGTCGATAGATTCCCGCGAGTTCCGAAACATCTCGAAATCGCGGAGCACGGAAGATTCGGCAGAAGAGGACATTGCAACGACGATGAATGCGAAACTGACGGCGGTCGGCTAGGACGTCGCCACCGCCCGAACGGCCGCGATGATTGCCTCCCCCGTTTCTTGGTCCCCGAAATCGATGACCAATCGCCCGGCGCCGCCTTGGCGCGCATGCAACTGCATGCTCAGACCCTCTGACTGCAGGACGTTGGTGACCACGGACAGCTCCGGTGGTTTCTTCTTCGATGCTCCCTCAGGACGAGAAACGCGCCGAATCCACTTCTCGGTCTCGCGCACAGACCAGCCACCAGCAATTACCAGCTCGGCGCATTTCTCGCGCGCGGCATCATCTTCGAGGCCCAACAATGCGCGGGCGTGACCCATGCTGAGCTTGCTGCCATCGATCAACTTGACCACAGCGGTTGGCAAATCCAGGAGGCGAATTAGGTTCGTCACCGCGGCACGCGATCGACCGACCGCGTCGGCCACCGCTTGATGCGTCAATTTGAATTCGTCGATCAGACGTTGCAACGCCCGCGCCTCCTCGGCCGGCGTTAATTGCTCGCGCTGGATGTTTTCAATCAGGGCGACAGCGACAGTGTCCTGATCGGACATCTCGCTGACATGGACCGGAATTTCCGCAAGCCCGGCCAAACGCGCGGCTCGCCATCGGCGCTCACCCGCGATGATTTCATAAGGAGCACTTCCGCTGACACCAACCGGCACGCGTCTTACCAGAATGGGCTGGAGGACGCCGTGAGCCTTGATCGTTGCGGCAAGCTCGATGAGGCCCTCCTCTTCGATGGGGCCTCGTGGTTGCGAATGCCCCGGCTGAATCGAATCCAAGGCAAGCATGTTCGTGGCTGGAAGAGTGGATCCAGCCTTGGCGGTCAGCAACGAACTCAATCCCCGTCCCAACACCGAGGGCTTAGACATGCTCTCCTTCCCCTCTCGCGTTCTTTTCCATAGCGCACGGACAAGATACCATTGACTGAGACTGGAAGTCAGTGCGGGATAAAATCGGCGTATGCTTGCAAATAAGCCGCACGTTGTTTATTGTGCCGCAGTTATGATTGACATATTAACGCGAAGTGTTTAGGGATGCAGCGTCATGAATGACGACGCCGAAGTCGCGACCCGTCCGCCGTTTTCACGGTTGACCCTTGATGACCTCGAAAGCCTATCGGCGAAAGCGCTGCATCTGATTCATACCGCGCGTGATGCGGCCGTGCAACCTCACAAGGGCAAGGTGCTGCGACGCTTCAGTGCCACAGAGTGCCTCCAGTATCTTGGGGATATCTCGATCGATACGCTTTACCGGCGCCTCAAGAAGGACGAAGACTTACCGCAAGGGGTCCAGGTCAGCCCGCGGCGACGCGAGTTCACGCTGGAGGAGATTCACCGTCTCCAAGCGGCCTTTGGTGTCACGCCACGGCGGCCGCCCGGTAAAAGTCCGTTGGTAGTCTCAATCTGCAACTTCAAAGGCGGCGTCGCCAAGACAACGACCACAGCGCACTTGGCGCAATACCTTTGCCTGCACGGCTATCGGGTGCTTGCCATTGACCTTGATGCGCAGGCGAGTCTCACACAAATGTTCGGCATCCTCCCGCACATCGAAGTTCCGGCGAGCCAAACGGCCCGACCGTTCTTCGAAGGCCCGGAATTGCCGGATGGCAGTCCTAATCCAGATTGGACCGGGACACTCGCTACTGCGGTGCAGCAAACTTACTGGCACAATCTTGACCTGATCCCCTCGAACTTGGGGCTTTACGGTGCCGAGTTCTCTGTCGCTGCTCGCATTCGGCGAGAGGATAATTTCCTCTTCTACCGAATTTTTGCGGACGCTTTGGAGACGGTGAAGCACAACTACGACGTGGTGTTGCTCGATACGGCGCCGTCCCTCTCCTTCGTAAACAGCAATGCGTTGTTTGCTGCCGATTCGCTGGTAATAACGCTACCGCCGGCGTTTTTGGACCTCCAATCCGCTTCGCTTTTCTATGACTTGATTGCCGACGTGGTGCGCACGACCAATCAGGTGCAGGGTGAGGAGAAGTACTTTGATTTTGGCGGCGTGCTGATCACCCGTTTCAAACCGGGCGATGCAAATCATCAGAAGCACGCCGGCTACATCCGCAGTTTCCTCTCTGACGTGTTCACGAACGCCATGGCGCAGACCATCGTGCTCGAGAAATTGGGTCCGCGATTGCTCACCCTGTACGAGGTAGATCAATCCGACGAGGAAGAGAAATACGCCGGCGACAAGCGTGCTTTTGAGCGCGCCTTGGAATCGATGAATGACGTGAACCGGGAAATCGCGGGCATCATCCAAAGTGTCTGGCATCGAGGCGAACTGCCCGCGGCAGCCCCCTCGCCTTTTCCGTTTCGCGTTGTGAGCGACGGCACGCGTGTCTAAGGCCGACGACATTCACCGTGCAATTCTGGCGCAGGCGGCCCAGAAGCCCGCGCCGCGGCTTCAACCGCCAAGCGGCGCTCGCCCATACGTAGCTGAGGCAGGCCAGCGGCTTGCCGAGGGCTTACGGGAAGAAAACCAGCGGCTCAAGACCGAGCGCGCGAAGGGGATGCTGGTCCTTAAGCTCGATCCGAAGCGCGTGCGGCCGACGAAGTTTTTGAATCGAGATGAGCGCGCCTTTCTGGCATCTGATCCCCAGTTCACCGAATTGAAGGATAGTTTGCGGGCTCGCGGTCAAGACATGCCGATCCGCGTCCGTGCCGTTGTCGGCGATCCTCAGTTTGAGTATGAAATCGTTTCAGGGCACCGCCGGCATCGGGCGTCTCTCGAACTAGATGCGGAAATAGAGGGTGGTTTCTCCCTCTTCGCCCTCCCTGATCCGAAAGCCAGTGAATCGCGAGACCTCGTGCTCGCGATGTATCGTGAAAACGAAGTGCGTGCGGATGTCTCGGCTCTGGAAAAGGGCCGCATGTTCCGGCAATGGCTCGACGAGGGCATTTTTGCCGAGCACGGAGACATCGCTGGCGCCATCAGCACGAGCGATGCGTCGGTGACGAAGTATCTGCAAATCGCTGACCTGCCCGTCTCCGTACTCGCCGCCTTCGAGGACCCGCGCCAGATCGCGGTTCGCTGGGCGCATGATTTGGTCAAGGCCATCAAGGCGAACGGTAAGAAAGTCGAGGAGACAGCACAGCGCTTGGCTAGCACGTCGCCCCGGCCGGACGCCGCCGCGGTGGCGCGTGCGCTCATCGCGTGCGGGACAGCTGCCAAAAGGAATTCGAGTTCGGCATCCCGAGAGCAGGCCGTGAAGATCAACGGACGCGTGGCGCTGCGCACGCAACGGCGCGATGGCCGACTGTCCATGAAGTTCTATTCTCTCGATAAGGCCGCGCAGCGCGAGATCACCGACGAGATTCTCGAGCTCGCTGAGCGGCGCGTCAGAGAACGCTTCAAGGGGGAACCTTGAAAGACTCTTTTCCAAACTGCGACATTCTTAAAACCCCGGCCCCGCCGGGGTTCGTCGTTTTAGGGGCCGGTGAAGCATGCATTTTGGCCGATTCGGCTGCGCCGGTACGGAGTGGCCGTTTCTGCAGCCATTCGAGTTCCGGCTCTCGAGCACCCAACGTACTGCCTGAGCCCCACCGCCCCGTCGACGAAGTTTCAGTGGCGCTTGGGGCTGCATTTGAACGCGTTCAAATGCGCCCTCATAGGCCGGTCGGCGTCGATGCTAGCCGGTCATTTGAACGCGTTCAAACGGCAACATTGACGGGTTGGAAAGATGTCTTTGGGACCCTCGCTCGCCGAGAAGGGTCAACCACGGGTCTACGCAAAGGGAGGGCCGCCATGATGCCCCTGAAATAAGAAAGGCCCCGTGAGGGGCCTTATCAGATTCCAGACCGAATCGCGGGAAACGCGACGAAAGCCAAGAACCGCACACTTCGAAGGCTAACCGTCGCCCGACAGCGCGTCAAGCGCCCTTCCCTCCGATTCGCCTGCTTTTGAAATCGTCTTTATTTGGCGAGGGGTTAGTCATGTCGATAAATGCTGTTTTACCCAATGATCCTCGGGACGCGCTGGTGCGGACCAAGTATTTCAACCAGTATCCGCAGCCTCTCGAACGGTGGCTGTGGAAGCAGGCTCTACCGCAGGCCGCGGAGCGCGTATTCTGGCTGCATTGGACCGAAGGGCGCCGCAATGGCGATTGGTGCTCCGAGATCCCGCTCAAGCGCGTGGCGCTCGAGTGCTGCGTCGATCCCTCCACGGTGACCCGCTCGTATCAGCTGTTGAAATCGCTCGACCTCATTCGCCGTGAGGACCCGGGCCGCGATCCTAAGAATCCGTTCTGCCAAGCC
>Ga0182030_10013847_pt1 | contig 16002 bp, 11 predicted proteins | sample 812S3MmetaG_FD_121299 | JGI IMG/M metagenome (GOLD analysis project Ga0182030, IMG submission 121299) | Permafrost microbial communities from Stordalen Mire, Sweden - 812S3M metaG (Illumina Assembly) | ecosystem: Environmental > Terrestrial > Soil > Wetlands > Permafrost | place: Sweden...
AATAAAACGAGGTAGGCCGGCAAATCCCAATTGAAGCCGATACGCGCGGTAACGGCCGCGAAGAGTGCCGCGGTGCCCACTTCAACGAGCGGGTAGCGCACTGAGATCGGCGAATGACAGTCGCGACAGCGACCGTGTAACACCAGCCAAGAGATCAATGGAATATTGTCGCGTTCTCGAATGGGAGAGCGGCACGTTGGACACGCGGAACGCGGTGTCACGATTGATTCGTGTAGTGGCACTCGGTAGATCACCACATTGAGGAACGATCCTATGGCGAGTCCCAATACGGCGCATCCGCCGATGAGCAGCCCTAACAAGCGCACCGCGTCGCAACGGAATGGATGCTACTGATCGTGAACGTTCGCTCACGCGCCGCTAGCGCAGCGGGGTAGGGCGTGAGGACTAGCAGTCGAGATTGACCGTATTCGTTAATCACTACGGTCAGTCTTCACGATTCTTAGGATGAAGTGAAGTGTCATCGAGTCGAATTGTAACCTTCGCGACGATCAATTCTGACGGTGAGGCTCCACCAAAATCACATCGTGGTCCCTTATAGTTTTAGGAGATTCGGCGAAATTTTGGTTCGCCACTTCTCGACTTCATTCAAACGAAAGGATCACCCGTGGGTAGTTCAACTGGTCGCCGCTACCGTTACGGAGCGAGTTTCGTCGATCAGGCGTCGGGGGTGCGTTTTGAGGGCCACCATCCCTTGGAGCGACCGGATTTGTGGAAGCTCTACCTGAATGAAGCCGAAGGGGTGTACAAACATCACGGCATCGAGGGGACTATCCGACGCAAAGATTTTGAAGACGGTCACGGAGTGTCGCTCTTTTTCTTGGGTTTTGCGCCCGACGGAGAGGTGGTGGCGGGGGTTCGCTTCCTCGGTCCCATTGAGGGCAGCTTCCAAGCAATTCTCATAGAAGAGATGGCTGCCTCATCCGAGGTTGACATGATCGCGAGCCTGATTGACCAAGAGGTACGCCTCGGTGCGCTCGAAAGCAAGGGTGCGTGGTCCAAGGGCGAGGCGGTTACGGGTCACCGTCTGGTGGCGGCCATTTCGCGCTGTTTCGTGCACGCCATGAACTGGTTGGGCGCGGAGTTCGCCGTGGCCGCGGTCGCTGATCGCCTTATGCCAGTTGCCGACGTCACCGGCGCCCGGATGATTGGCACCCAGTGGGTGCCGTTTCCTGACGAACGGTACCGCACGGTCGCCCTGGCGTGGCGGCGTACCTTGAGCTACGAGCTGAGTAGCCCCGAAAATCAATTAGCCCTGCGCGTAGAAGGCGAGCAGCTCGCCCGAGGACCAAGGACCGCCAGCATCGGCCCCGTCGACCTGGGCCTCACCCGCGACCACGCTCGCCGACCGCTGGTGCTCGACGTGACTCAGCGAGCGCAGCGTGAGGTACTGCGCGTGCTGCGCGAGGATCCCTCGCTGCTGATAATTGACCGTTATGACGAACAGCGCGAGCAGCTCGCCAAGATCATTCCGGCCCCGGCGCGAGTTGTAATGGACGAGGGCCAGCGATGGGTCTACTATCCGTGGCGCCGCGCCGTGGTGCGATTGTTGGCACCGAGGGGATTTTCGACACTTCGACTAGACCGCAATCGCAACAAATTGACGCGCACCGAGCAGGCTCGCCAGCGCACGCTGCGAATCGGCGTCGTGGGGGTGAGCGCCGGTCACTCGATTGCGCACGTGCTGGCCATGGAAGGTCTGGCCGGAGAGATCCGGCTGGCTGACTTCGACACTGTTGAATTGTCGAATCTCAACCGAATCCCGGCGAGCGTCCTCGACCTCGGCGTCAACAAAGCGGTCGTCGCAGCGCGGAGGATCGCCGAGATCGACCCGTACCTGCAAGTAGTGGTCGTGCCCGAGGGCATCACTCGCGAGAACCTCGGCGGTTTCCTCGACGGTCTGGATTTGGTCATTGAAGAGTGTGACTCGCTCGACATGAAGCTGCTCGTGCGTGAAGCCGCGCGTGAACGGCGAATCCCGGTAATCATGGAGACGAGCGACCGTGGTGTGCTTGATGTGGAGCGCTTTGACTTAGAGCCCGATCGTCCAATCTTCCACGGACTTTTGGGCGACCTCGATTCGACGAAATTGGCGGGCCTCTCAACTGAGCAAAAAGGACCGTACGTGCTGCGCATGCTTGGACCGCTCGACGTCACCTCGCGTGGTGCGGCGTCGCTCTTTGAATTGGGCGAGACCATTACCGGATGGCCCCAGCTCGCGAGCGAGGTGACGCTCGGCGCGGTCACGGCCGCAGCTGCTGTGCGTCGCTTCGGGCTCGATGGGGAGTTGCCGTCGGGTCGGGTCCGCTTCGATGTCGAAGAGGTGTTGTCCGGGCTTAAGCCCGTCGAGATCGACATGGAGCGCGAAGCAAATCTGCTCACGCCGCCTCCCGATGACCCGGCCCCGCAAAGTGATGATCCCATTGACCACATCGTTGACGCCGCGCGGCGGGCCCCATCAGGCGGCAACGTGCAACCGTGGCGCTTCGAAGCCGACGACGACGAGATTCGCTTTTACATGGTCCCCGAGCGCAGTAACTCATCAATGGACGTGCACTATCGCGGCAGTTACGTTGGCATGGGGGCATCACTCTTCAACGCCCGCGTAGCGGCATCGTCGCTTAAGAGCCTCGGACCGATCAAGCTCTTTCCCGAAGGCCGTCCGTCACACCACATTGCCACCATGCAACTCGGCCATTTGACCGACGCCGAGATATCGCCACTGCAACCCAACGTGTCGTCGCGCTCCGCCAACCGCCGATTGGGCAGCCCATCAGGTATAGCGGACTCGACAGTGCAGTTGCTCACTCGCGGTGTGGAGCGAGAGGGCGCTCGCCTTCATTTCGTTACCGATCGCCACCGCATCGATGAACTGGCCGAGGTGCTCGCGGAGTCGGACCGATTACGATTCTTGATCCCCAACGTGCATCAAGAGATGTTGGGTGAACTGCGCTGGCCGGGCCGCGACTCGATCGAAGAAGGCATGGATGTGCGAACCTTGGAGATGGATCCCTCCGGCTACGCCGCGCTGGAGTTGTTGGGCCGCGCTGACGTGATGGGCCATCTCAGTGACTGGCGTGCGGGAAAGGCGCTGGGCACGCGCACCCGTGTCATGGTTGGTTCCAGTTCCGCAATCGCTCTGATTACCGTGCCGCGATCCGAACCGCTGTGGTACGTGCGCGGCGGCTCCGCCGTCGAGAGATTCTGGCTCAGTGCGGAAATGCACGGTCTCGCGGTCCAGCCGGTGTCGCCGGTATTCCTCTTCGCCGAGGGTGAAAAGGATCTGTTGGGCCTCGGTGGCGAGCGATACCTTGACGAGATGTACCGGCTGTCGGAGCGTTTTAGCGGTCTGTGGAATCTCAATGAAGGCGAGACCATGGTGATGGTGTTGCGGGTGCTGCACGCCGCGCCGCCCTCCGTGCGCAGCGCCCGACTGCCGCTCGCTCACGTGCTCAGTCGAGCCAGCGCTCCGTCGGCCACGGCAGAGCCCGTGATTGCCTACGGATTGTAGAAAATACAAGGGTTTTCTTCTCCATTTACGGGTACTCAGAGGCAAAAATACCCTGGTAATAGGCCAAAAGTGCTGCTACCGTTTTATTTCGGGTCTAACAAAGGACTTTCCCGTGAGTAGTCTCACGAATTCCAAATCTAAGAAGGCTGGCGAAGAGACTCGTCTCGTGGTCGAGACGCTCTTAGAGGTCGTGCCTGGGACCGAAATTGTCGCGGTCGTGACCAAGTCCGCCGAATCAATACCTGGATTTAACATGGAACCGCTCGTTGAGTCCGGTTCGAACGCGGCGTTCGCCAATATTCAAGAACGGGTGCAAGGCGATCTCAATCGCGAGGGCCTCGTCGGCCCGTACTCTTTCGTGGTCGACGGCGTGGAATGGGGAGTTTTAGTTGACCCCATTGAGGCCCATGACGGCGACGTCGTTGGCGCGCTCATTGTCGCGCGACACGGGCGCACCTGGTCCAAGCGTGAGCGCTCCCTGACCAAGACATTCGCCGGTCTGCTCAGCCACGTCGCAACACAGGCCACGCGCGAAAATGTGCTGATCCACCAGCGGCGCCTCGACGAACTCGTCAGTCAGGTCGCCGAACGTCTGATGTCCGCATCCTCGTCCAATCGCAATGAGGTCCTGACCTGGACGACGCGCGTACTGGCTGAATTTCTCGGTGCCGACGTCGCGTTCCTTCGTCGAAACGACCACGTGCGCGGCATGAGCGTCTTGGAGGCGGAGTGGCCGTACCGCGAAGTGCCCGATCCCGATCCCCTGGGTGAAGTGGCCTTCGACGCTGACCCCATTTTCATGATGACCCGGGACCTCAAGGGTCCGTATCTCGCGGGACTTAGCGGCGACGCCGAAGAGTATTTGGAGCGCGTAGAAGCGGGTTCCGGCGCCGCGTTGGTTGACGGCGCCGCGGTGCCACTGCTGCTTGGTGACTCGACGTGGGGAGTCCTCGCCTTCTTGCACTTCGGGCTGCACGCGTGGGTGCCAGCAGAAATCAACGCACTGCAGGCCGTGGCGTCGATGTTGGTCCAACTCCAGGGTCGAATCGAGGCCGAGGAGCGCACGGCCTACAACGCGAATCACGACGATCTGACGGGACTACCTAATCGTCGAGCACTTATTCGTGAGCTGAAGGACCGTCTCGACGCCAACCGTGGTACGGCCGTGCTCATTATTGACCTCGACCGTTTCAAGATCATGAACGACTTCCTGGGCCACGCCAGTGGCGACCGATTGCTGATCACCATTGCGGACCGCATTCGCACCAGCATCCGCACTGGGGACTTCGTCGCCCGACTGGGCGGTGACGAGTTTGTCTTCGTGGTTGATGACGCCCAAAGCGAAATGGAAGTATTCGCCAGTGCCTACCGTGTCTTGAAGCTCATTGCCGCACCCGTGGACATTGGCGGTCAACTGGTGAGCCACACCGCGAGTATCGGCGTGGCCATGACTGGACCGGGATCGCCCAGCAGTTTGGACCTGCTCGGCTGGGCCGACGTCGCGATGTACGCGGCCAAGGCCCGCGGTCGCAATCAAGTGGTGGTCTTCGACGAAGCCATGCGCGAGGCGGCCAACGAGAAGTCGCGCACGGAGCTGACGCTGCGTGAAGCCATCGAGGGCGGCGGACTCCGACTGCACTTCCAGCCCGAAGTCGACCTCGTCACCGGCAAATTACTGGCCGTTGAAGCGCTCGTCCGCTGGCAGCACCCGACCCGGGGCCTGCTGGCGGCGTATGAGTTCATCACGGTCGCCGAAGAGACGGGATTGGTGGTCAATATCGGCCGCTGGGTCTTCGCCGAAGCCTGTCGCCAGTTGGCCCAGTGGCAGCGCGAGTACCCGGACCTCGAACTGGTGGTTCGCGTCAACATGTCCCCGGCCGAATTCGTCATGGATGACCTGGTCGAATTCGTTGAGAACTGCATGCGCATGAACAACGTGCCGGGCGAGCGACTGTGCATCGAGATCACCGAATACGCCGTGCTTGATGAGCCAGAAAAGACAGCGAGGATCCTGCGCCGTTTCCAGTCGCTGGGTGTGGAAGTGGCGCTGGACGACTTCGGCACGGGCTTTGCCTCGATGTCCGAGCTCAAGCACCTGCCCGTCGACCTATTGAAGCTGGACCTCAGTTTCGTCCAGGGCATCAACAACGATCCCTACGACCGCGCCATCGTCGAGTCGATCATCCGCCTCGGCAAGGCCCTTAATCTAGAGGTCATCGCCGAAGGAATCGAAAATAGTCAGATCGTCGAAAAGCTGACCGAGCTGGGCTGCCACCGCGGCCAGGGTTACCTGATCTCCAAGCCCATCTCTCCCACCGACCTCATCCCGTTATTGCAGGCCGGCGCCGTTCCGTTGTCTCTGCTGCACCCGGAAGAAGGAGCGCCTCTCGAACTGGCGGCGAGGCCGTGTTGAGTTCAATGAGCGATGCTTCACCCGAGGACCCAGACCTTTACGCACAGAATTACGAACCGTGGCTCTTTCAGACAATGCTCGACGAGCTCTCCGCGAGTGAGTTGGGCATTGGCTTTGTCTATTCGGTACTTGACCTGCTCGCGCTGCGCTACCAGCTGACCGATGCGATTGTGGTACTAGTGCACGAGTCCTTTGGTACGCAGTCGTTTCGCCTCGGTCGCCAGTCGGTGCTGCCTGAATTAGTCGAGAGCCTCGGTGGCGTCGCGGGGGTGTACTGCGATCCTGACGTGGTGCCCGATATTGAGCGCGACGCCGTGCGCACCGCGTGCCAGTTGGCGCTCTCGTTGCACCTCGCGCGCTTCAGCGCCGCGCACGATCCACTGACGAACATCGCGAACCGCCGCGCCTTCGACACCGCCCTGCAAGCGTCGAGCGTGCGCAGCGCCCGTTACGGTTGGGCCTTCACGCTCGTACTCTGTGACCTGAATGACTTCAAGGCCGTCAACGACCGATCGGGTCACGCGTACGGTGACGACATTCTGCGTCAGTTTGGATTTGCGTTGCGGCTTTCGGTCCGTCAAGGCGACACGGCCGCGCGAATCGGTGGCGACGAATTTGCCGTCATCCTCAGCAACGCTGAGGGCAATGAGTCGGCCGGGTTCATTGACCGACTTCGGGCTAATCTCGAGTCGGCCGGCGTACAGATTGAATTCACTGTGGGCGTCGCCGCGTCGCCTCACGATTCCACTGATCCGGTAGAACTATTTCGGATAGCCGATGCCCGGCTCTACGAAAAGAAGGGTATAAAGCACTGATCATGTCGCCGACCGAAGAAGACTTTGAACTCGAACTACGCTCGCTGCCGGGCGTACTCAACGTGGGCATCAGTCACCGCGCGAGCGGTGACGTTGACGCCGTAAAGCTGGTCATCCACGGACAGGACTGCGCCGCGATTAAGACCATCGCGTCGCAGATCGCCAGTCTCTACTATCCCGACGCCACGGTGAGCGTCGAAGATGCCAGTCAGGCCTCAACCCATCGCATCGCTGAGACGTCACGCGTGGCGTTGGTGCGTGCGGACTTCAACGCCGACGATGGTATTTGCGAAGTGCAGCTGAGCTATGACGGACGCACCGGACTCGGGCGCGCTGGCAGTGGTCAACTCTTTGGCGGCGCCGAAGCGACCTTGACCGCGCTGCGGGACTTGGGCTTTGAGATACCTTTCTATCTCCTGGCGGCCGTGAGTGTCGCAACCGTTCGGGGCTGGCCGGTCATCGTGACCTTGCGTTCGCCCTCGAGTGATCGGGACATGTTAGGCATTGCCCAGTCCGAGCGCGACCTCGTGTCATCGTCAATGGCGACTTTGGACGCACTCAACCGGTTCCTCGCGACGAGCCAGAAGAAAGAGTAACTGCGCTCTTTGCCTCGTGAGCTCGCGCTCGACGGGGAGTCTCATCTCACGCACGTGACGATTCGTTTGGGCCCTCACTGCGCCAACTGCGCCACAGTGAGGCGTACTCACCGTTGAGTCTCACGAGTTCGTCGTGCGTGCCCAACTCGGCAATGCGACCATCAATCACCACGCAGACTCGGTCGGCGTCGTGGGCCGTGTGCAGGCGGTGGGCAATCGCGATGACGGTGCGGCCCTCTAACACCGCGCTCAGCGAGTGCTCCAAATGGCGCGCCGCTCGCGGGTCAATGAGCGCCATGGCCTCGTCGAGTACCAGGGTGTGCGGATCGGTCATGACGAGCCGGGCGAGGGCCAACTGCTGGGCCTGCGCCGGGGTAAGTTGATATCCGGTCGTGCCGAGTTGGCACATGAGCCCCCCGGGCAGGGCATTGACCCACTCCAGAGCGTCCACGGCATCAAGCGCGCGCAGGATCTCGTCGTCGCTGGCGGTGGGCTTGGCGAGGGCCAGGTTTTCGCGCACCGAACCGATGAAGATGTGGTGCTCTTGAGTGACCAGGGCCACGTGCTGGCGCAACATCGTGAGCGGCATGGACGAGAGCGCGACGTCACCCACCTTCACTGAACCCGAACGGGGTTCGTCGATGCCGGCGAGCAGTCGTCCGAGCGTCGATTTCCCGGCGCCCGACGGGCCCACGATGGCGAGTCGCTCGCCCGGTTGGATGGTCAGTGAGATGCCGCGCAGCACGTCGTGTCCGCTGCGGTACGCGTAGTAGACGTCGCTCACGGTAATGGTCTCGTTCGACGGCTCCACGCCCTCGGTGGGGCGGTCGTCGCGCACGGCGGACACGCCCACCAGTCGCGCCAGTGACGTTTGGCCGATCTGCAACTCATCGAGCCACGACACGATTCGGTCGATGGGGTCGTTGATCTGTACCACGTAGAGCGTGACCGTCGTCGCCGCGGCAATCGAGATGTGGTGGTTGAGTGCCAGCCACCCGCTCCAGCCCAGCGTCGCGGCGACGGCCAGGGCGAAGGCACTTTCGACGATCGGGAACCAGACCAGGCGCATGAGCAGCGTGTACATCTCAGAGTAGAAGGATTCACGGATGTTCCCGTTGACGCGCGTCTCCTGACGATCACCCAGGCGCTGGGCGTCGACGGTGCGCGCGCCCTCGGCGGTTTCGGCGATTGTGCCCGAGAGAGTGGCGTAACTGATGCGCTCGCGCATGTACCCGGGCGTGGCGTAGTGCAGGTAACGACGCGTGGAGAGGTAGAGGAAGGGGATGGACACCAAACTGGCGACGGCGGCCAGCGGACTCACCAGGATCATCGCGATGAAGGTGAGCAACGTCTGGACGAGCGCCACGAGCCACTCGGGTACGGCAAAGCGCACCGTGCGCGACATGGCTTCGATGTCATTGGTCGTGCGGCTCAGCAGGTCGCCGGTGCCCGCACGCTCGACCTCATTGAGCGGCAGCGCCAGGACGCTCGCGAGAAACTCCTCGCGCAACTGCGCGAAGACCTTCTCCCCCAGGATGTAGCTGCGCCGGCGCGCGAGGAACGAGAGTCCGGCGTAGGCGAGCGATGAACCGAAGAGCAGTGCCACGTACACGTCAATGCGATGGGTTGTCATCTTGTGGGTGGTGGCGAGCTCGGTGATCTCGCCAATGACCCACGCGGGTATCAGCGCCATGATCGCGGCGACCGAATACAGCGAGAGCATCCGCGCGAGTTCGCCCCGGTGTTGGCGGATGAGCACGCGCGCGTGCGCGCGCACGAGTGCGGAGTTGGCAATTGGTAGCTGGCTCATAGTGACTCTTCTCGCAGCACAATCTGGCGGTACGCGGGAGACGACGCCAGCAACGCCTGGTGGGTACCTTGAGCGACGACGTGGCCGTCGAGCACTACAAAGATGTGATCCATCTTTTCGAGCACCAGCGGGCTGGTGGTCGCGATGAGCGTCATCTTGTCGCTGCGCATCTCGGCCAGGCGCGCGGCGATTCGGCCCTCCGTGTGGGTGTCGACCGCCGACGTGGGCTCAACCAGGATGAGCAACTCGGTCTCGGTGAGCAGGGCTCGCGCCAGGCTGAGTCGTTGACGCTGGCCACCGGAGAAGCTGCGGCCCCGTTCTTCGACGAGCGTGTTGAGACCGTCTTCTAACGCGTCGAGGATGTCCAGTGCGCTCGCGGCCTCGAGGGCGCGCAGGATGGGACCTTCATCGGGCGTGCCCCGCGTCACCAACTCGTAACGCAGCTCGCCGGAAAAGAGCCGCGGTTCCACCTCGCTCACCAAGATGTGGTTCCGGGTGTCGATGACGGAGTACTCGTTCAGGGCGACGCCGTTGAGGAACACCTGACCCACGTCGAGCACGTAGCGTCCCATCCGGTCGGCGATGATTGCGGCTTCCGCGGGCGTCTCGGTCACGTAGGCCACAAACTGGCCCCGCTGCACCTCGATGCCGCTCGCGCGGTCCTCGAGGGACTCGATCACCGGGGGCCAGGGACGTGGGTCGGCTGGTTCGCTGACCAGGGGAGCGACCTGAAGAATTCGCAGCACCCGCCCGGCACCAACGTAGGCCCGGGTGGTCGAGATCACGTACTCAATGGCCGTGCGGAGGGGCGTGGTAAGGAACGTGGCGTAGCCGAAGAAGGCTACGAGCTGGCCGGCCTGCAGGGTGCCGTTCATGACTTTCTTCGCCGCGATGAACGTCACGATGGCGGTCAGGATCGCGGGCAACAGTACCTGGCCCGATTCAAGTCCCGCCTGCGGGTTGGCAATGCGCATGCCGGCGCTGCGCACGAGGCCGCTCTGACGCTTGTAGTTGTTGAGAAACACGTCTTCCCCGCCGACGCCGCGAAGTATGCGAAGGCCCGCGACGGTGTCCGAGCCCAGGGCGGCGAGGCGACCGGCGACTTCACGTTGGGCCGCCTGCGTTGAATGCAGCGGCTTCATGAGCGGTGTCGTGGCCGAGGCCAGAATTGGAACACCGATCAAGACGATCAGTCCCAGCTCGACCGACGTGGAGAGCAGGATGAACGAGACCACGATCCACGAGACCACGGCGCCGGAGATTCGCGCCAAGCTGTCGTAGGCGCCGCCAATTCTCATGGCGTCGGCGGCGACCGTATTGACGACGTCACCCGCCGGGATCTCGTCGGTCAGCGCCGTACCCGTCGTGGCGATGTGTCGACCGATGATCTGAATGGTGCGGTAGGTGGCGCTCATCCAGTTGGTCACGGCCAGCTGGTGGCGCAGTGCGCCACAGACGGCCTGGAACAGTCCGAGCGCCATTACGACGCCGACCCAAAGGAAAAGCTCGCCGACGTTGTGGTCGACAACGCCGTGGTCGATAGCGGCCCCGACCGCGGCCCAGAGCAGCGCCTGGGCGACCATCCAGCCAATGCCAAACAGGGCGTTGAGCGTGAGCGCGCCCTTCTGTTGCAGGGCTAGCCACACGAGGTATCGCATGGGGGAGCGCTGATCGGGCGTGCCGGGGTCCTCGACGGGCAGTTCGTGGTAAGGCAGGTGCAGCACGATTCAGTCTTTCGAGAAGTTGAGTGAGTAAATGATTGCGCGGTGGCGCTGGCCCGTAGGCGCTCGGTGGATGGTGAGTCGACCTATAAGCGGGGTTCTGTCCACCTTCCCATTGGAAGGTTGAGCGGCCATCCATCTTAGCGATCTACCTCGGGAGCGTCTCGTCACCGAAACTAGCGGGCCGCTCTCCCATGTTTGATCTTGCTCCGGGTGGGGTTTACCTAGCCACCTTGATCGCTCAAGGTGCTGGTGCGCTTTTACCGCACCGTTTCACCCTTGCCTGTACTTGGTTTCCCTCGTCATCGGCGGTCTCTTTTCTGTGGCACTTTCCTGCACGTCACCGCGACTCACGTTTCGTGAGCACCCAGCCCTATGGAGCCCCGACTTTCCTCACCACTCGTTGCCGAGCACTGCGGCCACCCAGCCGACTCACCATCCGCAGTAAGTCTGACACACCAAATGAATTGGAACAAGGAGCGCCTGTGTATGGTCCTTCCGGTAGCCTCGCCACGTGGACTCCGTTGAACCGTTACGCGCCGAGCCCATCCTTGAGGTTGGCGAGTTTTATGATCTTTTGACCGCGCAGCTGGAATCGGCCTACGGTCGCCGCCACCCCTGTTGGGTCCGGGGCGAAGTTGCCAAGGTCTACGAAAAGACCCACCTCTACGTGGATCTGGTGGATGCCGGGTCCTCGGCGTCGGACTCGAAGCGCCCGGTGCTCAACGCTCATTGCTGGGCCTCGCAGTGGAATCCCTTAAAGAGGAAATTGGCTGTCGACGGCGTTTCGTTGCAGCCGGGCATGATCGTCAATTTCTTTGGCTACGTGGACGTCTACGCTCCCCAGGGCCGCATTGGCTTTACCGTGACCGAGATCGACGTGGCCGGTCTGCTCGGCGACGTGGCCCGACGACGCTTGGAACTCATTGCGCGCCTGACGAGTGAGGGTCTGATTGACGCGAACAAGCGTCTCGCCCTGTCACCGGTGCCGTTGCGGGTGGGTCTGGTCGCCAGTCCCCAAACCGAGGGCTACAGCGACTTCACGGGCCAACTGCTTAAATCTGGTTTTGGATTCGACGTTGTACTGGTGAGAACCGCCGTCCAGGGCGAGGCCGCGCCGGCCCAGATCGTGGCGGCCATCTCCACCCTCGACGCCCACGGCGTTGACATCATCTGTCTCGTGCGCGGCGGCGGGTCCAAGGGCGACCTCGCCTGCTTCGATGACGAACGGGTGGCGCGCGCCATTGCGTCGTCGTCAACCCCGGTCTTTACGGGCATTGGCCACACCGGCGACGAATCCATCGCCGACCTCGTGGCGCACACGCGCGCCATCACGCCCACGAAACTCGGTGAGGATATTTCGAATCTGGTCTCCAACTGGTACTCAAACAATGTTCGCTCCCCGGCGCGCACGTTGCTCAGCGCTACTGAGGCACTGTTGGACGAAGCCAATGAATATGTCGCGGAGCGACGTCGCACCATGATTTTTGCGGTACGCGATCGCCTACGCGCCGAGCAGCGTCATCTCGAAAGCACTCACCAGCGTCTCTTGATCCAGAGTCGACATCTGCTCGCGAGCGCCGTGCAGTCGCTCGCGAGCACCCGCCAACTGTTGGGCGCCTACGACCCGAAGAAGCGCCTCGCGCAGGGTTGGTCAATCGTGACCAACGCCGATGGTGTCGTGGTGCGCTCGCTCGAGCAGGTGCTCGTCAGTGAGGATGTGCGCGTCACGCTGAGTGACGGGACGTTTGTGTCAACGGTCAAGCAAAAGGATGGAGTCACATGAGTGTTACTGGCGACTGGAATGAGGCGGCGAACGAGCTGAACGCGATTGTGGCGTCTTTTGATGAAGGAGAAGTCTCGGTCGACGACCTGTTCGCCAAACTCGAGCGCGCCACCGCCATCATTGAATCGCTCGAGGCCCGCTTGGAATCCACGAAGGCCCGAGTGGAGGAGTTAGCTCCGCGTATCGCGCGCGTCGCCGACGACGAATGAGCGAACGCTTTTATTTTCGCCAACTTCTCGCCGGACGTGATTTCGCGGTGGGCGACCCCGTGGCGACCCAGATGGTCAATTTTGTCTACGCGCTCGGCGACCTCGAGGCCGGCGAGGCAGTGTTGGTTGATCCGGCCTACCGCCCGGGTGAGCTGGTGGAACTCGTTGAAGCCGACGGAATGAGGGTGACGGGTGTGCTGGCAACGCACTACCACCCCGACCACGTCGGCGGCGACCTTATGGGTCTGCCAATTGCGGGTATCGCCGAATTACTTGAAGTGACCGATGTGCCGGTACACGTGCAGGAGAGCGAGGTCGAGTGGGTGACGCGCGTGACGGGCGTGGGCGCTGACGCGATGCGGGGCCACAAGTCGGGGGACCGGGTAGACGTTGGTCAGCTTGAGATCACCCTCATCCACACGCCGGGACACACGCCGGGTAGCCAGTGCCTGCTCGTCGATGGACGGCTCCTGAGCGGCGACACCCTGTTTCTCGAGGGCTGTGGGCGAACCGACCTGCCGGGTTCGGACCCCGAGGAGATGTACCGCACGCTCAGCCAACGACTGAACGACGTGAGTGGCGACACCGTGCTCTTCCCCGGGCACTTCTACGCCGCGGAGCCCAGCGCACCCATGGCCGACGTGCGTCAGAAGAATTACGTTTTGGCCCCGACGACAGCGGAGCAGTGGCTCGCTATGTTCGCCTGATGGATACGCTCACCGCGTCTGACCACGTCATTGTCGTGGGCGCCGGCCTCGCCGGGTGGCGTTTCGTGGAGGCGCTGCGTCGCGAGGGATGTGAGTCCGAACTCACACTGATTGGTGACGAAGTCGACGCCCCCTACGATCGACCGCCGCTCTCGAAGAATGTGTTGGTGGGTAAGTGGGATCTCGCGAAGGCCACATTGGCGACGCCGGAACTCATCGAGAAGAACAACGTGTCGATGCGTTTGGGCGTGCGCGCCACTGGGCTCGACGTGGCTCACTCTACGGTGCAACTGGCGGATGGATCCTCGGTTGCCGGCAGCCACGTCGTGATCGCGTCGGGCACACGGGCCCGGCGACTGCCGTTCAGTGCCGACGACCGGATCCACACGATTCGCCGACTCGACGATATCCGTCGACTGAATATCGATCTGGCGTCCCTGGAACCGGGAAGCGCTGTTGGCATCATCGGTGGCGGGTTCATTGGTGCCGAAACTGCGACGGCCCTTCACACGAGGGGATTCCGACCCATCGTCTTCGAAGTTGCATCACGTCCCCTGGTCGGGATACTTGGCGAAGAGGTCTCTACGTGGCTGATGGGGCTCGCCCGGGGCGCGGATGTTGAGTTACGGGTCGAACAGAAAATTAACGACGTCACCGAATCGCCCGGTGGGCTGTCGATCTCCTTCGATGACGGCGCCGATGAAGAAGTCGGTGCGGTGATCGTGGGTGTGGGGGTGCAGACCAACGTGGAGTGGCTCGAATCGTCAGGCCTGGTACTCGATAATGGCGTCGTGGTGGACGAACACTTCCTCGCGAGCGCGCGTGTCGCGGCGATTGGTGACGTGGCTCGTTTCGCCTGGCCCAATATCACTGGCACGGAATCGGTACGAATTGAGCACTGGGAGGTGGCCAATGGTCACGCGTCGACGTTAGCCAAGTATTGGATGACCAGTGAAGCATCAACGGAGTTCATGGTGCCGTATTTCTGGTCGGATCAGTACGGCAAGAAGATTCAACTCTTGGGTCACCCTCATCCTGATGACGACGTGCAGCGAGTTAGTGGTAGCGACGACGAAGGCAAGTGGCTGGCACTGTATTCGCGCAACGGTGTCGTGACGGGCCTCGTGACTCTGAATAATCCGCGGGCATTGGTGCTCTCCAGACCGCTGCTGGAAGAACGGGTCACTATAGACAACGCGCTCGAACGAGCTCCGTGGGCTAGTTAGAAATCACAATTCGTGAAGTTCTAATTTGATTTTACGGAGACTTCGTCGCTACTTGGGTGGCTCTTGCGTTTCTTGAGAAGCCACATCGCAATTGGCGCAACTCGATGATCCGGGCGCCAACGGTGTCCCGCATTTCGTGCAAAACTTTGCCACATCGCAATTGGCGCAACTCGATGATCCGGGCAGCAACGGTGTCCCACACTTCGTGCAGAAGGCTGCCGGGCGAGTCTTCGGTCCGCAGTGGTGGATGGCCAGGGCATTGACGGCCTGCTCTTTTCCGCACCACTGGCAGTACTGAACCGTTAGCGCGACGACGGGTGTTTGGTTTATTGGACCCTGTAGTGGTCGGCCGCCTTGACCTGGGGCCACGTTCGTCGCGCTTGGTGGTGGCGGCGCGGGGCGGCTGCTTGGCATTTCAGATGAGGGGGCGATTGGCGGGGGCGGCGCGGGGCGGCTGTTTGGTACCCCATATGAGGGCGCTGGTGGATTGGGCGGCGGAGTGTTACTTCTGATTGGACCACCACCCGCGGTGGGCGGAGCCGCCCGATTGAAGCGGGCGTAATTCTGCTTGGTAACGGGCCAGGTTGAAAATGCGAAGATGAGAAAGAAAATCCAATTAATCACAATGCTGAACAAGTCGAGCACCCAGATGGCGCCGATCGTATCGATGTTCGCGACGCCGAAGGTTCCCCCATAAATACTGCTGGTGAGGTCGTGGAACACGATGACGAATGCAATGACTGTGAGTAGTAGGGGCATTAAGGGCACCAGTATCCAAGTCCGCGAATAGCCCGCCTGCCCGATTATCCGTGAGACCGCCCAAAAGTCGAGGAATAAAATACCAAGCTCAATCAACAACCCAATGGTTCCGCCTGGTGTAATGGTTGAATTCAAGCTGAAAATTGCAAGCATTATTTCCTCAATTTCCGTTAATTGCGTTGGAGAGTCTCATGTTCGGTCTAAAGCCCTGGATGGAGTGTAATTCGAATAGTACGAATTGGAGGGTATCCTCATGCCACAATGGCCGTCCATTCTTGGGTCTAATAGAGCGAATTCTCAGATTATGACTGCTAGTCATAGTTGAAGTTTTTCAATTAAATGTCGACCCTGAGACCCGCTGGTCCTGGGAGTCGAGGTACTGCGAATTCTTAGAATCGGTACGGCAGATGTTTGATGCCGTTGACAAAATT
>Ga0182030_10013849_pt1 | contig 16002 bp, 14 predicted proteins | sample 812S3MmetaG_FD_121299 | JGI IMG/M metagenome (GOLD analysis project Ga0182030, IMG submission 121299) | Permafrost microbial communities from Stordalen Mire, Sweden - 812S3M metaG (Illumina Assembly) | ecosystem: Environmental > Terrestrial > Soil > Wetlands > Permafrost | place: Sweden...
GCTAGCCCGAGAAACACGCCAAACGGTCACTCATATTGACTAACATTCGCGGATTTCATTCAAATAAATCGTCACAATTCCCGAGTGAAAGTGCCTCCAAATGAAGTTCCCTGCCAGACACTACATACCGTTACACGGCTGCGGCACGGGGGGGCGGGCGTGCCAACGGCTGCTGCCGGCTTTGCGCCGGGGGGAAACCGGCGGCACACCCGTTACACCGTTACATTACCTATGAGAAACGGCGCTTTTCGACCCGTTACATAACCGTTACGTGCCGTTACACGGGTGCGGCACGGGGGGTGGCCGACGTGCCATAGGCTGCTGCCGGGCTTGCGCCGGGGGGAAACCGGCGGCACACCCGTTACACCGTTACATTACCTATGAGAAACGGCGCTCTTCGACCCGTTACATAACCGTTACGTGCCGTTACACGGGTGCGGCACGGGGGGTGGCGGACGTGCCAGCGGCTGCGACCGGCCTTGCGCCGGGGGGGGAAACCGGCTGCACACCCGCTACACCGCTACACCCGTTATTGTGGTTTATTATAGACAAATTTTGGCGTATGTAACGTCTTAGCTTAACGAGATGGGATCATCGCCAAACATCGAGCGCCTCTATGACGAACACGCACCGGCGCTGTTTGGCTTTCTGCTGAATTTGCTGCGGAACGAGGCGGACACTTACGATGTGATGCAGGAGTTGTTCGTCAAACTGGGGCGGCGTCCGGCATTGCTGGAGGGCGTTCGCGATGAACGCGGCTTCGTGTTGCGGCTGGCACACAACGCCGCCATTGATTTGATTCGGCGGCGCGAGACGAGAGAGAGGAATTATCAGGAACTCGCCCGCGAACCGATGGCGCTGTTCGCCTGGAGCGCGGACCCGGACGAGCAGATCTTCCGCGAGAAACTGGCCGAGGCGCTCGGCGAACTTCCCGCCGACCAGCGCGCCGTGGTGCATCTGAAACTGTGGGGGAAGCTGACGTTCGAGGCCATCGCCGAGACGCTGGAAATACCCCTGAACACGGCCGCGAGCCGCTACCGCTACGGATTAGACAAATTGCGGGAGCGGCTGCGTCCCCTCTACGACGAAATCAAATGAACGCCGATTTTGAAAAGCAATTGCAAGGCCAGCCCTTGCGCGAACTCCCGCGCGAGTGGCGCGACGAGATTTTGGCGGAGGCAAATGGTGCCCGCCCCTCCGGCGTTCGAAGTCCCGGCGCAGTAATGGCCCACTCATGGTTGGTAGGGCGAGACTCCGTCGAGCCGAAACTCGATTTGCCGGGGAAAAGTCACGGCTCGACAGAGTCTCGCCCTACCTTGAGTGCCACCGCTGACGGGCTACCCGTTCAAGCAGTTTCCACATGGCCTTCATTGCGGGCGTGGGCGGGCTTGGCGGCGGTGTGGGTCGTTATTTTCGCGCTCCACTTGACCGCGCCCGATGAACCGCGGCTCGCCCGCAGTTCTTCTTCCGCGACCATGATGTCTTTCACCAGGATGAACGAACAGACGCTGATGATGGCGCAGCTTCTTGGCCAGCCCGATCAGGCGGATGCGGGCGAAGCGCCCGCCGCTTTGCCGGCTCCTCCAAAACCACGAAGCGAAATCGCGCGCAAGCAACTCGTCGGCTGACCGCTTGATTTATGGAAACACCCGCTGTCACGACACCCGCCCGCCGGGGCTTCTTTCGCCGTCTGTTTAGTTGGGGCAGTGCGCGGAAGGTTCTTTTCATTTTGGCAGCATTGGTCACTTTGGGCGCTCTCTTTATTGCCGAGGAAGACTGGCGCGGCTCGCGGGCCTGGGCAAATTACAAGCGCGAAATGGAGGCCAAAGGCGAGCGATTCGACATGGCCCGCCTGATTCCGCCCAAAGTTCCCGATGACCAGAATTTTGCCATGACGCCGTTGTTCGCGCCAATCTTTGATCTGCCGCCGGAAGTGCTGCGCCAGCCACCCAAACTGGTTACGAACATGGTCCAGGGCCAGGCGGTGGTGGGGGAGGAAATGGACGCCAATCGTGGCAGAAAGTTGGAGCCGCAATTACCCTTTCCGTCAACTCCGAACCGCTTCACATGGCAATATGCTCTGGCAGCCGATCTCATTGCGTGGGCCAAGGGGTTTGAAAGCACAAATTCCGCGACCCCTCCCGCGCCAATCACGGACCCGGTCCAGGCCGCGTCCATTGTTCTTGACGGTCTGAAGCCCTTCGAATCTACCCTGGCGGAACTCCAGTCGGCCAGCGCCCGGCCTTACTGCCGGTTCAATATTCCTTACGAGCAATGGGACAATCCGCATGTCGGTTCAGCCTGGTCAGAGCACCTAACTCTCATCAAGCGTCTATACCAGTTGCTTACCCTGCACGCGGAGGCGGAAATGGTCGCCGGCCATTCCGATCTCGCGCTCAAGGACATCGTCGTCATGTTCCGCATTGATGACGGGGTAAAAGATGAGCCCCAGGTTCTTTCGCAATTAGTCAGGATCTCCGACATCACCTATTTGTTGCAACCCATTGGCGAGGGTTTGGCGGAGCATCGTTTGTCAGACGAGCAACTGCAAGTCTTGGAGGATCGGTTACGCAAGACCGATTTGATCGCATCTACGGTACAGGCGTTGTATGGCGAGCGCGACATTTGCAACAATCCAAGTTTCGACCGGGGATACATGTCGCCTCGAGGCTGGAATCGTCTCGAACAACTCAATGTCAATCGTGCATTCCAGGAATCAGTCTTCCCGCCCTTTGACGTGGCGGCGCGAGTGATCAATCCAAGCGTCAATCATTCGATTGATCTGGCTTTCCAAAAATCTCATGTAATAGGTCTTGGCGCCTACCTGCATCACAGAATCATGGCCACCATGACCTTGCCTGTATTCTCAAAAGTCCCTCAAAAAGTCGCCGTGGCGCAAAGCGGGGTGGACTTGGCGATGGTGGCGTGCGCCTTGGAACGCTACCGGCTGGCACTGGGACAATACCCTGAAGAACTCGCTGCGCTGATCCCCCGCTTCGTGACCGTCCTGCCGCACGACATCATCAACGGGCAGCCTCTGAAATACCGTCGTACTGACAATGGGCGATTCATTCTCTACTCGATCGGCTGGAACGAAAAGGATGACAGCGGCGTGATCGCCACCACTAAAGTCAACATAACCGGCCGCAATTTGACGACAACCCGCCTTGACCCTGAGCAAGGGGACTGGGTGTGGCAGTACCCGGAGAAACCGTAGAGATGGCAGGGTGAGACTCCGTCGAGGCGTGACTTTTTCCCTTTTTCCAGAGAAATCGAGTCACGGCTCGACAGAGTCTCGCCCTACCGTGAAGGAAGGCTTAGGCCGGCTCGGAGCCTTCGTAGGCGCCGAGGAAGACCATTTGGAAGAAGCCGCTCAGTTCCATGGCCGACATGGCGCGGGATTCTTCGACGGTGAGTTTTCGCTGGAACATGGGTTCCAACTCAGGGCGACCCAGCTTGACCCAGCAGCCGACGCGGACGTCGTTCAAAACCTGGAGGAGCCATTCCACTTGCTCGGGTTCGAGGGTGAGGTGGAACTGGTCGGGCGCTTCCTGGCGGAAACGGCCGGGCATGGCAAGGAATTTGTCCAATTTGCGTTTGTGTTCGGCGCGGCGCTGCGACATCGCCTCCTCGAGCAACTGCTGGCCGGCGACAATTTCGGAGGCGACGCCCTGCGTGATTTGGTGATAATCCGAATTGATTTGCGGATAGAATCTGAGGACGGCGAGCAGCCATTCGACCTCGTGCTTGCTGATCTGATAGACAGAGATGGCGGGACCGGGGCCGGTCTTTTTGGAGCGGATGAGTTTCATTCCTCGCGTTCCATGGTGGCGTGCAGGCCGTAGCCCTGCAACTGGTGAACGTAATGCTCGGCTTTCTCGAAGGTCTCGCGCACGAGCGCGCTCTTGCCTGCCTGATGGACCTGCATCATGTGCTTCTCGGCCTTGGCCTTGGGCCAGCCGAAGACGTTCTGGAAAACGTGGGTCACATAGACCATTAAATTGACAGGGTCGTTCCAGCAGATCACGACGTAACCGCGGTCCCGCAATTCGCGAGGCTCGGTTTTCTCTTTCTGCTCCGTTTTGGGCGGAGCGATGGGCGCGGCCGTCTGTGACATGGAGGCAATATAGCAACGGCGCGGGTTTTGCGCCAGAGGGGATTTGTCAAGTATAATTAAGCCCTTTCCAGACCCGCAATGCTTCGAGGGCGCTCCAGGCCTGGGCGTCGCAGCCGCGCGGGTGATGGGGGGCGTCGCCGTCGAGAATTTCGGGCAATTGTCCAAGGCAGCCGGACATCATCAGGCGGTCCATGCCGGCGAGATACGCTTTGGCGGCGGCGAGGGCGGGGGGGGAGGAATCCCAGGCGCGCACGAGCGCTTCGCAAGCAACAGGGAGGGTCCAGGTCCAGGCGGTGCCGTTGTGATAAGCGGGTTTGCGGGAGGTGTCTTCATCGCCTTCGTACCGGCCTTGATACGGTTCGCGGGGCTGGCCGAGAAGTTGGCCGTCGGCGCGGCGAATTTCCAGCGGGGGCGAGACGGGGAGAGGGGCCAGGGAGCGAAGCGCGCCCGGGACGACGAGATAGCGCAGGGCGGCATCCACAGCCCGGCGGGCCGGCGCGCCGGTGACGATGCCAAAGGCAATGGCCCAGAGATAATTGCCGCGCAACGCATTGTCCGGCACGGCGGCGGCGGCGGGTTGGCCGGCTTTGGCGATGAGCAGGTCGGCCAGCCAGCCAGGCTCGTCCAGCCAGAAGAGTTTTTTCAAGGATTCCTCCGCGCGATCCGCCAAAACGCGCCAGGGATCGCCGGCGGGTTTTGCGCCCAGGCGGTCGAGATGGCGGAGCAGGCGGATCCAGAGAGCCTGGATTTCGACCGGATAACCTTCGCGCGGGGTGCAGGCGGGGAAATTGGTGTCCATCCAAGTGAAATGCGCCGGACTCCAGATGAGCGCGGAGGCAGGGTCCATGCGGATGCCGTTGGAGGTCCCGCGCGCGTAAGCCGCGCCGATTTCAGCAAGGACGGCGGCAATCGTTCTGCCAGGGGCGCCAGCGGGTCTGTCGTATATCGTCTTATCCAATTGCGCGGTTTCCTCGCAAGCGACGCCAAACCAGAGCGGGGCGTCGGACGTGTCGCGGTTGGAAGCGTCGTCACCGTGGATGGTGTTGGGCATCAGGCCGCCGGAGGAAAAGCGGGCGAAAGTGGCGAGCAACTCACCGACTTCGGAGACCATGCCGGCGGCCAACATGCCGCGCGCGCAGATGAGGGAATCGCGTCCCCAATCGAGGAACCACGGGTAGCCGGCGATGACGGTGCGTCCCGCGCCGCGGCGAACGATGAAGGCGCGAGCGGACAGGGCAAGTTGGCGGGCGAAGGGGTCGGTGTCGGGGATAATAGGCTGTTTTGCAACCAACAACTCCTTGACATTTTGGGAGGACGATGCAACCTTTGGTTGAGGAAGCCCGGTCTGTGGACCATGTGGCGCGCTGCCTTCGGCATCGTCCATGGAGATTCCAGCGGGTTTCCTTTCCAAGCCGGCATAGCGATTCTCAACAAGTTCCAGCGCGGGGGGCGGGATGTCTGCGGAAAGGACGATGGAGACGGCATTTCCAAGAGTCAGCGGGAGGTCGAACCAGCCGGGGCTGTAGGCGTCGCCACTGGGGACTTGACCGCGGCTTTGTTCGACGGGATGGGGAATATTCTCAGTCCATTCGGGCTGGGGATGGTAGATGCCAGCGCTGCCGAAGACGCGCAATTGTCGGTCCGGCGCGGGGGTAAAAGCAAAGCCGGGGCTGTCGGGAAGTGGGCGACAATTTTGGGTGAAATGAAATTCCGCGCCACCGTTGCGATGGGTTTCGGTGTGGAAATTGCGGTCTTCGATGTCGGCCCGCACGGTCAGGCGGACATCATACCGGGGCGGCAAGTCGGCGGGCCGGGTTCCGGGCATCCGGGCGAAGGAGAACCAGGTGGTGTTCCAGTTTTCCAACATGCCGGCGGCAAGCTGGATTTCCACCGTCCGCCCGTCGCCCGCATCCGCGACAAAATTCCAGACAGCCGGAGGACCGGGCTGGAACGAAGCGAGATTTTGCAAATTCAGGGCAGTGATGAAGCCGTCGGCTGTTACCCAGACGCGGAGGCGTTTGACAAACACGTGGCGATCCACGGGAAAATCGGGGTTGAGATTCGCGCCGAGGGCGCAGTCGTATTTTGAGGTGATGTTCCCCAGGTCCACGCAGAGGCGGGCCATGCCGCCCCGGCCATTGGTGAGCAACACCAGGGACGCGGGCGGCGGGTTGGCCATTACGGGTGCGATGGCGGGCGTTGCGGCCAGGTAGCGGATGGAGGCCTTGACCCGTTCGGTCGTAAGGCCGCTCCGCTCCAAATCCAGTTCGGCGTCCGCGGCGGCGCCGGCGGGATGGGGCGCAAAGAAGGCGGCGAAACCGTCGCGCACTTCAATCGCTTCCACGTGGCGTTCGACTCCGCCGCATTGCAAAGTGGCGCGGAAGGGGCGTTGATCGCGCAGGAGGAGCCAATGGCCGGGCGGGACCGGGGTGACGCGGCGGGTGTCAATCAAACTCCAGTCCACTACCTGGGGGAATTTTCCCCGCGCCTCGTCCAGCGCGCCCAGCAAATCGCCGCGCGCCTGGGCGCGGTCGAGATAAGGAAGGGCGGCGAGAAAATCGCGCGGATTGGGATGGACGCGGGCGGCCAGTTCGCGCCAGTCGCAGGGGCCGATTTCCTCGGGCAGCAAGACCTTGCTGAGCGCGGCGATGGCCCACGCGGATTGGGCGCGGGCGCGGCGGTAGTCGTCGCCGCTTAAACCGAGCGGGGTGGATGCCGAGGCGAGGCAAAAAGCGGCGCACGGTTCGAGGACAAAAACAGTATTATCGCCCGCAATCTTGCGTTTCGGCGGTCTTTGGCCGAGGAGATCATGTTGCAGCGGGCCAAGGGCGACGCATTGGGAGGGGTCCAGAGTCACGGTCTGGGTTTGGCGCTCGTCGAGGTTGACCATGACGAGGAGATGATCCAGCCCTTCGGCGGAATCGCGGCGAAGGGCGTACACGGGGGAATCGCCGGCGCTCAGGCGCGTGAGGACCGCGCCGTCGAAGAAGCAGGGATGCGAGGCCAGGAGGCGGTTGAGCCGGGCCAGTTCGGCGACCAGGTTGTCCGGGTTGTCCCAGGACATGCCGCGGCTGGAGTGGACATTGATTCTTTCCTCGGCGAGCCACTCGACACCGCCGGTGAACCCGAAGCCGCCGGCGACGGCAGTGAGGGCGCAGAGGCGGTTGCGCATGAGGGACCAGGCGCGCCCCTTGGCGGCGAGGCGGGTGTTGTCGTGCGTTTCGCTGTAGTGAACGTAAAGGCCGAGGCGGCCGCTTTGGCGAAGGGAATAATCCAAGCAGCGGGCCACATCCGGACCGGAGTAATTCTGGAAGAGTTCCGAGTAGGCCCATTGCATGCCGCCTTCGGTAAGGAGCGATTCGGTGGCTTCGAGCGGGCCGCCCAAGCCTTCCAAGAGAAAGATCGTGTGCGGGAATTCCTGGCGCACGCGGGCTTCGATGTATTGCCAGACGCGCAATGGGACTTTGTAGCCGGCGTCGCAACGGAATCCATCCACGCCACGGCGGCACCAGGTCAAAAAGGCGCGGGCGACTTCCTCCCACAATTCGACATAGGCGGGACTCAACTCCACAAGGTCTTCCCAGGTGACCCCCCAAGCGCCCGGAGAGACGAAACTGCCGTCCGCAGCATGGAGGAACCAATCAGGGTGATTTTCATACAGCGCGGACCCCCAGCCGGTGTGGTTGATCACCATGTCGAGGAAGACCCGGCCGCCCCGGCGATGCGCGGCATCGGTCAGCTCGCGGAATTGCTGGATACCGGTGGTCCGGTGGTCGAATTCCACCAGCGCCGGGTCAATGGCCGTGAGGTCCTGGCAGGCGTAGGGACTTCCGAAACGGCCGAAACGCGCGAACGTGGTGGGCACGGGATTGACCGGCAGCAATTGCAAAATTCGGCAGCCCAGGGTGTCGAAGATGTGCGGCAATTGGCGGATCACGTCCCGCAATTTTCCGGAAGGAGGGATTACGGTGTAACCGTTGGCGTCCAAATAGGCCAACCGCTCTTCCAAGTCGGCGTCTCGGCTGGCGCGGGCGGTCCTGGACGGGCCGAACATGCGGGTGAAGGCACAATAGATGGTGTTGGCGGTGCGATAATCGCTGGGATGAACGGAAATGCCGGCGTCCGGGCCGTCGGGCCAGATTTGGCGTCCGTCCGGAGCGACCATGTAGGCCTTGGCGCGATAGAAGCCGGCATCGGTTAGGGGTATTTCGACGGACCATTCGCCGTTGGGCTGGGGTTGGAGCGGAACATCGCGCCAGAAGGCGATGGAGAAGGGGTCTTTGCCGGCATGGGTGGCGATGACCTCCTGGCGGAGGCGGTCGGCCTTGCCGAGGTTGGTGCGGAGCAGGGCGCGCGCGCCCGCGACCAGCGCGGGAGGCAGGCGGAGACTGAAGCGGACGCGGTCTCCGACAAAGCGGAGGCAGCGTTCACCCGGGGCGGGGTTCATGATTAAACCGTCCATGCGATTACGATGATAACCTGACTTGAAATGGCTAGAACAGCACGATTCGGCACGATTCGGCACGATTGGGCACCATCCATCGGGGGAATGGAGTGGTGGAGTGGTGGAGTGATGGGTGGCTAAATTTGACCACCTCAACCATTACTCCATTACTCCAACACTCCGATGGGGTCGCCGTTGGGTTTGTTGAGCGATTTAGGGGCATAAGGGAAATAGCACGATTAGGCACGATTAGGCACGATTGGCCTTGATTGGAAATGGCCAATATTGGTTGTAACCCATTGGCGGCCAGATACTTGCGCCGATTTGCCACAAAGAGGCGCATAAGGCACAGCGCAGTGAGCCGCCACCAGAGCGGCATTGACCACAAAGTCCCGATTCGGAATCGGGATTCTCTGCGCTCTCTGCGTTCTCTGCCGTTAAAGTATTAATGGCGGCGGATTTAAATCCGCCGCTACGACCGGTCTCCATTGCGCCTTCGTGCCTCACGCGAAGTATTCAATCATAGCTTCTAATTTCTGTCAAGGGCTTGTTGGGCAGCGGCCATTTACGAATCGGGCTGGGAGGACCTGCTTTGGCGCCATCCCTTTGGTGCTGTTCCTCAAACGCGGGAATGCGAAAGGGCCGGCGGTCGGACATTGACAGAGTGGGCATGAACATCCAATTTTTCAGTCCTTTCTGTTTTATGAAACTGAATCATGCGTTTTTTCGAACGGGTTTTGGCCTCGCCATTCTCTTCGCGGCCGGGTGCGCGGTTGGACCGGACTATCACCGGCCGAACGGGTCTGCGCCGCCACAGTGGGGCGAAGCGTTGAACGGGGGCGAGACCAATGGCGCCGCGTCCGTGGCCGGGTGGTGGAAGAATTTCGACGACGCCGAGCTAAATTCGCTCATTGACCGGGCGGTCCAATCCAATCTTGACCTGAAGATCGCGGCGGCGCGGGTGCGTGAAGCGCGTGCGCAATATCGCATTGTGTCGGCGGATCAGTGGCCATCGGTCGGGACCTCCGGTTCTTACACGCGGGACAGGGAAAGCAAACATCAGCCGATATTAGGCTCGCTGCCGTTGCCGCCGGGCGTCCCTTTTGAAAACAATGTCTATCAGGCGGGCTTCGATGCTGCGTGGGAGTTGGATGTTTTTGGCGGAACCCGCCGCGCGGAGGAAGCAGCCAAGGCCGAGGTTGCCGCCGCCGAATATGGCCGTCGCGGCACGCTGGTCACGCTGCTGGCGGAAGTCGCGCGCAATTATGTCGAGGCGCGCGGCTATCAGCGGCAACTGGCGATCACCCGCGAAAACATCACGTCGCAGGAACAGGGTTTGGCGCTGACACAAGACCGTTTCGCACACGGCCTGGTGTCCGACCTCGACGTGCAGCAGGCCACCACGCTGCTCGCGATCACGCGGGCCGGGGTTCCGACCCTGGAGCGCGCGGCCCAGGCGTCCATCCACCGGCTGGGGGTTTTGCTGGGACAGCCGCCCGGCGCGTTGCTTACGGAAATGTCCGCGGCGGCGCCGATCCCCGCCGCGCCGCCGGAAGTGCCCGTCGGCCTGCCTTCCGAATTGCTGCTGCGCCGGCCGGATGTGCGGATGGCGGAACGGCAACTGGCCGCCGCGACCGCGCAAATCGGCGTTGCCACGGCGGACTTGTTCCCCAAATTCTCCCTTACCGGCGCGGCGGGATTTGAGAGCGTGAGCGCCGGGGATTGGTTCTCGGGCGGAAGCAAATTTTGGTCGCTCGGCCCGACGGTGCAGTGGAATATATTTGACGCGGGCCGCATCCGCGCCAACATAAAGGTGCGGAACGCGTGGCAGGAGGAGGCGCTTGGGAATTACGAGAGGACCGTTCTCGCTTCGTTTGAGGACGTTGAGAACGCGCTGGTCAACTACGCCAAGGAACAAGTGCGGCGGCGGTCGCTGGAGGACGCGGTGAAGTCGAGCCGGGAATCCCTGAATCTGGCCAATCAACTTTACGGGAACGGCCTGGCGAACTTCATCAACGTGCTCGATGCCGAACGGTCCCTCTATCAGGCGCAGGATCAACTCGTCCAAAGCGAATACTCCGTGTCGCTTGATTTGATCGCGTTATACAAGGCCCTCGGCGGCGGCTGGGAAGAAGACGCGGCGCAGAAGCCTTCCGTCGAGTCCGGGCAGGCAGAACAACAATCCAAGTAATTTGGGCTTCCAACCGCCGCAGTCGCGGGCTATTCTTCTCCAAAACGTGGAACCCGAGCCATGACACAAAAGACACGAATGTCCGTCAATACCAGCAACATCCTCTCCGTCATCATGGGAGGAGGGCGGGGGCGGCGGCTGTTTCCGCTGACGCGCGACCGGAGCAAACCGGCGGTGCCGCTGGCAGGGAAGTACCGGCTGGTGGACATTCCCATTTCCAATTGCATTAATTCCGGCCTCCGGCGCATTTATGTGTTGACGCAGTTCAATTCCGCGTCGCTGCACCGGCATATTTCGCAATCCTACAAGTTCGACCATTTTTCCGGCGGGTTCGTGGAAATCCTGGCGGCGGAACAGACCTTCACCAACACTTCGTGGTATCAGGGCACGGCGGACGCGGTGCGCAAGAATCTGCTGCATTTTTTGACCCACGACTTCGAGCATCTGCTGATTCTGAGCGGCGACCAACTGTACCGGATGGACTTCCGCGACCTGATCGCCAAACACACCGAGACTGAGGCCGACCTGACGGTGGCGACGATCACCGTCTCGCGCGACCAGGCCCGCTCGCTGGGGATTATGGAACTTGGGGCGGATCAGCGCATCACGCGCTTTGTCGAGAAACCGCAGGAGCAGGCGCTGCTGGATACCTTGCGCGTGGACCCGGCCCGCTATGGCGCGCTGGGGATTGAAGGCGAGCAGGAATTCTTCCTGGCTTCGATGGGGATTTACCTTTTCAAGCGCGAGGTGATCCTGAAGCTGCTGGACAACGCGCTGACCGATTTCGGCAAGCACATCATTCCGTCCTGCATCGAGAGTCATCGGGTGCTGGGGCATGTTTTTCAAGGGTACTGGGAGGACATCGGGACGATCCGCTCCTTTTTCGAGGCGAATATAGACTTGACAGCTCCCCAGCCCCGCTTCAACTTCTTTGACATGAGCGCGCCCATCTTCACGCGCCCGCGCTTCCTGCCGGCCTCCAAGATCAACGGGGCCGAGATCAGCCACGCCAACATCTCCGACGGCTGCATCCTGGACCGCTGCAAAGTGAGCGAGAGCGTCGTCGGCGTCCGCTGCCGCATTGAGGAGGGTTGCGAAGTCAACCGCACCATCCTGCTCGGCTGCGATTTCTACGAATCGGAGGAATCCATCAGGCAGCATGAAGCGCGCGGTTTGCCGCGGGTCGGCCTGGGGAAGAACACCAAAATCGAGAATGCCATCGTGGACAAAAACGCCCGCATCGGCGAGAACTGCCGGATTTCCCCGGCTGGCAAGCCCGATAGCGTGGATCATCCGCTTTACTACGTGCGCGACGGGATCGTGATCATCCCCAAAGGCGGCCTTATCCCGCACGGCACGGTGATTTGACCGCCAAACCCGGTTCCCGCCAAGCCATCCCCTATGAATTTGGAAGATCATCTCGGCGACATCCTCAGCAAAGGGCGCGCCGCCCGCGGGATGGACGCCTCCGCCGCCGCGCGGGCCGCCGGCTTGTCGCCCGCCGAATGGCACGCGCTGGAACAAACCGGGCTGTCCCCCAAACCGCTCCCATTTGCAATTCTCGGCCCCGCGCTCGGCCTCGATGCCGCCAAGCTGGAACGCATTGCTCAAGGGTGGCAACCCGCACCGGCGGACCTGTCGCAGTGGCGTGAATTGCGCCAGATCACCACCACCGCCCACGGCAACACGGTCAATTGCTACCTCGCGTGGGACGAAGGCTCCCTCGAAGCCGCGCTCTTCGACACCGGGTGGGATGCCGCGCCGATTCTCCAGATGCTCCATGAAAACGGCCTCGTGCTGCGCCATCTGTTTCTCACGCACCTGCACGAAGACCACGTTGCAGCGATGGGGCCTATTCGCGATAAATTTCCCAAACTCCATCTGCACACCAACTCCAAAACCGCGCCGGTGCAGGACCGCAACCGTTCCAATGATTTCCTCCACCTCGGCAGCCTGCGCATCACCAACCGCGACACACCGGGTCACGCGGAAGAAGGGGTCACGTATATTATTGGCAACTGGCCCGACGACGCGCCGCATGTGGCGGTGGTGGGCGACGCGCTTTTTGCCGGCTCCATCGGCCGCGGCAACCAATCCTGGGACCTGGCGCGGCAAAAAGTGCGCGAGCAAATCCTCTCCCTCCCGCCCGAAACGCTCCTCTGCCCCGGCCATGGGCCGCTCACGACGGTCTGCGAGGAAAAGGCCAACAACCCGTTCTTCTAATTGCGGATTGGCGATTGGAAATTGGGGATTGGAGATTGGGTTTAGAAGATTGGGTTATGGAGCCGTCCAACATTTTCCGTGACATGGGCGACACAATCAGCCCATCCTGTGCGCGATACGCCCTTAATAATATGACCACCAAAGAAGGAACCATGAAACTTGGAAAACACTGGTGGAGCGCTTTGCTCCTCTTGCCGGCGATTGCCTTGCTCTTGAATTCTCCAACCGCGCCCGCCCAGGACAAACCGCAAGCCGCCGCCCCAGCCGCCGCCACTCCTCAGGCAGATACTGCCGGCACACCTCAATTATTCGATCCCCTGGCCGACAAAGCGCTTCTCGCCATGAAGCAACGCGCCGAAGAACTCAAAATCAAAGGCGTCGCCCTCGTCGCCTACGCCCCCGGCGACATCGTCCAATCCTGGACCTCAAAAATGCTCGTGGTTGGCAACCTCAAGACTGCCCCAACCTCTCCCACCGACAAAGGCAGCAACCTCCTCGGCATCGCCTATTCCAAGGCCGCCGAAATGGCCGACACCATCAAGAACAGCGGACATGCGGGCCGCCCCGCCATGACCGGCGAATACGGCTGGGAAGGAGGCGTGGCTGCCAAAGGCAAGGCCGGCATCCTCATCGTCGCCTTTAGCGGCGGAGCCTCATCCCAGGACGTTCAAGTCTCCCGCGCCGGTCTGGCCATTCTGCAAACCCAACTCTAAAACCTCAATGACCGATACATACCAGCAAACCAAACGCACGTTCGTGCGCTGGCAGAACCACATTTACTCCTACTTCGGCGGGTGCGATTACTTCCGCCTGTCCACCCATAGAAAGGTAACTGCGGCCGTGCGGAGGGGCATGAGGCTGTACGGGCTGAATGTCGCCGCTTCACGAGCGACGACCGGAAACAATCCCGTCTATGAACTATTGGAAACGGCGCTGGCGGAGTTTTTCGACGTTCCCGCCGCCACGTTCGTTCCCAGCGGCTACGCCGCCGACTCCATTGCGGCCCAGGCGCTGCAAGGGGGCTTCACGCGGGTGCTCATTGATGAAAAGGCGCACGCCAGTTTGCGCGACGCCAGCCGCCAATTCGCCTGCCCGGTCGAGTCCTTCCAACATCGCGACCCCGCCAGCGTGGCCAGTCTTCTTGCGCGCGGCGGATCGCGGGACAAGCCGATAGTATTGACGGACGGCCTTTTCTCCCACAGCGGCGAGGTCGCCCCGCTGGCCCACTATTTGCATTGCCTGCCGGCCCGCGGCATGATCCTGATGGACGACGCGCACGGCGTGGGCGTTTTGGGCGGAAATGGGCGGGGGACGGCCGAGTATGCCGGCGTGCCGCGCGACCGCATCATCCAGACGCTCTCGTTGAGCAAAGCCTTTGGATGCTATGGCGGCGCGATTTTAGGCCCCGTCGAATTGCGGGAAAAGATCATGAAGTCCAGCCCGATGTTTGCCGGCAGCACGCCCCTTCCCCCGCCGCTGGCGGCCGGGGCCATCGAGGCCATGAACGTGATGCGCCAGGAGCCGGGACTGCGCTTCCGCCTGGAGAAGAATTGCCAGAATGTCAAAGGCGAATTGCGCGAGCAGGGTTTTCCCGTATCCGTCCCCCCCACCCCCATCATCGTCTTCTACCCCTCGACCCTGGCCGAGGCCGGGGCGATGCGTGAGCGCCTGTTGACGCGCAAAATCCTGCCAACCTACGTGGAATATCCCGGCGGACCGGAGCAGGGCTATTTTCGCTTCGCGATATCCAGCGAGCACACTCCCGCGCAACTGGAAGATTTGCTCCAAGCCCTGATGACGGACTAATTCTCCCCATTACTATTTTCCTACGATGGCCGGGACCGACATCTATTCTAATTATGAAACAGACGACAACAATCAGAATTGTCTGGAATGTAATGCTGAGTGCTGTGTGCGGTGGAGTCGTGTTCGCAGCAATTACGTTTATTATAATAATCGCTATCCGCCTCGCCGCATTAAACACAAGTTCATGGACAGGTGAATTTGCATTGTATATGCTCCTCCTCATTAACTCCCTATCGCTCTCGCTTCAGGACATCGTTGGGATGGATTATATACAAAGTAATCCACTGCTCAATAACGGCAAATTCACATTGCTTGTTAACGGCATCCTTGGGTCGGTGCTTGGCGCCGCAATGAGCCTTATTAAACAAATTATTAAGGTACACAAACGGGAAGACGTCATACCTGGCCATTCTAAGATGTCGGCTTGAATTAATTGCTCCGGCAATCAGATACTCCCTGGCCTTGGCGGGGCGAGCGTCTGGCCATGGCGAAGGCATCAACCGGGCACGGTTTGCGTCAAAAGGGATTTACAGCCGGCTTTGGCGATATGCTATATAAACTTACAGTATGCATTCCGGCGCAGGAATTGATGATTCAGGGCTTGTTCAAGGCTGTAATCCCAAAGGCCAAAGAACGAACATGCATCCTAACTTTAACAGCATCATCCCCGAATTGCGCAGCATGGCCAATTCCGAAAACGTGGCTGGGATGGCGCGGTTTGGCATTGTCGGCAGGCAGGTGCTGGGCATCACCATGGTGCAACTTCGAGCGCTCGCCCGGAAGATTGGCCGCGATTCCGTTGCGGCGGAGAAGTTGTGGCGAACGGGTTTTTTTGAGGCCCGCCTCCTGGCGGTGTTTGTGGCGGAACCCTCGAAAGTCACCCAACGGCAGGCGAATTCCTGGGCGAAAGATTTTGAGTGTTGGGCCGACTGCGATGGCGCCTGCATTCATCTCTTCCGCAAAACACCGTTCGCGCACGATCTGGCGGATTCGTGGAGCCACAACCGCAGGGAACTGCTCAAACGCGCCGGGTTCACCATGATGGCCACACTGGCGGTGCATGACAAAAAGGCCGGCAACGAAGCCTTCAGACCTTACCTGTGAGGTGGACCCCATCCTTTAGACCACGGAGCGCAGAATTTCATTTCGATTTCCGCCGTCTGCTGTCAGACATACGTCTGTTTGTCTGTTGTTCATTTTGCGCTTCCAGCCCTTTCGAAA
>Ga0182030_10013850_pt1 | contig 16001 bp, 14 predicted proteins | sample 812S3MmetaG_FD_121299 | JGI IMG/M metagenome (GOLD analysis project Ga0182030, IMG submission 121299) | Permafrost microbial communities from Stordalen Mire, Sweden - 812S3M metaG (Illumina Assembly) | ecosystem: Environmental > Terrestrial > Soil > Wetlands > Permafrost | place: Sweden...
CAACTAACAGCAAATAAAATGACTACTGGCAAAGTATATAATCTGGTTAGTATAAACCCCCAGCTAGAAGTTAATTCTACAAGTAATACAAGTGTCCATTTCGGTACTAACAATTCAATTTCCTGGGCAGACCAGGTGTATTATCAGGATGTGATAAATTATGTTAGCTCACAGCATAAAACAGGGCTAAGTGCCATAAGAACAGGTACAATAACCGTCAAGAACCCAACTGTAACAAAACCCAACGCTTATTATTATATTGTAAAAATCGACAGAATCGGTACCTCAGCAACTATCTTTAAACAAGACCTTAATTTACTTAAAGTTAAGTATTACGGAGTTAGTTAATGAGCGAGAACACACAATTTATCACTCACCGAAACCATTCAAAAATATTTCTGTTCCTGTCCTCATTCGCATTTATTCTGATGATGTCACTATTTGTCTTCAATATTGGCTCTAACAAAGTTCATGCGGCAAATAATGTGCACTGTGGCATTAACACTGGCAATGTAGCTGATTATGCCGGAGTCGTTATTTATATGCAGTGGGGTACAGACGGTGACCCTACGACAGATCAGACCGCACATGGTGTCAGTGCGATTATAAAAGCCGCAACTGCGCCCGCCGGTTCAACCTATGGTTTGAATAATGTAGTTGAATGGAGCGTTCCAAGCCATCCTCGTTCAACCTCAGTGACCTTACCCCAAACGGGTAATAGCTGTGAAACGCTGGATGGCAACAATACTTATGATGACCCGGTCGTCTTAGCCTATACAGATGGGTCTGACGGTGAAAACGGTGGTTATGCTAGTCCGGGTGACTATGTGCTTGACTGTGACCAACTGATTTCAGCTGGTAATACAACAAGCACGTTTACTGTGACAGGTACGGGTACGCCGAACGGTGCACCATCAGGAGGTACCTGGACCTCATTAACAATCACTCCACCAAACGGCTTTACAACCTACAGAACACTTACATATACGACACCACAACCAACTACTACTATTAGTGGCACAGTACAGACAAAAGTTCTACCCAATGGAACAGCGACTAATGTTACAACTGGAGTGGTCGTTATAGATGATAGCAACCCTATCAACCCTAACAACCTGGGCAACATTTATACTGGGACCATATCAGCGGGTACTTATTCTATCCCTAAAGTGCCTGTCGGAGACACAGTAAATATTAGTATCTCGAGCGTTACAGTCCCAACTGGGTATGCGGGTCCATATGACGATTACCAAGGGGCTGCAGCTTTCACTGTGACTTCGGATGCATATAACTGTAAGACCCAAGACTATGAGTCGCAAATAGTTGGAAAATCACAATCATTACCAAGTTCGGCGGGATGTGAGACAGTTGCATCAAATAATGACTATGATTTTACATACGTTAACTCTACGGCTCCGGCAGGTAAGGGGATATGCACCATTCTTTCCTCGTCTGGTACAAGTCCGACATTCACGCTTTCCGCAGCCTACACTGTAGCTAGCGGAGTTAGCTACAAAAGCGTGTCCTTTGACTGGGGTGATGGCACCCCTAAGTCTACCGTTGGGACAAACTCCGGGTCAACGGTAACGTCCGTCCCCCATCCTTACGGAGCGATTGGAACCTACACTGTGTCTGCCACGCTTAGCTTTGCTAATTCTTCTGGTACAGTGACGGCTGCTACGCCATGCACAACTACTGTAACGGTTGGTGGCACACCGCCAGGCGGCGGTGGAGGACCATCTCCTGGCTACACCTGTAGTGATGGAGGAGGAGCCTACAACATTCAATATAGTACAAATCCTCCGCCAACAGGCAGCTTCATTGGTGCGGGCTATCCAGGTACAAGTATAAGTTTCTATTCTACGGGGGGTTTTGACTCAGATGCCGCTCACGGCCTTAGTCTCGCTCCATACCAAAACCAAAGTTCGTCACTTACAATTACTGGTAACGGTGCACTTGGTCTTTCTGGTGGCGGACCAATTGATTTTACTGGTAGTGATTCCAATATTGATACTGTTCCAATAACTAACACAGCTGGTATGTATACCAACTCAATTAATTATTCTGCCGAGATTGTAACGGTAAATGCGGACCCAAATAGACCTGAAGTAAAAACTGCAACACCATTCTCATCACCCGCACTTCCTCCACCTGTCGGCTATAGCGGTACACCAACTTCGTCACCTGCACCTGGAAGTCCTACTTTTAGCACTACTTCTGCTGGTTCTGCCCCAACTATCACCTATTACACCACTGAAGTAGCTACAACGATCTATACATATACTAATACAATAACAACTACAACTACCATTCCAGGAACCTGTATTTTGTACGACGATAGCGTCTATACCGGCTACTGTGAGAAATATGGCCCACCAACACAAGGCCCTCCTACTACAACTACAACTACTGCTACGACTATGAGTACGGACACCACATATTGGATAACTGTTGCAACAGATCCTGCACCCTGTCCTACAGGGAGTATAAATATAGCGGATCAGCCATACATGAAGGTCTATGGTGGTGATGTTATGGCTGGCAGTGGCTTTAACTCTGGTTCACAAACGGACTGTACAGAACCTACATCGAGTATCTTAGGTTGGAATTGGCCACAACCACCCGTCTACAGTGGCTCAGGTGATGAATTTGCAGCCTATGGACTCGGAGAGATAGATGGTTTTGCTACAAACCAGGCATCAAGTACAGCAACTGGTATAGGTCTGTCGTTTGCTAATACGACGACCACTCCCTCATCACAAATTTTTGGAGGAGGCTTTGGTCAGGTAAATTGTGCTCCTGATTTCTACAGTACTATGCCGGCGAGTCCAACTACGACCATACCGACGGTAAATGGTCTAGCTTCCAAGTCCTATTATAGTAATGGTGACTTAACAATAAACGGTGGCAATGTACAAGACAGCCAGCATCCAGTTATCTATGTAAACGGCAACGCAACTATTACCGGGAATATTTACTTGGGTTCTACTACGACACCGAGCAGGGGAGAATCATGGGGTAGCGTTAGTGATATACCTTCATTTGAGCTGATAGTAAAAGGTAACATATATGTTGATCCTGGCGTAACAAATCTTGACGGGATCTATGTTGCCCAAGGAGGCACGATCTATGATTGCGCTACATCGATTGGTCCAGAGCTCGGTTCTTCATACTATAATTCGTGCAATAACCAGCTGGTGGTTAACGGAACATTTATTGGTAAAAATGTCGATCTGATGCGATTCGGTAATACACTTTATCAAAGTAGCGGTGATACCCAGGTACCTACAACAGATGGGACGTGGAATCATACTAACGCCGCAGAGGTGTTTAACTATAACCCGGTTATCTGGCTAGGCCTAACCAGTAATAATACAAGTTTGGATAACTATAACTCAGTAATTAGCCTGCCACCTGTTTTATAGAATTTATTTAGGTAAACTTGTGTAACGCTTATGATATAATTTGATTAATATGAGCATTTTGAGTGGGGTTTCGGATTTTTTTGGGCTAGATATTGGTGACACGGCTATACGAATCGTCCAACTACATGGTTCCAGCTCCCCAAAAACACTAATTAAATACGCCTACGTCCCAATAGATATAAAGTTATCTATCAGCGATGGGCCGTCTGATCAGCAAAATTTACTAAGAGCTATTAGTAAATTAATAACCGAGGCTAAAATGTCAACGAATAATGTGGCCGTTGGTCTACCGTCCCGGAAAGTATTTACCACGGTAGCCGATATAGATAAATTGCCTGCAAATGAACTAGCAAAATCAATTCGTTACCAAGCAGATTCGTTGATACCAACCCCGATAGCAGAGTCAAAAATCGATTGGGCGTTGCTTGGAGATTCTCCAGCCGGGAATAATAAACTAGAGATTTTACTGTCTAGTGTGGCTAATAACTACGTTGAACATCGTCTAGAGATGCTGGAATCGATTGGCTTGAATGTTATTGCATTTGAGCCTGACACAATGGCTATCTCAAGAGCCCTAATCGCTGGCGACAACCCAGAGGGACAAATCATATTAGATATGGACTACATGGGGACGAATATAATAATATACAACAATACTTCGCCTCATCTTACACGTAATATTAACACCGGTACACAAGCAATTGTGCATGCTGCTATGCAGAATCTTAATATCAATAATGATCAAGCAAACCAATACGTCTTTAAGTTCGGTTTGGCTCAAGATAAGCTTGAAGGCCAGGTTTACAGGTCTATCATCGATATTATCGACACACTAGCCGGTGAAATAGAAAAGTCTATAAAGTTCTTTAGCTCACGCTACCCTAGTGTCAAACTAGAACGAGTCATAGTAACCGGTGCTGCCGCCCAGATACCAGAATTTCCACTATATATTGCCAATAAATTCGGGATAAATGTTGAAATAGGCAATTGCTGGCGAAATGTGTCCTATGCTACAACTCGGCAAAATGAACTACTAGCCCTATCTAGTCAGTTCAGCACCGTGGTTGGCCTAGCTGAGAGGATAGAATGACCCAATTCAACCTTTTACCCGACATAAAACTCGAGTATATAAAGTCCAAACGAACACAGGACTTAGTTATATTTGTATCTATCGTTCTGATAGCTGCCTTTCTTGCAATTTTTGTACTACTTTATATATATGTATCAATCATTCAAAAACAACACTTAAATAGTCTGTCTAATAAAATAACCTCAAATACTCAACAGGTATCAAGTGGTTCAAATCTTGATAAGGTATTAACAATTCAAAATCAGCTAGAATCGTTGCCAGCACTATATCAGGCAAGACCGGCAACAACCGAATTACTACCCTTTGTTAACCAACTAACTCCGGCTACTGCCACTATATCTTCACTTAACGTAAGTTTTACGGCTGATACTGGTTCGATTCAAGGTAACGCTGATAGTCTCAGCACAATTAACACCTTTGTCGATACCCTTAAATTTACCACTTACACTACCGGCAGCAGCAAGGGTACAAATGCATTTAGTAACGTTGTTCTATCGACTTTTGCCGTAACCACAACTCCACCAGGCGTTAGCTATACAATAAGTTTTTCATATGACCCTCTAATCTTTAACGAAGCCAATCCAGCAACCCTTTCGGTGCCAAATATTATTACTACGAGATCAATTACCCAGCAACCAACAGATTTATTTCTGGGAACATCATCGGGGAGTCACTAGTATGCCAAAGAAGAAACCCAGTAAAAGTAAAAGAATTTTGATAGACAAAGCCGACAGAAGGATGTTAACCTTTGCCGGTGTAGCTGCCTTCGTGGTAATCTTTTCAATTGTTGCAAGCAAAGCGCTAATATCACAGCTCGGTTACCAGAACCGCTTGGCTACAGCCAAACAAACTGCCCTAAATCAACTTACAACCGATCTCTCTTCAGAACACTCTCTACTTAATTCGTATCAATCATTCGTTAGTCCGACAACCAACATAATTGGGGGTAGCTCAATTACCCCAGGGTCACTCAACAGTGGCGACAATGGACAAATTGTTTTAGATGCCTTGCCTAGTAAGTATGATTTTCCGGCTATGATTACAAGCCTTAACGGTTTGCTTAATTCAGCTGGCGTAACAATCACTAGTATGAGTGGTATTGATAACCAACTAACGCAGCAATCTCTTCAAACCAGTCCAACTCCACAACCCGTACCCATGGTATTTCAATTTACAGTAAGTGGCTCTTACCAAAATATCCAAACACTATTCAATATTCTCCAAAGATCAACTAGACCGATTCAATTTCAAACTCTAGCTATTGAGGCTAGCACTAATACCTCGACAAATCAGACAGTTCTGACACTAACTGCCACCGCCCAGACATTTTATCAACCAGAAAAAGTGTTTGATATAACTTCAGAGGTAGTACGATGAAACAAAATAATATTGTAACCTTAATTATTATTGTTGTTATAGCAGGGTTGGTTTCACTAACCGCTTCAAAATACATTTTTACAACCGCGGCTGATAGGCAACAAGCCGTAGAGGTTGTTCCAGTTATAACTGCCAACTTACCAACACCGAGTTCAACCTATTTTAATAGCCAATCAATTGATCCAACACAGTTAATTCAGATTGGAACAACAACAAATAATAACCCATTTAGCAGTCCTTCACAGTAAAGGCAAGATAGCCAAAAAATGAGCGTATTATCTGCGACCATACAAAATCAGATCAGTGATAACCTGGTTAGCGACGGCCTATTGTCTAAAAGCGATCTAGATAAGATTTTAAACGATTCTGAGACTAAACACGTACCTTTTATGAGTATGTTGGTTAGCGACGGCCATATATCAGTCGAAGACCTAACTAAATATACTGCTAAGGCCAACAAACTTCCTTATGTTAACCTGAGTAATGCTCAGATTGATCCGTCTATATTAGAGCTTTTACCAAAAGATATAGCCGAGCATTATATGGCAGTACCACTGGGTGAAATAGATCTACACCTAGTCGTCGCTATGCTAGATGCCGACAATGTCCAAGCTATAGACTTCTTGGCAAAAAGAATCGGACGGTCACTTAAGGTTTATTCAGCTAGCGAAGAGGGAATCAGACAAGTCTTAAAACAATACAATGTTAAATTAGACCCAAATGTAGCTAACGAAGTAGCTGATGAGACTGGCGTAGATGACCAGGTAGCCGATAAGGCTGGGAACAAACCACAAACTATTGCTGTGGCTAGTAAGAATATTAAAACTATTGTTCAAGATTCTCCTATCAGCAAAGCTTTATCAACAATTTTGGAGTTTGCCGCAACTAATAGGGCCAGTGATGTCCACATTGAACCTTATGCTGATTCGTTGGTGATTCGCTGTCGGATAGACGGCATTTTAAAAGAAATTATGAAGTTGCCAAAAAGTCTAGAACCACCCCTCATATCGAGAATTAAAATACTATCTAATTTAAAAATCGACGAACATAGAATCCCACAGGACGGAGAATTTACGATTGTCGTGGCCAATCGAGAGATTGACCTAAGAATCGCCATTGCACCAGTTATTTGGGGGGAGCAAGTAGTTATTCGTTTACTCGATAAAACTGGCACGAGCCTCAATTTAGAAGATATGGGCTATAGCGGAAGATCCCTCCGGGTCATTCGTCATGGTATAGCTCAAACAAACGGTATGGTATTAACGAGTGGACCAACAGGATCGGGTAAATCAACTACACTCTACGCATTACTCCAAGAACTAAAGAGTGAAACAGTAAATATCGTAACTCTTGAAGACCCGGTGGAATATAAAATGGACGGTATCAATCAGATACAGGTTAACCCAGACGTTGGCTTAACTTTTACAACTGGGCTACGTTCGATTTTACGCCAAGACCCTAATATAATCATGGTGGGCGAGATTCGAGATCATGAAACCGCTGAACTTGCCGTTCAGGCGGCTCTAACGGGCCATTTGGTCTTTAGTACTCTACACACCAACTCTGCAGCAGGTATATTGCCACGTCTCTTAGATATGAGTATTGAACCTTTTCTAATCGCTAGTACCGTAAGAACGGTTATTGGTCAGCGATTAGTAAGAACCCTCGGAGAAAAAATTGAAACCTATCAATCAAGTCCAGTTGAAACCGCTGCTATTAATTCAACTGTCGGTCATTTATTACCGACTAGCGAAGCAGATGTTGCTAAGATTAGTGAAGATCTTGGATTTTCAAACTTGCCAGTTCGTAATGAAAATGCTTATACTTTAACTAAGGCCGCTGGGAAAACCAATGCATCGATGGGTTTTAAGGGCAGGATGGGTATATACGAGGCCTTCGAAGTTAGCCCCAAAATCCAAGAGCTAATTTTAAAGCGGGCAACAAGTGCCCAAATCCAAGAGATAGCCCAGAAGGAAGGCATGGTGTTAATGAGAGAGGATGGTTATCTTAAAGCATTAAGCGGACGGACAACCATTCAAGAGATTAATCGTGTAGCCTCAGCGGACGCTGAATAAGAAAAGGGTGGAAATGCAAGATCAGCCAAAAATTGAAATTTTACTAGAAGAGGTTCTCAGACGAAAAGCCTCGGATTTGCACATTCAGGTCGGTGTACCACCGATGCTTCGTGTTGACGGTGCGCTCGCACCAATATCTGGTTTAGCGCCAGTCACAGAAGAGGCTATAGAGGCACTTATTTTTTCTGTGGTTGATGAGCAGCAAAAGCAGATTTTATTAAAAGATAAAGAATTTGATTTTAGCTTTGCTTTTGGCGATCTAGGCCGTTTTCGTGCGAACGCTTTTCACGAACGCGGTAATTTAGCTATCTCATTGCGTTTGATACCTAATGATATTTTAAGCATTGAACAGTTGGGCCTTCCAGAAATCGTGAATACTTTTGCGAATTTCCCTAGAGGTTTGGTGCTTGTGACCGGTCCGACGGGTTCTGGTAAATCAACCACCCAAGCTGCCATGATACATAAGATAAATCAAGATCAAGCGAAGCATATTATCACCGTTGAAGACCCCATAGAATATACTCACAAATCCCTAAAATCGATAGTCGTACAAAGGGAAGTACATTACGACACATTTTCTTTTAGTGCGGCACTTCGTTCGGCTCTCAGAGAAGACCCCGATGTTGTTTTAATTGGTGAAATGCGGGATCTTGAGACTATTGCAAGCGCAATAACAATCGCTGAAACTGGGCATTTAGTTTTCGCTACGCTACATACAAACTCTGCCAGTCAAAGTGTAGATAGGATGATTGATGTATTTCCACCACACCAGCAACAGCAGGTTCGTGGTGAATTATCTAACATATTAATGGCTATCTGTTCACAAACTCTGGTACCAGTTATAGGTGGCGGCAGAGTCGCTGCAGCTGAGATATTGATTGCTACCCCGGCCGTGCGAAATATAATTAGAGAAGGTAAAAGTCATCAATTAGAGGCCGTCATTCAAACAGGTGGTGAGTTTGGGATGCAATCAATGGACAAAACATTGGCTGGCTTGATAAAGGATGGGACGATTACTTATGAAGAAGCTCGAAACCACGGCGTTAATCTAGAAGAATTAGATAGGTTAATGAGAGCCTAGCTATGCTTTTATACAAATACGTTGCACATAATTCAACTACCGGTGAAACAGTTAAAGCAACCGTAGAAGCCCAAAACGAGACCGAAGCTGCTAAAGTGTTACGAAAACAAGGCCTAATACCAATTGATATTAAACTTAATAACACTGCAGGAACTAAAATTCTTGGTAAATACTTCGATCGTATCAAAACCAAAGATCGAATCCTTTTTTCGAGACAATTGAGTACCCTAATAAATGCTGGCTTACCCCTAATACAATCGCTACGTAATGTGGCCGATCAAACCACGTCTAAACCATTAAAAGTTGTCATTGAAGGAATAATAACTAGTGTCGAGGGAGGATCATCGCTTTCCGCAGCGGTAGCGAAATACCCACAAGTCTTTAATAAATTGTATATAAGTTTGGTTGCTGCTGGTGAAGCATCAGGTACTTTAGATAAAGCCTTAGAGCGTCTAGCCAATCAACAAGAAAAAGACGCCGATATAATTAGTAAGATTCGTGGAGCAATGCTTTATCCAATAATTGTTTTGATAGTTATGTTTGGGGTTATTGCATTTATGGTTATTAAACTTCTCCCAGCAGTACAAAACCTCTATAGCACTTTTCCGGGCGCTCAGCTGCCACTTATTACTAGAATATTGCTCACTATGGTTCATTTTGCCACCCATACTTGGTGGATAGTGATTATAGTTTTGGCTGCATTGATATTTCTATTTCTCAGGTGGCGGAAGAGTGCTGGTGGTAGAAAAGTTATCGATAGAGCAAAAATGAGTACTCCTCCAATTAGCGGACTATTTATGAAAATATATATGTCCAGATTTGCTCGTACCGCCTGTACTTTAGTTGGTAGCGGCGTTCCATTACTACAAGTATTAGATATTACCGGCGAAGCGGTCTCGAATGTTCATATACAGAATTCGCTAAATAGAGCAGCTACCAAAATTAAGGGGGGTGTGGCTTTATCTGACATCCTTAGTAAAGACCCTAATTTTCTGCCTCTTGTCCCAAGTATGATCCGTATAGGAGAACAATCAGGTACGCTTGAGCAAATGTTGGATAAGGTAGCGATATACTATGAAAAAGAAGTGGATCAAGAGGTAAATAACATTAACGCCCTCATAGAACCAATACTTATGGTAATTCTTGGAATTGCCGCAATACTTATAGTGGTGTCAGTTTTACTACCCATTTATGGTCTAGCAAATCAGTCAAGTCTATCCGGTGGTTAACATCGAAGAAATCAATCTAATTACTACTATTGCAATTATTTATACTATCAACTAATATGAAAAGCATAAGTACGAAAATTAAGCAAAGGGGCACTTGCAAAATGAAATATAATAAACTAAATAAATCCAAAGGTTTCACAATAATTGAAACTTTAATTGTTCTTGCTATAGCAGCCACAATTTTCCTGGTCGTATTCTTAGCCGTAACAGCACTTAACAGGAGTAGTCGCAACACTCAGCGTAAAGATGACGCTGCAGCAGTGATAGCTGGTTTTAGCGAGTATGCATCTAATAATTCTGGGCAATTGCCGACATACGCTACTTTTGCTACGCCTCCAAACTTAATTCTTTGTGCCGTAAAACCTTGTGCCCCTACAACCGAAGCTGAAGCGACCGCTAAGATCGGGTATTATAGCAGTGTTGCTTTTACACTTTCTACCACGGCAGGAGCTGTCAATATCATTCCTGCTTCCGCAGGAGTTCCCACCGCTAATACCGTTAGTGATACGCTCAACGTCATTACTGGCGCGATCTGTGCCGGTAATCTCGCAACTGCAGCTGGGGCTGGAAGTCGTTCAGTCGCTGCAGTCTACGCAATCGAAACAAGTTCTGGTCTTTCATGGGTCTGCACCGGATCATAGTAATAATTTTAACTGAACATTATAAATAATACCTCTCTGAGATTACTTAGGGAGGTGTTATTTAGTTTTTATATCTGATACTATCGGTAAATGATTATGCCTATAATTTTGTTTATCCTTGGTCTTTTACTGGGCAGTAGTATTTATGCTTTTGCTTGGCGCTATCATGAACACAAAGATTGGCTAAGGGGTCGTTCGGAATGTGATTATTGTCATCATGTTCTATCTCCCATGGATTTGGTACCAGTATTTAGTTGGCTTACTTTAGGTGGTAAATGTAGATATTGCCATAAGCCTTTAAGCTGGCAGTACCCTCTAGTCGAGCTGGCAACTGCTTCACTCTTTAGTTTGTCTTATATTTTTTGGCCTTTTTTATTTCATGGGCTAGGACTGTTCCAGTTTATCTGTTGGTTAACTCTTTTGACTGGGTTCATGACACTAGTTGTCTATGATCTTAGATGGTACACCTTACCAGATAAAATCGTCTTTCCTTTAACAATTATATCCTTAACCCAATTGATCGTTGTGAGTTTAGTATCTGGTGATTTGGGACATTTAGTAGAGGGATTAATTGGCGCGGTTGTAATCGCTGGGACTTTTTATATTTTGTTTCAGCTATCTGGCGGAAAGTGGATTGGTGGTGGGGACGTTAAACTCGCTATATGCTTGGGCTTGATAGCGGGGACTCCACTACGTGCCGTGTTATTAATCTTTATTGCCTCGCTAATTGGCACTATAATAGCAATACCACTACTCCTAAGACGTCGAACAATAAATATTCAGATTCCCTTCGGTCCGTTACTAATATTGGCTACAATTATCGTCTTCTTCGCTGGCAATGATTTAATATCTTGGTATAGTCGCTTAATAACATAAGCATGACTTAAAGTTTATGATATACTTTAGGATATGAATGGTGGATTTAACACCGCAGGGTTTACTATAATTGAAACCTTGATCGTTCTTGGAGTAACGGGAGTTTTGTTGCTTAGCGTGTTGTTCCTCATTGGTGGGAAAACTAATGAGGCCCAATTCAATTCCGGTATAAATGGAGCGCGAACTAGTTTTCAGCAAGTCATAGACAATGCATCAAACGGCTCATATCCTAATGAGGGTAAGTTTACCTGTAGTCTAACTAGCGGTACTGTCACTATAAACCCAAGTGGTAGCTCTCAACAAGGTGGTAATTATGGTTGTACGTTTGTTGGCAGCGTAGTTGGCTTTAATAGTTTCGCTCAGCCTTCTGCTACAAATCAAACATATACGGTCTATACCGTCGTTGGACAACAATGTACCAGCAACAGCATTAATTTTGCTGCTTGTAGCAACCCAACCACCTGGCCAGCCACAGACCCCTATATTCTACCTTCTTCAACCAGCACACAGGCAAAGCAGTCACTCCTAAGCGGTATAAGCTTAGTTTCAACAACCATAACTGATGTTAACGGCAATAAGATTACTTTCAAAAACAACCAAAAACCCCCAGTTATCGGGTTTTTGATTAATCCTGCTCAACAAGCATCGGCTACCACGGCGATTGATACTCTAAGCCCCGGTGCCTTGCAACTCAGTTTGTATGTATACTGCAACCCATTAGCCGGTAGTTCAACAACATGCTCTACTTCCTGTAATCTACCATCTAGTGGTGCACCTCTCATATCAACAACCTGTTCACTGCTGCAAGCTAATCAAATAGATCTTTGTTACGATAGCGCGACAACAAATCAGTCCGGGTTAATTACTTTAAGCGGTAGTGGTGTTCAAGCAACCGTCAGTTCACAAATTATGGGAGGGGGTACTTGTGCTTAAACTACTTAAAACCTTGAAGGAAAGAGGAGATACGATAGTGGAAGTTTTATTCGCTGTGGTGGTCATTGGGATTGTTCTTACCGGGGCCTACTCTGTTGTAACCCACAGTATTATTGACGAACAAGATGCCCAGGAACATAGCTATGCTCTAGGACTCATCCAGAGCCAGATAGAACAACTTAGGGCCTATATGATCTCTAACCCTTCAGGGACGCCACCATTTAGCCAAACTAACCAAACCGGTTGTATGTACTCTTCTACCACTACAACACCGGCAACATTGAGCCCAGAATTAAATACTGTAAATGGAGCGTCGCCTTATTGTATGGTGCAAGGGAACTTAGCATCTAATTACCAATATAGTTTGAATATCAAACTGGCATCAAGCAGTAATCCAAACATTTCTCCAATTTATCAAGTTAGTGCTAAGTGGCCAAGCTTATTAACTGGTGGCTCAACAGATCAAATAATTATTCCATATAGGATTAACTAAATGATAATCAAACATATGTATCCTAAAAATAGGTTAAACGATAAGGCTTTCACAATACTTGAACTGTTGATTGCTACGGCGATCTCCTCTGGAGCTATATTGATGTTAATGTTCGGCTTTTTATCTATATCGCAGAGCTATACTAAGGGACTTACGGTGGCCGAAACCCAGAACACGGCAAGGGATGTGGTTAATACGATATCTCAATCAATACAATTTGGCGACCCCAACTTAATTAACACAAATTATATAGGCATACCTGACGGTTGGTTCTGTGCCGACAATGATATATTTGTATATCAGCTCGGGCAAAGCGTATCGACAACCACTGCTTCTCTTGTGGAAAGTCCGCTTGATACGGCCTGCCCCCAAGCTGCAACTACCAGTTCATATCCTAGCGGGAAAGAACTTCTTGGACCAAATATGCGTTTAACAGCATTTAGTGTTACACCAGGGCCAGACAATACCTATGTAATCAATATAAGGGTCGTCTACAGTGTCAATAATACATTTCTAATAGGAGTTACACAGTCGAGTGGCCCGACATTATATTATGACCAAGGCTCGAGTAAAGTTATATGCAGTGGTCAATCTGGGCAGGATTTTTGCGCAACAGCTGGCCTACAAACAGTAGTGGAATCTCGTATTGCTAACTAAGTATATCTATGACATAGTGGAGATTAAAGCATGAGAAATTTAAATCGTAAATCACCGAATAAAATCACACTGAATCAAAATGGTATGGCCTCGATTCTTGTGGTACTTATAATGTCGGTAGTAATTACATTAGTAGTACTTGGATTTTCCCAGGTTTCGACCCGCGAACAGAGTAATGCCCTGGAAACCCAACTCAGTACCACCGCGTATTACGCAGCTGAATCTGGCATAAATGACGCTATAAATGCTATTAGGAATAATCCAAACCTAGCTCCGTCTTCATATGCCAAAAATACTTGCGGTAATCCTGGCAGCACATCAATATATGGCTCACTTTATAGTGGTAGTTCAACTAATTACAGTGTACTCAATAGTACGAGCGGGGAGGGGAATACCAGCTATTCATGTTTGTTGATTAACCCTTCGCCAAACGAAATTGTTACCGACATAAGCTCTAACTCTCAAATTCTCCCAATTGATAGCGAAGGTGTCCCAATAAGTTCGCTTAACCTTAGTTGGAATAATCCAAATCCCAGCACAACATCCAACCCAGAAACAGCCTGGAGTAACACGAACTCTGACTGCGTGTTACCGACCGTGAGCCCAGTGTTTAAGCCCAGTACTGACTGGAATTGTGGTCTGAGTGTTCTTAGGATTGATCTTGTACCTGTTGGGGCCGGGCAAATAAGCGAGAATGATCTACTAACAAATACGATGTCGGCTTTTATTCTCCCAAATAACTCAGGAAGTGCCAATGGTATAGCTTTTACACCAAATAGCACATCGGGTAATTATCCAATCTATGGATCATATTCATGCTCGACGACAGGCTGTAAGGCATCAATCAATATCCCCTCGAACGATAACACTACAGAATTTTATATGCGGATTAGTACAATTTACGGTGGCTCTAACGTTTTAAATCTGTCGGCTACCGGTACCAATGGTGCTGCAGTAGCCTTATCGGGAGTCGAATATGTTATAGATTCTACCGGCAGTTCAGCGGGGGTTCTAAGAAGGGTTCAGGTTGCCGTACCAATAATACAAGCTACCAATATCCCTGGATACGCCATTCAAACAACTACAGATATTTGTAAGAGATTTTATATAATTCCAGCTGGTTCGCCTGGCGATCCCGACGGAACAGGGCCCCAACCATCGTTACTTGGCACTGATAATACTGGCGATTGTTCTTTATATGGTTACTAGTTTTTAATTTTGTGATGAAAACGTTCGTGAATACTTTTTAGATGTGGGTCTGTAACATGTGTGTATATTTGAGTGGTAGCAATATTGCTATGGCCAAGCATAGCTTGGACGCTACGAAGATCTGCACCATTCATCAATAGGTCAGTCGCAAAACTGTGGCGCAAGGTGTGCGGGCTAACGTGCTTGGTAATTCCTGCCATCAAAGCGTAGCGAGCCACTAAGCGCTGAACACTCCGGGCGGTCAATCTATGGAAATTACCACTTAAATCTACGGTTTTTTTACCACTATATCTTATAAAAAGTGGTTTAGTCGTGTCTTTACGTTCGTGAAGGTACTTATCGATCCACTCTGCTGCTTCTGTGCTGATAAAAATTGGTCTATCTTTTTGACCCTTACCTCGAACCATAAATTCACGTCGTTTAAGATTGATATGATCACGATTTAGTCCAATAAGCTCCGAAACACGCAGGCCACTACTAAAAAGTAGTTCAAGTATGGCCCGGTCCCTTAAGCCCGTAATTTTGGAGGTATCTGTCTCGGCGAACAGTCGCTCAAGTTCTTCTTCTGACAAAAATGTAACTTGTTTTCTAACGGTTCGCGATAATTCTACCTTGTCAGCACTCAGGGCGGGGATGTTACGTTTAGCGCAGAATTTAAGAAAACTTCTAAGAGCAATTAAATGATAATTTTGAGTCGATTTGTCTAATTCGTCAGATATATTACTGCCTAGTCGATTTAACCATAATCGCCACTTTATGATAAGCTCCGAGTCAATATCGGTTACTTTAATATCACCTGCAAAATCCACCAGGCGAGTCAAATAATGATCATAATTGGCTATTGTTTTTTGCGAGCGATTTTGCTCAATTTCGAGATATTCTAGAAAATCAGTTTTAGCTTTAGAAAACTGCATA
>Ga0182030_10013851_pt1 | contig 16000 bp, 13 predicted proteins | sample 812S3MmetaG_FD_121299 | JGI IMG/M metagenome (GOLD analysis project Ga0182030, IMG submission 121299) | Permafrost microbial communities from Stordalen Mire, Sweden - 812S3M metaG (Illumina Assembly) | ecosystem: Environmental > Terrestrial > Soil > Wetlands > Permafrost | place: Sweden...
CATGCGTTCTATTACCCGGAGCAACCGCCAGAGGGACAAACCTAGAGTATTTTCGATTCACGTGTCGACACTGCTGAACGCTAAAGGGTGGGAAACCACAAAACCCAATTTATCCCCATCGATCAGGCCGTCCCTACTTCGCCGTCCCGCAAACGCAGCCCGCAAATCCCTTGGCCGTATGGTTGTCCAGGGCGCAAACGTACTCCGGCCAGAAGGGGCTCAGCTCCCGCGACATGTCCCCCACAAAGTAGTTCCGAATGTACGCCTGGCTCGCCGCCGTCTTCGCTTCTCCGTCGGCCCTGAACCCCTCAATCAGCTCCTTCACCGTGGCCGCGGAAAACTGCGCCTCGTGGTAAGCCTGCCCAAAGTCGTAGGCCGGCGTCCATTTGGTGTCCTCGCCGCTCTGGTTGGAGGCCGCGACCACGGCGTAGTCTTCAAGCTCGGCCGTTGCCGGGTTGACGCGAGCGGTCGTGAACGACGGACTATTGCCGTCAACGGGCGAGATGGACGCGACCATTTTGATGGCAACGGCCGGCCCCGTGGCTCCGCCGATGCTTGACGTGCCATCTTCCTCCGGCCGCAGAAGCCGCACCTCGTCCATATGGGTATGCGCAAAGATCCCCAGCCGCACCACATCCCCATAGCCGGCCAGCAGGTCGGCCAGCTTGTCGTCGGCCAGGAACGTCACCGGCGGCTTGCCTCCGCACACGTCGCGGAACTTGGCCACCGTGGAGTAGGGATGATGCCCGGCGGAATGTGCCCCATCACCCACACCTTCTCGCCAGCCTTCCGCGCCGCGGCCAGCTGCTGCCTCAGCCAGTCCAGCTCGCCGGCCAGCGCATCCCGGTCAGGCTTGCCGCCACAGGTCGTGTACTTGACGGACAGAAATAGGTCGTTGATGACGATGAGGCGCGTCCTGCGCATGGGTGCGGCCATCGTGACGCTGTACGAGCCGGTGGCCTTGAACTCCGCCGCTGCCTGGGCCCGCCCGGCTGCCGGCAGCCCCTCGGCAAAGACAGCGCCGGCCTGGGCCAGGAACTCGCTGTTGGCGTCCAGCTTGTAGTCGCCGCAGCCGGTGTCGTTGTTGCCCAGCGCCGCATAGACGGGGGCGCCGGGGAAGGCCGAGCGCAGTTCATCCATCACAAACGAAAGGGTTTTTACCACAAATGCCTGGTAGTCGCCCGGCGCCGCGCTCGGAACAAGCGTTGCGAACCGGCAGGTGAAGGCATGGGCAATCAGGTCGCCGCTCACGGTGATGAATTTGGCGTCGGGCTGACGGGACTTCATCGCCGCAAGGCTCGATCGCAGCAGCACAAACGGCGTGTCCACGCCGCGCGCGTGACAGCTCTCCTGCAGCCTGGCAAAGGCCTGCGGCTGGTCGGCCGAGTCCGGCGCGGCCAGGATCGAGGCCCACTTGCTCACCGGCGCGGCCACCAGCGCCGGCACCTTGGCGGGGTCGTGAAAGGGGTCGAAGTGGATGTCGCTGACCATCAGCGCAGGAACAGATTGGCCGGCGGCCGCCTTGGCGGGGTGGACTGCCGCTGCATGCGGCTGCTGTGCCAGTGCGCCGGGCGCCAGCGTCACTGCCAGGCAAATGCAGCCGGGCGCAAGGAACCGCAAGGCGAAGGAAGGGCATGAATTGGGCATGGAGGGAACCCCTCTGGTGCCTCCATAGTAAAGGCTCGGCAATCCCGGTTCGCGAAAACCCAAGTGCTCAAGATTAAAAAACGCCTCAGTAGCGTCTTCGCCGATACCTCGGCGCCCATTCAGCGGAACATGGCATTGCCCGTCCCGAAGCGCCGCCAGCCGTTACTAAAGTGGTATGAAAAAGCCCAAATAGTATGCAAGACTTTGCATGTTTACAGTCTCGATTCCTATCTAACCATATGACTCTAAAAGATAGAGATATGGCATAAGAAATGCTTCAACGTGGAGAACTGCGGCGGAAATGGTGCCTAGGCTTTCACAGGGCCCCTGCAAGAACCCCCCAGGCAAAATTCCTCGCCTCGCGGTGATCACCGGGAGGAATCATGACCCATCACAAAGCAAAAATCACGGCCCTTGCGGCGGTTCTTGCAGGCTTCGTATGCCTTGCGACTGTCGCGCTTGCCAGTCCTATCTCTGTTGCCGGCACCGTTTGGGCGGGCGCTACTGCCTACCCGAATAATCTGGCTACAACCCCTCCGGCTGGGACTCCGACGGCTACCTTCACCGTCAGCAATTCCAGTGCAAACATCTTCAACTTCTACAGCTCCACGGATAACGATCTCACTTCTTTCCTGACCAATGGCGGCACCAACGGAAACGTGATCACTTACCTCACAGGCGGCGATCTAAACAACGTGTCTGAGGGATGCTCAGTCACTGCCGGGGCCACATGCGGCATCAACAACGCTGTCATTGAATTCACCGGGAGCACTTACATGGTCCACGGCGCCAGCTATAACGTCATCAAAGACGACGCTGCCTATCTGGTGATCGACGGCGTCTCTGTTCTGCAAAACGATTCAGTGAATGATTCGGCAGCAGAACTCGATCCATTTACTTGGACGGGCGCAACAGGGACCTACAACTTTGACCTCCTTTATCAGGAAGTCAACGGCGCCCCGGCCGAGTTGGAATCGGACATAAAGGTAACCCCCGAACCCGGCAGTCTTTTCCTGGTCGGTACCGGCCTGCTCATGTTTGCCGGTCTTGTCCGCCGCAGCCTGCAAGCCTGATTCGATGCACAGCCTGCGCCTTCGAGTTCCAGGCTGCCTTAATGCCAAATCGAGGAGCCCGTTCCGGAGTCATCCGGTCGGGCTCATTTTTTCACCAAATGCGGCGCCCCATAGAATCCCTCATTGTCCCGGTCTGCCCGGGATTGGCTGTCTCTATGTCTTTTGCCGGAACCTGCGGGTCAGCCCGAGGGCAGCGCGGACGCGGTCGCTGGAGAGGGGTTTTGACGCGTCTTCGATCGGCATGGGGCTGAAGGCAGCGCTCAGCTCAGCCTGCAAAAAGCGCAGCAGCAGTTCGGCGCCGGCGCAGATGCCGATACCGCCGGAGCCGGCGCCGGTTTCGGCGTTGTACCACTCGCGAATCTGCATGTCGGGCGCGGACATGGCGTAGCTTTTCTCGGCGATCGCTCGGGCTTCGCGGTCGAAGCCGTACAGCTGAAGGCCGTGAACGATGAAGTAGTTCGTGTGTCCCCAGGCGCCGCCGCGCCAGTTGCTGTGATCGTCGTCCAGGCCGTAGTAGGGATCGAGCAGCGGCGGCGGAACGTGGTGCTGCGTGTAGTTGCGTTCGCTGCGGGCGTAGCTCGGCACCGGGTAAGCGCTCCAGAACTCCTTCGGATTGGTGAGGTGCTCGACCAGGCGCTTGGCCTGCTGCTCGGTGGCGATGCCCGCCCAGAGAGGCATGAATCCTGCGACGGATTTGATCTTGAGGTGCTTGCCGGTGCGCGCGTCGCGGTCGTAGTAGAAGCCGTCGGTCTCATCCCATAGCAGGCTTTGGATTGCGGCTTTCTTCTGCGCGGCCGATTGCTCGAAGAGGGCTGCGTCGGCAGTTTTTCCTTTGGCTTTGGCGATCCTGGCCATGGCCAGATAGTCCAGATAGAGGAAGCTGTTGAGGTCAGCGCCGGCGCAGAAGTAAGAGCGCCACACGCCGGCGCGGTCGAACTGGTTGTCTTCGCCGGAGTGGGGCGCGCTGGCCCATACACAGAGGCCGCTCGAGTCGCGGCGCCAGGCTGCTTCCCAGTGCGCCAGATACCTCGCGAGGCCGTCGTACATGGGCTCGGTGATCCAGGCAATGTCGCCCTGGTTGGCGCGGGTGAGAAACAGAGCGCACTGGCAGAGAAATGGCTGCGCGTGCTCCTCGGACTCGTAGAGGGACCAGACGTCGCCGAATCCGGTGGGCGCTGCGAGGCCGGGCCAGTGGCGGGGGATAAAGCCGTCGGGGCGCTGGGTGCTCAGGAGGATTGCGAGCGCGCCCTTGCCCAGCTGGGTTTCCCCGGCGTGCAAAAGAACGATGTTGTCAAAGAAGGTTTCCCAGGTGAAAAGTCCGTCGGGGTAGCCGGTGTAGTACGCGCCGAGTTGGGGATGGTGGTGAACGGCACGGGTTTCCATGATCTCGACGAGCTTGGGGGCAACGCCGGCCGGATCGTCTCTGGCCGGATCGTTGCGAGCCCCGCGTGACGGATCGGCCGAGAGATCGCGCGCGAAGGCGGAGTCCATTGGGAGCAGGTGCGAGAGGATGCCGCAGGCTCCCGCTTTCAGCAGCTTGCGCCGCATGGTTTCCATGTCGTGTCTCCTTGGAGTGCGCGCACGAAGAAGGCGCAAGTCAATCCAGAGCTTGAAGGCCTGGGTGTGTGCCGACAGAAGTATATGCGAGCGTGAGCGGCGTTGGCCACGGGACGGGAACTGTGACCGCTCAAAGGACCGTGATGTGTGCAGTTCTGCGCTCGGTTTCGGGCGCGCTGCAATCGCCAATTACCGGGGAATCAGGGGGGGAAGGGCGTGGGGGCCCTGCTAAACCATTGATTTTATGGTGGCGGAGGACGGGATCGAACCGTCGACCTATGGGTTATGAATCCATCGCTCTAACCATCTGAGCTACTCCGCCGCAGGGAGCTTGAAAAGGGAGACTGAGGTAAAAATCTCTAACTTTCATGATACGGGCGCCCGGATTAGAGGTCAAACCTGGGCGATACCACTTTCCGGGCGGGACAGAACGGCAGAGATGCTTAACGGGGAAGGCCTTCGGCGTCATAGAGGTCCTGCGTGAGCTGCTCGCTGCCGGCTCCTTGCCAGGGACGAAGGCTGAGAATTCTTGCCATGATCTCTTCCACGGCCGGTTCTTGCTGGGCCGGGGCAACGTGAGCCGGAGCTCGCCGGTCGCGCTCCAGTTCGGCGCGCAGGGCAGATGCTACGGCTTCGTCGGGAGTGAGCCCGCGAAGGGAGGCGAGGGTATAGGCCAGGGCATCGGTTGCAGGGCTGGTGGCCAGCGGCATGGAGCGCTCCTTCTCCAACTATGTTCTACCCGAAATCGATCCGGTGCAAGCCGCTCCCTATAGCTGGTCGAAGATCTCGCGGAACTCCCACGCGCCCTGCTTGCCGGCCAGCCACTCTGCGGCGCGCACGGCACCCAGCGCGAAGCCGCGCCGGCTGTGCGCGTCGTGGCGCAGCTCGAGCACGTCGTCCGGCCCGGCGGCGGTCACCACGTGCTCGCCCTTCGCGTCGCCCACGCGGTGGCTGACGACCTCGACCACTGCACCGGGCTGGGCCGCTTCCACAATCTCCTTGAGGGTGATCGCGGTGCCCGAAGGCGCGTCGAGCTTGGACTCGTGATGCGTCTCGGCGATCGAGAAGGCGTAGCCGTCCAGCCTGGCCAGCTCGGCCGTCAGGCGGAAGAGTTTCTGCACGCCAATGGAAAAGTTTGTCCCGTAGAGCAGCCCGCCGCCGCGCTTGACGGCCAGGGCGCGCATGTCGGCCAGGTGCGCGTACCAGCCGGTGGTGCCCACCACGATGCGGCCGCCCAGTGCCAGGACGGCGCGCATGTTTTCTCGAGCCGCTTCGGGGGCAGTGAAGTCGATGACCGCATCGACGCCCGCCAGGCTAGGCGCGGTCAGAGCCGAGGCGTGCAGGTTTTCCGTCACGTCGAGCGCGCGCACGCCGTGGCCGCGCTCGCGCGCCACCTGCGCCACCAGCGAGCCGGTCTTGCCTTTGCCGAGTACGAGGAAGAGCATGAGAACCCCAGTGGTTAGTGGTTAGTGGTCAGTGGCCAGCGGCTTGCGCGCTTCCACGTCAAACACCGTGGGGTCGGGCTCCTGAAAGAAGGCTGCATGCAGCGAGCGCACCGCTTCGTCGGCGTCGTCTTCGTCGATCATGAAACTCATGTTGATTTCGCTCGCCCCTTGCGAGATCATGCGCACGTTGATGTGGCGGACGGCGGTGAACACCTGCGCGGCCATGCCGTTGCGGCCGCGAATGTCCTCGCCCACCAGGCAGACCAGCGCTTTGCGCCCTTCGTACTTCACATCGGCCAGCTGGCTCAGGTCGGCGGCAATCGCGGGCAGCTTGTCGTTGGAGTCCACGCTGAGCGAAACCGAGACTTCGCTGGTCGAGACCATATCCACCGGGCACTGGTGCTTGTCGAAGATGGTGAAGATGTCTTTCATGTAGCCGTGCGTCATGAGCATGCGGCTGGCTACCACGTCGATGATGCTCAGCTTCTTTTTGACGGCGATGGACTTGAAGGGGCTGCTGCAATGGGGCGCCAGCGAGGTGATGCGCGTGCCTTCGCAGGCGGCGTTGCGGCTGTTGAGCACCAGCACCGGGATGTTCTTTTTGACGGCCGGCAGAATGGTGGCAGGGTGCAGAACTTTGGCTCCGAAGTAGGCCAGCTCGGCGGCTTCTTCAAAGCTGATGATCTTTACCCGCAGGGCATCGGGACAAACGCGCGGGTCGGCGGTCATGATGCCGTCCACGTCGGTCCAGATCTCGATCGAGTCGGCCGAAAGCGCGCCGCCGACCAGGGCTCCGGTAAAGTCTGACCCGCCGCGGCCCAGCGTGGTGGTGATGCCGGCTTCGTTGGAAGCAATGAAGCCGCCCATCACCGGCACGCGGCCCGCGGCGATGTGCGGGCGCAGGTGCTCGTGGGCGCGCTTTTCGATGAGCGCATCCAGCGGCGCGGCTTTCTGGAACTGCGAGTCGGTGATGATGATGTCGCGCGCGTCAATGTGGGCGGCGTCGATCTGGCGCTCGCGAAAGGCGGCAGCCACAATGCGGCTGGAGATGCGCTCGCCATAGCTGACGATCAGGTCGGAGATGCGCGGGGTGAGCTCGAGAATGGCGGCCAGGCCGCGCAGAATCTCGTCCAGCGAGTCGAACTTCTGGTCGATCGCGTTCTGCAGCTCGACCGTCGCGGCCTGGTCTTTGACCAGCGCGCATGCCGTGTCGCGGTGCCGCGATCGCAGCCGCGAGCTGATGGCCAGCGCGCCGGTGCGGTCGCCGGATGCGGCGGCAGCGGCGGCGCGCAGCAGCTGATCGGTGACCTTGGCCATGGCGCTCACCACCACCACCGGCTGCCTGCCCTGGGCCACGCGCCCGGCAACAATGGCCGCGGTACGGCAGATGGCAGCCGGGTCCTCGAGCGACGTGCCGCCAAACTTCATGACCACCAGACTCATGCTTGTCTTCCTGCCGTGCCTTTCAAAAACTTGCTTCCTTTAATGTCTGTGGTCTCCCGCCTTTGCCGCAGGAACAAGTGCGCGGCAAAGATGGGGCACCCAGGATTTGCTCGTCGGCCGCTAGGCGCGGGTCGCAGCCTCGGCGACCGGCTCCAGCTTGCCCAGGCTGGCCAGCAGCTCGGCGTTCAGAATCGTTGCGCCCGCGGCGCCGCGCACTGTGTTGTGCGACAGCACCGTGAACTTCCAGTCGAGTACGCTGCAGGGGCGCAGGCGGCCCACCGTCGCTGCCATCCCTTTGTCGCGGTTGCGATCCAGCCGCGGTTGCGGCCGGTCGTCCTGCGGCGCGAAGTGCACCGGCTGCGCGGGGGCCATGGGCAGGTCGCGTCCGGCCAGCGGACGAAACTCCGCCCATGCTGCCAGAATCTCCTCGCGCGTGGCCGGCTTGCGCAGCTTCACCGAGAGGCTCACCATGTGTCCGTCCACCACCGCCACGCGGTTGCAACTGGCGCTCATGCGCGCGCCCAGAGGCTTGACCGCGTTGCCCTCGAGCTTGCCCAGAAGCTTCAGCGTCTCGGCCTCCATCTTCTCTTCTTCGCCGCCGATGAAGGGAATCACATTGTCCAGGATGTCCATCGACGGCACACCCGGATAGCCCGCACCGGAGACCGCCTGCATCGAGGTGGCAAAGATCTGCTCGACGCCGAAGCGGTCGTCGAGCGGCTTCAGCGCCAGCACCGGGCCCATCACCGTGCAGTTCGAGTTGGTTACAATGAAGCCGCCCGAATCCCTGCGCCACGACTGCTGCTCGATCAGGCGCAGGTGGTCGGCGTTTACCTCGGGCAACACCAAAGGCACGTTGGGCGTCATGCGGAAGGCGCTCGAGTTCGACACCACCGCGCAGCCGGCGGCGGCAAAGGCGGGCTCCAGCTCGCGTGCGAAGGCTGCGTCCACCGACGCAAAGATGATCTTCGGCGCGCCCTCCGGCGTGGCCGGCGACAGGGCCATCTCTGCAATCCGCTCCGGCAGCGCTGAGTCCAGCCGCCATTTTGCCGCCTCGGCGTAAGTTTTGCCGCTTGACCGGTCACTGGCTGCGATCCACGCAACCTCAAACCAGGGGTGGTTTTCCAGCAGCTGGATGAAGCGCTGGCCCACCATGCCGGTCGCACCCAGGATTCCAATGGGAAGTTTGCTTTTGATCGCCATAAACATTCCAGTGTACAGGAGGACAGTATCGGAAAATCGCAAATTGCGCGACTGTGGAAGCAGCCGTGGCACTGCCCGCAACGGTCCTGGTCCCCACAACACTCCCGCTTCCCAGCGCGCTCCCATTCCAGGAAACGGCCTGCGGGATCGGGCCGTGCCTCAGCCACTCCGGACGCGAAGATCGGCCGAAACTGTCGAAACAGGTGCCTCTTGCCGATCATCCATGTGTAGGAGTTTTTGGATGAATTTGCGGCAGATCACTCCCTGGAGCAAATCGGGTTCGGCGGCTGAAGCCGAGCCTCCCATTTCCACCATCGAGCGGACCCTCACCCTGCTGGTCGAAGGCACGGCGCTCAACATGCCTGAGATCGACGCGGATCACTATAAGGCATTTCGCGGCAATGTGAGCCGCCTGGCCCTGCAGCTTCCAGACCGTCTGCCGGAAGACGACCAGCTGGCGCTGATCCGCACCATCCTGCATGAGTACGAGACCTATCGCAAGCTGTCTGAGGCGGCCATCAAAGAGCGCGTGGCCGGCTGGCGCGGGCTGGTCATCCTGCTGTTTCGCGATCTGCTGGCCAGCCTGGGCATGGGCACGGATTCTCCCGAAGCCCAGGTGCTGGGCCGGGAGATTGCTGCCCTGGCCTCGGGGGACGAACTGCGCGAGTGGCGCGCCAGGGTGGAGGAGTTTCTGCATCCGCCCGATGCGGAGGGCCACGCGCAGGGTCTGGCCTCGCTCAACGCCGCGAACCGCTCCACCGCCAACGACAACGCGGCCGGACTACGCGGCGGCGGCAGCGCGGTCGAGCACCTGAAGCAGATCATGGAGCGCGGCGGCGCCGGGTTCATAGCGCTGTTCCGGCTCAGCTGCCTGGATGTGATTCACGAGCGCTTCGGCAAGGAGGCGGTGGAAGACTGCCTGATGGCCGTCTCGGCATTTCTCACCGCCAGCCTGCACAACGAAGACGCCATCTATCACTGGAGCGACTCGTCCCTGCTGGCCATCTTGCAGGGCCGCGCCAGCGAGCAGATTCTGGCCGCGGAGCTGCAGCGGATCGCCTCGCAGAACCGCGAAAGCAGCATCAACGTGGCTGGCCGCACCATCATGCTGCGTATTCCGCTGGCCTTCGATCTTACGCCCATCAGCCGGCTGCACACGGCTGAGGATCTCTTCCGGCTCTCCACGCAAGGCACAACCAAATGGTGAAGATCATGAATATTGCTTCGTGGAACGCTTGTTCCGCAAGGGGCTGCGGCCTCTCGGATCCGATCGACGAACTGCCCATCGCCTATGTCGAGGTTGATGATCGAGGAGTGATCACCCGCTCCAACCGCACCGCGCGCGCCTTGCATTCCAACTCGGATGAAGAAATCGCGGGCAGAACGGTTTGGGAGTTCGCGCCGGAAGGCCAGGCCCAGACGGATCGCGAGGCTTTCTTTGCCATGATGAGCTCCGGCGTGGAGCCGCCGATCACCCGCCGCTCGCTCTACAGCAACGGCGAGTTCCGCACCTACGAGCTGCACCGCACCCTCATCCGCGACGCCGAGGGCCGGCCGAAAGGAGTGCGCGCTGTCACCTTCGACGTGACCGAGACGCAGATTGCCCATGAAGAAGCCCACCGCGCGCACATGTGGCTGGAGAGCGTCGTCCACTCCATGTCGGAAGCCATTGTGATCACCGACGCGCTGGGCTTTATCCGCTCCGTCAACCCGGCCACCGAGGCTCTGTTCGGCTGGAGGGCCGCGGAACTGGAGGGCAAGGTCGTGGAGAAGGCATTTCCGCTGCTCGCTTACTCCTCAGAAAGCAGCAAGACTCTCACCTTCAACATGGCCCTCGACAGCCAATCGCGCGGAATTGCGACCTTCATCGATCGCGAACGCCGCGAGATGCAGGTGGAGATCAGCACCTCGCCGGTCGTCGACAAGGACAGTGGGTTCACCATCGGCGTGGTGAGCGTGATGCGCAAAGTTGGAGACGCCTGACGGAAGCTGCCCAGTCAGGCCGCGAGCGGCGCGGCCTTCTTGCGGCGCACAAAGTACCAGCCCAGGCCGAGCGCAATGTATGCCAGATAAATCCACGGAATACGCGCGTGGGTCGCATCGGTGGCCGAGCGCAGGTCGAAGATCACGATCAGGATCATCACCAGCACGGTCACCACACTTACCGCTGCCACCCAATGCGAGTGCTGGCCCAGCGCGCGTCGCGCAAAGGGCAGCGCCACGGCCACCAGCGCATACGCTGTGAGAAAGCCGAAGACCGACAGCGAGCCCAGCCAGTCGTACATGTCAGAGCCGGCCACGCCGCGCAAGGCCAGCGCCGCGGTCAGCGCCAGCATCAGCCCGGCAGAGACAGCAATGGCCGCTCCGGGCGTGCCGTGGCGGCGGTTGGCGCGCTCCAGCACCGCAGGCAGCAGACGGCTGTGGGCCATCTTCATCAGCACCCGCGCCGCCGCGGTGGTGCAGGCCAGCACGCAGGCAAACATGCTCACCGCCGCGCCAAAGTCAATGGCGATGCCCAGCGGCGCAATGCCCGCCTTGGTCGCGAGCAAATGCAGCGGGCTGGTCGAGTTGCTCAGCTCGGACGATTGCCCGCGAAAGCCCAGCACTTCGCTGTAGGAGCAGAGCATGAAAAATCCGCCGGCCAGGATCGCGCACTGCAGCACCGCGCGGGGAATCGTTTTGAGCGGCTCGCGCGCCTCTCCGCCCATCGTGGTGGCGGCCTCAAACCCCACAAAGCTGAACATGGCGAGCACCAGCGCCGGGCCCAGCGCGGCCACCGAAACGCCCTTCAGCCGGAACTGATCGAGATCGACCTGGAAGCCGAAGCGGAAGACCAGCACGGCGAGCACAATCAGGATCAGGCTGACCGAAACCACCTCGATCCACAGCATGAGCTCCGCCGAGAGCTTTACGTCGCGCCAGGCGATCAGGCCGCTGACCCCGCAAACCGCGGCCAGCGTGACCAGCGCCGGCGGCGACCAGTGGAAGAACTGCTGCGTGAGCAGCCCCGCGTAGTAGAGTGCGCCGCCGGCTACCGAGGCGCCTGTAGTGATGTAGGCGAGCAGCAAGCCCCAGGCGGCAATCACGCCAAAGGCCTGCGGCAGCGTCTCCGCGGCATACGAATAGAGCGAGCCCGGCGAGGCCGACAGGCGCGCAAACCGGCTCACGCAGAAGCCCACCAGCAGCGTGGCGCAGGTGGCCATCAGATACACGAACCAGGTCGCGTTCCCGGCCAGCGCGAAGACCAGCGGAATGGTCAGCGAGGGCGATGTGGAGGGCGCCATGGCGCTCACTGACTGCGCCAGCGTCTCCAGCGGCCCCAGCACACCGGCGTGCAGTCCGTAGGTTTCCCGCTGTGCGTACACTTCGCCTGTCAAGCTGGTGGGCTGGGTCACCGATCCGCCTTTCGCTGAGCATCCGTGTGGGACGGCCGTTGCGTTTGAATGTTTTCCGGTTGCTCTAGTGTCAGGCGAAGGCCGGGCCGCGGTCAAGGCGGCACGGTTCTAAAACACAATGCGCGCCTCGGGGATCAGGTTGTGATTGCAGGTGTGGAAGTGCGATGTCGCGATCTGCATTCCTGCGTCCAGGATCAGAATGCAATGCGTGGGCTGCCAGGTTCTGCGACGCACCACGTAGAACGCCGCCGGGGTGAGGAAGTTCTCGGTTCTCGAGTCAAACGGGCCGCCGTAGTTGTAGATTGCATTGTTTTCCAGATCCAGCCACAGCCGCCGCCCAACCAGCACCTGCGCCGTCGTGTTCCAGTCGATCTGCCGTCCCTGCGCGGCGATCTTGCCGGTGGGCATCATGCCGCCCAGCGTGGTCTGCACATCGAACCGGCCCCACATCTTGCCCGCGGCCAGGTTGGGATAGTAGACCGCCGTCGCCGCGCCGTTGGCATAGCTGCCCGTGGGCAAGGTCTCGGCCACCATGGCGGTCAGCGCATAGTTGCCGTGCTCCGCGTTGCCCGAGGCGATGCGGAACTTGACCTCGCCCATCGGGTCGCCAAAGCCGTCCTTCGCCGTGGCGGAGTTGTTCTGGATGTAGGCCGGCGCAATCAGGTTGATCTGCACCCGATCGCCCGCAAGCACGCCCAGCCCATGGAAGTTGCCGTAGTTCACCGTCTGGGTTCCGGCTGCGGTGTAGGAGTTCGAAAAGGACAGGCGCAGCGATTGCGTCACCCGTACGTCGGGCTCGATCAGCGGGCTCATCCACGTTGGCTGCACAGCGGTCATCGCCGTGTTTTTCCCGCGCAACTGCTCGTAGACCGACTGCTGCGCAACTGCGGCGCAGGCGCCCCACACACACGTGCCCCACACACACGTGCCCCACACACAGGCAAGGAAAGCCGCAGCCAGCGGTAACCTGAAGATTGATTCGAGCCGGTTCACAGGGTTGACTTTTCTTATATCCGTTCCGCTCCCGCGCCAACGTGACTCGCATCACCCCTTCGGTTCTCCCATCGCCTAACCCACCACTCCCGGAGGGAGTGTGTGAGAATAGCCCAGCATGCAGCGCAGCGGAATGCTGGGATCGCTTGCCGCAACAGCCGCTTCGCCCCGTAGGGGCGACGTGAATGAGGCCTGCGACCCTGGTCCCCGTCCATGCGACCCCACCGTCCCAACGGCGCTGCCTCCCGCCAACCCGGCGCCCGCTCTATACTTCAAGCCATGCCCGTGGTTCGCATAATTCTGCTCGCCTTCATGGCTGCATTAATGGCTGCAAGCGTGGCCGCGGCCCAATCAGATACGCCTGCCGGACTAAAAGCCGTGCCCGCTTCGCACGAAGTCTGGCAGATGCAGGATTCAGGCTCGACGGCCAGCCTGCGTGGCATCGACTCGGTTGATGGCAAAGTAGCCTGGGCCAGCGGCACCGAAGGCACTGTGCTCAAGACCCTCGACGGCGGCGCGCACTGGCAGAAGTGCGCCATCCCCGACGCCGCAACCGACGGCGCCACGCTCGATTTCCGCGGCGTGCAGGCCTGGGACGCGGACACCGCGATTGTGATGGCCTCCGGACCGGGCGATAAGAGCCGGTTGTACAAGACTACGGATGGGTGCAAGACGTGGGGCCTGTCGTTCAAGAATCCCGATGCGCCAGATGGATTCTGGGACGTTTTGAAGTTTCAGCAGGGGGACTACGGTTTCGCGATCGGGGACAATCACACTGGCGTTTTAATTGGCGATCCGTTGAAGGGCCGGTTTGATACGGATGTGATGTTCCTCGGCCATGGCTGGTTCATAGACGGCGCGGGCTGCGAGTCGAAAGATGGAGAGGCCGCGTTTGCGGCGAGCAACTCATCTGCATTTGTCTTTGGTTCCCGACGGTACATCCTGGGAACGGGCGGAAAGCCGGGAGCATTCGCTCTTATTTCAGCGCTCCTTTATTCGGGCAGTGGCTCTGGACCGTGCCTTAGAGTGACCGTGCCTATGGCCGGCGGGAGCGATTCATCAGGGATATTCTCGCTGTTCTTCAGAACTCTAAAGGTGGGCATTGCCGTTGGCGGAGATTACACCAAGCCCAACAAAAGCGCAGGCACGGCGGCCAGGTCCACCGACGGTGGCAAAACCTGGACTGCCTCCACCACCCCACCCCACGGCTATCGCTCCTCCGTCCAATGGAGCGAATCTCTCAAAGCCTGGATCACCGCCGGCACCAACGGCTCCGACATCAGCCGCGACGATGGCCGCACCTGGCAGCCGCTCGACGACGGCAACTGGAATGCCCTGTCGCTCCCCTTCGTCGTCGGCCCCAAGGGCCGCATCGCGCGCCTGAATCCGGGCGCGATCCCGGCCGGAGCCGTTGCAGCCGCGCAAAAGTGAATCGGACACTCCTTTCGGGGCTTTACAGGCTGTCGAGAAATCTCACCCGGGCGGTAGGCCGGGGATTTATCCCCGGCACAAAGCCAATGGATTCAGCGGGGCTTTAGCCCCTGAGGCATGCTTTTAGGGGCTTTCAAAACAAAATAGCCATCTCTCCGCAGCCTCTGACGCGATTGCAGAGAATTACCACCCCGCAGCGCATACTGGCTCTATGTCAGACCTCCGCAATCCGCCGCCACGGCCAATCTGTCAGGGATGTGATCGGGTCCGTACCCTCTGATGACCCCGCCCCCTCCCCCTTTTCCTCTCAGCCCCATGAAAATAAGCATGTTACGTCAATAATGCCCCGTTTTGCCCACCGAAACAAAGGACTTACGCGTCGGAAAATCTGCAAAATTGCGTAATCTCCCTCCAAAAAACTCCCCCATCCGCCGCCAAGCCCCGAACGGCGCACAGTGCGCAATCTGACGCGTCTGCTTACTTCGTTGCAGCCTGAGGTTTGATCAGCTCATCCAGGTAGTCGGGCTTGGCTTCGTCGCGCACCAGGTGCGGGTAGCGCAGGCCGCCGTGGTATTTGATCGTTGCTGTGTTGATGTAATCGTCATTGACCACCAGCAGCGTGATGGGCTGCGCGGAATCCTTGCTCCCCTTGATCGCGTCTTCGAGCAGATCGTGGTTGTACACGCGGCCGTTCACGCCGATCACCTTCATGCCGGAGACCACGCCGGCCTCAAACGCGGGCCCGCCGTAGATGGAGTCGTTCACGCTGCCGTCGCCGCCCAGTTGCAGGCCCACCGAGTAGATGTCGGACGGGGCGCCGCGCCGCCCGCTCAGCTTGGCCGGCTGCGCATCGTAAACCAGCTTCCACCCGCCGTTCTCAATGCCGCCGGTCGGCGCCTCAGGTGCGGTCGAGTCCAGCCGCGAGCGGAGGAACTTGGCCCAGTCAAAGGGCGCAACGGTGTTGAGCGCGCCCACCAGATCGTCAAACTTGTAGGGCTTCAGTTCAGGACCATTGTTGGGTCCGCCGTGGAAGAGATGGCAGAAGTCGTCGATGGTCTTTGCGCCCTTCGACTCACGATGAATCATCGTGGCCACTTCCAGCCACAGCAGGTCGCCTTCGTCGTAGTAGTCGGTGCCGCGGCGCCAGCTCAGCCAGCCCCGGCCTCCACCCTGCTCCGGCTCGCCGGTCGCCGTATCCTGCAGCGGACGCCAGGTGCGCCCCGGGCGCCCCGGACCGAGCGAGGCGGCGATGCTGGCCAGGTACTCGTGATACTCATCGGGCGTCCACAGGCCGCTGCGCGCGGCCAGCAGCGGGCCGACGTAGTCGGTCAGGCCCTCGTAGCCCCACAGCAGATCGGTCTCCTCCGGCTGCTCGTAGTAGGGCACGGCAAGGTCGGCGGGGCGGCGGAACTTGCCGTTCCAGGAGTGGGCGAACTCGTGCGCCAGCAAGCCGCCAAGCGCCATGCCCGCGCCGGGCGAGATCAACACGCGCTCCGGCAGGCGGCTGTCGTTGGACTCGTGATGCTCCAGGCCGAAGTGGGCCACGTGATCGCTGAGCGTGAGCAGGAAGTGGTAGTCGCGATAGTGGCGCGTGCCGAACAGCTTGCCCGACTCCGCCACCAGGTTGGTCATCTGCTTCTGGTTTTCCGGGCTCAGGTTCAGGGCAACTTCGCTGTCGGCCACAAGATCAAGCTCGTGGTGAATCGGCTCGCCCGGCGGAGTGATGTCGATGGCGCGATAATACTCACCGGCGATCACCGGCGAGTCAACCAGCAGGTCGAGCGAGATGGGCTTGAACGCGACCTGGCTGCCG
>Ga0182030_10013853_pt1 | contig 15999 bp, 17 predicted proteins | sample 812S3MmetaG_FD_121299 | JGI IMG/M metagenome (GOLD analysis project Ga0182030, IMG submission 121299) | Permafrost microbial communities from Stordalen Mire, Sweden - 812S3M metaG (Illumina Assembly) | ecosystem: Environmental > Terrestrial > Soil > Wetlands > Permafrost | place: Sweden...
CGTGGCGGCGGCATTCGGTGACCCAGCCGCTGCACACACCATAGCCACAAGCCTGGCGCGAAGGCTCGGTAAAAATCGCGACTCACAGGTCGCGGTGGTTGAGCCGGCAGACACCCTGCTGTCGATCAAGGTAGAGCCCGAGTCCGAGGGCATCAAGCGCACCGCCATTCGCTCCCACCTGGCCTTGGGTTTGTTCGGTTTAGTCGCGGGTCTAGCGCTCGGAATCGCCGCGGTACACGAGAACTGGGCCGGGGCTGCCCAGACTCCGGTGCTCACGACCATCGTCGCCGGCATGCTCGGGATATTTGCGGGCCTGCTGCTTGGTGGCCTGTTGACTTTGCGGCCGGATCGCGGTGAGGTCGCCGATGAGGTGCAACGCGCTGCAGCCAACGGGCTATGGACGGTAGTGGCGCACCCACGCAATCACGCCGAGGTGCGTACATCCAGCGCCATGTTGACACAGGCGGGTGGCCGGCTTATCGGATCGCTGTAGCGCTAAACTTTTGGAATCGCGGTCTGCAACGGCGCCGGAGTTGGAAACCGCCGAGGCGTTCAACGCACGTTAACAGGCGCTGCGAGGCGGGTCCGAGTTCATTTGCCAAGCATATGCAACGACGGATGAGATTTCGGCTAGCGGCATGAGGCACTGGGCGGCGAGTATCTTCAGCGCGATGCAGAGCATCTATCGTGCACTTAGAATTGCACCAGCCGGCGCCTGTTTCCGTTAAAGAATAACAGCCACTTCTGGCTGAGCTGCGCATGGCACTTGGGTGAGTATGGGATCCGCGGAGAGGAAAGTATTGGCCCACGTGCGCAACACGTCGCCTCATCAGCTAAGCATTTATAAATCGCAAGGATGCCATCGCAGCGGCAGCCTTACCGAGCACGGCGGTTGCTCCAGGCGGATCGATCGCCGACTCACCGAGTCAATATGTGTACCCGAGATTCAAAGGGCAACCGGCCAGATCGTCTAGACATCGCGGCTTTGACGGCCCGCACTCGAGATTCCCATAGGTAGATATTGTTCCGGCGGCATTGCTGTAAGAATCAGAATGCGCTAGAGCGATCTTAGGTCTTAGCTGGAGCAAGGTATGGAATTCACCGGGGCCACATTTTTGTACACGCTGGCTGGTCTGATGATCACGTTCGCGGGATTCTCGGCGCTCTTGTTGACCCTCCGACCGGTCGCGGGAGCGAAGCTGTCGCTGCTCGACAGATACCTCGCAAAAACAGTTTGACGTACATGTTTGTATTGACGGCGGCAGCGCTGCTGCCAGCACTATTTGTACTCTTTGGTATTCATGAACAGTGGATTTGGCGAGGCTCCGGGGTGCTATTCGCACTGCCGATGCTGGCCCTTCAGGTCACCTATCCGCATAGACGCCGCAAGGTGACGGGCAACGGACCACCGCCGGCAATATTTGCGGTGCTCGTTGTCTTAGGCTCTGCTGTAACGCTCTCGATGCTGGTCTACGTCCTAGTAGGCCTCCGATACACCGCTGCAGTCTACATTACAGGTCTGACCATCGACTTCTTTACAGTCATTTTCGGCTACGTGATTGCGCTTGATGTCATTATGCAGCAACCCGCGGACTTGACGGACCGGCCGACACCCCAATAGGGAGTCTGTTGAGAGCCGATGGCTTCGTCACTGCGAGCGCCGCGACGGCTCATGGGTACCGAATTGGGGTCAGCTCTTCTTCGGTGCCGCGCTCTTTGCCTGACTCGCGGTCGAATCGGCGCTGCATAGGCTGTATACCGCCGAGGCCAAACCTCTGCCGCTCAGACCTACCTTGGGCATTCAGCTTGCCCCACCCGCGATGGCGGCGGTCGCCTACCTCAGCGTCGACGGTGGACAGCGCGCACCGAGAGCTACCCCGAAAACGACTAACCATTCCCACGCGCCTTTGTTCCGGGGAAGCTCAGATCGGCCCCCGGTGGTCGGTGCGGTGCCTCGAACGTATAGGAGTGATCCAGTTAAGGGCCGCCCTTAAACCCATGTAGGTTGTTTCGCGGATGGCGCCAAGGTAGCCATTGAACTAAGTTCTTGAAGGATCAATATGAGAGGCGCCCGCAAGCCAAATATTAACGCCGCGGCTCTACCGCCGAAGGTGTTGCTGATCGATCATGTTGGAATGGCATCGTCATTGTTAGGCAGCACAATCTCCATTCGCCAATCACCTTGAACCCAGACCAGCCATGAGATGGACTAACCTGTTTGAATACATGGCGTTTCTGGCGGTGCTTACGGCCGCTGTCCGACCGCTTGGATCCTATCTCGCCCGGGTGTTTTCTTACGAGTCAACCTTTCTGGATCGATTGCTTGTCCCTGCTGAAGGCGCTCTCGTGAAACTCTTGGGACCGGCCGCCCAGCGGTCTATGAAATGGCCGCAGTACTTCCTGGCGTTTGTCTGGTTCGGAACGGCGGGCGCAGCGTTTGTATTTCTCATACTCAAGCTGCAGCACCTGCTGCCCTTCTATCCTCTCGTGGGCAAAGCGCAGCTCACAACCCCAATGACTAACGATCTCGCCGTGAATACGGCTGTAAGCTTTGCCACGACCACCACGTGGCAGGCTTACGCTGGCGAGAGCACCATGAGCTACTTCAGTCAGATTGTGGCGCTCGAGTCGCAGAACTTCCTCGCCGGCGCGGCAGGTCTTGCGATCGGAATTGCGTTCATTCGGGGCATCGCAACGGACGGAGGTGGTGTACTCGGTAATTTCTGGCGTGACGTGATCCGCGCCCTGCTTTGGGTACTGCTGCCCTTGAGTATCCCCGGTGCACTGCTGCTGGTCTGGCAGGGTGTTCCAATCAATCTCCACGCCTACACCACAGCAACGACGCTTCAGGGTGCACCCCAGGTCATCGCGCAGGGTCCTGTGGCAGCGATGGAGTTCATCAAGAACCTCGGCACCAACGGCGGGGGCTTTTTTAATGCGAATGGCGCTCATCCGTATGAGAACCCCACTGCGCTGAGCAACTTTGTCGAAATGCTGGCAATCGTGCTGATTCCCGCTGCGCTTTGTTACAGCTTTGGCGTGATGACAGGTCAGCGACGGCACGGTTGGTTGCTTTATTGGGTCATGACGTTGTTCTTTGCGGCTGGGCTGGCCGGCGTTCACTGGGCGGAGAGCACTCCTAACCCAGCCTTGACCCAGGTCGCAATTCCACACACCTTCGCGGCGGGGAGTGACGCATGGGTCGGAAGCACTGAAGGGAAGGAAGTGCGATTCGGCACCGCCGGTACCGCCCTTGCCGTCGTCACCACCTCGAATGGCGCAACGGGCTCTTCCGCGGCCGCACCCGATAGCCTCTCGCCTCTGGGCGGCGGCATCGCGATGTTTAATATGCTGCTCGGCGAAGTCACCTATGGAGGCTTGGGCACCGGCCTGATCAGCATCGTATTGGTCGCACTCGTGGCAGTATTCATTGGCGGACTGATGATCGGTCGGGCGCCCGCCTATCTGGGAAATCAGATCGGCGTCTCCGAAATGAAGCTCATTGCGATATATATGCTTGTTGCGGGCTTAGTGATTCTACCGCTGACAGCCCTGGCTTTAGCGACTTCCGCAGGCCGCTCCGGCTTATCGACCAACATCGGGCCTCATGGCCTGACTACCATTGCGTTCGCCTTCGCCTCGAGCTTTGCCAACAACGGTCAGAGCTTTGGCGGACTCAGCGCCAATTCGCCCTTTTACAACTATACGACGTCCCTGGCCATGCTCGCGGGACGGTTCTTACTCACACTGCCAGCATTGGCTCTGGCCGGCTCGTTCGCTGAGCAGCACCGGCGCGGAATTACTGCCGGGTCGCTGCCAACCGATACCAGTTTGTTCGCGGTCCTGCTCGTCGGGATGATCGTTCTCTTCGCTGGCCTAAATTTCCTTCCGCTATTGTGCCTTGGACCCGTAGCTGAGCACATGACGCTCTTTTGGCATCCGAGTTAAAACCTATGCGCTCCTCCCTGCGTGCCGTGTTGGTCGGTGTCCTGCTATTTACAGTGCTTACGGGCATTGTCTATCCGCTGCTGATCCTTGGTCTGGGTCAGTTGCTCTTCCCTGAGCAAGCCAATGGCAGTTTGGTCCAACGCGGTGGCTACGTTGTAGGCTCGAAACTGATCGGCCAGAACTTTGATGAGCCCCGTTATTTTTGGGGTCGCCCCTCCGGAACCGCCCCGGCACCCTACAACGCAGCCGCTTCAACCGGAACCAATCTCGCTCCATCCAATCCGCAACTCATTAGTGACGTCGCGGCGCGTATTGCAATGCTTGTGAAGGCTCACGGAAGCACCATGGCGCCCATTCCGCTCGATCTGGTGACTGCTTCCGGAAGCGGGCTCGACCCACACATCACGCTCGCCGCGGCGCTCTACCAGGTTAACCGCGTGGCAAACAGCCGTGGACTTCGGCCTGCCGACGTACGCGCGCTCGTGCACGCACACGCAGAGGGCCAAGCCTGGGGTTTTCTGGGTGAGCAGCGCGTGAACGTGTTGCTGTTGAATATGGCACTGGACGCCGCTGCACCGAATACATAGCGGCCCCAAATCGTGGTTCGCAGTGTGTTATCGGCGGGAACTCAGCACCCATGCGCGGCCGTGCTTAGTGTGCCCCCTGCAAGGAGTTGTGGCGCCAGGAGTATGCACATGCGTGCCCGCTGAGCGCCCCCTAAACAAACATCTTCAGCAACATCTCTCTCATGTGCGGTGGGATATCCGGTGGCAGGCTGGCCTCTGAAATCTCCGTATTTAGCGCAGACGTGGTCCGCCATTCGGGATTGAGCAGAAGACTGGTACCTATGGCCAGGTGATCAAACCCCAGTGAGAAAGCCCGCGCGATGTCTTCACGCGTCCTGATCTTTCCCACCCCGATCAGTGGCTTGCGCCGCCCGATGGACTTGCGCAGTGCATCGACGATTAAGGTGTCACTGAAATAGGAGGTACGGTCATACCGCTCCAGGGATGCATGCACATAGTCGATGGGGCACGAGCAAAGGCAGTCGAGTAATCCGAAGGTATGCTCTAAACGCAATCCACCTGCGTCCTTTTCTTCGGGTGAGAATCGATAGCCAACGATGAACTCGCTCCTGCCTGAATGAGTCTTTGCCCTGAGCACCGCATCGACTAATTCTCGAATGAACAGTAGGCCATCGCGTGCGTACTCATCGGTGCGACGGTTCGTCAGCGGCGAGACGAATTGTTGCGGTAAGTAGGTGTTGGCACCGTGGATTTCGATGCCATCAAAGCCAGCTTTGATCGCGCGCTCAGTAACATCAAAGTAGGATTGCGTAATTGACTTGATTTCAGCGACTGTCAGCGCACGCGGGGTCCTGTATCCAGATCGATCGGGACGCACCGCGCTGGCGGCAACGACATCGATCGCCGGATCAGTCTGCAGTTCAGCGCTGACCATCCGACCCGGAGAGTGCACCTGCAGGATCGCACTTGCCCCGCCTGCATGGATCGCTTCGGCCAAGGTGCTGAGGGATGCCAGGTAGTCATCCGAACCGGCGTAGAACTGTCGCGTGAAACCCTGCTGCCTGCGCAACGTGAATGTGCATCCGGTAATGACGTAATCAACGTTGGCGGCTCGACGCTTGTAGTAACGCAGCTCTTCGGTGGAGACCGTCAGATCGGGGTTACTGCTCCATGTGGTCATGGGCGCCATGAACAAAGCCCGGCTCTTCATGTCAGATCCTTGGCTCAAGCCACTCGCGCCTAATCTTCAGCTTCTGCAGTGCGAACTCTGAGCCGTACCGCCGTGAGGAACCATAGGCACTTTCCGCCTTCGCCACGAGAACTCAGGGCGCTGGAAAGTCGGCGCTGAGGCTCGTCGATCGCCATGCCTCGCAGCCGGCGAGCATCGAGCGCAACTGCTTTTCCACGTTCTCAAGTCCCTCTCGTCCGAGCACCAAATGACTCGGAGGCCGGGCGGACTGGACTACTTTAATGACCGCTTCCGCTGCCCTTGCAGGATCACCCGGCTGTTTGCCGCTGTAGCCAGCGATCTCGCGCCGACGCCGACCGGAAGTCGATTCGTAATCAGAGATGAAGATCGGCGATTGCTTAAGCGATCTCCCAGCCCAATCCGTTCGAAATGGACCTGGCTCGACGAGCAAAACGCGAATGCCCAGCGGTTCCACTTCCCGTGCAAGGGACTCTGACAAGCCCTCGACTGCGAACTTCGTCGCGGCATAATAACCGGAGCCTGGAAATCCAATTATTCCACCTACCGATGCGATGTTGACAATCGTTCCGGCGCGCCGCGCTCGCATGCGAGGGAGGACTGCCCTGAGCATAGCTGCTAAGCCGAAGAAGTTGGTATCAAAGAGAGCGCGGATCGCTGCGTCCTCGCCTTCCTCGACGGCTGACAGGTACCCGTAGCCCGCATTATTTACCAGCACATCGATGCGGCCGAATGCCTGCTCGGATTTGGCAATGACAGCTGGGATCTGATCCGCCTTTGTGACATCCAGCTCCAACGCTAATACACGCTCACCGTACTCGGATTGAAGATCGCTGAGCGCGCGGGCATCGCGCGCTGTGGCAACAACCCGGTAACCGTGTTGCAACGCCGCGCAGGCAAACTCGCGTCCGAAGCCTGTCGAGCAGCCGGTAATGAACCAGACCTGCGGTTGCTGATTCCCATCTGTCATGTGGACTTCTCCAAAACACTTCAGAGTATGTGCCGGAATTTAGCCCCATTTAGAAACGGTCTCGCAATAGGTAATTTCCGAGCGTTCGCGCAATCAGTCGAACATGCTCGCAATACCCGTCGCGGCTACTTCAGAATAGGTGGCTACGTTTCAGCATTGCTTGATGCGACATCGAATCTCGGCGGACTCATGCATCCTTTGGGGAACAATTTCCACAGACGCAGCGCGCTTCGTCCAATCGGTAGTGAGTCAGTCCTTCCACAGAATGTCAGGTGGCTTCCTTGGAACCGCGGCGGGCGGCGAACTCGGCTGGCCCACGATTATCGGAGCCACCGGTACCCAGACATCGGGCAAACCCAGCAATTGCTTGCCCTTTGGCGTGTTTAGATAACTTTGTGCGAAGCCGATCCAACAGCTCCCCAGGCCTAAGGCATGTGCCATGAGCATCAGATTCTGGGCTGCAAGCGCGCAGTCCTCGGCGATCCACGCACCGGGCGCCTCGCCTGAGATCACGATCAAGACAGGGGCATGATAGAAAATCTGAAACCGAAGGTCGCTGAGAGTGGCGTGAAAGTGCCCCGCGCGCGCGCCAGTGGCAATGTCTGCAGGCCTGGTCGCGATCATATGGCTCTTCGCCTCTTTGGACAGCCGGTCAAGGAGCTCCTGATTGCGGACTACCGTGAACGTCCAGGGCTGCTGGTTAATTGCACTTGGCGCCCAAGTGGCGGCATCGATGAGTCGCGTTATGGTGCCCTCATCGAGCGCCTGCTTCGTGTACTCACGAGTGGAGCGACGACCCTGCATGATTTTGGTGAAATCCACGATGCTCCCTCCACTACTTAACGGTATAACCCCGGCCCTCAAGGCAGGCGGCCTGACCGCGAAAATAATCATCCCGCTTCACCGCGGCCTCGCTTGCTGAAACGCCACCGCCGGTTACTGTCGGGTCAAAGCCGCTTCGGCCCACAGCCCAGTGGTGACACTCATATTGATCCTTCTGCTGTTGATCCCTCGACTGCCCATTCTTGGGGTAGATAAACAGCTGATTGCTCGCTGGTGTTTGGATCGAGCCACCGGCTTCAATGCCCTCGGGGGGAGCGACCACCTGGTACTGGCGCTGGTCGTCATTCCAGAGGTAATAGGTGTCGTTGGCATAGTAATAGGGCACCCCACCCAACCACACAGTGGAATAGTAGAGGGGCAAATAGGGTAGAAATAATCCGATCGGGGCTCCCCAAACCATCCACCCGCCACCGTTCCAGCGATACCAATTGCCGCCGCCCATCCAGTAACGGCCCCCATCGGGACCGCGGAACTCGCCTCTGCTAGCGCCTGGGAGCCTGCCTACGGAGTAGCCGCGATCATAGTAATACTGGTTATGCGAGAACCGGCCATCGAAGTGCTGGTGGGCGCCGCCGTTCAAACGCGCTCCGCCGGCGCCAGCTGCCGCGTGCTGCGCGATCGCGGAGCCGCTGGCAGCAACGGCGAGTATCCCGGCCAGTGCCAGCGATCTCCAATGGATGCTTGTTCCGAAAATCTTCATATCCTCACTCCTCCGCAGCGCATGTGGCCGCGATCCCGATCTCTTAGGCTCCGCTTACGCTATACCCGCGGCCTTCCAGGCAAGCTGACATGGCGCGCCGGTAGTTGCGGGCCATCTGCTCGAGCAACGCAGCACGGGCACCGGCGTTGTCGGCGCCCGCCGCTGCCGCAGCCCGGGCCTGATCCAGCCGTTCTGAATCTGCGATCCCACCAATCACCGCCCCTGCCAACGCGCCCACCAGTGCACCCTGACCTGCCTGCCAGGGTCGGGAAACTGCAGCGCCGATGATCGCGCCGGTCACGGCCCCAGCTCCTACATCAGCCCCCGGCGGCGGCCCCACCACCGTAACCTGGGTTTGCAGATGCGGAGGCGCGCTTGGGGCGCTCGGATCGAACCCGCTCTGTTTGACCGCCCAGCTGTTGCATTCAAATTTGTCTCGATCCTGGCGTTCTGGGTCTTGACCTTGCGCGGGATAGAACGTGACGTTGGAATCCGGCGGCGGCAGTACCGCCGCCACACGTGGTGCCGGTTGCACAACGCACCCAACACACAGCGCTGCAAACCCCATATAGCAGAGAAGTCGAAATCGCCATCGGAGAACGATATTTCCTCTCATATCACTTTCACTCCAAAATCCAGACTGACTTGGACCCCGCCATTCGCAATCCATTGATCGCCAGCGGTCTCTGCCTGCGGCCCTTACCGCAGCGCTCTAGCGGGGGGAACCGACTCATCGCGGCGTCCCTGTGACGAATTACTACTGGGGCTTGGCGGTCTCCCGCTCGCCTTCATTGCAGCCACGACCTCCGGAATCTTTGCCTGCTGTTCGGGCGTCAGTACCGCGTAAATGTGCGATTGAGTCTCGCTGATCAGCTGGATATGGGCTGCGGCATTGTCTTTTGCCGCACTAACCAAGGCGGCATACCCCGGATCGCTGGGTGCAGTTGTCATGAGCTGGGCCATGTTGTCCCGCGTGCTTTTACCAAGCGACTCCATCTGCGGCAACGCTTCCTCATAAATGGCGTGAACCATCGTTTTCTGATCCGCCGTCAAATTGAGGTGGCGCAGGACACGCATAAACGGATGCTGATGCGACGGGTGATGCATGTGCGAAACTTTAGATAAAGGCATGGCTGACGGCGCGCTTTGAGCCCAACTCAATCCCACTATCCCACTCATTGCGCAGGCGACTAAGCTCATGCGGATTGAATGTTTCATACTGACCATCTCGCTGCCGCGGACCATCGAATGTCTCCGGCAATTAGCGGTTGCTACTCTTATTCATGCTTACATCTTCGTAGAGAGGACAAAATTAGGATAAATGCCTACCACCCGTCGGCTCTCCTGTGTGGAGCAATAAAACAGTGGCACAGATGGGGTTAAGATTGGCATTGAAACATCGCGCGCTGCGGGGTGTTTGCCAAACACCCGCAATCGGAGCGTGGCCGCACACCGACGTGGACCAAATGGCACGACGTAGAATTACAATCAGCAGCAACCACTGGCAGACTGGCGCGATTGCGGCCCCAGGCCACTCGACACAAGCCTGCTGCATTGCATTACCCAGCTCAGGATCGCCTGTCTACAGTAAGTGCCGCCTGAGCGAGCGGTCCTGGGAACCCAAGGCGCTCCGCACTAACCGGGGTCTCGTTTGATCGAGCACACGTCGCGCTACGGGCACGCAGCGCTCCCCGGAAGCAGTATTTGAACCTATTGTATCCGTGACACTTTGTTGTCAGCCTTAACTAAAATCGGATGCTCGCTTGACTCCTTTGGTCCACCATCTCTGGCAGACCACCGAAGAAGAAGCAGAACTGTCCGGTTGCCTCTCTAGGTCAGAGCGATTGGCAGCATAAGCCGGGCGGAACCATCCATAAATTGATTAGCGCCGGCACGTTTACCCGCACGGCTTTCTATACGGAGGGCCTCGGAATTTGAGATGTAAACGTGAATCGCGTAGGGCCTTGGGCGCGGCTGAGCCCGCGCGCAATGAACAATTTCATCGGCATCGCGTCGACGCTACAGCCGTCGGATGCGGTGGCTTGGCGTTTGGCGGCCTCCGAACTTCGACGCCACCGCTGGGCATAGCGGCGACTGGGGCATTGGCTAATCGTGCCTGACCCAAAACTACAGATTTTATCAGAGCTGCGGACCGCGAGTCTGCTGCTCAGGGGCCGAGGTATCCCCAGCGACACCGCAGTCCATAAGACGCGACTGAGCATAAAAAGAGCGCGGGCCATGCTTCGACTGCTGCCCGCATCGGCACGCGCCAAGCGATACCGAAAAGTCAAACTCGCGCTGCGTAGAGCCAACGGCATCCTTCGCGATGTACGCGACAGCGCCGTCGCCCGCGAGACACTCGGATCAATTGCTCGCCGCTTGCCTACCATGAGGCCTGCGATCCTAGCGCTGGAGCAATTGTGGCTACTGCGTGGGGATCCTCGCAGCATGCTAAGCGCACGCGATTGCCGACGGGCCCACAACGACCTCAAAGAGGCCGCCAGGTTGATACGCAAAGGGTTTGCAAGACAATGGCGCGACCACAAACTCCTTTTGGAAGTCACTAACACCTATCGCAAGGCCAGCCGTTTCTATCGCCGCGCGGCGCGAACCCACTCGAAACATGCATGGCATGAGTGCCGGAAGCAAACCAAATGTCTCTATTACCAACTCAATTTCATGGGCTTGCCGAAAAGCCGCGGCGCGATACTTCAGCAGGTACGCCTTTTGGAATCGACGCTTGGAAGGCAGCGGGACATCGCCTTGCTCGCAAAACAAATACGCCGCTTAAATATAGACTCCGTTGCTGGCGCTAGCGACGTTCTCCTATATCTTCATAAACGGCATCGTGCGTTGCAGCGCCTGGTAAACAGATACGCTGCTGCACTTTTTCGAAGTGATCCGTCAGCGTTTGCCCGACGAGTGCATCAGTCGTAGCGGTCACCAGTGCGCGGACAAGATGTCACGACAGGGAGCTCTTAAGGACCGCTGTTCGTTGGCGGCCTGACGCCTTCGGAAACGCCATGGAAATTGTCGCCGACGGCACAGAGCATGCGCGCAATCCCGAGACGGGGTTCGAATGCCTCAATCGTGTATCCTTCGAGCTGTAGACGGGAGGGGTCGAGGGACGCACGGAGTTTTCTCCAGCGTCACGAATTGCCGCGAGGATAACTATGCACATCAAGCCGAAGCAATTTCGTGTAGATGAGGGAGTGAGCGTTGATCTGGACAAGTTTCCAACTATTGTCGGTTCAATGTATCGCTCGGACAAGCACTACAAGGCTCTTCTGGACAAGCACGTCAAGGCTCTCAGCGCGCAGCAGTCATTGCTCTATGCGTCCGACCGTTATTCTGTGCTGCTGATCTTTCAAGCCATGGACGCGGCAGGAAAAGATGGGGCTATCAAACATGTGATGTCGGGAGTAAATCCTCAAGGATGTCAGGTATTTAGTTTCAAGCACCCAAGCCTGATGGAGTTGAAGCATGATTTCCTCTGGAGAACTACCCGTGACCTGCCGGAGCGCGGTCGGATTGGCATCTTTAATCGCTCCTACTATGAAGAGGTATTGATCGCCCGGGTTCATCCCAAGATCCTGCGAAGCGAAGGAGTCCCGAATCCCACGCTGGATGAACGGGCAATCTGGCACGAGCGATATCGATCTATTGTCGATTTGGAACGTCATCTGCATCGGAACGGCACCCGCATCATAAAGATCTTCCTCCATCTGTCTAAAGAGGAGCAGCGTAGGCGCTTCATTGAGCGGATCGATACGCCAGAGAAAAACTGGAAATTCAGTTTGGCGGATATCAAAGAGCGGCAGTTCTGGAGTCGCTACATGCAGGCCTATGAGCAATGCCTGAGTGCGACCAGTACTAAAAATGCACCCTGGTACATCGTTCCGGCCGACGACAAACGCAATGCTCGCCTGGTCGTGTCCAGCATCCTGCTTGACACCTTCGACAAACTTAAACTGAGCTATCCCAAAGCCAGCGCGAAGCGATGCCGTGAGTTGGTCATGTTACGCAAGACCTTAAAGAAGGACGCGAACAAAAGCTGAAGGGCTCCCTCGTCGGCAATGACTACCGTTAGCGGTTGGCAAGAGCCGATTTCTGACCTATGTTCAGTGCGCATCTGCTCCGCGGGACCACTTCCCCTACAATAAATTACTCTATTTCGACCGTGTAGGGGACGCCCCTTACGTCTCGCAGCACCTTCCTACGCGAGTGTACGGATCAATAAGTTGCGGCACATTCGCGCCACCCTAACCAGTGCTGGCCGCGCGCTCGGATATATCAACCGACGCGACAGAACCGATCTCATTTTCAGTAAATTCGGCTAGCCGCTTTCACAGGATGAGCTTTGTCGCCACCAACAATGATTCCGGCCCTACACAGTGAGTCGCACCGGATCCACGGATGGATCCAGTATTTGATGGGCGCTGAGGGACCTATACAAATCGGTGCAGCACATGATAGAGCATCGCCAATTGATCGCCTCCCACTGGTGTGGCCCGTGAGGCAAGAGCTACCGGGTGCGAGTCATTGTGCGTAACTGCACTGGTTCCGATTGGGCCGAGCGTAAATGAGGTCATCACAATGGCGGCCAAAATAGCGGGGAGTCTGCTGAATCGAATCATGACGGTCTCCTTAAGCATGAATGGGCATCGATCGCTCTACTTACGTTGCGCACGATAGCGCCCGTAGATGCAGCGAGTGTCGGGATGCGATGAAGCTACGTGATAGGCGCCGAAGTTTTGTGAAGACGAGCGGCCGCCATCGCTGCCAGTCGCGCGGCACATAAATCTCGTGTCGTTTCAATGCTTTAGGTAGGTCCGTGAAACCGAATTCCAGGTTTGCAGTAACCGCAATTACTCAGAATCTTCGAACAAGATAGGCATTTCCTTGGTTGCGCTGTTGCTTGGAACAATGATCCACAAGCTCTGAGAAAGCATATTCCCGGCATCGCGCCGGGTCCCGGACAGCTCGCCCAGAAAGCGCCCCCATTTAACCGAATCTAACGACTCCCTTGGCTGGAGTGGAAAACACTCTGCTCTGAAGCCGGCGCTTTTGGGTTGTGAGCCATCACAGGACGATCTGCTCCAGACTTTAACCCCATGTTGACGGGCTTTACGTTTCAGCAGGTATCGTATTTGTAACGTCGGGGTTCACATGAAACGCCTATGCCTTGTCGCCCTGATCGCGGGTATCAGTCTGAATGCTCACGCCGTCGGCCGCCTGGCCGATGTCTCTATTATTGATCGGGTGTCGGGCAACGAGATCCCGACCCATTTCTACAGAGGAGAGTACTGGGTTGCCGGCGCCCCAGGCGCCCGGTATGCGGTGCTGATTCGCAATTCGCTGGGTGAGCGGGTACTGGCGGTGACCGCGGTCGATGGAGTGAATGCGATCTCCGGTGACACGGCGAGCTGGGATCAGACCGGTTATGTGTTTGCGCCCAGACAGCAGTATCAGATAGCCGGCTGGCGCAAGAGCAACGCCGAAGTCGCAGCATTTGAATTTACCGCGATTTCCAACGCCTACGCCACGCACACGGGCCGACCCCAGAACGTCGGCGTGATTGGGGTGGCCCTGTTTCGCGAGCGTAAAGCCGCCATCGCAGAGTCCGAGCCCCGTGCCTCGAGGCTACAGGCACCCTGGGTCCCGGCTCCTTCGCCCTCCGCCGAGGCGTCCGCGACAGACCGGGCTCTGCCAAGTGCACTAAGTGCGGGTGTGCCGCAGTCACTCGGGACCGGTCATGGGCAGCTTGAATACTCACGGGTTTACGATGTCGATTTTGAGCGACTTCACACCGCGCCTGATGAAGTGGTTCGCATACGCTACGACAGTCTCCAGAATCTGGTCGCAATGGGCGTAGTCCGTCAGCCCCAGCAGCCGTTGACCACCCCAAACCCTTTCCCGAATTCACCCCTGGCCCGTTATGTGCCGGATCCGCCAGAATTGAGGTGACGCCAGTGCCATACTATCTCGCGTGATGGAGGCAGCGGATTCCGACGAAACGTTGATGCTGCGCTACGCGGCCGGCGAAGTACGGGCTTTTGAGATTTTATACCGACGCCACGAACTGAAATTATGGCGCTTCATCTGTCGCAGTGTCAGTAACAAGGCGACAGCGGATGAATTGATGCAGGACGTTTGGTTTTCCATCATACAGGCGGCCCCACGCTACCAACCGCTGGCGCGATTCACGACCTGGGCGTTCACGCTCGCACACAATCGCCTGATCGATCAATACCGCGCCACCAAGTCATTTTGTAGCCTCGATGCGGTAAACGAGACGGGCGAGCCTTGGATAGAGCAGCTTGCCGCGGAATCGGTCTCCGAGCCACTCCAGCAAACCGAAGCGGCTCAACAACTGGGCACTCTAATGAGAGCGCTGGAGCAATTGCCATCCGACCAGCGAACTGCGTTCCTCCTGCAGGCCGAGGGGGATCTGAGTGTTGAGGAGATCGCCTCTGCCACCGGTGTTACGTTCGAGACCGCGAAGAGCCGGTTACGCTACGCCCGGACGAGACTCAAGCAGGCACTGCAGGAAATGGCATGAACACGTCACCATCGCAAGAGGATCCATCCGACGAAGTAACTGAAGTCTATCGGCGGCTCAGCAACCTGGACCCCAGTCGCCCCAGTTCCCGGGTACGTGAAGCTATCCACGCACACGCTAGGCTTAGCCCCTCGAAGCCACTCCAGGCCGCGGCAGTCGACCGGCTTGATTCGGCGACGCCTTCAGCCAATCACCCCCATTGGCAGTGGAGAGCCGCTGCCGGCATTGCTGTGGTCGGCCTGGCTGGTCTGATCGCCTGGCAACAGTTGCATTTGGCTGCGCCTTTTTCGGCACCGAGCTACGCCGCTCGAACCGTAGATGCGAATCAGGCGACTTCAGAACCTACGACACCCGTGGGCTCTCGTGCACCTGATGTCGCCCCGATCCAGCCCTCCTTGCCGGCGTCCCCAGTTGCGCCTGCCCCGACGGGTTCACGGGAAGCGGCCGGACCGTATGGAGGTTACCTTCAAGACAATCAGAGTTCTCGGGTGCCTTCCGGCCGCTCCCGGCGGAGTGACGCTGGGTCGCCACAAGGCCAGACATCACAACAATCTGGGGCAGATTTGGGAACCGCAGCGCCTTCGCCCGCGCTCGGTGCCGAGGTTGTCCCTAGCGACAACTCTTCGCAACGCTTGGCGCCAGCCGCCAGATTGCGAACCCCGGAATTCGTCGCTCCGACCGAATCATCCGACTGGCAGGACAAGGTATTGCTGGCGGTGCGGGCTTCCTATCCCGAGCTCTTCAATGGGGCTGGGAATTCCAGTTCAACTCGAGTGACAATTGTGCTCAAGAGTGACGGTAGCGTGTTCAGGACCGCCCGGGACAGCTTTGCAGTGGGCGGACAAGTTAGCGCTGCCGAGCAAATAGAAGCTGCATTTGGTATATACGCCGATGACCTCGACATGTCGGGCGTGTTCGTTGTACCCCGTCAATCCACCGGCAGCGTAGCGGCAATTAACGTGATATTTGGGATACTGAAGTGAGCAGGCTTCTGAACCACGATCGCCAGCTTACAGCGGCGCGAACGGCAGATGTCAGAAACGCATGCGTGAGTATCACGTAGGAATACGCCCGACTAGTGCACTACCGCCGATAGTGGCCCGTGTGGATGGACGGAAGAGCGCGTTCAAAGCCTCGCAAGACGCAATCTAGCGACCGAAGTAGCGGCACACGCTGCATGACGCACTTCCGGCCTGATTCTTAAGACACGGACGACACGCCCCCGAGCAAAGGTCTGCGTCC